>Ga0207684_10000750_pt1 | contig 37897 bp, 35 predicted proteins | sample KBSK5501metaG_FD_184342 | JGI IMG/M metagenome (GOLD analysis project Ga0207684, IMG submission 184342) | Corn, switchgrass and miscanthus rhizosphere microbial communities from Kellogg Biological Station, Michigan, USA - KBS K5-50-1 metaG... | ecosystem: Host-associated > Plants > Roots >... | reverse complement strand
TATGACGCGCATCAAACGTGTGGTTTTCAAGAGTTAGAGCTAGGCGTTGACTGGCTGGGGCGCTGGCGTCGAATTGGAGCTCTGCGTGGATTCTACGGGAGGTATCTCTATCGCCGGCCGTGTGATCGCCCGGACAGCCGCTATGACCAGCAGCGCATTGCGTAGCGCCAGCGCGCCGAGAAACAGCGGATCGTATGTTTCTCCCCACGAGGGCGATAGGACTTCGACGAGGAACGGATAGGCGAGCGTCGTCAGGACACAGATCGCCAGCCAGAGCAGGTCCAGCTCGTAGACGATCGCGACGAAGGGCAGGACCCACAGCAGATACTGCGCGCTCAGCACCTTGCTGGTGACGAGCGTGACACACAGCGCCGCCAGTATCGCCTGCGGCAGCCGCAGCGCGCCACGCGCCATCCGCCAGTAGGCCCAGAGGAGCCCCAGAACCAGAGCGACGGATGACCCCAGACGCAGCGGCGCATCGAGCGGCCCGGCGTAGTTATATGCGTAGGTGAACACCCTGCTCGCCGGGTAGCCAAATGCGGTTCCGATCCACAACAGCGTGGCGGGGATGGACTCTACCTCGATGAGCCGGGTCTGGGCGAAGGTGAGCGCCGAGAGCGCGCCCTGGGGATCACGCCGGGCCACGATCCCGAAGGCGAGTAGCATTCCGGCCAGCGGCCCTGCCAGACGCAATCCAACCCGCCACAGCGCGCGCCAGACGCCGATGGGCCTGGTAACCGTCGCGGGGTCTTGAAGCGATCGCAGGAAACGCCAGTGCGCAAGCGCGAAGATGGGAAAGAGGACGATAGGATACAGCTTCAGCAATGCACCGATCGCCAGCAGGGCATAGGCCAGCGTGTAGCGCTTGCGCTCGGCAGCCAGCCAAGCGGCCACTGTGAAACTTACCGGAACGAGATCGTAGCGCGAGAGCGCGACCGAGACCGCTCCAACCAGAAGGTAGACGCCAAAAGCGATCGCGGCGCGGCGGCTCCAGCCCCAGGCCAGCGTGAGATAGAGCATGATGGCGAAGACGCCCATCCACAGGCCGAACGCCACGAATGGGCCTGCGCCAGACGGAAAGAGCGTGAGGGTAAATGGCGCCAGCGCGAGCGGCGGATACTCTACCGGCAGGGCGCGAAACGGCGGAGCGCCCTGCCAGAAGGCGCGCGCGTACTGCTCGTACTCGAGCACGTCGCTTGCGTTCGCGTTGACGATCTGCGTGAGCGCAAACCACGAGATGATGATCGCCGCGAGAAGGACGCCAAAGCCTGGCGCCAGGGCCCACCGCATCATCCGCTCGCGCACTCTTAACCTCCGACCGCTGCTTGCGCCTGAACTGGCCGTGTCTAGAGTACAGGCGTCTTCGCAAATGCGCAAGCGGTCGAGGTTAGTGGCAGGCGCCTGTGGCAGGCGAGTTTGTGGCAGTGGAGCGCCTTATGCTACACTCACGGCAGAGATCCACTCAACCGAACTGAAAGGCGAGAGCGCATGCCCCAGGACTCCAGCCCACGGGCCGCTATCTTCCTGCGTGTCAATGGCGCCGAGCGCGCGCTGGAGGTCGAGCCACGGCGCACGCTCCTCGATGCGTTGCGCGAGAACCTGGGGCTGACCGGCGCGAAGCCTGGCTGTGAGATGGGGAACTGTGGCGCGTGTACGGTCCTCCTTGATGGCGAGGCGATCTACAGTTGCCTCGCGCTAGCGGTAGCGTGCCAGGGGCAGGCGATCACGACCATCGAAGGGCTGGCGCCGGGCGACGCGCTCGACCGCGTGCAGCAGGCGTTCATCGCGCACGACGCGCTGCAGTGCGGTTTCTGTACACCTGGCCAGGTACTCGCAATGAAGGCGCTCCTCGAGCGCAACCCACATCCCGACGATGAGGAGATCGACCGCGCCATGTCAGGCAATCTGTGCCGCTGCGGCGCCTATCCCAAGATTCGCGCCGCGGCGCGCGCCCTCGCGCTACAGACTCCGTAGTCAAGCGTCTGCGCCGATCATCTCGTGCCGCGGTTTAGCAAGCGAAAGGCCAGCGCATGCCGGTTCGGATCGTCACCACCCATCTCGAATTCGAGGGCCAGATCTACGAGCAGCGTGTTGTGCTGGAAGGCGACGAGCCGCCGGTCTGGGGCCCCGAGGCCGAGCTGAGTGTTGTCGGGACTCCGACACAGCGCGTGGATGGGCGGGAGCGCGCAAGCGGCGCTGCTCTCTATAGCCACGACGTGCGGCTGGGTGGACAACTCTTCGCCGTCGGGCTACGTTCGCCACACGCGCATGCTCGTGTCGTCAGCGTGGATGTCGGTCGCGCTGAGACCATGCCCGGCGTCCGTGCGATCCTGACGCGCTTCAGCGACCCTGATCTGATCGATCCTTCGCGCCAGCGCGCGCTCCTGGGCGATGAACTCCTGTTCCACGGTATGGAAGTGGCGGTCGTCGTCGCCGAGACGCGCGAGCAGGCGCGCGACGCCCTCGCCGCGATTGACGTGACCTTCGAGCAGTTGCCCTTTGTCGTCGATCCAGAGGCCGCGCTCCGCCCCGATGCGATTCCTGTCGAGACAACACGCAGCAGCAATGTCATGAGTGAGGAGTATCCGAGGACCTATGAGCGTGGGGATGTCGAGGCGGCGTTGCGCTCCACCGACGTGACGGTCGAGGTACGCTTCGAGACGCCGGCGGCGCTGCATAACTCGCTGGAGACACATGGCGCGGTCGCCAGTTGGGACGGGCGCACGATGACTGTCTATAGCTCCACGCAGGATATCTATGGCGCGCGGCAGCAAATCGCGAGCGCGCTGGGACTTCAGCAGAATCAGGTGCGCGTCATCAAGCAGTACATGGGCGGAGGCTTCGGGAGCAAGTTTGGCGCGCACAACGCTGGACTGATCGCAGCCTACGCCTCGAAGAAGCTGGGACGCCCGGTCCACTACATGCTCAGCCGGGAGGAAGAGAACCTCGCCGCGGGTAATCGCCCGTCCAGCATCCAGACCTATCGGCTGGGCGCCATGCGCGATGGAGCGCTCGCCGCCATCGACCTGCGCGCCATCAGCAATACTGGCGCGCGCGGCTCGTGGATGTCGGCGCTTGGGCTGGCGGCCAAAGAGCTCTACCTGTGTCCCAATGTGCGCATGGTCGATCTGCCCGTGCGGACGAATCTGCCGACGCAGTCGGCGTTCCGCGCGCCGGGGATCGTCGAGGCGACGGCGGCGATGGAGGTCGCCATTGACGAACTGGCCAGGGCAGTAGGTATGGATCCGCTCGAGTTCCGCATCAGGAATCACGCGCCGAACAACCAGCTGATGAATGGGCGTCCCTATTCCGCCAAGACGCTGCTTCAGGCGTACGAGATCGGCGCTGATCGTATCGGCTGGGCCACGCGCGACGACGAGGCGCGGCGCTTCCCGCGCGGGCGCAACGGCTATCTGCGGCGTGGGATCGGCATGGCGAGCCAGATCTGGGGCGGCGATGGCGGACCACCCGCGCAGGCCATCGCCAAGCTCTTACCCGATGGCACGGCGGTCATCCTGACCGGAACACAGGACATCGGCACCGGCACGCGCACCGTCCTGGCGCAGGTCGCCGCCGAGGAGCTCCATATTCCGCTCGCGCATGTGCGAGTGGAGTTGGGCGATACCGAGTTCGGCGTCTTTTCGCCCGCCAGTGGCGGCAGCATGACCCTGGCCTCGGTTGGCCCCGCCGTGCGTATGGCCGCCGCTGGGGTGCGCGCTGAACTGCTGGAGGTCGTCAGCCACTTCACCGAAGCGCCGGTGGATGCCCTGGAGATACGTGATGGAAGGGTCTTCGCGCGCGAGACGGGTCGCGACTTCGGCGCTATTGGCGAGTTCCTGGGCCAGCTCGACGGTCACGAGATCAGCGCCAAGGGCATGCGTGGACCCAACCCGGAAGATGTCACCAATCGTACGTTCGGCGCGCAATTCGCCGAGGTCGAGGTGGACATCGGGACCGGGCATGCGCGCGTGCGCAGAATCGTCGCGGTTCACGATTGTGGTCGCGTCGTCAACCCGCTCACACTCAGCAGTCAGATGGAGGGTGGGATCATCCAGGGGCTTGGCTTCGCGCTGATGGAGCGACGTATTGTTGATGAGCGCCTTGGTCGGGTGATGAACGCCAATCTAGAAAGCTACAAGATCCCCACGATCCGCGACATCCCAGAGATCGAGGTGGTCATGATCGGCGAGGCAAACGTGCGCGCCAATACCCTCGGCAGCCTCGGCGCCGGGGAGCCGCCGATCATCCCGACCGCCGGGGCCATCGCCAACGCTGTCGCGCATGCCATCGGCAAACCGGTGCGGCGCCTGCCGCTGACGCCTGATTACCTACTCGACCTGATGAGGGAAGCGTGATGCGAGCATTTGAATACTCTTCAGCCACGGGCGCCGAGGAGGCCATCGAGCGCCTGAGTGAGCAGTCTGGTGGCGAGACGCGCTTGATTGCGGGCGGCACAGACCTGCTGACCCTCATGAAGGCGGGACTCGCAGAGCCAACGCGGCTCATTGACCTGAAACCCGCTACGCTTCTTCGTAGTCTTGGTCTCTACACAGACGGTGGGCTAGCCATTGGCGCGCTGACGACGCTCGCCGCGCTGGAACGGGCCGCGAGTGGGCTTGCCGCAAGCTTCCCAGTCTACGCCATCCTCGCTGACTCTATTCGCGACGCCGCGACGCCCCAACTGCGCGCGATGGCGACGGTCGGCGGCAACCTCTTGCAGCAGTATCGCTGCTGGTATTACCGCGACGGTCTCAACTGCTGGCTCGCGGGCGGCGATGCGTGTTATGCGCGTGAGGGGCAGAATCAGTATCACGCGGTCTTCCAAAGCGGCCCGTGTGTCGCCGCGCATCCCTCCGATCTCGCCCCCGCCCTCATCGCGCTGGACGCCTCGGTGACGATTCAGAGCCCGACTGGAGAACGCGAACAACTGGTGGAAGATTTGCTCGCCGCGCCAACGGACGACCGCCGCATGGCGCATACGCTCGGTCAGGGCGAGATCATCACGCGCATCCACATTCCTGCGCCCTCTGCGACTGCGCGCGGTGTCTACCTCAAAGCGATGGATCGGCAGGCGTGGTCGTTCGCGCTGGCAAGCGTGGCAGCGCAGGTGACGCTGGAGGGCGAGCGCGTCAGTAAGGCGCGCCTCGTTTTGGGCGGCGTCGCCAATACCCCCTGGCGCGCGCGCGAGGCGGAGACGGCGCTGCTTGGGCAAACAATCACGGGCGAATTGGCTGCGCAAGCTGCCGCGCTTGCGCTCAATGGCGCGATCCCACTCGCGCTGAATAGCTACAAGGTCCGCCTGGCGCAAGAACTGACGCGCCGGGCGATCCTGCTCGCCGCAGGGCTTGAGCCGTAGCCGCGTCCCTTTACCCTACTGGCGGGGCGTCCTGAGTTGGGTCCTGCACGGTCACGCTGGCCTGCGGCTGCGTCTGGAGGCCACTCGCCGGGCGCGGACGCACGACGGGGATGCGACTGCTGGAGTAGCCTGGATCGGGAATCGTCGTCTCTAGTGGCTCGGTGATCTCGGCGTCGCCCTCGGCCTCCGGCTCGTCAAGAGCGGGCTGGAATAGCTCGGATTTCTGGGCGAACCGCTCATAGAAGACGTCAAACATAGCCGTCGCCACGCCCGCGATAGGCGCGCCAAAGAACGCGCCCCAGACGCCGCCGAGTTTCGCGCCCAGCAGCAGCGCGGCGAAAAGGATCAACGGGTTGACGCCCATATGGTTGCCCATGATACGTGGCGCCAGCAGCTGCAGGACCAGCCACTGCCCGAAGATCATGATGATGAGGAGCGCAGCCAGTTTCAGGAACGCCTGGCTGTCGGGCCCTTGCAGGATGACCTGGAGCGTGGGTGGGATCACTGCCAGAAATGGCCCGACGAACGGCAGAATGAGCAGCAAACCAGCGAGTATCGCGACGAACAGTCCATTCGCCTGTCCGAGGAACGCCAGCGCGATCCAGGTGATCAATGCGTAGAGCGCGGCGATGATCATCTGGGAACGGAAAAAGCCCCCGAAGATATCGGATACCTTGGTTTGGAAGAGTTTGATGTCTGGGAGCCAGGCGGGCGGCAGGCGAACGAGGATGCCATTCCAGAGTCGGAGGCCGTCGAGCATCATGTAGACCGAGAGGATGATGACGAGCGCGATGTCGAGGATGACGGTGAAGATCGAACTGAGCGAGGATGAGGTCGCGCCTTGCGCCTGTTTGCCAGCCTCACTTACCCACTGCGGGATCTGAGCGGTGATCTGCTTGCCGATGGTGGTAGCGTCGGCATGGTTTACGCCCAACCGCTGCAACACGTCAGTCAACGCTGCGCTCAGCCGCGCCAGGTTCTCTGTCGAGATTGTCCGCGAGACCTCATCGCCAAAATGGGTGACTTGCTGGGCGATCAGCGGGACGGCGAACACGAGACCGACGCCGATGACGACAACAACCGCGAGGTAGATCAAACCCACCGCCGCCGGGCGTTTCACTCCCCGCGACTCCAGGAGATGGCAGATCGGATTCAGCAGGAAAGCGATGATCCACGCCAGGAAGAAGATCAGGATGACATCGCCGATGAATTCGAGCGCCACCCAGCTCATATACATGGCCAGGAGGGCGAGGATGAAGATCAGCAGCCCGACCAGGATGCGCAGGGAACGATGGCGTTGTAATGAGTCACCAGAGACGCCCACGGGGATTGATGCCTTCTTTGCTCGTGGCCCAAGCACAATATCAAGTGGGAGGTAACATCGGTCGTCTATCGCTGGACAGATGACTCCATTCTATCATGGCCTGGAAGCGCGCGCGCCAGACGAGTCGTCAATGCGGTCTTCAGCGCCAGGTTTGATTGACGTTCGCCAGGCGCCGGTGCTAGATTCAATTGATGTTCGTGCGTTTGTGTTCTCACGTGATGGGCGACCAGGAGGTGTGGGAGATGAGCGAAGCTACGCATGTTTCCGATTCTGACACGGCGGCGAACGGAGCGGGTGTAGCGCCACAGGCGCTACCAACTCCACCGCAGGCGTCCCAACCGACGCCGCCCGCCACGCCCTTTGACCCGGCGCATGCGATGACGCGCCTGTTCGTTGGAGTTGCGCTGGAAGGCTCCGATGAATTGATGCGCCGGCTTCAGCGATGGGAGGCGGACGCCCGCTCGGCGGCCGAGACGACACCCTACGCGACGGATACCTCGCAGGCGGCTGAGTTCCGCTACGCCGTGATTGGCCTGCTGCTTGAGGGCGAGACCCGTGCGCGCCAGGGCATTCAGCGGCTGGAGCAGGCGACTGCGGAGGCCACGCAGCGGGTGACGCGGACCGTGGCGCAAAACGGCTGGTCCCCGCCATGTGGACCGCTTGGCCGCAGTCTGGACCGCTTTCTCACCCGACGTCAGGCGGACATCGCCCGCTGGCGCGAGGCTGGGCGCCAGGCCGAACGGGAGGGACGGCTCACGGCGCGTGAGGCGCTGTCGAGCAGTACACACGAGGTCTTCGGCTATATGGCGCAGGAGCCACAGGTGCGCGACCTGATTCAACAGCAGGGCGTGACGATGGCAGGCACAGCGCTGGAAGAGGTTCGCGCGCGCACCGCCACCGCAGATCGCTGGGTGGAGCGTGTCGTGCGGAGGGCGCTGCGCATGCAGCCGCTGGAAGAATCTGGAGCGCCGACCGCCGCCACACCTGTTGCGCCCGCTCCTCCAGTCGCGCAGCCGCAGGCTGCGGCTGCGACGCCTCCGGCGCCAGCGCCCCAGCCCACCGCAGCCGCTGGACGTGTCCAGTGGGCGATGAACGGGCCGACCGAGGTGTGATGATCGAACGGTGGCAGTGTGATGAAATCACTTTCAGCGGCGCCTGCCTACGCCGGCTTCGTCAGCCGCCTGATCGCGTTTTGCATAGACTTCCTCGTGGTTGTCATCACGGCGCTGGTGGTCGTGAGCTTCGCGGAGGCGGCGCTCAACCTCTTCACCTTCGGCGGAATTGTCCAGCAGGTCACTGGGCAGCCGCAGGCAGCGTATGGGCCTGTGCGCACCGCGATCAACATCGCCGTCATCGCGTTCGCGCCGGTTCTAGCGATCGCATACCCTGTTGGCTTCTGGGCGATCTTCGGCGCGACGCCGGGTATGATGCTGATGGGCCTGTATCTGCGCCGGGTCGACGGACGTAGGGTTACCTTCTGGCGCGCGCTCGTGCGCTGGTTCGGCTCGATCCTTGCCGCCATTCCCCTCTTCCTGGGATTCGCCTGGATCGCAGTTGATGCCCGGCGACAGGGATGGAACGACAAGCTCGCCGACACCTTCGTCGTCTTTATCGACAAACCTGCCGAACTTGCGCAAGCGCTGCGCGTCGAGCGCAGTGGCGCTAGGTAGGCGCGAGCGGTCCTCCACATGCAAAAGGAGTGGCGCGCTGGAACATCTCCAGCGCGCCACCTAAGGTTGCTATCGGCGCAATTCTCGTCCGGGCTAACGGTTGCCATCTGAAGGATTATACGGCTCCTCCTCCACGCTGGTCTGCTCGGTGGCGATGCGTGTCTGCCGTCCGCGCGGGTCCTGCGCGTAGATATCGCGCTGCACCTGTGGAGAGCCTGCCGTCGAAGGCCCACCTGGGCCGACTGTCACCGTGTTGCGCTCCTGAATGGTCACGGGCTGGTTCTTGCGCCGCCCACGTGCGAAGAGCAGCAGGAGCAGGAGCAGGAGCAGCAAGGCGAGGAGTCCTGCCAGGCAGAGGATCACCGTCTGCGGGCTGTTGCCGATGACGGGGAGGCTGAGGGCGCTACCGGTTGGCGCTGGCTTCGGCGTGGCGGTGAAGGTCGGTGTTACCACCGCGGTTACCGTGAGCGACTTGCTGGCGGCGAGCACCGCTCCCGCGCCACAGGTCCTGGCCGGCGAGACGGCGGTCACCTGATAGGTGGTGTCTGCCTGCACAAATGGGGCGTCAAACGAGGTAGAAAACGTTCCGTCAGCGTTGACCGTGCCAGTGGTGACAGAGTTCGCGCAGCCGTTGCTGCCTGCGGCGCCATAGAGCACCTCGTAGGTCGAGCCGCCCGGCAGGTAATTCGTACCGGTGACAGTCACCTTGCCAGCCGATTTCACAGTCTGCGTCACGTCAATCGCCGCACGACTGGCGCTCAGGACCTCGAACTGTGTATCGGACTGGTGAATCTTGCCGGTGCCCTTCTCGCTGACACAGATGACGTACTTTCCTGTCTCAATCGAGGGCCATTCGACGACAACTGTGACCGATCCATCTGATGCGGTCGTCTGATCTGTCCCATCAATGGCAACCACGCCAGCTTTACAGTCGGTCTTCGAATAGCCGACCGTAACTGGGGTATTGGGCGTGAAGTGCGCGCCCGTGACCGTGACGCGCGTGCCCGCGGGGCCAGCGGCAGGGGTGATGACGACGCTAGCGCTGGGGTTCGGACCCGTCGCAAACGCCGTCTGCGCCAGCGCCACGACCAGGAGTGTCACGATTGGCAGCGCGATTGCCAGCCGGGCTCCGCGCCAGCGCACGCCGCGCTCCTGAGTCGATCGAGATGAGAGATGAGTGCTCGACATCGGCTTGCGCCTCCTTTAGCGTAAGAGACCGTATGTCACCGCTTGGCGCGCGCGACTCGGCGCTGTATCGCCATGACGTACGACATGCAGGAAAAGGATGTTGCGCCTTCTAGCATATCATGCCCGACGCGCCCATGCCGCGATTGCGACGAAAATACCTGAAGCGTGGCGCGTTCCTTGACGCCTCCTGCTGAGGCGAACATGGGAGTTCCGCGCGCAACTTCCGCCCGGCGATCCGCCAATCCACACTGAACACTTGACGGATAACCTCCTATGCTATAACGATCCAGCGCCGGAACGGTATTCTTTCACAGCATGGGGCGCGGCGTTGCCGTAGGGGAGAGGCGAGACCTATACTATCGGATACGTATCTGGCGGCTGGTTGAGCAGTGGGCGGGGGTCGAGTTAAGAAGCGCAGGGTTTTATGGATGAGCAGCGCGAGAGCGCTCTGGCGGGTAGGGGACGCGGCAAGCATGATTACGCGTACCACGGCGAGATCGCGCCCCCTGACGAGTGTCCTGCGTGGGATCGGCGTGTCCTTATCGAGCGACCGGGCGATCTTGTCGCGCTTGCCGCGGCGCTGAAGAAAGCGCGTGTTCTGGCAATTGACGCCGAGTTCGCGCCAGTGCGTGTACGCGAGCCTGATGGGCCTGGGCACAAGATGGCCGTGCTCCAACTGGCCTTCGACAATGACTACGCCGAATCCTATGTGGTTGACGCGCTACGTCTTGCCGATCTCGCGCCGCTACGCGACGTCTTCGAGCGTCCCGGCGCACTCAAGCTCTTCCATGGAATCAACGCCGACGCGCGCGTGCTGGCGATGCGTGGGCTGGTCGCGGTCAACACGCTCGACCTGGAGGCCGTCAGCCGCTCGATCTTCGGCCAGCGTGAATCGAGTTTGCAGGCCATGCTCCAGCGCGCCTGCGCTGTGCGCCTCGACAAGAGCCTCCAGCGCGCGGATTGGGCGCGACGCCCACTCACCTCAGGCATGGTCGCCTACGCGGCGCGTGACGCCGAGATGACGGTCACGCTCTACGACTGGCTCCGTAGCCACTACCTGTGGGCGGTGGAGGCGCACCTGACGCCGACAGACGCCGCGGCGCCAACCATCGCCGCCTGGATCGAGCCATACCTCGACCGCCGGCAATCTGCGCCGGTCGCGCAGACGCTGGCCGGGGCTGGCCTGACGACTGATCGCGCGACACTGATTAGCGACCTGCGCTACGCGCTCCAGTCCATTGCGCTCCCGGGCCGCCGCGCGCGCGTCATGCGGCTGATCGGCGATCTGGAGTTGGGCGCCATGGCCAGCGACCTGCGCCCCTACTTGCGCGCGCTGCCTATGGAGGAGCGCGCCGGAGCCGCCCGCGCGCTCGGCCGCCTGCGCGACACCGCCGCGCTGGAAGAGATCCATACGCTGACGCGTGATCCTGTCTTTGACGTGCGCCAGGCGGCGCAGATGGCCCTGGAATCGATGCGGGCGCCCGCGCCCTCAAATCCGCGGCGCGCCATTCGCGCCAGCCCGGGCAGGTGGGTCGTCGGCGAGACCGATGACGCCACGTCCACTCAGGGCGGAGACGATGACTGGCGCGCTCAACTTCAGGCGCGGTTCGGCGCGCCGCAATCGCCGCCGGATGAGACGTGATCGCAGCGGCGCGACGGAGGAATCACGGCGCGCGCCTGGTCAGTACACGTCGGATGTCTCGCCGCCAGATGTCCTTGTCTGGACTCACCTATCGTTGCCTGCGACCCCAGCGCGGGGTATCATGCGGTGACACGCCGAGACGCGCGTGAGACTGCGGTCTGTTTCGCATGCGGGAGGGAACGCCGATGTCACGACACGCTGATCAGTCCTTTGAATTCGCCGTAGCCGAGCGACCACTGCTCATTGTGAAGAATCCGGCAGGGTCGGTCGCTGTGACCGCTGGGCCAGCCGGACGCATCACCATTCGCGTCACCAAGACGCTGCGCGGCGTCTTTCTGGGGGGTAACGGCCTGGACGCGCTTGCGCGCGTGAGTGTCACCGCCGAGCAAGTGGACGACGCGATACGTGTCGCCGTCCATCAGCCGACGTCTATAAATAGCGCGCGCCTCGTGACCGTCGCCCTTGCGATTGAGGTTCCAGCGCAGTGCGCGCTCAAGCTCAATCTGGACGCTGGCAACGTCGAGATCACGGGTGTGATGAGCGAGATCTCCGGGCGGATAGACGCCGGCAACCTGACGGCGCGAGACGTGACCTTCCTGGATCGCTCCGAGGCGCGTGTCGACGCGGGGAATGTCACTATTGAGGGCGCGCTGGGCGAGGGCGCCGCGCTCGACATCAGAGTAGACGCTGGCGCCGTGCGACTTACCTTGCCACGGGAGACCGATGCGATACTTGATGCGAGCGTGGACGCTGGATCGATCGCCGTCGCTGGATGGAACGTCGAGCAGAAGCGCGAGTTGATGAGCGCGCGGGCGCGTGGGCCGCTGACTGCCGGGGCGCATGGCGCGCTGCGGGTCAAAGTTGACGCTGGCGCAATTCGTCTGACCGCGCAAGAGTAGGAAAGGCGTCTAGCGCGACGATGGAGAGCACTGCGCCAGCGATCAATGCAGTCATTTTCGATGTTGGTGATGTGCTTATCCATATGGTAGATCGAAGCGCACTGCGCCGGTGGGAGGCGCGTCTGGGCCTTCAGGAGGACGAGCTGGAGCGCGAGGTCTTTCACTCGCCCGCCTCCTGGCGCGCAATGATCGGACTCGCCACCGCCGCCGATGTCTGGATGGAGATCGCCTGTCTCTACCGGCTGCACGCGAATGAGGTCTGTGAGTTGGCGCGAGATGTTTTCGCTAGTGAGGCGGTTGATGAGCAGACGGCGGCGTTCGTTCGCTCGTTGCGCCCACGCTACAGGACGGCGCTACTCAGCAACGCCTGGCCGGAGACGCGCCAATCCTTGCTGGAGCGCCGTGGACTTGGCGCCGTCACCGACATGCTCATCCTCTCCGCTGAAGAGCGGCTGATGAAGCCGGACACGCGCATCTATCACCTGGCAGCCGAGCGGCTGGGAGTCGCGCCAGAGGAGACGCTTTTCGTCGACGACTCGGCGCTCAACGTCGAGGGCGCGCGCGATGCTGGCATGAAGGTGGTCCAATACACCACACGCGCCGACACGTTGCGCGAGGTAGCCAGCCTGTTGAGATAATGCCGTAAAAGATGGCGCCAGCATGAGGCGTGATTCCAGCCCGGAGGGTGTGTTATGCCTGTTACCATCGAGGCGCCGGAGATTGCCAGCAAGGCGCTGGCCGATAATCCACTCGGCGACCCAGTGACGCGCCGGCTGCCTATGCTCTTGCCACCAGGGTACGACTCCTCTGGCCGACGCTATCCGGTCATCGTCGGTTTGACCGGGTTTACCGGACGCGGACTCATGATGCTGAACGATTCCGCATGGGGACCGAACCTGGCGCAACGGCTGGAAGCGCTCTATGCCGCGGGTATGCCGCACGCCATCTTCATCCTACCCGACTGCTTCACACGCTATGGCGGCAGCCAATACATCAACTCGGCGGCGACCGGTCGCTATGAGGACCATGTGATCGCGGAGTTGATTCCCTGGGCGGATGCTCACTACCGCACGATACCCACGCCGGAGGCGCGCGGCGTCTTCGGCAAATCGAGCGGCGGCTATGGTTCGATGATCCTTGGCATGCGCCATCCTGATGTCTTCGGCGCGCTGGCCTGCCACAGCGGCGACATGTACTTCGAGCTGTGCTACGGCAGAGACTTTCCGGCGTTTTGCAACGCCATCAACGGCGCGGGCGGGGTCGAGCCATGGTGGCGTCAGACTGCGCAGAAGATTGGCGCCGTCGAGAAGCTGGCGCATGAGGACATGGAAGCGCTCAACATACTCGCGATGGCGGCGTGTTACTCGCCCGACGCCTCGGCCCCGCTGGGGATCGGACTTCCCATGGACCTGCGCACATGCGAGCGCGTCCCTGAGGTATGGACGCGCTGGCTGGAGTGGGACCCAGTCAAGTTGCTCGACCGCTATGGCGAAAACCTGCGCGCGCTCCGCCTGCTCTACATGGATTGTGGCTCCCGCGACGAGTTCGCGCTCCATTTCGGCGCGCGGTTGATGGCGAAACGCCTGAGCGAGCGCGGTATTCCCTTCGAGTACGAGGAGTTCGACGACGGCCACATGGGTGTGCAGTATCGCTATGATGTCTCGCTGCCCAAGCTCGCCCGCGCGCTGACCCCCGCCGAGAAGAGCGCAACGACCGGGGCGGCGAAGACGAAACGCGGCCGAGCCTGAGTGACGTTTTTGAGAAAGGCCGTATGGATCCCACGTGGCCTCCGAGCGCCCAGTCGCGGTAGTTCTGCTCAATAAACGGGCGCTAGTCGCGTCGCCCTTCGTGGTACGATGGGACCAGGCGCTGGCGGCGAGCATCGCGAGTGGTGATCAGCGGCAGGCGCGTGCGCGACATAGCTTGTCTTGATCGTTCCCATCGCAGGCTTCGAGGCCGCTACATGAGCATTGACTTCACCCTCAGCGACGAGCAAAGTGAGATTCAGGCGCTGGCGCACACCTTTGCGGAGCAGGAGATTCGTCCCGTCGCGGCGGAACTCGACGAGGGCGAGGAGTTTCCCTGGGACCTGGTGAAAAAGGCGGGCGAACTGGGCCTGACGACCTTTGCCTTTCCCGAAGAGTTGGGCGGCCTTGGCATCACCGATGAGTTGACTAACTGCATCATCACCGAGGAGCTTGCCTGGGGTTGCGCCGGCGTCGCGACGGTCCTCGGCGGCACGCATCTGGCCAGCATCCCGATCCTGCTGGCGGGAACGGACGCACAGAAGCAGCGACTGCTCAAGCCGATTGTCCAGCGCAACGGCCTCTGCGCGATGGCCCTGACCGAGCCGGCTGCAGGGTCAGATGTCGCTGCGATGACGACGACCGCGCGCCGTGAGGGTGACCACTACGTGCTCAACGGCGCCAAACGCTTCATCACGAACGGTGGCATCGCCGATCTGTACGTCATCTTCGCGACGGTAGATCGCGCGCTCGGCCATCGCGGCGTCACGGCATTCATCACGCCAGGCGACTCCCCCGGCCTAAGCGGCGGAAAGAAAGAGAAGAAGCTTGGCATCCGCTGCTCGCACACCGGAGAGGTGCTGCTGGATGACGTGCGCGTGCCGGTGGAGAACAGGCTCGGCGCGGAGGGCAGTGGCTTCAAGCTGGCGATGACCATGCTCGACCGTTCGCGCCCGATGGTAGCGGCGATTGCGCTGGGGATCGGGCGCGCGGCGTATGAGTACGCCCGCGACTATGCCAAAGAGCGCGTACAGTTTGGCAAACCCATCGCCGCGAATCAGGCAATCCAGTTCTTGCTGGCCGATATGGCGACGAAGGTGCAGGCGGCGCGCCTGATGACCTGGTGGTCGGCGAAGGTGACGGAGACTGGTCGCCCCTTCCTCTACGAGAGCAGCATGGCCAAGAACTTCGCCTCGGACGTGGCGATGGAGGTCGCGACCGACGCTGTTCAGATCTTCGGCGGCTATGGCTACATCCGCGAGTACCCCGTCGAGAAGCTCTTCCGCGACGCCAAGATCACACAAATCTATGAGGGCACGAATCAAATCCAGAAGATCGTCGTCGCGCAACAGATCCTCAAATAGGCGCGTGGGGGATGTCCCACGGCTCTACGTGGTCATGAACACACTGAACGGTTCAAAGAAGTGTCGGCAGCGTGATGAGTTCCGTCTGCCCGTCAGTGAAGAAGGGATCGCCAGCAAAGTTGTAGCCCAGTTCGGGGGGAACCAGTTGGATTGTCTCGCTCTGCGTCACGTCGCCAGCCCCTTGCAGGCTGCTGACGACAAACGCCCGCTCCGTATCGATCTCGGGGGCGATCTGATGCGTCGGCAACCAGGTATTGCGCGCCAGCTCAAACCCTTGATCGAAACTCGCCGTCGCCAGCCAGATCGGCCGTCCATCGCTCGTCTGGACTGCTGTGCTCCAGATGCGGACATGGTGGCGCTGCGCAAAGGTAGCGCCCACTGGCAGATTGAACGCCAGCGTATTGGGCTCCTCCGCCAGGAAAGACGGGGTGACCGGCCCAGCTGGGTCGCCACGCTGGCCAAGGGCCGCCGCGACGCCGCCCAGAACCGCGTTGAAGCCAAATGGCTCCGCCTCCGTCCAACCAGCGGCGCGGAAGCTCTCCTCGAGCTGCGCCCGCGTCCCGACGAACACCAGGCTCACCGGCTCCTGAAAGCGTCCGGTCAACCCTTCTGTGTAATGGGGTAATCGCGTCTCCACGGTAACTGCCAGTTGCTCTGGCGCGATCACTGTTGTCGTCTGCGCGGTCACAGGAGATGGCGGCGGGATGTCGGTGTAACTCGCGGCGAGATACCCCACCGAGACGATCGTCAAGGCGCAGGCGATCACGCCGGTGAACGCCCGCGGCAATCGCACGGGAGCGCGCGGAAGACGAAAGCGCGTGCGCTCGGCCCAGACGTGTTCCGTCACCACGATCACTACCAGCCAGAAGACGCCAAGCGTCCAACCAGCGAGCACGTCGGTGGGGTAATGCACCCCCAGGTAGACGCGCGAGACCCCGATCGCGACGACCAGGAGCGCCGCCACACTCCCCACAAACACCTTGAGCGCTTCCGGCCGCAGCGTGCGGATCAGCAGGTAGGCGAGCGTCCCATAGAAGGCGGCCAGTGCGGCGTGCCCGCTGGGAAAACTAAACCCTGTCTGCACGATGCGCGCGTCTTCGAACGGCGGACGCGGGCGCGCGACCAGCGCCTTGGTCGCCAGGACGAAGAGTTCGCTCGCCGCCAACGCGAGGAACAAGAGGACAACATCGGTGTATCGGCCAGCGAGCACGGCGACAATCGCCGCGACGACCGCCAACGTCAGCACGACGCGCACGCTGCCCAGATAGGTCAGCGTATACATGACCTGGTCGAGTTCCGGTGTGCGTAAGGTCTCCACCAGATGAAGGATGCGCCGATCCGTGCCAGCTACCCGGCTATCAGTGATCACGTCAAACAGCAGATCAAGGAAGAACTGGCCAATGACCACCAGCGCCACCAGCCCGATGGTCAAGCCCAATCCGGTCGCGCTGCCCCAGGCGACTCGCGCCGCCAGAAAGCGCGCCGCACGTGGATAGCGCATCGCGAAACGCTGCAAGACGCCAGTAGCCTGTATTGTGTTCCAGAGCCAGGTGGCTCCGCGGACGATGACGGCGCGTAATGGCGCGCGATAGTGTATGAGCAGCGCAGGGCCGATAATCGCCAGGGCAAGCGCGCCGAAGAGCGCCGCCGCGAGTGGCGCGAATGGACCGAGCCAACTGAGCGCGAGGCGATAACTCCACCAGCCAGCAACGAAGAGGAGGAGTAGCGCAAGCAGCGTCAAGCCCACTGCGGCCAGAGAACGCCAGGGAAGCCGCAGGACTGCCCGGCGTTTTGGCGCCGGCGTCGCGCCGCGCTCGCTGCCTTCTGTGCGCTGCTGGTCTAGTTGGTCGCTATCACGAGCAGGCGCCTTGCCAGGTTGCGCCATGTGCGTTTCTCCCAATCGCCGCATGAGCGAAGCAGAGACAACAATCGCCGTAGCGCGCAAGGATGAAGCGCAGGAAAGTGTATCATAGCTTGAACGTGACGCCAACGCTATGGCCAGAATCAGTCCTCTACACTGACGTTCCGGTTTGGATCAGCGTTCCGCGCCGCGCGAGGCTCTTCAAGCTCATTCGTCACGATCTGTTCACCTGCGGTGGCATGCTGATGGATGCGCTCGAACTCCTCTTTGAGGCGCAGGATCTCCTTGTCGTCCAGATTCTCCAGGTCGACCAGGCTCGTGCGCGCGCCCTGAACAGCGCGGAGCAACTCGTCGAGTTTGAGTTGGACGGCTACGGCGTCCCGGTTCTGTGTGTTCTGGATGAGGAAGACCATCAGGAACATGACGATGGTCGTTCCTGTGTTTACCGTAAGCCACCATACATCCGAGAAGTGAAACAGTGGTCTACAAAATGCCCACACGACAATGACCGCGAGGCCTGAAATGTAGGTTATTGGCGCTCATGGTTATGGGGACGGAACCTGAAAATCGCTCAAACACTTGCCGCAGTTTCTGCGCAGGGCGCCTCCATTTCTTGACGCTCGGCAACTCGTGTTAAGACATGCTACAATATGAAGCAAAGGGAATGACCAAAATGGACGAGCAAGCATTTCGGCTGATGTATCCCAAAACGCCGAATGATGTGATTGCTGAGCAATTCGAGATGACCGAGGCGGCGGTCCGGTTGTACGCTTCGCGACGCGGGATGCGAAAAGATCCTGACTATGTGCGCGTAATACAAGCGCAACGTATGCGAGGTCGCGCGCATAGTGCGCAGACCAGGGAGAAGATTCGCAGCCGTGCATTGCAGCGAACTCCAATCTCAGGTCAAACACGCGAACGTTTGCAACAACGCCCCGTTAAGAATCGTGGTGCCGCTCACTATAAATGGAAAGGTGGCAAGCCATGGCAGCGATTCAAGTCTCCTGAATACCAGGCTTGGCGTCAAGCTGTGCTTGAACGCGATTCCTATACTTGCCAGCATTGTGGACGTTTGTGCAACAAGGCAGAGAAAGGGCTGGCGGCGCACCATTTCAAGCCTTATTCGCAGTTCCCTGATCTCCGCTTTGGTGTGTCTAATGGACTCACGCTTTGCCGCTCTTGTCACATGACACTTCATGGCAAGTCTATCGTTGTGAAGCTGATTCCTTGCTCATGTGGCTGTGGTGAACTCATCCAATCCAAAGATATTTATGGGCGCGCTCGCCGATATGTGAATCACCATGGACGCCGCCCTCCTGCTACCTGACGAGTTGCCACGTGTCAGAGAAATTGAAGATCGGCCCGGTGATGGCCCAGACCACGATCACCAGGAAAGCCAGCAGGAACGCCCACGGCGAGCCACTGGCCGCCGCGATCATCACCGCGAACTTGCGGAACTTGTCCTTCACCTAAGATCCTCCTTGATCTTCTCTGGTGAGACAGGGCTATGGCAGTCGCCTCGTATCCTTCCAGAGGCGTTGTCACTATACCACGTTGGACGGTTGATCAGCGCGTCCAGAAGCCCTGCGGGTCGCACTCGCGTATGACGCGCAGCTCGTCGGCGGTCGGCGCGGGGGTCTCGCGCGCGTCTGGAGCGACGCGCAGATCCCATCCCGTGTTCGCGCCTACCTCGTCCGGACTGGAGCCTGGATGCCAGGAGCGCAACTCCATCTCATGTGTGTCCTTGGTGAAGCCGAGCACGGCCAGCGTCGTGATCACCGCGGCAGGACCGCCACGTGGCAGGCCGACCCGTGCGCGCCAGTCGCCGCCGTCGCCGTAGCCAGGGCTGGTAATGTAACTGACGCGCTCAGGGAAGCGCTTGCGCTCATGCGCCATGACGATCGCGAGCCGCCCCGCCAGCGATGCGATATCCGCGCCGCCGCCACTGCCGGGCAACTTGACCTGTGGATGCGCACGCTCGCCGATATAGGATGTGTTCAGGTTGCCGTAGCGATCCACCTCGGCCCCGCCGACGAAGCCGAGATCGGCGCAGCCCTGCGCTAGCAAGCCCATCAGCGCGCTGGTGCGTGTCGCCCACTCCGCCCCCTGGATGTTCGGCGCGTCTCCCATTGTGAAGAGCAGCTCGGCGGAAGGTGTGTCGCGGACCAGGCCATTTTCGAATAGCCCGACAGCGTCGGGCGCATGGGTACGCTTGGCCAGCGCGAAGGCCAGCAGTGGCAGGCGCATGCCGACGAAGACCACCTCGCCGGCGCGTATCTCACGCGCCGCGCAGACCACCATCAGCTCCTGTGGCGTGTACTCTGGCATGGAGCCTCGGCCTCCACTTCAGTACCCATAGTCAACCGGCGCGGCCAGGCGTCGCTCCTTCGCCGCCAGCGCCTTCCAACGTTCGGCCCCTAGGCGCTTCAAATAGGCCGCCCGATCCGCGACCTCTAACACCTGTTCACTCAACCACTGCTCAAAATCTTCGGCGGAGCGTGTACGCTGGTGATACTCGGCAAAGTAGGCATGGTCACGGTTGTAGTGACCCTGGACCGGCGAAGGGTGCGCGCCGCCGGGCGCGTGAACGACGGCGAGCGTCTTCAGCGCAGGGGCCAGTACCCGGTTGGGATCGCTCAGGATTACCTCAGAGGGAACGATCTCCTCGGCGGTGTAGATGACGCCACGCGCCGCCAGCGCCGCCTCTTCGGAGATCCCCAGACCGCCCCAGATATGCGCGCGCCCCTCGGCGTCTGCCCGCTGCACGTGCAGGATCGCGACGTCGGGTTGGAGCGCGGGCACGAGCAGGTGTGGGGCGCCATCCAACGGCGAGGGCGCCAGGCGGAGCGTCGGATGGTCACGCGCGATGTCGCTGCCCAGCAGCGAGACCATGGGGATGTAGGGTACGCCGAGCGCCGCAGCGAGCAACGCCAGCGAGACACTAGAGTTGCTGTGGTCCTCGATGACAATCGTGTGTGGAACCCGCTGCTCGGCAACGCGGCGGTAGCAGTGGCCCAGCCCTGCGCTGACGTTGCCGACCCACGCCGCGATGATCCGGCTGACGCAGCCCGCGCCGATGAGTTGGTCGAAGAGGATATCAGAGATGGGGCCGATGAGCGTGAGATCACGGCGGCGCTGACGGATCAACTCATGACCGGCGGCGAATGGGATCAGCGGCTCCAGCGCGCAGCCCAGCGCGACGCTGGCGCCATCTGAAACAAACCGCTGGATCGCTTTGGACATGGAAAGCAGTTTCTCAGGCATACGAGCGATCCGTCTGCTCCTCGAGCGCTCCGTTGAGTCTGCGCGCGAGGTATGGCCCCGGCACCCATTGCTCGATCACACCAACCGAGCGAAAGCCGAGTTCGCTGTAGAGACGTAGCGCCTGTGGCGTGGCGGTGAGGGTAGCGAGCCGCGCTCCCTCGCGCGTCGCCTCGCGTAGCGCATGAATGACCAGATTCCCCGCGATTCCCCTGCGGCGCGCGCCACCCAGCGTCGCCACATTGTAGACGCCGACAACTCCATCTCGCTGGAGTGTCGTCAGGCCCGCCACGACACGCCCCTGCCAGCGCGCGGCGTAGAGGCTGAAAGCGGGATTGTCAACGGTCCAGCGCCGCATCGGCTCCGGCGCGACGAAGAAGACCTCCGCGATTACACGCAAGGCAGCCATACGCTGCTCCCAGGTCGCCACACGCAAGAACTCCAGATCGGGCGCCGGTGGATGAAATGATGGGGTCCATGCCTCCAGTGGCAGCGCCAATGCCGTCGCCCCACCCCACGACTCCATGCCGATGACGCGCAGTGACTCTCGCAGTCCCGCCGGCTCGTCGCCGAGCAGCAGCCACCACTGGACGGGCAGGCGTCGCTCCAGGTATGGGGAGAGCGTGGCCAGCGTTGCCTCAGGCGTGACCGGCTCGGACGAGCGATACGACATGACCAGGTTGAGAAGCGACTCGGAGACGCCGGGCGTATAGACACGCAGGAAGGCGCTGGTGTCATCGACAACAGAGCGTGGCTCTGCGTCGACCAGGCCCAGGGCGGCCCAGGCCGAACGCCAGTTACGCTCGACCGCGCGCGCCAGTGTGGTGAGATCCTCCAGGGGCATGCCCAGTCCTTTCGGGGTATACATCCCGATGGTCTGTTTGCGTATCGGGAGGCGCCCGCCAGGATATGGTATCACGCCACGCGGCCATGATCCGACGCTACGCGCCGATGTAGCGCGCGTAGACCGAGCGCGCCACGGCAGGGTCATCGGTGCCCTTGATGATCGCGCGCGCATCCGGGAAGAGCGTGACCTCATAGCCATCTACACGCAGCCGGAGCAGGAAGCCGTTCGTAGCCACCTCGCCGATAGGGAGCAGTCGTTCAGCCAGCGCGTCGAGGTCGAGCGTGGCGTCCTGCGCCGAGGCTGGGCGCACCTGCACGGCGTTGCGCCCACAGAGCGTTGCGCCCATAGAGTCGACTGGCCCCTCCAGATATTCGAAGTGACGCTGGCCGCACGCCGGGCAATCAGGCTGGCGCGGCAACTCGATGCGGTCGAACGTATTTTCCCACAGATCAATCCACGTTAGCCCACGCACGAGCTGGCCGCTGCCGACGAGCCACTTGAGCGCCTCGGTAGAGGCCATACCCGCGACGACGCCGACAATACCGTTGAGCACGCCAGCGGTATCGCAGGTGGGGGTCGTGCCGGGGAGCGGGCGTTCCGGGAAGACACAACGCAGGCACGCCGTCTCGCCTGGCAGGATCATCATCGTGACGCCATACGCCGCGATCACGCCGCTGTAGATCCAGGGCTTGCCCAGCTTCAGACAGGCGTCGTTGAGCAGATAGCGAGTCTCGAAGTTGTCTGTGCCATCCAGGATGAGGTCGACGCCATCCAGCAACTCTTCGATGTTGTCACTGTTCACGTCCAGCGTGCGGGCGTCGATCTCGATTGCGCTGTTGACCCGCCGCAACTGTCGCGCCGCGGCCTCGGCTTTCGGCATGCTGGCGAGCGCGTCGCTCTCGTCGAAGAGCACCTGGCGTTGCAGATTGTTGCCCTCGACATAGTCGCGGTCGACGATGCGCAGATATCCCACACCGGCGCGCGCCAGATTGTTCGCCAGCACAGTGCCCAGCGCGCCACAGCCCACGATGAACGCGCGCCCTTGATTGATGCGCTCCTGGCCGGCGTGACCGATGCCCGTAAAGAGCGTTTGACGCGCGTACCGCTCACTACGCTCGACGCCAGCCTCCGCAGGTGTGCGCACGCGCATGTGCGAGCCATTGGCGCCAGTACTGGCGTTGCCCTGTGCGATGTCGGTCATACCAGACTCCTTTCGCGCTCTGCCTGGATCATCCGGGGTGAACCGCAGGCAGAGCGGTACCTTTGGGCGGTAGCGGGTTGTCACCAGATGAGCGTGTCGCTCGCTTGACATATGGAGGCGACCGTGACCTCTCCCATTATGCGCACGCCGCATCGCGCCGTGATCTGAGCGCCAGACCATCGTCTGGGCGTGGCTCCGTGAACGATGAAATGAGCGGATGTCACAAAAGCTGCTATGCGGTTTCGCCAGACTATGGTAAAATGCGGGGCACAAGCGTTCTCAGTCGGCCATGCGGGGTAGCAAGGCTCCTCACGCCAGGGAAGCGTGGGCGCATAGCGGTGGTGGAAGAGGTAGGGCATGTCTGGCCAGACTATACAGCATGCGGCGACAATCGACACGCCAGCGGACGTGAAGCGTGTGCTCGTCGTCGACGACGACCCGACCATACTTGAGCTGGTCCGGCACGCGCTCGGCAGGCTCGATCGCTACGAGGTCATCACGGCGGTCAACGGCGCCGACGGCTTACAGAGCTATTTCAGCGCGCTCCCAGACTGCGTCATCGTTGATGTCGGTATGCCGGTGATGGATGGCTTCCAGTTTGTGCGGGCGCTCCGTGGGCATAGCGTCTCAGCGAACACGCCCATTATCGTCTTGAGCGCGCTCACCGACGACAATCATCAAACGACAGGCGCGCTCTCGGGCGTTGACGAATATGTCGCCAAGCCATTCAAAATGAGCGTGTTGTGCGCGGCGCTCGAACGCGCCCTACAGATCACACCGGAGGATCGCGAGCGTCGCATCCAGGAGTTGGCGGAGGGCAGTGACGGCGAATAACGCCAGACGCTTCCGGCGCGTCGGATAGCAGCGCCGGAGTGGGCTGAGAGGGTTGGCAGGTGGTGGGGGAACGATTGAATGACGAGGCGTCTCAGGACGCCGCGCTGTCGGTGCTAGTGGTGGATGGTAACCCCGCGTCGCGTGAGCGTGTGCGCGAGGCGCTCGGCGCGCAGTGCGTCGTGCGTTTCGCTGCCGGTGTGCGTGATGCGCTGACTGCTCTCCATACGCAACCTCCAGATCTTCTGGTCAGCGAAGTCGATCTGACTGATGGGAGCGGCTTGGCGCTTTGCGTAGAGATTCGCGCGACTCCGAAGCTCAAGCGATTGCCGATCATGCTGCTCACCGATCGCGCCAGCATCAACGATAAGGTTGCCGGATTCCAGGCTGGCGCCGACGATTATGTAGTCAAGCCGTTGGACGCCAGGCTATTCCATGCGCGCGTGCGCCTCCTGGATCGTATCAAGCGCCTCGAAAAGCACGACCTGCTCGGCGCCTGACACATGGCCTGACACATATTCTCGGTCTTGTCACCATGGCGAGATCGTCGTGCTCCAGGCGGTTGAGCAAGAGAAGATCTCTCATACCGACCCTGAGCGGTACGGCGACCATGCGTGCTACACTGCAAGCGCGCAGACGCTGCGCACTATGACAGGAAGGAGAGTCGGGCGCGCGCCCGCACAGATTATGGAAGATCTTCGCTTCGACCGTCATTTCCGCACGCCAAGCTCCGAGGGCTACCACATCATGCGCGGCCAACAGCGTCTCGGTTCGGCCGATCTGCACTTCACCTCCACAACGGTGCATTGTACGCTCGTGATCGAGCAGGAATTGGATCGCGCGCAGATCGCCAAACTCATCGAGCGCATCGACGAAGATCTGGTCCTCTCGGCGGACACCCCTCGCGATGATCTCGTCGTCAGCGCCTATCACGGCGCGGAGATCGGCTTTTTTGACGATAGCTTCCGCGCCGATGATGAAGGCGTCGTAGTGCCGCTCGGCGACGATGACGACAACGAGAGCGACTTGAACGGTGGTTGAGGCGGCGCGCAGCTACCGCACGCCAGACAACTCCGCGCCGACGACCTCGTGAATGACGAGGGTGTCACCGCGCGCTACTACTAACGTTACAAGTCTCGTCCCCTCCGCTCGCCTGCGTAACCGCGCGACGTACTCCATTACACGCGAATGATTGTAAGGCGGTAGCGCAGGTGGCTATGTCCCCGATTATGGGGCGGCGCCTGGCTTAGAAAAGTAGAGGAACGCAATGCGTAGATTTGTCGTCGCCGCCGGTCTCATAGCGCTTATCGCCGGCGCTCTTGCAGCCTGCGGTGGGAGTTCGAGTGGCGGAGGCTCCACGCTCAGCATGGGTGGAAGCAGCTTTACCGGCGCGACGAGCATCACGATAACCGCCGGGCAGGCAGTAACATTTGATGACACATCTGGCGGGACACATGATCTGGTGACAGGAACCGGCGGGAAATTTACGGCCGCGACGGGCGCGCCAGACGAATTCTCAACCGCAGATGGCCTTAAATTGCAGGTGGGTGACAAGAAGACGGTGACGTTCAACAACGCTGGAACCTACCAGATCACCTGTACGATCCATCCCAGCATGCAGGCCACGATTGTGGTGAACGCGGCCTCAGGGTCAGGCTACGGCTATTGAAGCCGATTGGCGCTTCAAACCGCTGAGAGGAGAAGCGCACAAAAACAACCGCCCCGCGATGCATGTCTGCACTGCCGGGGCGGTGTCGCCGTGCGAAGGAGAGGCGCCCCTCTCCTCCGTTCGGACTTGGCATGTCCCCCTTGACATGTGCACGTTGGGGGGCTACTCACGACCTGCGCTTTGGGGAACGATACCCACCTCACAGGGGCCGTTTGTGTGAGCGACGCTGCCCGCGTCGGTTCGTTCGGATGTGAGCAAGTATAGCCGCTACACAAGCAAATTGCAAGCCCAAACAATAGCCTGTCAGGGCTAATGTTGCCAGGCTGTTATGTCGCATAGTCGGCGTACACATAATTATGGTATTAGCCCCATTTGGCTGGCCCCGCTCCTTGACAGCGCTCATGGGGTCGGCCATACTCCTTCCAACCTTGCACAGAGGCAGGCTCTGGCTGGCTGAAGGGAGCCGCGCGAATGAATGAGCGATGGCGCGATGAGCGGCGCGCGCTGATTCAGGTGGCGCGTGGCAAAGCGCCAGCGGATCTCGTGCTGCGCAACGCGCGGCTGGTCAATGTCTTCTCGAACGAAATCCAGTCCGCCGATGTCGCCATCTTTCACGATCGCATCGCGGGCATCGGCGCGCCGGGCGCGTACGGCGGCGCGCGCGAAGTGGACCTGCAAGGGCAGTATCTTGCGCCGGGGTTGATTGAGGCGCACACCCATATCGAGAGCGCCCTGCTGACTCCTGGCGAGTTCGCGCGCACGGTGGCGCCGCATGGCACGACCACCTGTGTCAGCGATCCACATGAGATCGCCAACGTCTGCGGGCTGGATGGCCTGCGCTGGACATTCGCCGCGGCGGACCATGTTCCAGTGCGCCTGCTTTTCACACTGCCCTCCTGCGTCCCGGCCAGCGAATTCGAGAGCAACGGCGCCAGCCTGCGCGCTGCGGACCTGCTCGACCTCGCAACGCATGAGCGTGTCGCTTCGGTGGGAGAGGTAATGAATTATCCCGCCGTTATCGCCGGGGACGAGACTATGCTCGACATGATCGCGCTTGGCCAGCCGGGCGGCGCGACTCCTCGCGGGCTGGCGGTGGACGGCCACGCGCCAGGGCTGAGGGGCGTGGACCTCTGCGGCTATGTCGCGGCGGGCGCCCAGTCGGACCATGAGAGCGTCGCGGCGGATGAGGCGCTCGAGAAGATCCGTCTGGGCATGTGGCTCTTCGCGCGCGAGGGCACGATGCGCAATCTGGAGGCGTTGCTGCCGGTGATTCTAGAGCGCAGCCCGGAACGCGCCTGTTTTGTCGCCGATGACAAGACCTGCCACGATCTGCTCCGGCTGGGTGAGCTGGACCACATCGTGCGGCTGGCGATCGCGGGTGGCCTCGATCCTGTGCGCGCGATCAAGATGGCGAGCCTGTATCCAGCGCAGTATTTTGGCTTCGCTGAACGTGGCGCCATCGCGCCTGGCTATCTGGCCGACCTCATCGTCGTTCCCGACCTCCGCGAGTTCCAGCCGCGCCAGGTCTATATCGGTGGCACGCTCGTCGCCGAGGAGGGCAAGCCACTCTTCGCCGCGCCTGGCCTGTCGCGCGAGTTGGGCGCAAGCGTCAGCGATACCATCCGCCTCGCTGGTTTCAGCGCCGAACGGCTGCGATTGCCCGGCGCGACCGGCGCGGCGCGGGTCATCGGGATGATCCCCAACCAGATCATCACCGATGATCTGACGCTGGACGTGACGGCGCGTGATGGCGCTCTGGTCGCCGATCCAGAGCGCGACATCCTGAAAGTGGCGGTTGTCGAGCGCTACGGGCGCGGGCAGGTGGGCGTGGGCCTGCTACACGGGTTGGGGCTGCGTGAAGGCGCGATGGCGTCCTCAGTGGCGCACGATGCGCACAATATCGTCGTGGCGGGAACCAACGACGAGGATATGGCGCTGGCGGTGCGCGAGGTCGAGCGGATGCAGGGCGGGCTGGTCGTGACACGCAACGGCGCGGTAGTCGAGTCGCTGGCGTTGCCCATCGCCGGGCTGATCTCGCCGCTCACCGCCGCCGAGGTGGCGAAAGCTGAGGAGCGTCTGGAGGCGAGCTTACGGGAACTGGGCGTCGCGCAGCCAGGCCCGTTCATATTTCTCGCGTTCCTCGCGCTCAGTGTTGTGCCAAAGCTCAAAATCACCGACCGCGGCTTGCTCGATGTCGCCGCATGGAGCATCACGCCCGTCCAGGTGTAGCCATACTTATCGATAGCGCGCCATCAGCCACTCATCCTTGAACTCTCCCTGCGCGATCACGCTCAGCTTGCGCAGACCCTCCTTCTCGAAGCCATACCGCTCGTAGAGGCGCCATGCGCGCTCGTTCTCGGCAAAGACCGTCAACTCCACCCGCCGCAGGAGCAGCCAGCGGTCCGCCATATCCAGCAACGTTTCCAGCAATCGCGTCCCCACACCCTGCCCCTGACGTTCCCGCGCCACGAAGAGAAAGATATGCCCGCTATGTCGTAGCCTTCCCTGCCCCACGCTCAATCCCGCCAGCCCGATCGCCTCCCCCTCCGCCTCCGCGACAAACCAATGCTCGTCGGGGCCAAGCGTGGCCAATCGTTCGCGCCGCCGCTCCAGGCGATCGCTCGGCAGGGCAAGAATTGTCTCGATCACCCCGTCCTGCTGTGTAATGCGCCAGATCGCCTCCGCGTCTTCAACACGGACTGGCCGAATTGTGACCGCTGCTGATGATGAGCGCATGCTCTACTCTCCTGCTTGCGCCAGACGAGATCTGGACCGCTTACGCCACTCCCCCAACATGGCCCGCTCGTTGTCGCGCGCAGGAGAAAGGTGTATCCTTGTCCTTGCGCCGTCGTAGATTCGTCATATCAGTATGGGATCACGCATAGCGATCATACGCCTGTCTGTCAGGGCCGCCGTGAGGGAGAGCAGTCGGTGAGTCAAGGAGCGCGGCTACGCCGAGGCAAGATGTGGGACGGGATGGACAGCAATGCGGGGACAAGGATGAGGCGCAGGACACCCTGGCTGTGGACATTTTTGCTGGCGACCCTGCTTCTGAGCGTCGTCTTGAGCGCCTGTGGCGCCGACGCCTCGCAGCAGCAGGCGCAACAGAACAAGGCGAAACTGGACCAGGAATTGACCCACGCGCGCAACGACCTTGGCATCCCCGACTCGTTGCTCAAGCCAGTGGTCATGCAGGAGCAGAAGGTCGCGTCTGGCGAGGGCGGGCTGTTCTACAACTATTCGGACGCCGCCGCCAACTATTCCTTGCTCTATAACCAGCTCATCGGCATCGAGCAGTCGAGTGGCGACCTGCTGAAACAGCAGACACAGGCGGACCTCCAGGCGTTCACCCAGATCCTCGCCAAACGTCGCGCCGATGGCTTCATCGAGGCCGATCAGTATCAGGCGCGACTCGACGAGGCGCTCCAGGACTACGACCAGGCGAAGACTCCTGGCGATTACGCGCGCATTGACGAGGTCGCGACGGCCAACACCGCCGCGCTCAACGCCATGTGGCCCGCCTACCAGAAGCTCCAATCCTACAAAGCTGTGCTCGACTCTCTGGCCAAGAGTGGCGCCGACACGACCCTTGCCCAGCGCCTGTACGACGACGACCTCCAGCTCTTCCGCGCGGCGCAGTCCGCCGACCGCTACGACGCTCTCACGCGCACTATTGATGGTCAGGTCACCCAGTTGATCGCCGAGGAAGCCTCCGCGCAGCCGTACATCGCATCTGGTCTGCTCCAGGCGCTGCAGGGGCGAATCGATCTGCTGCGCCAGTATGGCGACTCCGCCAACGCCGACGCCTTCCAGAAACAGCACGACGACGACGCTGCGGCGCTCGCCAGCGCGCACCAGCTCGCCGACTACCTGACGCTGGTCGGCAACATCAACAAGCAGAGTGACGCCATCGCCTTCCCGCTGGTAAAGGCCAAGACGCTCTACGACCTCCAGACGCTCAAGCAGCTCGTCTCGACGGTCAATCAGCGCACCGAATACAACAGCTACGACAGGATCAACTACCCCATCGCCTATGAGTACGCCGACAAGGACAATGGCGTCGGCAATGTCGAGCCAGCGGTGCTGCGCGCGAAGACCATCTCCCAGTATCAGGCCGCTGATGGAAGTGTGCTCGGACTGACGGCGAACCTGCGCGCGATGTCCGACAACTACAACGATAAGACGGCGCATAACCAGCCACATCAGGCCGATCTCACGTTGATGCAGTACTACAACGTGATGCAGGGCAAGGTCCTCATCATCAACTTCCGCGAGCAAACCGCGCGCTTCTATGAGAATGGCTCGCTGGTCAACTGGATGTACGTGACGACGGGGCGACCAGGCCATACATCCATTCCCGGTTACCATACCGCCCTGGTCAAGCTCTCGCCGACGATCTTCCAATCACCCTTCCCTGAGGGTTCCCCCGACTACTACCAGCCGACGCCGATCAACTATGCGGTGGCGTACGACTGGAACGGCTACTTCCTGCACGACGCCTGGTGGCGCAACAAGTTCGGTCCGGGCACCGAGTACCCGCACTACGATCCGGCGGCCTTCAACGGCGGCTCGCACGGCTGTATCAACTTCGCCGCCGCGCAGATGCCATGGGTCTACAAGTGGATACCGCTGCGTACGCCGATCATCATGTATTAACCTCATCGCGGGTAAAACCAGCCGAGGCTTTTCGGCGCTCCATCGCGCCTCATGACGCGGCGCGCGTGCCCCATCGGCATCGGCAAAGCGGGTCCTGCTCAACTGGACATGGGATGCGCTGTCGGGTACAATGATAGAACAAATGTTCTAGTAGTACCGTCACGGTACACACCCCAAGGAGCCCCACGATGACCTGGCTTGCCCCTCTCGGCGTCTTTCCTGACACCGACCCCGCCGCTCCCTGGCCTATTCCTCTACCGCTACGCCGCGTCGCGCCTGTCGCCGCGATGGCTGCGCCCAATCCGGGCATGACCTCCGCCACCGCCGGGCGCGCGTGGCGCTGGGTGACAACCGCGCCGGCCCCAGCGGCGGAAAGTGTTTCTCTCGCTCCCAGAACTGAACCGGCGCGCGTGCGTATTCCAGCGGACCTGCTGGGGCGGATGTCGTTCGAGGCGCATCTGGCAGGCGTGAGCGAGAGCGAGATCTGGGCTGAGGCCGCACGCGCCTGGCTCCGACGCCGGTCGCGCGACGACGACTTCCCGCCCACCCCACCAGCCGCCGCACAGCCGTGCCCACGCCGCGAGCGAACCGCCTGGGTCGCCATCGACGCGCTGCTCATAGACCTGCGCGCCTGTCCGTCTGAGCCAGCCGCCGCGTGAGTCAGCGGGCGCTGGCTGCCGGCGGCTCCTGATCAACGACGACGGCGTTGGGCGGCAGCGGCGATTTCACCTGCTCACGCGTCGTCTGCTCGCGGTAGCGCTGGTAGAAACGGTCGAACATATCTCGCAACTGATCTCCGCTCAGCTTCTTGCCACTCTCGAAGTACTCGATTGCGACCATACCGAGCGACCAGGTGCCCGCCGCGGCGATAGCCCCCGCGACCAGATCGCCGCCGAAGGGCACGATCTTGGCGGCCTCCTCGGCGACGTAGCGGAAGAAGAGCCCGCCGATGACCGTCGTAATCAACTCGCGCAGGTGCCGCGCAGTGAGTGGCTCGCCGTAGATCGCGGCGATGCGCAGCACCATGCGAATCTGGTTGCCCAGCAGAATGGGGATGTCGATCAGGGGGATCGGCTCCAGACCGGCCGCCAGGCCCACGAGCGCGGCTGTGCGCACGAGTTTCGAGGCGGCTTCTCGCCGGTACTTCGGTAGCTGGCGGCCCAGAATCATCGCCGCGTCCGGACTGGCCTCGATCAGCGCGGGGATCAGCTCCTCAGCGACGTTATCGCCGTCGCGCGCAGAGATCGGGATCACGTCCTTGAGGCCCAGGCGCGCCGCCGCCTTCGCCGCGTCGTCGTCAGCATTGGTCAGCAGGTCAGCCTTATTGAGCGCGACGATCAGCGTCTTGCCGTCGTCACGCAGGTTCGAGATCGTGGCCAGGTCCTGCGCGCGCAACCCAGCTGAGGCGTCGAGCAGGTAGAGGACGATGGGCGCCTCGGCGGCGGCCTGCGCCTGGATGTCGGGCAGGTGACCCGGCGTATCCACGAGCGCAAAAGGTCCGAGATCGCCCTCGACCGTGGTGATGGTTGTGCCAGCGGTCGCCGACACGGCGGAGGCGTAATAGCCGCGTAGCGTGTTGAAGAGCGTTGACTTACCAGAGTTCGGCAGGCCGAGAATCGCCACCTTACGATGCAACTCGCCCTCGATGTCCGCTTGCGCCTGCTTCCAGTTGACCGAATTGATGAAGCGGCGGGTCATCGCGATGGTGGAGGGGATGCTGGCGAGCGTGGAGAAGCGAAACAGCCGGCGCGCCTGGCGGCTGAGTATCTCGGAAAGATCGTCGAATAGTCCCACGGACGACTCCTTTGGCGTCGGCGCGCGTCTTCCGCGCCGCCTGGCTGCGCTTCCCTCTCGGCTCGTTATATCATGCCCGGCGCATCCCGGCGCGGCGCCGCCGCATCTTCAGGACGTATGACCCAGTTGAGCGGCGCGCTTCCACCAAACGTTCGCCCGTAAAGAAGCGGTGGGGCAGGGTGGCGTCAATAGAGGAAATACGAACACGCGCGCGGTGATGTTGTGTACGATATAGTATGGGGCGCGGCGTGTCACGATTCTCTTCCGGTGGTGGTGAGCGATGGTCAATCTTTCCGGCGTCATCGAACGCATCGTCTTCCGCAATGAAGAGACGCACTACACCGTCGCGCGGCTGCGCCCGAATGACGACGGGCGGCTCTTTCGCAGCGATCTTGTGACGCTGGTGGGCGCGCTGCCTGGCGTGCGCGTGGGCGAGGTGGTGGAGGTCGAGGGCGAGTGGGAGACGCATCCACAGCATGGGCGTCATCTGCGCGCCGTGACCTGCACACCCCACGCCCCCGTCACATCGGAGGGATTGAAGAAGTATCTGGGGTCTGGTGTCATCAAGGGTGTCGGGCCGAAGACCGCCGAGCGCATCGTCAACCGATTCGGCGAGCAGACGCTGGCGATCATCGAGCTTGAGCCAGAGCGGCTGACCGAGGCGCAGGGCGTCGGCGCCAGCGTGCGCGACCGCATCATCGCCGGGTGGGCCGAGCAACGCGAGATCCGCGATCTCATGCTATTTCTGCAGAGCCATGAGGTCTCGCCGGGACTGGCGATCAAAATCTACCGGCAATATGGCAAGGACTCGCTCGCCACCATCCGCGAGAATCCCTACACGCTCGAACGCGATGTGTATGGCGTCGGCTTTCGCACCGCAGACACACTCGCCGTCAAGCTGGGATTGCCCCATGATGCGCTGCCCCGGCTCATGACGGGTCTCAAGCACACCCTCTCGGAGGCCGCCTCCGAGGATGGGCACTGCTATCTCCCACGCGAGGAGCTGCTGACGCGCGCGGCGGCGCTGCTGGAGTCGCCGGTTGAGGCGCTGGACCCGGCGTTGGAGGCGCTGCGCCGCGAGAAAGAGGTCTTCGTCGAGGAAGAGCGCATCTACCTCGCGCCGTTTTTCTACGCCGAGAATGGGACAGCGCGGCGGCTGCGGCTGATCCTCAAAGCGCCGAGTCAGCTCCCGGCGGTGAGCGACGCGGCCTGGGAGGCGAGCTTCGCCGAATTGGAGCGCGCGCAGGGCATCACACTCGCGGCCAGCCAGCGCGAGGCGGTGCGGCTGGCCTATACCGCCAGAGTCTCCGTCCTCACTGGTGGGCCAGGCGTCGGCAAGACGACAGCGCTGCGCGCGCTGCTCAACGTCCTGGAGGGCGACAACATACGCTATTGCCTGGCGGCGCCAACCGGGCGCGCGGCCAAGCGCATGACCGAGGCGACGGGCCGCCCGGCGAGCACGCTCCACCGCCTGCTGGAGTACATCCCTGCGAACAACGACTTTGGCTACAATGAGCATCGCCCGCTGCCATTTCAGTTCGTCATCGTGGACGAGGTCTCGATGCTCGACATCCTGCTGGCGTACCGACTCACGCGCGCGGTGGCCGCCGAGGCGAGCCTGCTGCTGGTCGGCGACGCGGATCAGTTGCCTTCGGTCGGCCCTGGCAGCGTGCTGCGCGACATCCTGGCGAGCGAGCGCGTGCCCGCCACCCATCTCACTGAACTGTTCCGCCAGGCGCGCGCGAGCGCGATGATCGTCGCGGCGCACAGCGTCAATGCCGGGGAGGTTCCCGCGCTGAACGGCGACCCCGAAGGCGACTTCTTCTTCCTGCGCGAGGAGGATCCACTTGCCGCGCAGCGCCTGATCGTGGACCTCGTCGCCAGACGGCTGCCCGCGCGCTATGGCTTCGACCCATTGCGCGATATCCAGGCGCTCACACCAATTTATCGTGGCGCGGCGGGGGTGGACGCGCTCAACGAGGCGTTGCAGGCGCGGCTGAACGCGGACGGTGGGCCGTCAGTCGCCTCTGGGTCGCGTGTCTTTCGCGCCGGCGACCGCGTGATGCAGGCGCGCAACAACTATGACAAGGGCGCAGGCGGCGTCTTCAACGGCGACCTGGGGCGCGTCGCCTGGATCGATGAAGCGAGCCGTCAGGTGGCGGTGCGGTTCTCGGACGATCCCGAAGCCGCGCCAGTCGTCTATGAGCCACATGAACTGGACGAACTGACGCTGGCCTACGCCTGTAGCATCCATCGCGCGCAGGGCAGCGAATACGCCTGCGTCGTCCTGCCTCTCGTCCGCCAGCACTACCTGATGCTGCAACGCAACCTCCTCTACACCGCGATCACACGCGCGCGCCGTCTGTGTGTGATCGTCGGCGATCCGGGGGCGCTGCGCCGCGCGGTCCAGCACGACGCGCTCAAGCGACGCAACACGGGGCTGGCGGAGCGGCTGCGTGGCCCGACGTTGCGTGGCCTCGACGAGCCGGATCGCCCAGCGTTTTCCGCCGTCGATTGAATCCCGACCCCCTTGCTAGGGATTCAATCTCGCGACTATACTACCGTGATGGAAGCGACCCTAGCTCTTTGTGTTTCTTGATCGGACCCCTGAAAGGAGTCATTGGCATGACGAGCGCGGAGACAGTGACGAAGACGACCGGTTATGCGCACCCAGAGGCGCTGGTCGAGACGGAGTGGGTGGCCGAGCATCTCGACGATCCGCAGGTGCGCATTGTGGAGGCCGATGAGGATCCCCTGCTCTACGACATAGGGCACATCCAAGGGGCGGTCAAGCTCGACTGGCACACCGATGTACAGGACAATGTCCGGCGCGATTTCGTGGACCAGGCGCACTTTGAGGCGTTGATGAGCCGCTACGGGATCACGCCGGAGACGACGGTCGTCTTTTATGGCGACAAGAACAACTGGTACGCCGCCTACAGCTTCTGGCTCTTCCGCCTCTATGGCCACCGCGACCTGCGCCTGATGAATGGCGGACGCACGAAGTGGGAGCAGGAGGGCCGCGCCTACACACAGGAGATTCCCACCCCGACACCGACCACCTATAGCGCCCAGGCTCCAAACCTGGCGCTACGCGCCTTCCGCCCGCAGGTGGAGGCGTTGCTGCCGCGCGTGCAGGCGGGCGAGGCGGCGCTGGTGGATGTGCGTTCGCCCGATGAATATACCGGCAAACTGACGCACATGATCAACTATCCGCAGGAGGGCGCGCAGCGCGGCGGGCACATCCCCGGAGCGAAGAGCATCCCCTGGGCGAGCGCGGCGAATCCCGACAATGGGACCTTCAAGTCGGCGGAGGAGTTGCGTGCGCTGTACGGTGGCAAGGCTGTCAGCGAGGACAAGGACGTGATCGCCTACTGCCGCATCGGCGAGCGGTCGGCGCACACCTGGTTTACCCTGACGCAGTTGCTCGGCTACCCGAACGTGCGCAACTACGACGGCTCCTGGACCGAGTGGGGCAACCTCGTCGCCGCGCCCATCGCCAAGGGCGAAGAGCCGGGCGCGTAGGTCGGGCGGCTCTCCGTAGCATTGTCTGTTCCGGCGTATACTAACATTGCGGGTGGAGTGTGGTCAGGCCGACCGCGCTCCGCCCAGCGCGACTATCCACTCTACAGGAAGCGAGTGATGGCGTATGTCGATGAGCCGGCAAGAAGCCATCGAGTTTTTGCTCGACTATTACCAGAATCCACGCAATCGCGGCGCGCTCGAAGACGCCGACGTGCATCTGACCGGCGGCAATCCTGGCTGCGCGGATCGTGTCGAGATGTACGCGAAGGTCAGTCCTGATGGGCATGTGGAAGAAATTACCTTCGAAGGTGAGGGCTGCACGATCAGCATGGCGGCGGCCTCGTACGTCACCGAGATAGTGAAGGGCATGACGCTGGAGGAAGTCGAACATCTCAGCTACGAGACGTTGATGGACGATCTGGGCCGCGAGGTCGTGATGGCGCGCCCCACCTGCGCGACGGTCGGGCTGGGTACGCTCAAGAAGGGCCTGCACGAACTCCACATGCGGCGTCAGGCGCAGGCGGGCGCCACTGAGTAGTGCGCGTCAACTCTCAGGGCAGATGTAGTAGGTCTCGGCGGGTGGATTCGCCGGGATTTCCGCCTGCATCGCGGGCGAGAGGCATGCCTTCCCGGTCCAGCGATGTCCAATGGGCGCGAGCAGCATGTTTTGTCCGGCGGTAAATGGCAGCGCCGCACTGTCAACCGTTCCTCTGGCGGCGAAGGTGTACACGCCTGCGGCGGTAGGCGCCTTGACGAATATCCCGATCTGCATGTCGCGGCCTGGTGGCAGCGTCACGGGCGGTAGGCCGAGATCGCCCACGAAAGCGCTGTTGTCGAGTGAGGCGGGTACGATCGAACCCGCTTGCGCGTTCACGGCGAAGGTCGCGCGGACCGTTTCGTCCCAGATCGCGGCGCGCTCGCCACACTCCAGCGGTACGAGTCCCGCCGGGCGGGTGTATGTCCCCTCGCAGGGATTCCAGACGTTCAGGCTGCCGCTATGGGGCGTGAAGACGCTGAGCTTGACGCTGACGCTCTCGATCACGTGCGACTTGGTGGTCGAGGTGTTGCAGATGGTGATGAGCAGGTCGGGCGGCGAATCATAGGCAGGGGCGAACCAGCCGGGAATGGCGGTTGGCGCTTGTCCATTCGCACCTTTGACCGGCAGAGCGAGCGGCTTGAGCGGCGCGTTATCCGGAGTTTGAAGGATCGGACGCCCATCGGCAAGCGTGGTCGGCGAGACATGCAGGTCGCCGGAAACAAGAGCGGCAGGGTCCTTGCAGGAATCGCTGTTGTTTGATGGAGTGACGGTCTCGTTCGTCGCGGTAGGCTGCGCGGAAACTGGCGAGCGTGTCGTCACGCCGGTCGCGCCCTGAGTTCCTGCGCCACACGCTGCCAACGGCGTGAGCAACGCCACGGCCAGCGCGAACGTAAATAGCGCCATCCATCGCACCCTCACAGAGCAATCCTTTCATTGATCGCCACTCTCATCCATCGCGCCGTAGACGAATCAGTACCTGCCGTAGGGCGACGCAACGAGTGCGTCCAGCTCGGAGAAGAGCATGAAGTCGCCGGGGTCGCGGGCATAGTAGGCGCGGCGCACGATCAGCCCAGGGTCCAGCAGGATATCGGCGGGGAGGCGTCCGAACCGGCCATCCATCTGGTAGATATTCTGGAAGGGATTGCCACCAACGCCGCGTCGCGCCGCCTCGCGGTACTGCGACCAACGTGTAAGGCGCGCGTAGAATGCGCTCCAGAAGGAAGACTCCAGCCCGTAGAGGTCATACACCTCGCTGTCCAGACCGGCGATGAGCGGGAACGGGGCCTGCTGCCGATCCAGGTAGTGATGCGTGTACTCTGGGGCAGACTCGAAGAAGGCGATCACGTACAGGCCCTGGCGCTGGTAGTACGGGTACCTCTGAATCAGTTGCGCGAGACGCAGGTTACAAAGGGGGCAGACGGCAGCGCGAAAGTACGAGAGCAGCACACGCACATTCGCATAGTCCATCAGCCAGACCCGCCGCCCATAGAGATCGAGCGCGCTGAACATTGGCGCCATCTGACCTGGTCTGAGTCGCATCTCTCGCTTCCTTTCGCATCCCACCCGTCCTTGACGCTGGGAACCAGCCCGAAGCTATTATGCCAGACGCCAGCAACTAGGCGCGGATGCGACAATTCGCTGGAATGAGGTGGCGGCGCCGTTATTCAGAATTTCTGATTACCATCGGGCGGCGCCCAGCGGCATGCTGTTAAGGGCGCATTGTACCAGCGCGAAGGAGCGGCAAGCATGGCAGAGATCGAGACAGGCCTCGCGGAAATCAACGGCGCGCAGCTCTACTACGAGATCGCTGGCGCAGGGCAGCCAGTGGTCTTCATCCACGCGGGCATCGCGGATTCGCGCATGTGGAATCGGCAGTTCGACGCATTCGCCGAACGCTATCGTGTCCTGCGCTACGACCATCGCGGCATGGGGAGATCCTCGATGCCACCAGGGCCGTTTGCCTTGCGCGATGATCTTGATGCCCTCGTGCGCCATTTCAACATGGCGCCCGCGGTTCTGATTGGGTGCTCGATGGGTGGCGGCGCGGAACTCGACTGCGCCCTCGAGCATCCAGACGTGGCCCGCGCGCTTGTTTTGGTCGGCGCAGGCGTCAGCGGCAGCCCACTCAAGCCGACCGAGGAGATGAACAAGTTCTGGGAGCAGGTGGACGAGCTTGCGGGCAAAGGCGACCTTGACGGCGCGAACGAGATCGAGCTGCGCATCTGGGTGGACGGCGTGCGGCGGACGCCCGATCAGGTGGACCCTTCCGTGCGCGCACTGGTGCGCGAGATGAACCTGGCTTCCTTCACACGCGATGAGGAGCACAAGCAGGGCCAGTCGCAGCCACCGCAGCCGCCCGCCTATGGCCGCCTGGGTGAGATACAGGTTCCCACGCTGGTGATCGTCGGCGCGAACGATCAGCCGCTCATCGTGCAGACCGCGGACATCCTCGCCAGCCAGATTCCCGGCGCGCGTAAAGTGGTGATGGAAGGGCTGGCGCACGTGCCCAATATGGAGAAACCTGCC
>Ga0207684_10000749_pt1 | contig 37966 bp, 27 predicted proteins | sample KBSK5501metaG_FD_184342 | JGI IMG/M metagenome (GOLD analysis project Ga0207684, IMG submission 184342) | Corn, switchgrass and miscanthus rhizosphere microbial communities from Kellogg Biological Station, Michigan, USA - KBS K5-50-1 metaG... | ecosystem: Host-associated > Plants > Roots >... | reverse complement strand
CGCCGGTCACCGGCAGGTCGCGCTGCGCCCAGAGATCCCGGAGGCTGGCCGGCCGGGCGCTGATGCCCAACTGCGCCCAGCTGGCGTCGATTGCGGCTGGGGTGTCCGCGAGGTTGACGACGGCGACCGCTGTCCGGCCGCTGGTCAGCTGCTTGCGCCAGACCTGCCAGCCGCCCCGGCTCACGATGAGGCTGGCCGGCCGGCCGAGCGGATCCTGGTCGATGGCGATGATCGCGCGATTGAGCAGGATCTGGCTGACCGGATCCGTTCCGCTCATCGCACGCGGGTCATTGCCCGCGATGAGCGGCGCTGACCACATCGCCCAGATGGCAAAGTTAGTCCTGGCCTCGGCCAGGTCAAGCGCATCACCGGTGAGACCCTGCCCGCGGGGGGACACGCCGCGAGTGCCGACCTCGAGCATGTCAGGGTCGATGAAATGTCCGGGCCCGGCCAGCGCCACCTGCGCGCGTACTCCCGGCGAGGTCAGGTAGTCGACGATGCCCTGCTGGTACACGCGGTCATAGCAGCCCCGCGCCGTCGGCGACGGCGGCCTCGTCTGGTTGTACCAGCTGCCGCAGATGTCGCCGCCGACCCGCCAGCTGTTGACGATGGTGTGCGCCCACTGGCCGACAGCCGGGCTTCCGCCCGCGTTGATGCTGAGGATCATTGGGCGGTGAGTGGCATCGAGCGCGGCCCGCCACCGCCGCGCGATCGCCGCGGCGCCGGCCGGGGAGTAGTCGGAGTTGCACCAGTCCAGCTTGACGTAGTCCACCCCCCAGCTGGCGAAGGTGCGGGCGTCTGCCTTCTCGTGGTCAGCGCTGCCGGGGCGGCCGCCGCAGGATCGCAGCGCCGGCGTGGTGTAGATGCCGAAGTCGAAGCCCTCGCCGTGGACGAACTCAGCGAGCCGCTTGATGCCGCACGGGAACCGCCGTGGGTCGGCGGTCAGTGTCCCCGAGGAGGTCCGCCGCCCCTGCCATCCGTCGTCGAGTATGACGTAGCGGTATCCGGCGGCCCGCATGCCGCTCCGTGCCATGGCCCGGACGATGGCCACGATCACGTGCTGGTCGAAGACAGTGCCGAAGGTGTTGTATGGGTCGAAGCCCATCGCGGGCCGCGTCAGCTCCACCGGCGGCGGAGTCCGGGCCGCTGCCGCGGCCAGTTCGCGGCACACGCCGGGCCCTGGCGGCGAGGCGGTCTGGCCGGGTATCGCGCAGCCCGCGGCGGCCAGAGCCATCACCCCGGCCGCCGCCAAGCTGGCCCCGAGCCGTCGGGTGTGGCGCTTCACCGTCGGTGTTCGGCGGCTCAGGGCCCGACCGTGACGGAGTCGTAGACCGCGGTCGAGAGCTGGCCGGTGTTATGCGAGGTGACCGCCATGCCCGCCAGCAGCGGGCCAGCCAGGTTGGGCAGCGACGCAGCCGAGCCGGGCACCGCGGTCCAGGTGACCCCGTCTGGGGACGTCTGCGCGGTGAACGTGGTCCCGGTCCGGATGATCTTCAGGAAGACGGGCGGCGCTCCGCTGATCGCGGTCTCCTGGGTGGCATTGTTGCCGATGGCGTCCCGCGATTGCACGATGATGCCGTTGCCAGGCGTCAGGTAGATCGCGTAGTAGGGTGCGCCCGGGTCCGAGGAGCCCCTGATCATGATCCCGGCCTTGGCGAAGGGGTCGGTGTTGGTCTGCGAGTCCACGTGGGCGGTCAGGCTGCCGTCGGCGGCCAGGGTTTGCCAGACGTAGTGGAAGGAGTCGGAGGTAGCCCAGATGTCGCCGCCGCCGCCCTGGATGCTCCAATTGCCTCCGAAGTAGGTCTGGCTCCCCGCGGACGGGGTCACGGTGCCGATGTCGGCGCAGGTCCATCCGGCCGGGCAGATTCCGGGCGGCACCAGCTCACCTGAGGCAACGCTCACTGTGTCTAGCGTGACGGCTGAGCCGGTGCCCTGGTTGTGTGAGGTGATGGCGATGCCGGCCAGCAGCGGCCCGGTCATGCCGATCGCGACGCTGGAACCGGGGATGGCGGTCCAGGTGCTGCCATCGGGCGAGGTGTAGGCGGTGTAGTAGGTCTGCCCGCCCGATGTGTACCTGCCCACCATGAGATACGCGGGCACGGTTCCGGCCGCCAGCAACTGGCTGCTGGATCCGCCCTGGGCGGTCCGCCATTGCACGGAGATCCCGTTGCCCGGGGTCACGAACGCGGCGTAGTACGGCGACCCGGGGTCGGTGGTGGCCCGCATCATCACCCCGGCCTTGGCCCACGGATCGGTGGCCTGCTGCGCCGTCACATGCGCGGTCACCGTGCCGTCCGCGGACAGCGTCTGCCAGGCGTAGTGGAACGCGTCCGCCGTCCCCCAGATGTCGCCTCCGCCGCCGATCTCGTTCCACGTGCCCGAGTTCAGGCTGTCCTGGCCCGGGGGCAGCGCCCCGCCGATGTCCGCGCAGGTCCACGCGGACGGGCAGATGTAGGGCGGCGGCTGCGAACCCGGCAGCGACGCGAGATTGTCAACCGTCGCCGTCGACCTCATTGTGTCGTTGTAGGAGTCGCTCGCGATGCCAGCCACGAGCGGCCCGGGCAGGTTCAGGGCGATGGTGGAGCCAGGAACGTAGCTGAAGTTCACCCCGTCGGTGGAGGTGTAGGCGCTGTAGTAGACCACGCCGTGCGAGGTGTCGGTGTACCGGGACGCCAGCACCCAGATCGGCGTCGTGGCCGAGGAGGACCCGAGCACCTGGTTGGTCTGCGCGGCCTCCGCGGTCCGCCACTGGACGGTGACGCCGTGCTGCGGGGTGACGAAGACGCCGTAGTAGGGCGACTGGGGGTCGGTCCCCGAGCCTGAGCGGATCATGACCCCAGTCTTCATCCACGGCCCGCCCGGGTTGACCTGGGACACGACCCGGGCGCTGACCGTCCCGTCGCCGTTGGCGGAGTTCGCCGGATCCTGCGGGAAGCTCTGGTCGGCGAAGCGGAAGTTGTCATAGTTCGACCAGATGTCCGAGCCGCCGGCCTGGATGGTCCAGGTTCCCGCGGTCCCGCCGCCCTGCTGCGGGCCGATGTAGACCTGGTTGCCCGGCAGGATGTCGGTCCCGACGTCGGAGCAGGCGAAGCCGCTCGGGCAGATGCCCGGTGGCTGCGTGCTGGACGCGGTCAGGGTGACCGCGTTGTAGGAGACCGGGGGGGTCACCTGGGGCGCGCCCGCGGTGGCGGCCAGGCCGGCCAGGTAGTTCGCGCCCATGTCGATGGCCACGGTGGAGCCGAGCACCGGGGTCCAGTTGGTGCCGTCGGTGGAGGTCAGCGTCGAGAAGAAGATCTGCGGCGGGTTCAGGGTGGTGTCCTGCCACCGGACTACCTCCACGTAGGCAGGTGAGGTGACCGACGGGAGCTTCAGCGTTCCCGTCCTGTCCGGGACCCCGTCGAAGACCCGCCACTGGATGGTCGCCGACCCGCCCGGGTTAAGCAGCACGGAGTAATAGGGGGCGGTCGGGCTGGCGTTCGCCCGCATCATGACCCCCTCCTGGGCCGTCTTCGGCGACGTAGCCTGCGTGACCACCTGCGCGCTCAGGCTCTGGTTGCCCGATACCGGCTGGTAGGCGTAGTGGAATGAGTCGGTGCCGCCGGTGGTGATGCCGGTGCCGGTGCCCTTGAGGGTGAAGGCGCCCGGCCCGCTGGAGGTGGTGTCGCCCGGCGGGTTCGGGTTGCCGACATCGGTGCAGGTCCAGCTGGCCGGGCACGGGTCGGCCGGGGCCTGTGGGGTCATGGTGGTCGTGATGGCATTGCCGACCGAGATGTTGCTGAACGATGCCGTGCCGGTGTTGGTCGACGAGCCGGAGTCAACGGCGATCCCCTGCAGGGTCGTGGCGGGCATGTCGACGTCGGCCGTGGTGCCCGGGATCAGCTGGTAGTTCACTCCGTCAGTGGAGTAGCCGGTGCTGAACAGGTTTCCCTTGCGCTGGATCATCAGGTAGATGGGCTTGTTGGCCGGCAGCAGCTTGGTCAGCTCGAGCGAGGTCCCGCCGAACGCGGTCCGGTACCAGATGACGATGTCGGGCGCCGCGTTGCCCTCGGTCAGGTCGTTGGGATAGGCCAGCACCGCGTAGAACGGCGAGGTCGGATCCGTGGTCTGCCGGGCCATCAGGCCGGCCTGCGGCTGGGTGTTCTGCGTGCTCTGCGAGAGGACATCGATGCTGGACTGCGAGTCGCCGGTCACGGGTTTGGAGATGAACCGGAACTGATCCGAGGTGCCGTGGATCGCCGCGCCGGAAGCGGTCACGGTGAGCACGCCGTTGGTGGTGCTCTCCGAGCCGGCGATTGCGGGATTGCGGATGTCCTGGCAGGTGAAGGTGGCCGGGCAGTTCGGGTCGGCGGGCGGGGCCGTGGTGGAGCCGGGCAGCCCGAAGGCGTACATCTTGCCGTCCACCGCGCCGATGTAGAACTGGCTGCGCGCGACCGAGACCGCCCCGTAGACCGTGGCGGGCAGCACGTAGCTGTACAGCAGCGCCCCGCTGGACGCGTTGAGCACCTCGAAGGTGTTGCCCTCCGCCAGGCCGATCATGCCGTTGACGTAAGCCGGTGAGCCCAGGACAGGCTGCTCGGTCTGGCGGCTCCATGCCACCTTGCCGGTGCCCGGGTCGAACGCGGTGATCGAGCCGCCGGAGCCGTGCCCGTTCTGCACATTGCTGCCGCCGGCGTAATACAGCGTGCCGTTCGCGAAGATCCCGGAGGCAATCGTCCCGTCCCCGCAGGTCGGGCAGTCTCCCCCGATCGCGATCTGCTGCTGCCAGACCGGCCCGGCGGCCAGGTTGTTCCGCTTGAAGGTGTACAGGATGCCGTTCTTGTTGGCCACCGAGAGCAGCTTGTCACGGGCGGTGTCGGTGGTCAGCGTGGGCGTCGTGCCCCAGTCAGAGTCGAGCACCGACGCCTCGAACGGGAGCTGCCAGGAACTCACGTACTGCAGGTTCGTGGCGTTCAGGGCGACGATCGCCTGCGACTGGGTCTGGGTGTGGTCGTTCAGCGTGCCGGTGGAGACGAAGATGGTGTTGGTCGCGGCGTCATACGTCGGCGTCGTCCAGATGCCCCCGCCGACCTGGCCGTTCGGCACGAAGTTGTAGGTGTTGACGATCTGGCCCTGCTGCGCGCCGGAGATGCCGACCTGCAGCAACTGGCCCTGGACCAGCGGGTTGTCGCAGTTGCTCGCGATGCCGATGTAGGCATAGTTGCCCACGATCAGCGGGCTGGACCAGTTGTAGTGCGCGCCGGCCTGGCTGTTGTCTCCCGTGTAGACCTTCCACAAGATGTTGCCCGTCGCCGGGTCAAGCGCGTACCAGTAAGGCCCGCCGCCGCCCACATAGAGCACACCGTTCACGATCGCGGCCGATGAGGTGACCCCGTTGTTGACCGGGTTACATCCCGGGTCGACGGTCACTCCGAGGTTCTGCTTCCAGATCATCGCGCCGGTCGAGGTGTTCACGGCGTACTCGTAGCCGTCCCACGACCCCACGTAGGCGGTGGTGCCGACGATGCTGACCGAGGTGGCGATCGGGCCGCCCGTCGCGAACGCGAACTTGAGCTTCAGCGTCGAGGCGCTGGCCACGCTCAGCTTCGGGTCGACGGTAGCCGCCGTCCGCGCCGGGTTCTGGAGGAACATGGGCCAGTCCTGATACGACACGGCGGCCGCGGGCGCTGACGTCAACGCGGATGTGACCGGGGCCAGGATCGAGGCCAGGAGCATGACGGCCACTGCCGCAGCGACCCGGAACAGCCCACGACGGTGAAATCGGCCACGCTGCGGCAGATTATGGCGACGCCCTGCGTCCGTGCTCAAAAAGCCCCCCTCGCCGCGCGGGCTGGTCACCGCTCATGGCGGATCATCTGCTCGAAGACGCAATCCGAACGTGTCCAGGCGAGACGGCACCCGTGCATTGGGATGACGCTCCATGTGCCTCCCAGGAGGTCATATCGGGAGTATCCGTTGCATTTTCGTTATGAAATATGAGTGCTCCGGGAAAGCCCGCCTGGTCAACATCACGGGCCTGGCGGCCATCGTCCACCTGCCCGCTGACCGGGCGGTATCCTGCACGAGTCAGGTGTGTTAACTGATGTGCCATCTGATCAGAGCGCGTTGGCGGCGCGACCGGGGAGCGGATCCCGGTAACTGGGGAAACAAGCAACCGAGGAGCACGCAAGTGAGCCGTCCGGCTGCAGTGATAGTCCTGGCCGCGGGCGAAGGCACGCGGATGAAGTCCGGCACGCCGAAAGTCCTGCACACGATCTGCGGCGAGACCATGCTGGGCCTCGTCGTCGCTACCGCCCGGGAAGTCGACCCGGAGCACCTCATCGTGGTGGTCGGCCACCGGCGCCGCCAGGTCACCGAGTTCCTGGCCCGCCACGCGCCGGACGCGACGGCCGTGGTGCAGCATCGGCAGGGCGGGACGGGCCATGCGGTCCGCACCGCGATCGAGGCGGCCGGCCTGGACCACGGCACGATCGTGGTGACCTACGGGGACGCGCCGCTGCTTCGCGGCGAGACACTGGCCGCGCTCATCCGGGAGCACTGGGCGCAGGATGCCGCGGCTACCGCGCTTACCGCCCGGCTCGCCGACCCGGCTGGCTACGGCCGGATCATCCGCGATGACTCCGGGGCTTTCATGAAGATCATCGAGGAGGTGGACGCCACTCCCGAGCAGCGGGCCATCGAAGAGATCAACTCGGGTTTCTACGCCTTCGAGGCCCACCTTCTTGGTGACGTCATCAAGCGCGTGCCCACCGACAACGCCAAGGGCGAGGAGTATCTCACCGACGTCGTCGCCATCCTTCGCGCGGAGAGTCATACTGTAGCTTCCGTTCTGCTGGAAGATCCTGACGAAGTCCTGGGCGTGAACGACCGCGAGCAGCTGGCGCGGGCGCGCCGGATATTGAACACCAGGCTCCTCGGAGGCTGGATGCGCGCCGGCGTCACTATCGTCGACCCCCGGACCACCTGGATCGACACCGGGGTTACCCTGGCTGCGGACGTGGAAATCGGGCCCGACACGCAACTGGAGGGCAGTACCACGATCGCGGCCGGGGCCAGGATCGGCCCGGCATGCCTGCTTCGCGACACCACGGTGGGCGCGGGTGCGACGGTGACCCACGCGGTCTGCCGGTCGGCCGAGATAGGGGCCGGCGCGACAGTGGGACCTTTCGCCTACCTGCCACCTGGGACCAAGCTCGATCGAGGTGCCCGCGCGGGTGGCCGGGCCGCCGTTGCGGCTGACGGCATCGCTACAAGTGAGGGAGCATAGGACGCGTGACGGGCATAGCAGCGACTGCCGAGAAGAAGACTGGAATCACGGCGACCGGTGAGAAGAAGCTGCTGCTCTTCTCCGGCCGGGCCCATCCGGAACTGACCAATGAGATCGCTGGCTGCCTCGGCATCGAGCCGACCCCGACCAGGCTGTCAGATTTCGCCAACGGCGAGATTTTTGTCCGGTTCCTGGAATCGGTCCGCGGCTGCGACGCATTCGTCGTGCAGAGCCACACCTCGCCGATCAACCGCTGGATCATGGAGCAACTGATCATGGTCGATGCCCTTAAGCGGGCCTCAGCCAAGCGGATCACGGTGGTCGCGCCGTTCTTCGGGTACGCACGCCAGGACAAGAAGAGCCGCGGCCGGGAGCCCATCTCGGCCCGGCTCATGGCGGACCTGTTCGCCACGGCCGGAGCTGACCGGCTGATGGCCGTTGACCTGCACACCGCACAGATCCAGGGGTTCTTCGACGGTCCCGTGGATCACCTGTTCGCGCTGCCCATCCTGGCCGGGTACCTGGAGGGCATGCTGGACGTGTCGCGGGTCACCGTGGTGGCGCCGGACGCCGGCCGGGTCAGGGTCTGTGAGCGGTGGACGGACCGGCTCGGCTGCCCGCTGGCCATCATCCACAAGCGCCGCGACCCCGATGTCGCGAACAAGGTCGCCATGTTCGAGGTGGTGGGTCACGTGGCCGGCCGTACCTGCATCATCGTGGACGACATGATCGACACCGGGTCGACGATCATCAAGGCGGCGGACGCGCTGTTCGAGGAGGGCGCCGAGCGGGTGATCGTCACGGCCACTCACGGCGTGCTCTCCGGCGACGCCGTGGACGGGCTGAAGAACTCGAAGGTCAGCGAGGTCATCGTCACCAACACCCTGCCGATCAGCAACGACAAGCGTTTCGACAAGCTCACCGTCCTGTCGATCGCACCGCTGATCGCTCGGGCCATCAACGAGGTGTTCAGCGACGGTTCAGTGACCAGCCTGTTCGACGGCCAGAGCTGACTGGCGGCGCCGTGGACAATGTACGCGTCTATCCCACGGCCGACGTGGACCAGCGCGCTCGGATTGGGCCCCGCACCACGGTGTGGCATCTCGCCCAGGTACGCGAGAACGCCCGGCTTGGCAGTGACTGCATCATAGGCCGGGGCGCATATGTCGGGCCTGGCGTAGTAATAGGCGACCGGGTCAAGCTGCAAAACTACGCTCTGGTGTATGAGCCGGCCCGGCTGGAGGACGGGGTATTCATCGGGCCGGCCGTGGTGCTCACGAACGACGTCTATCCTCGCTCCACCGATGTGACCGGGAACCTGAAGCGGCCAGCAGACTGGGATGCGCTCGGGGTCGTCGTGCGGCAGGGCGCATCGGTCGGTGCCCGGGCGGTCGTCCTGGCGGGCGTCGAAATCGGACGCTGGGCACTGGTCGCGGCTGGTGCGGTGGTGACAAAGCCGGTACCGGACTTCGCACTGGTGGCCGGGATGCCTGCCCGCATGATCGGCTGGGTCGGCCGCGCTGGATCAAGGCTGGTTGCGCAGGACGATGGCCGGTGGCGCTGCCCGGAGACCGGCGAACTGTATGAGGAGGCCGGCGGAGCGCTCACCCTGGTGGGCACGTGAGGCGGAGGAGGAGCCGACCTGGTCAGAACCGGGAATGGAGCCATGGCCTCAGCTTGTACCAGTATCCTGCGCGCAGGATGTAGCTCTCGCCGCCCTGGCCGCTGGCCGGACCGTCGTGCCAGTTGCCCGAATACCAGGCGCCGACGCATCCCCACAGGTCGCCCGCATGGTAGGCGCCACGCGACCGGTTCCCATGATCGCGAAGCCACCACACCCAGCCGTTGTAGCATCCCCGCAGCCATCCGCCGAGGACATCCACGGCCGCCGCCGTCGAATCGCGGTTCCACGGGAAGATGCCTGGCCAGCTTGTCGACTTGGTGCCGACGATGCCAAAGGTCACTGGGCACGGCAGCCTAGTGTACCCGGGCGGGCACTTCGCGAGGTCATCGACGTAGTCGCCGTGGTTGGGCTGGTGCCAGTCCGACTCCATGTACGCGATCGTCCGGAGCAGGTTGTCCGGCAGGCCCCACTTGGCCGCGGCCCATTGAAGTATCTCGTCAGTGGTACCACTGAAATTGCCGGTAATCCGGAGGAGAATGTAGCTGTTCCACCGAGGATCGTAGGCGTGGGCAGCCACTTTCTCGCGCTCGAGTCTCAGGCGGCTGGGAATCGTGTGGTTGTACTGGGCATTACCCCGCCGCGGTTCCCATGTCGACGGGTGAACCGCGGCTGCCGCTTGGGCATCGCCGGGCAGTCCGGCATAGGAACCGATCGACCGCAACTGGAAATACCCGTCGGGCGGAGGTGGCATGTTCGAGTACGGCCCGCTTGGCGGGCGCCCCAAGTGCAGCGCCACGACCAAGCTCAAGCTCAGCGCCACGAGTACCAGGAATACCGCGAGCGGCCGCCCCCAGCCGGCCGCGGCGCGCGTCATTCTCCATGCCCCTTCCAGCGTCACGATAGCCAGGCTCCATTCAGAATCCCGGGTCGATATCGGCGCCGCCCGCGCCGACACCGGCCGGCTGAGCGAGGGGGCCCGGTGAGGTCATCGCGGCGCGCCGGGCCATGGACGGATAGCTGCGGCGCAGTTCCGCGGCAATCTCCGGAGGCGTGAACCAGGCGGGCAGGTCCCGGCCCTCCGCGAGTCGCTGGCGCAGTTCGGTGCCCGAGATGGACAGCACGCGGGCACCGGCAGGTGCCTCATCGTCCGGCAGATAGGCGGCGTGCTCCGGCACGTAAACCAGCCGCCGGAACGTCATGACACCCATCCCAAGCTCGTGGCTGTGCCGGCGAAGCAGGTCCTGGGCGGCATAGGGCTCATAAAAGGGGCGCCCGCCGGAATTCAGGCCGGGCCCGGCGTGATCCCGGCCCACGATGAAATGCGTCGCGCCGTAATTTTTGCGGATGATGGCGTGCCAGAGCGCCTCGCGCGGCCCGCCCATGCGCATCGCCAGCGGAAGCAGCGAAAGCAGCACCTGGCCTTCCGGGTAGTGCGGCAGGATCGCCTGATAGCACCGAACGCGGATGTGGTGGTCGATGTCACCTGGTTTGGTCACCCCGACCACCGGATGAATCAGGAGCTGAGCATCCGCCTCACGCGCCGCCCGCAGCGTGAGTTCCTGATGGGCCCGGTGCAGCGGGTTCCGGGTCTGGAACGCGACCACCCGCTGCCAGCCCCGCCGCGCGAACTCGGCCCTCACCTGCGCGGGTGTGTGCCGGAACGGCAAGAAGTCTGGATGCGCGGGCAGCCGCAACACCTCAAGTTCGCCGGTGACATACCAGGGATGCACGTGGCGGAGCAGATATTCGGCGCCCGGGTGTGCGAGGTCGGTCGTCCCGAACACGGTGGCCGCTTCCGCCGCCAGGTCAGGACGCCATGCCTGCGTGATGTGGAGCACGGCCAGCAGGGTGTCATCGGTGTCGCGGAGAGCCAGCGTACTTCCCGGCCCGGACAAGGTCACCAGATCATCCGGCAGGTCCAGCGTGATGGGGATGGGCCACAGGACGCCACCGGCCAGGCGCATGGTTTCGCACACGCTCGAGTAGTCGGCTTCACCCAGGAAGGTGCGCAGCGGCGAGAAGCCACCGCCGCCGAGCAGTTCCAGATCACAGCGCTGGCGCCGGGTCAGCCGCCAGCTCGGCCACTCGGCTGCGCGCTTGGACAGATCCGTGGCCCGGTCCGGTTCCACGAGCAGATCGACAAGCACTCCACCATGCGGTGGGCCGTTGGTGGTGATGATGGCCGACACCCCTCCTTCGCTCATACCGCTTCTGCGAACCAGCGAGCCTGCGACCCGGCTCGGCTACCCGATCCCGCGGAACGTTTCATAGACTCGCTGTGCCCTGTCACGGAGCCGGGCCAGATCCGGGCGCGCCCACTGCTCGCGCAGTGCCGTCTTGGATCGCTCCCGGTCCTGGGATGGGATCCACGCCTCGGGGGCCGGTCCCTGGCGGCGCGCCAGAATCTCGGCTTCTGGGCGCAGCTCATCAGCGGTTACGCTCCCCGACTCGAAGCCAAGCAGCACCGGCGAGAGTGTGCTTCGCAGCTTGATGAGTTCGAAGCACCGGCGCACGTTCGGCTCGCTGGGCTCGAACTCAGCGAACGCGGTGCCGAACCGTTCATTGACCCGGCGGATCACCGCCCCGAAGTCCTTGGTGACTTCCTCGAAGTCGGCGACAACGAAGCGATCCCGGTATGGAAGCAGGCACTCGTAGAAGCGGGCGTAGGCGACGATCGCGTCCCGGAGCGCCACATCAGGCTCGCGAATCAACTGGGAGAGAATTGCCCCCTGGGGCTCACGGATGACCACCAGCGCCGGGACCTTGTTGCGGGCCGCCTCGATGAGTTGCGCCGGCGCATGGAGGTGGTGGGCCAGCCGGATCGGCGTGGTCTGAGCCAGCTGCAATGCGTAAACAGCGAATGTGGAAGCCGACCTGGTATATCCGTCAATCACGAACTGGGTTTCTGAGCTGATCACTTCGGGGCTTGGCCCCGGGTATTTGCGCCGCGCGAAGGGCAGGTACAGCCCCGGGATTTCGCAGAATCGCACCCGGAGCCGGTGCCTGGCCCGGCGGGTGAGTGTGACCTGTGCCTGGGACGCCACTTACTCAACCCCCTCGGCCATAAGATCTCCGGCCTGGCCAGGCCGGCGGGACCGGCCAAGCAGCCGCTGGTACACCCCGATGTACGCCTCCTCCTGCCGGTCCCAGGCGAGGTGCTCTTCGATCCGCCGCCGCCCGGTTCGCGCCATCTGTGCCCGCCGCGCGGGGTCGCGGAGCAGCTCATCAATCAGCCGCGCGAAGCCGGGGACGTCCGCGGGCCGGGCGTACGCGGCCGCGTCCGCAGCGAGCGCACGGGTCTCAGTGAGGTCGAAGCTGACGAAGGGAAGCCCAAAGGCCATGTACTCCATCCCTTTGACCGGGGACACGATGTCTTCGGTGTTCGGTTCAAGCCCGAGATCCGCGGTGGACAGGTAGGTATAGGCCTCCTCCTGATCAGCCCAGCCGGGGAACGTCACCCATCCGGATATCCCGAGCTCCGCCGCCAGTTGCTGAGAGGGCGCCCTGGCCTCACCGTCCCCGACGAAAGTGAAATGGCAGTCGGTGCGGCCGATCACGTGGACCAGGTAATCGATCGCCCGCAGCGCCATGTCCACGCGGTCCTGGGGACCCATGAGACCCAGCCAGCAGCACAGGAAGGGTTGGCCGTGTTTCAGCTCCGGCCGTGTGGGCCTGCGGCGAGTGAGTTCCAGGCTGGGCCCGTTCATCACCACGGTCACTCTCCCCTGGGGCAGGCGGCCGCGGGCGTACGCTATTTTTTCCAGCGAGGAGTTGACCGTGATCACCTGGTCCGCCGCGCGATAACTTCTCCGCTCCAGCCAGCGAAGGAGCCGGTACACCGCACCGTCGCGCCGCCCGTAGCGCAGTTCGTACAGCTCTGGTGAGAGGTCCCGCTGGTCGAACACGAGTGGCCGCCCGATCAGCTTGAACGGTGCCGCGAGAGCGAAATAGATGTCGGGGGTCCCACTGACCTGGAGAACGTCGAAGCGGTCAGTCATGAACACCCGCGCCGCCAGCCAGCCGGCCATGGCGAATGAGTATCCGTACTCCCGAATGAAGCCCAGCTTGCTCTGGGCATCGGCAGGTGCCCGGTAAGTTCGCAGCCGGGCACGGGCAAAGCGGTCATTTCCTGGGTCGCTGCGGCAGATCACGGTGACCCGGTAGCCGTGGGTGTGCAGAGACGAAACCTGTTTCTGCAAGCGGTGGTCACGGGCGAGGGCGACGTTCTCCACCACAAGCAGGACATGCGGCCGCCGTGCGCGGGTCACCGCGGGCGTCGCAGAACTGCCGGTCAGTACCTCCGTCGGGCTCATTCCACGGCACCCCTGCGCCCGCTGAGCGCCACATCAGCCGCGCCGCCCTTGGGTGGTGAGGTCAGGCAGATCGTGCCGTCATGGACTTCGAAAGCGGTCACCGAGCCGCGTCCCAGCGGGACGCGCCAGTTCTCGCCATCGACGCCACCGAGCGTCACCAGCGCCAGCCGGATCATGACGGCGTGGGTAACGGCCGCCACCGCCTCACCAGCGTGCCGTGACCCCATGAGCAGCAGCGCATCGATCATTCGCTGCTGCGCATCGCTCAAGCGCTCACCGAGTGGGCAGACCGCTTGGCTCGGGGAGGTCCGGTAGAGGGAGAAGGCCTCCGGGTCGAACATCGCGGCCTCTTCCGCCGTCATGCCCTCCCACGCGCCGTAATCGACATTGTTCAGCCCATGCAGGATGCGGATGTCCGGCACCCGTGCCTCATCGGCGATGATCTGCGCGGTGGCGATCGTCCGGCGCAGCGGGCCGGTGTACACGGCGGCAAGGCCCTCACCGGAGAGGCGGCGGGCCGCGTCGACCGCGTCTTGGTATCCCTGCGCGTCGAGCGGTATATCCCGGCGGCCCCGATACCGGTTCTCCACGTTCAGCGTGGTGGTTCCATGGCGTACCAGGTAAAGCGGGCATGTGCCGGCCGCAGGCTGCTCCCGCAGATGGGCGGGAGCCAGAATCTGGTCAGTCATCAGTCGTCCTCCCTCGTGCGTGCTGGCCTGGCCCCGGTCACGCGGGGCCGCCGGTCAGGGTGATGTTCTTGGTCGGCCGGCGGGAAGGTGGGGCCTCATGGCCATCCACAGCGTCGTGCCGGGACCACACGTCCAGGTCGGGCGGTTCAACGGTGGGTGCGGGCGCCGGGGACCCACGCAGCCAGCGGCGGCGGCCAACGTTGCAGAGCACCCAGCCGACCAGTTTGCCGGCCGCCTCCCCCGCCTCGCGCATGGCGGCCTGCCCGTGCGCGCGAGTGGTCTTCCGGGCATCGCCTACGAACAGGATCATCTCCGCGAGATGCGCCAACGGCGTGATGTCCGGGCTGGCCAGCAGGGGCGGCGCGTCGATGACAACGAAATCAGCCTGGCTGCGGAGCTCACCGAGCACCGTGCGCAGGGCGGGCCGCTGAAGGAACGCCGCCGGGTCGGGCGGGAGCGGGCCCGGTGGGAGCACCCGCAGGGCGTGGATACCTGTGGTCCTGAGCGCCGCGGCCAGGTCAGTGCGCCGGTCGAGCAGCATCGTGAGCCCCTCGTCGTTGTCCACGCTGAAAAGCTCATGTGCGCGACCCCACCGCAGGTCCGCGCAGACCAGGACGGTAGGCCGGCCGGACTCGGCCAGCGCGACCGCGAGATTGGCCGCCACGGTGCCCCTCTTCTCCCAGGCGGGGCTGGTGACGAGCAGGGTCCTGGCCCCGCGTGCGGCGGCCGCGGCCACCACCCGGGTGCGGAGACCGCGGTACGCCTCCGCGACCACCGAATCGGGGCTCCACACGAGGGCCAGTTCGCGGGCCGGGTCACGACTGACCGTGCGGAATGCGGGAACCAGCGCCAGGACCTGGGCGCCCGTCTGGGCTTCCAGGTCGAGCGGGCCACGGAAGCGGTCGTCCAGATGGTCGCGGATCGCAGCGGTCCCGATACCAAGGCCAAGGCCGACGATCAGCGCGGCAGCGATGTCGGTAAGGTAATTGGGACTCGACGGGCTGGTGGGCAACGCCGCCGGCGTGATCAACGTGGCGTGAAGCGTTACCACTGCCGGCGTGGTCGCCGCCTTGGTGGTGTGCTGGGATGGCGCGGGCGGCTTCGGTGACCGGTACTGGACGTAGGCCTCCGCGATGACCTGCGCCCGCTCCCGGGCGATCCACGGCACCGGGTTCGAGTAGGCGACCGCCATGATGGATGAGCTGGCCGGCACCTTGAGGGAGAGTCCTTTGAGCAGTACCGACTGCGGCACGCCCAGGACCCTGGATGCGATGGTAAGGACAGCGCCGGACGACGCGATCCCCTTCTCGGTCACCATGTTGGGTCCCTGTAGCGCGGTCGGGTCGGCCCCCGTGAAATAGACGTCCACATCCGCCTGTGACTTGTACTGCGGCGTCTGGTGGTGGACGTACGCGGCGGCGGCGCCCACCACCAGCAGCGTGGTGATGAGGATCCAGCGCAGATGCGCCATCAGGAACCTGGACCATCCGCCCGGGGCTCCAGGTCCACCGCGGAACTGCCGGGCAGCCACTCCGGCGAGCTGAGTCCCCCGCTCAACGGCAGGATCACGGGCGGCCGTGAGGCGTCCAAGCCTCCCGCCGGACAGGGGCCGGCGAGGGCGCACCGCCTCCCCGTTCGTCCTTGAATTCTTCTTGTCCGGCATCACTTTCGAACCTCCGTCACCAACATGGGACTTTCATGCTCGTTACCTAGACCATCGGGCGGCCACCCGCGCAGAGCCGTCAGCGACCGGGCGCCATACTCCTCGCCACAGCGGCGGGAGCGGCCCGCGCGCGGCGTCGTCAGCGACCCGGCGCCATGCTCTTGGCCTGGCCCGTCGGAACGGGCCATACGTGGCGCCGCCAGTGCCAGCAGGAAGATAAAGGCGTCCCCAGATCCCCGGTAGGTCAGGTGCGGGTCGAAAATCATCACGGTCGTGATGACGAAGATCGCCGCGAAGACCGCGGTGCCGGCGATGTTCCGCCCGTCGCCGCCGCCGCGCGCCGCTTCCCAGCCTCGGCGCGCCGCCGCGTACACGAAGTAAAGGAATGCTGCGAGAAGCGGTATCCCGCCTCCCCACAGCAGCCACGTGTAGCCGCTTTCGATCCACACAAAGCCGGCGATCTGGCTGGGCACCGGGATGCGGCCCGCGGGCCGGACACCGAGGACAAAATTCCAGTGCGAGAACAGCGTGGGCCAGAAGTAGGTCTGCAGGTTCACCAGCCTGGTCGTCCAGCTGACCGGCAGACCGGACGCCGACTGGAATCCGCTCAGGCGCCCGGCGATCACCGGCCACAGGACAAAGCCCCCGGCCAAGGCCGCTGGCACGAAGGCGGCCAGCAGCCGCGGCCTGCGTGTCACGATCGCGACGCAGGCCACGCCCACGGCCAGGCCGATGGCGCTTGAGAACTCGGCGGCCGACAGTGCCCCCATGACCAGCAGCGCCGCGGCCCCGGCCAGCGCGGGCCGGTACCGGGGATAACGCGTCCACAGTCCTACCACGATCGCCAGGTTGAAGATGCACAGGTCCGCGGTTGCCGCTGGCAGGCCCAGCGTCGAAGCGCCCCGGGTGCTCTGCAGCCCGGTGGTGACTCCGGATGCGTAGAACCTGCCGAGCATCGCCGGTACCCCGAACAATCGCAGCGATTGCAGCATCGCCAGCCCGGCTACCACGCACGCGGCCGCCACCGACAGCCACATGCACCGCCGGATCTGCTGGCCGGTGGTGACCGCAGCGCGGACAATGGCATACAGGCCCAGGAACTTCCACAACACCAGGGCGTAGAGAAAATCATCCTGCGTGATCGGTTCCTGGCGGATCGTCATCCACAGCAGCGGCACCAAGGAGTTGGTCACCGCCATCACCACCATCACGACCTCGACCCGGCCCAGCGGCACGCGCGGCAACTGCCCGGTGCGCAGCCTTACCACTCCACGGACCGCAAGCGTCCCGCCGACCACGAACGCGAGCGCCTCGTTTGGCCGCAGCAGCGGTATCGCGGCGCCGCGGGTGATTCCAACGGTCAGCGGGGTTATCAGGATCACCAGGTAGGCGGCCAGCGCCGGCCACCTCCACACGCACACCACGAGGATCAGCACCAGCATGCCTACCAGCGCCAGCAGTGGCGAAAGCGCGCACAACCCGCCCAGCGTGACGGCCCCGATCAGCGTCGGCACGGCTACCCAGTGGCTGGAACGACGGCGCAACCCCCGTCCCGTCCACGGCAGGCTCGGCGATGGCGGAACCACCCGGTGCCGGCGCGCGGCAGGCCGCCGCGAAGCCACGCTAACCACGGATTCCGCCGCCGCCTCGCGGCTGACCTTGCCGCGAAGGTGGCCGAAGCCCTCGGCGATCCAGCCCAGTTCAGGAGTTCGCCACAGGGCCAGTACCGCCAGATACACCGCCGCGCCGACCACGGCAGCGGCAAATATCGCGACCCGCGGGCCGAACGGCCTGCCCAGCCAGTGCGGGACCGCGGTGGCGACGAGCCAGGCGGGACCGGCCATGATCGCGGCACTGACCAGGAACTTCAGGACCGACGGTGTAAGCCGCTGTGTTCCACGGAGCCGCTGCGTTCCACGTCGGCTCAGGTCGAGCCACATCTGCGCGGTCAAGTGGCAGGCACCAACGGTCACGGCGGCCGACAGGGCCAGCCCCAGCACCAGGAGCACGGCCGGTCCGTGGACAAGCAGGGCGGTACTGGCGAGGGCCAGGCAAACAGTGGCTTGCAGCGCCATGGAGACCAGGGGGGAACGCGTGTCCTTCCTGGCGTAGGACGCATAGGTGGCGATCATGAATGCGGTCTGGCCAACGACCGCCACCGACAGCGCCGCGAGCGATGCCGCGACCATGGTGACGCCCGCGGCGCCATCCATCCGGCCAAACGAGATGGCACGGGCCAGCGGGCCGGCCAGCACCAGGTAGCCAACGGCGGCCGGGACGGTGATGAAGAAGCCGAGCGCCAACCCGCGCACGAGCGTGTCCCTGAACGCCGCCACGTCCCCGTCCAGGTGCATCCGTGCGAGCCGCGGCAGCAAGGACAGCGCGACCGGTGTGGCTCCCACCGCGATGGCCAGGTAGTAGAAGTTCAGGGCGATCTGGAAGGCAACGACCCCGCCGGGCAGGCGATTCGCCACCACCAGCAGGGTCAGCACCTGGAACGCCATGAGTCCCGCCTGCGCCAGCGACGGCAGCGCTCTGCGGACGACCACCCGGACCTCGCTGTCGCGCCAGCCGGGCCGCGGCACTAGCAGCACCCCGGCGCGCCGGGCACCCCACCATTGGGTGGCCGCATGAACCGCGACCGCACCGGTCGAGCCCAGCCCGAGCAGCAGCATCTCTCCGCGTGAGACGTTGCCCAGCTGGGTGCCGGTGCCATAGAGCACCGCGGTGGCTATCAGGACCGCGATCGTGCCCAGGTTCTCCACGGCGGGCGCACCGGCCGCCAGGGCGAAACGCTGGCGTGCATTCATCACTGCGGTGGCGGTGCCGACCACGCCGTAGCAGAAGATCTGCGGCAGGAACATGATGATCAGCAGCCGTCCCACCCGCTCCTCGGCCGCGCCCACCACGGGTGACGCACCGCTGAAGGCAGCGAACTTCAGCACCAGCGGACCCAGGATGACGGCCACGGGAGCGATCACGAGCAGCGCTACCAGGCTCATGCCGAGGAAGCCGCCGGCCACGCGCTCCGACGCGCGCCTGTTACCCGCGTCGATGTGGCGCACGAGCGCGGGGACGAGCAGCGACGAGAACAGCGAGCCGGCCAGGAACCCGTAGTAGACCAGGTTGGGCAGGGAATTGGTGAACTGGTAGGTGTTACCGAAGAAGGTGGGCCCAAGCACCGCTCCGATGCAGGCGAACTTGGCGACACCGGTGATGCGGCTCACGATGGTCCAGACAGCCACCGTGATCGAGTCACCCGCGGCCGCGCCGGCGCCCTGTGACTCCTGTTGCGCGCTTGCGTCGCGCTGTGGCCCGGAGCGCGTCCGCTGAGCTATCGGGCCGCCCGCATCCGGTCCGCGCCCGGCATGATCCGCCAGGCTCATCGCGCACCGTGGGTGGACAGCACGACCGGTATCGTCTTGAGCAGAATCCACAGATCGAGGGCCAGGCTCTGCCTGCGCACGTACTGGAGGTCGAGATCCAGGCCCTGCCGCATCGTAAGGCTGTTCCTGCCGCTGACCTGCCACAGGCCGGTGAGGCCCGGCGGAACGATGAAGCGCGCGAAATGGACGGCGTCGAACATCTCCGCTTCCCACGGGAGGGCGGGGCGCGGGCCGACGAGCGACATGTCGCCCCGGATCACGTTGAGCAACTGGGGAAGCTCATCGATGCTGGACCGGCGGATCAGCCGGCCGAGTGGTGTGATCCGCTCGTCATGCTCGAGCTTGAACACTCCGCGGCGGCCGCCATCCGGTGGCTGGTCCTGCGTCAGGAGCTTGCGGACGTATTCCCGGTGAACCTCGTCGGGGCTGCCGGTGTACATGGTCCGGAACTTGTAGAGGACGAACGGGCGCTGGTCACGGCCGAGTCGGATCTGCCGGAACAGGGCGGGCCCAGGTGTGGTCGACCGGATCAGCGCGGCCACGAGCACAAGCAGGGGAGCAAGCAAGGCCAGGCATGCGGTCGCCACGGCCAGATCAAGCAGGCGCTTGGGCAGCCGCATCGCGAGCGACCCGACGCCGCCCGGCGCGGCGGCCCGCAACGACGGTGCGGGCGCGACAGATTCACGCAACGCGGTGCTCCTCTCCCGCCAGAGCCTCGTGGACCGCGTCGCAGACCCGTGCCACCTGGTCGTCGCTCATGTGCGGGAACATCGGCAGCGAGAGCACCTCGTCGGCGGTGCGCTCGGCGACAGGCAGAGTGCGGTTCTCGAACCGCCGATAGGGGGCTTGCCAATGGCAGGGGATCGGGTAATGGATCTGCGTGTGGACGCCCCTGGTCACGAGTTCTCTTTGAACCCGCGCCCGGTCGGGCACTCGCACCACGGCCAGGTGGTAGACCCCTCGCGCCCCTGGCACCTCCGCGATTGCCCTGACCGGGCCGCCCGCGAACGCCGCGTGGTACCGCGCCGCGATCGACCGGCGAGCCTCGTTCCAGCCGTCGAGCCTGGCCAGCTTCGCCGTCAGGACGACCGCCTGGAGGGCATCGAGTCGGCTGTTGGTTCCCGCAAGCTCATGTTCATAGTGGGATCCCAGAACGCGGCCATGATCGCGTAGCACTTTGATCCGCTTGGCCAGGGCCGGGTCCGCGGTTACCACGGCGCCCGCGTCGCCAAACGCCCCGAGGTTCTTGCCCGGGTAGAAGCTGAAGCAGCCGGCGAGCCCGATGGACCCCGCCCGCCGCCCCTGCCAGGTGGCGCCGTGGGCCTGGGCCGCGTCCTCGATGACCGTGATGCCGGCCCGCTCCGCCACACGGCACAGGGCAGCCATGTCCGGCATCTGACCGTACAGGTGAACGATGATGACCGCCTTCGTCCGGCGGGTTATGGCGGCTTCGAGACGGTCAGGTGTGAGCAGCAGCGTGTGCTGGCTCACATCGGCGAACGCAGGCGCAGCGCCAGCGAGCACGACTGCTTCGGCCGTGGCCACGAACGTGTTCGCCGGCACGACCACCTCATCGCCGGGCCCGATTCCCAGTGCGGTCAGGGTGAGCTGGAGCGCGTCGGTGCCGTTGCCCACTCCGACCGCATGCGGCACCCCGCAGTAGGAGGCCCAGGCCGTTTCGAACTCCTCAACCGCCGCGCCACCGATGAACCGGCCCGAGTCCAGCACGCATCTCCACGCCGACTCGACCGTGCCGCGGACCTCGCGTGTCATGGCGGCCAGGTCAAAGAAGGGGATGTCGCCGGTCATCGTGACTCCTGGCTCGGGAACGTCAGCAGCGGCGCCGCGTCGGCAAGCTGGCCCGACACCGCGGCGACCCGGGTGGCCGGACCCCGGGAATGCCCGTTGCCCAAGCCGAACGACTGGGTGAAATGGCCAGCGGCGCTGAGTTCCGCCAGCAGCACCGGCCGGCCGAGCCGCCGCGACAACTCCGCCGCTTCCAGGGCCTCCACGACGGCGAGCCCGTTCTGGCCATCGGTCAGGGGCCGGGCACCGCTGGCGACGCACTCGATGAAATGCCGGTCCTGCACGGCGAGCGGCTCGTCGGGTGAGATGAACGGAACGACGATGTCGCCGTAGCGGTAGGACATCGGCGGCTGGGTGAGGTTGCCACCGTCCGGAGGGAGGCAAACGCCCTTGTCCAGGACGCGGATCCGGTCGTCCGTAGCCAGGTCGTCATAGACGGCCATCTTCTGGCTGCCGACCGCCGTGACCCTCCGGACCTTGCATGGGTCGAGCCAGCTCACGTGGATGTTCGCGGACAGGCCGCGGTCGTCGAAAAAGTCGTCGTAGAACAAGCGCAGGTAAGCGACGTCTTCGAAGCGCCTGTGCGCGTGCCGCGAGGCCCACGCCTGGGCCGCGACTGGCTTGCGGCCCAGCACGTGGTTGATGATGGAAATGTCGTGCGGGGCGAGGTCGAGGATGACGTTGACGTCGTTCTGGTACAGGCCCAGGTTGAGCCGGGCACTGTCGATGTAGTACACCTCGCCAAGCTCTCCGTTTTGCACAAGCTCGCGGAGCTTGCGGACGGCCGGGTTGTACTCGAACGTGTGCCCAACCATGAGGACCACGCCCGCCGCGGCCGCGGCGCTCTCCAGCCGGCGCGCGCCTTCGGAGGTTGGTGCCAGCGGCTTTTCCACCAGGACGTGCTTGCCGGCTTCGATCGCCTGCAGGGCGACGGCCACGTGCGTGCTTGGCGGCGTCGCCACTACCACCGCGTCCACGTGCGCCAAGGCTGGAGCCAGGGCGTTGTACCAGGGGGCCGTCTTATAGCTGCGGGCCAGGTTCCGTACCCGGTCCTCGCGGGAATCGACGAGGGCCACTTCATCGACGCCGTCCGCCGCATGCAGCACACGGACATGTTTCGATCCCCAGTAACCACAGCCAACCACGGCCACACGGAAAGCACTACCGTTCGAAACATGCGCCAATTGAGTCAACGCCCTCACCTGAAAGCCACTCGGGCCAGTGTCCCCGCTAATAGACGACCCGGTTTTTTACAGGAAGTCACCCGATGTTCACTGAATCTAGGGCGGGCTCCGACGACCCGCATCCCCCATCTGTCGTAGCGGTGTTCACCACTGTGGGGTAACCAGGCAGGCGGGAAGGATGCTTTGCCATTCTTAGCGGGCTGGGACGCCAATCATGCTTACCGAAGGCCACGGTCACCGGAGTTGTCTTGTACCACCCCGTGGAGCACGTAGCCGAGTTACATGAAATGGTCGTCGCCGACGACACCACCGTGTCGATCTGGATCAGTTGCGACTTGACGGCCTCGGTATTTCCGACGTTATCGATGGAGAAGAACTTGACCGTTGCGGTATTCGGCACCCTTGAGCGCCCCCAATCAGCAGCCATCAGCGCGCGCCGGGACGGCACCGCTCCCCGCTCCCGCGGGGGGGGCGGGGAGCGGGGAGCGGGAGCGGGGAGGCGAGCGGGACCGGGAACGCTAGCGGGTACTCTCAAGCCGTCGCGCTCAGCACGTTTCGCCTGGTGATCCCGGCCGATTCACGGTTTACTGTGGCAGCTGGCCGACCCGGAGTCGGTGAAGCTGCTCTCGCCGTTGTTGATGAACTGCCAGCTGTAGCTGCCGTTGTGCAGTGTCATCTTGATGATGCCGTGCGTGGTGCCGTTCAGGACTTGGCTGGTCGGGACTTCCGTCCCAGGAGGCTCAAGCCCGGCGCCGCCGGTACCCACGATGAACTCCTGGACGCCATGGGCGTTATCGATGGCACCCGTCGCACTCAACGGCGCGAAACGCTCGTACCAGTGCGAGTCGCCGTTCAGCACGACATCCGCCCCGCCGTTGTACAAGTCCTGCCAGAGCTGCTGCATGGTATCGTCGCCGCCCGAGCCGGACGCGGTCGAGGCGAATCGCGGGTTCTGGTAATAGGCGAGCGTGCACGCCGACGTGTTGTGGGCCAAGTCGTTTTGCAGCCACAGATCCTGGGCCGAGCCGGCCGCGCAGAACGATGGCGTGCCGAGAACGCAGGGTGAGGTGTTCAGGGCAATGATGTGCCAACTGCCGAGGTTGTAGCTGTAGTAGGCGGTGGACGCATTGACGTTCACCCCCGATGGCACCGGGGAGCCGAGCAGCCCGCCGCTGCCGCTGAAGTACTGCTGGTATCCGAGGCCTGGAGTGCTCGGGCAGTCGGTGCCGCCAGTGGTGGTGTAGTCCTTGTCGCCGGGCACCGGGTAGGTGATGGATTTCTTCACGCCCCAGGTCGGGCCGTAGGCCTGCTCGAAAGCACCCAGCCCGCCGCAGTTGTACTGGTCGTCGCCGAGGGGCAGCACCGCGTCGATCCCGGTCAGCAAGCCGGCGGTGGAGGCAGCGACACAGTCGGCGGCGAAGCCAAGCCCGTTGTTGAACCCCGCGGCGGTGGGGTCACAGGCGATGTCGCCAGCCGAGCCGATGATGGGATCGGGGTTCGGTTGCACCTGCACCGTCTGGGTGGTCACGGCTTCGGTGTTGCCCGCGTTGTCCACCGAGAAGAACTTGAACGTCATTGGCTGGTTGATGGTGAAAGGCTGGTACGCCCAGACCGGGCTTGACGTGGTCGGCGTGGAACCGTCGGTGGTGTAGTAGGTCGCCTTCACGCCGGAGCCACCGGGGTCCTTCGGGAACAGCGAGACCGTGGTGGAGCCGTTGTAGGCCGACGACTGGCACGGCGACCCGTCGCACTCGACGGTGGTGATCGGCGCCTGCGTGTCCGGCCCGTTCATGACCTGGGACACCGTCTTGATCACGGTTCCCGCTGGTGCGCCGCCCGGCTGGCCCGCATTCTGCAGCCAGCCAAGCACGGCGTTGAGCGTGTCGAGTTCCACCGGGCCCCAGTTCGCGATGCAACTGCTGTAGTTGGACGGGTCATAGGTCTGCGAGCAGATCTCGTGGAAGGCGAGCTGCATCCAGCCGCCGCCGTTCTGGGAGGCTGCCGTGACGGCGCTTTCCATGTCGGACAACTGCAACGGCGGGACGTTGGGCGGGTTCCCGGTGGCAGCGTTGTAGTCCGTCCGGGTGGCCAGCGGGTCCTTGGGCGGAATCGTCTCGGCATACACCGGGCCGGCGCCGATACCTCCCACGTCAATTCCGCCGGCGGCCCGGCCGGAGGTGTACCCGCAGCCCTGCACGATGCTCTCGGCGTTCGCGTCGTAGGCCCCGAACGGGTAGGCGAAGCTGACCGGGTAGAAGCCGTGGTTGACCAGGTTCTGGCGGTCTTGGCACACCTCGTTGACGCAGGTCTGCTGGTTGGTACAGCCCTTGAGGTTGTTTTCGCCGAGGGTGTGGCCACCGATCTCGTTCCCGGCGTCGTTCAGGGTGGTGAGCTGGGCCCAGGTCATCGAGCTGTCCTGCTGGCTGGTGAGGGAGGTGTTGATAAAGAACGTCCCGTTGACGTTGTGCGGCTGCAGGGCACGCAGGAACCCCAGCGTGTACTGGTTCTCGATGCCGTCGTCAAAGGTCAGCGACACCACGACGGTGAAGGGGATCGCCTGGGAGTCCACCTGCTCGGCATTGCCAGCCAGGTCGGTCGAGAAGAACTTCACGGTGGTGTTCTGCTTGACGGTGAACGGGCCCGTATAGACGGTGCTCGCTGTGGTAGGCGTGGACCCATCGGTCGTGTAGTACGTGTTCGCCACGCCCCAGCCGCCCGTGTTGTCGGTCGCCGAGAGGGTGACAGTCACCGGCGCGGTGTAGCCGGTGGACGAGCACGGCCCCCCGTTGCAGGAGATCGTCGTGGTAGGCGGCGTGGTATCGGGCGGCTCCTGGATCGGAATTGTCTGGGACTCGACAGGCTCGGCGTTCCCCGCGTTGTCCCACGAGCGGTATTGCACGGTCGTCGTCGACGTCAGGGGGAAGGGGCCGGTGTAGGTAGGGCTGGACAGGGTGGGCGTCGTGCCGTCGGTGGTGTAATGCGTGCTCGCCGCACCCGAACCGAGATCGGTGGGCGTCAGCGACACCCTGACGGTGCTGGTGTAGGTGGTGGACGAGCACGGTGACCCGTTGCAGGAGATCGTGGTGACCGGCGCAACCGTGTCGGCGGAGGTGGCCGCCCCTTCCATCGTGTTGAATACCGCCCCGGCGGGTGCGCCGCCTGACTGACCGGCATTCTGCACCCAGCTCAGGAACGTGTTCAGGTCTGCGAGGTCGATCCATCCCGACGAGGCAGTGCAGGTGCTGTAGTTCGATGGATCCTGGGTCTGCGAGCACACCTTGCCGATCACGACCGGGACCCAGCCGCCGCCGTGCGCGGCCGCGCCCGACACGAGGGATTCCAGGTTGGCCAGGCTGATCTGCCCGGTGGGGGCGTAGGCCCGCAGTGCCAGCCAGGTCTTGGGCGGGACGGTCTCCGCGTAGAGCGAACCGGTCGGGGACAGGTTGCCAGCGGTCCTGGCGTTCCCGTAGCCGCAGTTCTGGACCTCGCTCTCGATTGTGGTGTTGAACGCGCCGCCCGGGTAAGCGAAGCTGTTCGGCTTCAGCCCGTGCGAGAGGAGGTTCTGCCGGTCGTTGCAGATCTCGCTGATCTGCTGTGCGGTGCTGAGCGTGGTCAGGCTGGTGCCATCGACGGTCTTACCACCGACTTCGTTGCCTCCCGCCGCCAGTGTTGAAAGCTGCGACCAGGACATGTACTTGGTGGATGAGCTGTTGCTCACGCTCCCGCTGGAGACGTAGAACGTCGCGTTCACACCGTGCGGCTGCAACGCTTGCTGGTAGCCCAGGGCGTACTGGCTCAGGGTGTTGTTGTCAAAGGCCAGCGACACAACGGTCGAGGTCGCGGCCACCGCGGCGGGCGCAGCAAGCGCGAGTCCGCTGGCGGCAAGCAGGACAGAGAAGCCTGCCATGGCTAGCCGGTGGTGTCCCCGGTGCCCGCGGCGCAGGCACCGCACAAGGTCATAAGGCCCAGATCGGCTTCGCCCCAACATGCTCGACCCCTCCCGCCACGCCCCCTCGGCAACGGCACGGAGGGGAGAGCGGATCCCGCTTCTCGTGCATGCCGACACGGATGTCTTCCGGCAGCGCGGCACGCCGCCGCGACACAGATCAATCCTGGCTGCCGTCAAAACCGGCTGAACATCCTCATCCGTCGTAGCCTGCCTGCGTACTGGCTGGTCTCACCCACCCGGGACCTGAACCTGGCCGTCATTAGCCGACGCCGGGGTGCAGTTGCTCCAGCTGAGTCCGGGTCATCGCTACGGCTTCAAGTGTGGAGTGGACGCCGAGCTTCGCCATCAGGTTCTGCAGGTGCGTCCGGACGGTGTTGGCGGACAGGTGCAGCCGTTCCGCCACCTCTCGCCGTCCCGATCCCTCCGCCAAGCAGGCCAGCACCTCCCGCTCTCGCGGCGTAAGCGCGGCCAGGAGCCCGTCGTTGTCCTGCTGCTGCTGGCGTCCGGCCATGAGCAGCCGCAGCACGTGGCCGACCTCGGCCGGAGGCAGCCACGTCTCCCCCTGCGCGACGCCACGGATCACGCGCAGCAGGTGATCAATTGATTCGTCCTTGCGTACCCAGGCCACCGCCCCGGCCCGGACGGAGTCTACGATGCGTTCAGCCTCGGAGGAGTAACTGAGCACGATAACGCGCGGGGCTTCGTCGCGACCGCACAGTTCCTCACACAGGCGGATCCCGGCGCGCTCGGGCAGGTCGCCGTCCAGCAGCAGCACATCGGCATACCGTCCCACGATCAGGCACTGGGCCGGTGTCCGCGCGTGCACCGCCGCCACGACCTCCACGTCCTCCTCGGCCTCCAGCCGGGCGGCCAGGGCGTCGGCGAAGGTACGTTCGGAGTCGATGACGAAGACACTAATTCCCATGGTCGCGAGCGTGGCTCATTTCCCTCCGCGGGAAAACCCCTGCCTGCCGTGGCCGTACTACGACAAGTGAGGGTGGATGCCGTGCCCAGCCGCCGCGAGCGGCGTATCCAGTCATGCGGACAGCTCGGCGACCAGACCCTCCCGGCTCGCGAGTGCGGCGGCCTGGAGCCTGCTGTGCGTACCAAGCTTGATGAGCAGGTTCTTCACATAGGTCCGCAGGGTGCTGGTGGCAATGCTCATCTCATAGGCCATCTGCCCGGTGCTTTGGCCCGCGACGATTCGGCGCAGCACTTCTAGCTCACGCGGTGTGAGCTCGTACAGCGGGCGAACCCGCCGTGACACCACGGTGCTCTCACCGCTCGACAGCCCCGAGTCATACACGGCTCCGCCCGAGGCAACGACGTCGAGGGCTTGCGCGATGTGGTCCACGTTCTGGTCCTTGCGGAGGACGCCCACCACTCCCAGCCGCCTCGCCTCCCATACGGCCGCCGGGTCAGGCATGCACGAGAGAATCACCACGGCTGTGCCCGGGCACTCTCCCCGTATGACGCGAACCGCGGCGAGACCGTCCTGCCCACCGGGGAACCGCAGATCCAACAGACATGCATCGGGCAGGTATGCACTGACCGCGGCCACGCCATCAGGCACGGAGGTCGTTACCGCTACCACCTCGTGACCGCGCGCGGTCAGCGCCGCTGCCAGCGCCTCACCGAGAATCCGGTTGTCATCGCACAAAACAAGTCGCATTGGCCCCGCCCCCTTGTGCTCGCCCCGGCTAAGCTTGCCGGCCCGGGCGCGAGTCGGCAATGCAGTTGAGGCCCATTGGGCGCTCAGTTCTCTAAGCGCCCACGGAAAAGCTGGGCGGCCGCCGCCCGGTCGGCGACCGCCAGCTTGCGCACGATCGAGGTGATATGCGCCCGCACCGCGCTGGCCGAAAGCACAAGCCGCTGCGCGATCTCTGCCGTCGAGCGTCCCTGCGCGAGCAACTCAAGCACCTCCCACTCCCGGCTCGTCAGCCGCTCGCCGGTTTCGCCGGCGGCGAGCGACCGCCAGCGCGGCTCATGCCCATGAAATTGCTCCAGCACACGCGCGACGAGGACCCGTGGCATGGCCGCTTCCCCGAAACAGACACCGTGCAGCGCATCCGGCAGCCGCTTCAGATTCATCGTCTTCAGCAGATACCCATGGGCACCAGCACGGAGCGCGGCGAAGATATCGGTGTCCTCCTCAGACACGGTCAGCATCACGATCTTCACCCGGGGCAGCCTCGACAAGATCTCCCACGCGGCGGCGAGCCCGCTGCCGGGCATCCGGATGTCAAGCAGGCAGACATCAGGCCGCTCGCGCAGGGCGGCCTGCACGGTCTCGACGGCGTCTGCCACCTCCGCACAGACGCTGAATCGCTCATCACCTTCGAGTGCCCGCCGCACGTCCTCACGGGTCGGCGCGTGGTCATCGGCAATCAGCACGCGCAGTGGCTTCGCGTCAGGGCTCACACCGAGACCTCCACCTCGCTCCCCCGGCCCGGAACCGAACAAATGCGCAGCTCACCGCCGACCGAGCGGGCACGATCACGCATGGAGATGAGCCCGAAACCGCTCCCAGGGATGGTGGTATCGAAACCGCGCCCCCTGTCGGTGACCCGCAGCCTCACCAGAGAACCGTCGCGCTCCAGCCGAAGCGTTACTTTCGTGACGCCACTATGGCGTGCAGCGTTGGTGATGGCTTCACAGGCGATCCGCACGATCGCCTCGGCCCGGGTGGGCGACAACCGGACCCCGGGAACGAGATCGAGTTCGAGGTCGACCCGAAACCGTTCCGCGATCTCGCCTGCCGCTTCCGCCAGCGCGACCTCCACGGCCCGATTCCGGGCGGGCGCGAGCGCGTTGATTGCCCGCCGCGACTCAAGCTGTGCCCGCTCGGCCGCCAGCTGCAAGCGCCCTACCGCGTCCCCGTTCACCCCTCCGGTGCCCAAATCAAGATTGCGGGAGATGTAGGCCAGTTCCTGGGCCAGTCCATCATGCAGGTCACGCGCGATGCGCCGCCGGTCCTCGAGTACCGCTGCTTCCGACAGCGCCTGCCAGTACGAGGAGATCTCCCGCAGGCAGCCGACCAGAAGGGCGACATAGAAGGCGAAGCGGAAAACATCGCCGGTGTACAGCACGGACTGCGAATACAAAGAGGGGAAGAGTGAGTAATTGACGTGCGAGACCACCGCCAGAATGGCGGCAATGGCGAGCCAGCCGAAGAACTCGTCATTGAACCGCCGGGAGCGGTTGAGGAGCCCAACCGCCGCCAAGCCATAAAGCGCCGCCAGGAGCAGTTCAAACGCGAAGAGTGCTGGATGGGCGCGAAGGGCCGGCTGCGTTACCGCCGCCGGCGTGACGGTAGCGGCATATTTTGGTGGCCAGCGCTGGGCGAACGCATGAACGAAGATGGCGGCCAGGCCCAGCGCCGTAATCACGCTGGCCGCCGCCAGCGCAAGCGACGGTCCCGACCGCTGCAGCCGGCGATGCGGGACGAATGCCGCCACAGCGAACAGCACGGCGCCCAGGGAGCGAGCGAAGGGAGCGGCCCAGACCGTCAGATCGTCGGGCGCCCACCCTGCCACCGTCGGCACCGTCACGAAGAACAGGTTGGAGAGCGCCAGCACCGCAAGCGCACACGCCAGCAGTAGCTCGTTCAGGTAGGTGCGCCGCAGCAGCCGGCCGAAAACCAAGAACGCGGCGAACAGCGCGATCAGCGACCCCGACGCTTCGAGCGCGAGGCGCACCGACGGCCACTGATAGTCCAGGTGAAGTTGTGGCAGCAGTGCAAACGCGACGGTGGCCACGCCGCCGACCACCGCCGTCACAACTGCGACCGCACGCGTCGTTTGCATTAGACGGGCACCATCTGCACATGCCCCAGGATGATCACGATGCGGCTGGCCCGGTGCACTGTCTCAGCCGCTTCGGTAAGGGCCGCTTCGGTAAGGCCAACGCGCCGGCACGGTCAGCCTTCCCTGGTGGCGACCGCTGGTGAACTACCGGCACTACGCAACCCGGGGGCCGTGCTCACTGCGGCGGGAATGGCGCTGCCGGCGCTGCTCGCCAGCGGCTGACCATAGGTAAGGGGCAACCAAAGGCTGACGCGCGTCCTGCCGCTGGCACTTCGGTCGTGCTCAAGCCTCCCGCCGTACCTGATGGCGAGTCCGGACACGGCGGCCAGGCCGATCCCGAGACCCTTGGTGATCTTCCCGAAGCCTGGACCAGTGTCCTCGACCGCGAGCAGTGCCGAGTTCTGGCGACGGCCGACCTCAACCGTCACCATTCCCGAGGGCCCTGCCGCGCGGGTCGCGTTGCTGAGCAGATTCGCAGCCATCCGGCGGAGAAGGACGGGGGGAATGGCAGCGAGGACCGGCTCGGCCGCGCTTACTATCCGTACTTTTCCCGCCCATGTCATGCACTCCGCGGCGACTGCCTCGCTGGCGACCCGAAGCAAGTCGGTCAGGCAGGCATCCGGCACGGCCGGTTCCGCGGTGAGCAACGAGTGCCGGATCAGGTCGGCCAGCCACTCGGCCTGAGCAACGATCTGTTCCAGGCGCGCACGCGCGGCCTGCGGCAGGCCGGGTTCGGCCAGCGCCGCCGCCGCCAGCGCGAACACGCTGGCGACCGGCTGCCGCATGTCATGACACGTCTCCCGCAGTCCCTGCAGGGTCTCAGGCGTTGCCTTAACGTCAAGGCTTGGCAACGGCATCACTCGTCCCCCCACGCAAGGTACCGCGGCATGCCCCGGTGCGCGGCGGCGTACCCAGCTGCCCCAGCTGGGTAAATAAGGGGCAAACCCACGCTCATACTAATGTGACGCGCAGGTTGCCGCGAGGTTTACATCCGGTAATAACACTTTACATCCGGTAATAAACAACTGTCCGATCTGCACGTTCTCACGCTCACGTCCGGGAGGTGCCAGGCATCTGCCCCGCCGCCGCTCGCAGCCAGCCAGGGCCCCGGTGGAGCCCGGTGCAGGCCGGGTGCGAACGCTACGATGTCACGACCAGCTCGTGTCCGGGGGTCCCATGCCAGCCCGTCATGGCGTCAGCGTCACCCTTGCCACCTCCAGCGTCCTGACCCTGATGCTCGGCGCGATCGGCCCCTACGCCAACCGGGAACCGGTCGGCGCGGAGCTAGCGGGGCTGGAGGCCGAGCATGGCTAATACGTGCGCCGCCACGGCGCAGATTCACGGCGTGTACCTGATGTGCGTGTTTCCCGAGGGCCACTCCTCCGAGCTTCACCATGACGACACTGGCATCTACTGGACTCTGGCCGGGCCCGGGAAGACGCCAGACCCGAATGCCCTCCTGCGCCGGGCCCGGGAAGCCGTCAAGGCCATCCGGGCCGACGCACCGGGCTACCTCAACCCCTCCACCGTCCTCGCTGATGCACTCACTGAGCTGGACGGGTGGCTGTCGGCCGGCGGCACGCTGCCTGATGACTGGCTCGGTTCGGGATAGCGACCAGACAGATCGGGGGCGGTTCACCCTCGTGCCGGGGTCGCCCTGGAGGTGACCGCTGTCTTCGCCCCCGCAAGCGACGAAGACGGCGGCCACCAGCTCGGCGCGGACCGATTGCCACGGCCCTGGTCCTCGCGAAGCAGGCCGGGCGAGGACCGTACCTGGTCAGGGCTGGGGCACGCGAACCCAGCCCTGACCAGGATCGTTGCGGACTGCGCCCCCGCGGCCGTCCGCCCGCTGCGGTCTCGCCGTCGGCCGGTTTTCTTCTGCCGTGGCTGAGAACGAGCATGGCATCGGGCGATTGCGTCATGATTGACACGTGATTGAGCGGCGAATGGCGCACCTAGCGTCGGGGGACTGCGTCGTGATCGGGCCGTTTACGGCTTGATCGATCCATGATTGAGTGACGTCGACCCGCACTTCTTCACGCGGTGCATGGGGGTGGACGCACCGACAGCCTGAACGGGGCGCCGTGGTGCTGTTTCGGATGCTGGGACCCCTGGAGGTCCGGACCGAGCGGGGCTGGAGCGGGATCAACGCAGCCAAATGGCGGTCGTTGCTAGCCGTCCTGCTGCTCAACCCCGGGCACGTCGTCTCCACCGACCGGCTGATCATGGAGCTGTGGGGTGACCACCCTCCGGCGAAGGCCAGCAACCTGGTCAGTATCTACGTGCACCGGCTCCGCAGGCTGATCGGCGACGCCGATGGACGGATGCTCGTGACACGAGCACCGGGGTACCAGATCCTGCTTGGCCTCGAAGACCTGGATTCCGAACGATTCGCTGCCCTTACTGCCGCAGGCGCGAAGGAGCTGTCGAGCGGGGAAGCTCGCCGGGCCGCGGAATTGCTCAGCGAGGCTCTTGCGCTATGGCATGGCCGGGCGCTGGCCGATGTGGCGCCGTCGGCGCTGGTCAACGCGGAGGCGGGCCGCCTCGAAGAGTCGCGCCTCGACGCTCAACTGCTGAGGATTGAGGCCGATCTCAGGTGTGGGCGGCATGCCCAGGTGGTCGGGGAACTGCAGCGGCTGATCGTCGACCATCAGCTCCGGGAGGAGCTATGGGTCTTGCTCATCCGGGCCCTGCGCGGTGCAGGCCGGCATGCGGAGGCGCTGGAGGTCTACGCGCACGCCCGCACCGTGATCGCCGACGAGCTGGGCGTCGATCCCGGCGCCGAACTGCAGCATCTCTACCAGCAGATGCTCGCGGCCGACGCCGGCCAGGAGCCGCCGGACACCGGGACGGGGGCGCAGGCGGACTCACCAGCCGGGGCTTCGCCGGCCGGGACATCCGCCGGTCTTGCGCCTTCCGCGGCCGCGCCGGAGCCATTGCCTCCGGTGGCTCAACTCCCGGCCGATATCCCGGACTTCACCGGCCGGGCTGAGCACGTGCAGAACCTCCGCGACTTGCTGTCGGGCCCCCGTCGGCCGGACAGCCCCGGCGCTGTCGTCGTGGCGGCGGTGATCGGCACCGGGGGGCTGGGCAAGACCACGCTGGCTGTGCACGCGGCCCACCTGCTGCGGGCTCAGTTTCCCGATGGCCAGCTGTATGCCAACCTGCTCGGCGCGACCCAGCATCCGGCCACCTCCGGCGATGTCCTAGCCCGGTTCCTGCGAGATCTTGGAATGGACCCATCGCGCATTCCGGCCGACGAGGAGGAGCGCGAGGCGCGGTACCGCAGTCGGCTGACCGAACGGAAGGTGCTCATCGTCCTCGATGACGCCAGGGATGCTGCCCAGGTCAGGCCCCTGCTGCCGGGATCCGCGTCGTGCGCGGTGCTGGTGACCACCCGCAGCCGGATGCCCGACCTGACGGGCAGCCGATTCGTCGACCTTGATGTGCTTGAGCTTGACGACGCTCGAACCATGTTCGCCAGCATCATCGGACCTCAGCGGGCCGAGGCCGAGCCGGACGCCACGGACGAGGTACTCACCGCCTGCGCCGGCCTGCCCCTGGCCATCCGGATCGCGGGAGCCCGGCTCGCCGCGCGGGGCGGCTGGAGTGTGCGCAGCATGGCCGCGCGGCTGTCGGACCAGCGCCGCCGGCTGGATGAGCTGAAGACCGGGGACCTGGCGGTCCGGGCGTGCTTCGAGGTGAGCTTCTCCAGCCTGCCGGGCCGGGACCATCCGGACGGCATTGACCCCGCTCATACGTTCCGCCTGCTGGGCGTGTGGCAGGGCTTGTCCATCGGCCTGCCCGCGGCCGCCGCCCTCCTCGGGCAGCCCGAAGAGGCCGTGGCCGATGCCCTGGAGGTGCTGGTCGACGCCCAGCTTCTGCAGTCACCCGCCCCGGACCGCTACCGGTTCCACGACCTGCTGCGGGCGTACGCCGCCGAGCGGGCCCAGGCTGAGGAACCGGCGGAAGCCCGGGACGGGGCGGTCCGCCGGATTCTCACCTGGTACCTGCACACCATGGCGGCCGTGGCCCGGATCATCTCGCCGCACGGCGCTCAGGTGTCGCTCGGCGAACTGGTACCTGGCTGCCAGCCGCTGAGCTTCTCGACCGTAGATCAGGCGCTCGACTGGTGCGAGGCCGAGCGGACGAACCTGGTCGGCGCGACCCGGCAGGCGGCCGGGCTCGGTCTGCACGACATCGCCTGGAAGCTGCCCGTCGCGGCGCTCGGCTTCTTCAACCGGCGGACCTACTTGGAGGAGTGGCTGGCCACCCACCAGGTCGCGCTGGACAGCGTCCGCCGTGCCGGGGACCAGCGGGGTGAGGCATGGGTGCTGAACAACATCGGCATGGCCTTCGCGCGCCAGGGCAGCGAGGAGGCGGTCAGCTATTTCGAGCAGGCGCTTGCCATCCGCCGTGAGATCGGCGACCGGCCAGGAGAGGCTCAGGCCGCGAACAACGTGGCCTACGCCTACGTGCTGCTGAAGCGGTTTGAAGAGGCACTTCCCTGGCTGTACCTGGCGCTGGACCTGCACCGCGAGGCCGGGAACCGGTACGGCGAGGGCGTGGCGCTCAACAATCTCGGCGAGGCACATCTCGAGCTCGGACGTCTCGATGAGGCTGACGACTGGCTTGGCCAGGCGCTGGCTGTCTATCGTGAGATCGGCTTCCGGCCCGCCGAGGGCGACACGCTGAGCAACCTCGGCAAAGCCAACGCTGGCCTCGGCCGGATGACCGACGCGCTGGATTACCTCCGCCAGGCCGAGGAGACCCACCGGGCCGTGGGCGACCGGTACGGCGAGGCAGTCGACCTGAAATACCTCGGAGAAGTGCAGCGTCGCGCCGGCCACGGGCGCGAGGCGGCGCAGGCATGGACGCGCGCACTCACTATCTTCGAAGCGCTTGGCCACGTAGCCCAAGCGCGTGAGGTCGGCGACCGGCTTCGGGAGTTGAACGGCGGCACCGCGAACTGAGGCATGCCGCCGGGGTAACGCCGCTCTGGCCAGCCGGTGAGGGTATCCCGGATACATATGGGACTTCTGGCGCATCCGCCGCCGCTACGATGCTGATCGCAAACTTCCGCTTTTTCGTTCGTCCTGGCTCCCGGGGGTCAGGTCAGGCACAGGAGGACGACCATGGCGATTCACGACGGGGCTGACGAGACAGAGCCGGCGACGTTCCAGGAGGATGATCCGCAGGCCAAGCCGGCGACGTTCCAGGAGGATGTGCCGCAGCCCAAGCCCGCGACGTTCCAGGAGGATGTGCCGCAGCCCAAGCCCGCGACGTTCCAGGAGGATGATCCGCAGGCCAAGCCCGCGACGTTCCAGGAGGATGATCCGCAGCCCAAGCCCGCGACGTTCCAGGAGGATGATCCGCAGGCCAAGCCCGCGACGTTCCAGGAGTGATGCGCCGGCGTGCTGGTCGCGGGCGAACGTGCCCGCGACCAGCCGCCAACGACTAGGGACATGCCCTGGTAGGTCGTGAGGGTGATCCCGTGCACGTAGATCGGCGGGCTGACGATGCGCGTGCGGTTCAGCCTCATCGGGACCGCCCTGACCGGAGGTGAGCCGGATGAAGCGAGCCGGCTTCTGGCGCGCTCGCACGCAATCTTCGAGGAGTTTGGCGATGACGCGCAGGTAGCGGCGATCCGTGCCCAGATCAGGACACTCAGTCGTGGGTCAGGCCGGGCAACGGGTACGAGCGGCCACTCGCCTGGGGCTTGAACCGCCGGGCACGTGCCTGCCGTTCCTGGGCTAGAATACGGCTGGCGTGCCTTCATGTGGCCGCCTGGCCGCCTGGCCGCATGTGCCAGTGTCCGGCTGATCAGCTAATGCGCTGAGCTGGGTTACCACGCGCCGCGTCGGCACCCTGGTCTGCTGCAAGAGGGAGTTAGTACCGTGCCCGAGGTCCGTATCCCCGCCGAGCCGCGCACTGAGTTCGGCAAAGGCCCTGCCCGCCGCGCTCGTCTCGCGGGCCGGGTCCCCGCCGTGCTCTATGGCCACGGCACGGACACGCGGCATGTCACGCTCCCCAGCCACGCCGTGATGATGGCGCTGAAGACGTCGAACGCGCTGATCCGCCTGGATGGCCTGCCCGGCGGGAGCCAGTTGGCCCTGCCCAAGGCCGTTCAGCGCGACCCCATCAGGGGATCCGTCGAACACGTGGACCTGATCTTGGTCCGGCAGGGCGAGAAGGTCACCGTGGACGTACCTGTCCAGGTAACAGGCGAGGTGTTCCCCGGCGGGCTGCTCGACCAGCAGCTTATCCAGATAGCGGTCGAGGCCGAGGCGACCAACATCCCGCGGAGCATCGAGGTCGACGTGGAAGGCATGGAGGTCGGTGCGGCGGTGCACGCTGGGGACCTGGCCCTGCCGGAGGGCTCTGCGCTGGCCGTCGAGCCCGAGACCTTGGTCTTGCACGTGATCGCGGCGCCGACGGCCGAGCAGATGGAGGCCGACCTCGGCGTTCCGGAGGCCGAAGCCGTCAGCACCGAGCCTGCGCCGGTGCCCGAGGGCGAGGGCGAGGCCAGGCCTGAGGCAGGCGGCGAGCAGTCAGGCTGAGGTTTCTTCCGGGTCGGCGAGCGCCGGGCCGAGGCGGGTGCGGCATGGCGGACGAACGCTGGCTCATCGTCGGGCTCGGCAACCCCGGCGCGGAGTACGCGGGCAACCGGCACAACGCTGGGTACCTGGTGGCGGACCTGCTCGCGGAGCGGGCCGGTGCGCGGTTCCGGTCATCCAAGTTCCGCGCCGCCGTTGCCGAGGGCCGGCTGGCCGGATTGCCGGTGACCCTCGGCAAGCCGATTACCTTCATGAACGAGTCCGGCGGCCCGGTGGCGGCACTGCGTGACTACTACCGGGTCCCGGCCGGCCGGATCGTGGTCCTCCACGACGAACTGGACCTGCCGTTCGGCACGATCCGGCTCAAGCTGGGCGGCGGAGACAATGGGCATAACGGGCTGCGCTCGGTGACTGCCGCGCTCCACACACGCGACTACTATCGGCTGCGCTTCGGGATCGGCCGTCCCCCGGGGCGGATGGATCCTGCGGCGTTCGTGCTGCGGGACTTCACCCCGGCGGAGCGCAAGGAACTGCCGTATCTGATCGACCGCAGCGCGGACGCGGTGGAGACCTTGCTCTCCAGCGGGCTGGCCGCGGCGCAGAACGCCTTTCACGCGGACGGCCACGGCGCTCCAGCAACCTGATTCCGGTGAGCATGCCGAATCAATGAGCATGCCGAGCAGGGTGATGTAGGCGCGTCGAGCCGGGTATCCGGTCAGATCTGACGTTGGCGTGTGTTCGAGTCGCGATCGACGAGGTCAGCGGCGTACGCCCCACGGAGCCGAATCCCGTAACGCATCCGGAATGGCTGATAACACACAGTCACAAGAGTTCGCATAAGCCCAGTTCAGCCAAGAAATTGTAGCAGAGCGCAAGTACGGGCACGGTCCTCTGTAAACCATCCCAACCCCTAACACGTCCCATGATTGGATACAGAATGTCTTTTGTAGCGGTGTGATCTTGGCCAGGCATGGAACCGGTTCGGCTGCCTGAGGGCGGCCGAGCCAGCCCCCAAAGGCGCCCAGCGCAGCGATCCGCTGGGCGGGTTTCCCCGTCGGGTGTGATTTCCCCGGCGTTCGGGGTGGTCAGCGCCTCGGCCCTGGGGGTTCATGGGTGTCCCGGGTCCACTGCACGCTCTGCGAAGGGGGGACGGCAACGTGGCCGTTGTGTGTCGGTTGATGCCTGACCGGATGCGCCGAACGAAGGTGCCATTCTGCCTGGCCACGTCGGCCGGGCAGTACGCCGACCGGCCGGGGAACATCGCCGTGCCCCGGCCTGACCTTGCGGGCAAGGAGGGGACACGGATATGAGCGATGCCGTCGACGTGGCTATCGCTGGGGCCGGACCGTACGGGCTCTCACTCAGCGCGCACCTGCGCGCAGCGGGGGTGAACTTCCGCCATTTCGGCCTGCCGATGAGGCTGTGGCAGGACGCGATGCCCCAGGGGATGTTCCTCAAGTCGCAAGGCTTCGCCTCGAACCTGTCTGACCCGGCCAACACGCACACGCTGGCGGCCTTCTGCGCCGCGACCGGCCGCCCGTATGCCAGTTACGGCTTGCCCGTATCTCGGGACACCTTCCTCGCGTATGGCCGTTGGTTCCAGTCCGAGCTTGTCCCGCACCTCGAGCAGGTGCTGGTCACCGACATGGCCCGGCGAGGCGGCGAGTTCGAGCTCACCCTGGCCACCGATGAGCAGGTCCGAGCCCGGACAGTCGTGATTGCCGT
>Ga0207684_10000748_pt1 | contig 37968 bp, 33 predicted proteins | sample KBSK5501metaG_FD_184342 | JGI IMG/M metagenome (GOLD analysis project Ga0207684, IMG submission 184342) | Corn, switchgrass and miscanthus rhizosphere microbial communities from Kellogg Biological Station, Michigan, USA - KBS K5-50-1 metaG... | ecosystem: Host-associated > Plants > Roots >... | reverse complement strand
GTCTGGTGGAAAAGCTGCCACACTCGCGTCGCTATCGGCTAATGCCCAACGGATATCGCATCTGTCTGCTGTTTCTCAAACTCTTTGACAAGATCTACGCACCGCTCACCGCTGGGCTTCTTCATCCCTATCCCGGAGACCGAAGCATGACCGACGATCGGCTGCATCAACTCGACAAGCTTTACCGATCTGTCACTGCCGCCCTGGATGAATTAGTCGCTGCGGTCGGGTTAAAGCTCGCTGCCTGATTCAGTCCTTACGAGAACGAAGTTCTCGTTGGGGCCCCCATAACGGCCTATGGTGAGGCACAGTAGTGGCCAGTAGGGGGCACAATTTGGGGCACAGTCGCCTGGGGTGAACCCTTCGGCGCCCATATCGCAGCCTCTTCCGCATGGGACCATCCCCACGCAGGTGGGGAGAACGGCGATGGAACTTTTACGCGCAGAAGTACATCTTCGGACCATCCCCACGTACGTGGGGAGAACGCACTAGCAGAGGCGAAAGCCTACGAGATGCACGGACCATCCCCACGTACGTGGGGAGAACGACGTGTTCAAGCGCGGTCTACTGTCCCAACTACGGACCATCGTCTCCAACGGCGGTTTTTCGAAGATAGGCATGATGCAACAGCGAGTGCTAAATCACGACTGTCGAATGCCCGGTTTCACCTGATTGCGGCGGACGGCGAATTGGCGCTTGTCTGGGCCGCTACTGCTGGCATCGCCAGCTGACGGGCTGGTCTCCGATCGAGTCGGTACCTTCAGCGAAATCGTTCACTTCGCTGACTGTAGTGAAAGATTCGATTGATCTGTCGTACACCAGCCCGCGTTGGGCCTGGGGTTCGCTATCGAATAAACCGCGATATACTGGCTCGGCCGGGATGCAACTCTTGCGACCGAGCCACAGGCCCCATACCGGGTCCTGCAGAGCGGCTGCGGCGCGCTCCAACAGGGACCGGTCGCCCACGACGATCACGCCGAAGCGGGCGTCGAGGAGATACTGCCGTCGGCTGACCGTGGGGTCGTCGCACGGGCCGCCGGATGCCTTGCGCGGGATGAACTGCGGCTGGGCCTTCTTATCGTAGCCACCACCCGTGGTGTGACGTCTTCTAGTTCGGAGTGGAGTGGTGACGTGTACACGCGTTCGCCTTCCTCCAGCACATCCGTTTCCTCCGGAGTTGGGACCAGCCGAGTGTTATCGAACACATCGCGCGCTTCCAGGTATTCGAGGAAGTGTTCGATCCCGAGTGGGAAGTCTTCCTCTCTCAGGGCATCGGGGTACCGGGGAAAGCGTTGCGCGAGATATTTGCCAGCCGCCGCGAGGTTTCGCTGAGCGTCGGCAACATAAACGACCCTGAACCGCCCGAGTGCGCGGAAGAGCCTCTCGTTTTGCAGGACAAAGCGCTCGAACTTCCGCAACGAGAACAACCCTTCGTCAATGAAGGCGAAGCGGATCGTCGGGTCTTTGTCTCTTCCGTGCGGCAGCGTCGAGATCGGAAAGTGGTCCGGGAAATACCGACTCTTAGGACCGCCTTCAGGCAAGACATCGACAGAGAGACGGCATGATTGAGTGAAGAACTGCACCTTCGACTGCTCGGTCTCCAGAAAATGTTCCTGCGTGTCCCGCAAATATAGTCCAGGATCATCAGCCGAATCTTGACCTGCAAGTCGCCCTTCACGCGCCGGTGCTGGGAGTCCTCGTCGCCCAGCAATCGATAGATCGGCTTCCAAGAGAGATGAAACACCTTGCGGTTCTGGCCGTAGTCGAGCGCGCGGATGTGGCCGCGGCGCTCCGCCTTCCTTAGAAAATGCTGGGAGATGGCTCCCTTCACGCGGCCAATATAGGCATCAAACTGGCGGCGGAGGAAGTAGCCGGAGTGCGTACCCACGGCATAGAGGAAGGTGGATTCACGGGGCGTGTAGCCCAGTTCCTCGATGAACGGGATGGGATCGTAACTCATCAGAGATCGAGGATGTGGTCGAGCATGTGATGCTCGCCCTCGATCTGCGCACTCAACCGGGAGCGGTCGCGAGCCGAGGCGTAGATGCGGAAGCCGGCCTGTGCCTTGGCCCGGAGGTGACCGGGACGGTAAGCAGCGGTCGCGACTTCAATGTCGGAGAACGCGGTCCGCGCTCCCTGGTCGAGCTCATATTCGATGCGGGCGTCGGGGATTTGAATCTGACCGTCGACCATCGGGAGCTTCATTTCGTCGGAGACCTCCTGGCGGATGTCTTTCAGGTCGCGTTCGGGATTGGCTTTTCGCTCCTGATAAATCGCCCGTTGGACCTGCCTTCAACTCGAAGTCGAGGACGACGCGAGGGTTCTTGCCACCGAGTTGCTCGATCCCGTCTCCCTCTTTCAGATAGGCACGGTAGATTTGGGAGTCATGTTCGACCTCGCGTCGTTTGACCAGGCCAGCGTAAACTTCCTGATCCGGACGTACCTCGCCACTATGCCGGACCAGGGATCGGCCGGTTCTGGTGTGGGTCACGACCTCGATGCGCTCGACTTTCTGGAGTCGGCCATCGCGGCGAGCGTTCACGAAGTCGGTGGAGATCAGACCGTTATCGCGTAGGAATTGGAGATCGTGGGTGAGCTGCCCCTTCTGGCCGTGATACACGGTTTCGATGAGGTCGCGGGCGGTGATGACCCGAAAACGACCAACTTCGCTGAGAAGCTTGACTTCTTCGGGCCTGAGTTGGAGACCCAAGTGGCGAGGAGGGAGTCGGTCTCGTCTAGTTCGCGGCTGGGTTTCCCGCGGCCGTTCTGGGACAAGTTCTCGCTTTGGGTCGGGGCTGTCTTGGATCGGAGGTTGCCGTCTGGCGGGCTTGGGAATGTCGAGTGGGCGTTTGTGGGATGCCTCTTCTTTCATCAACTGGCGTCTGAGTTCGAGCGGCGTAGGCGGCAGCGCCGGGATCGAGCGAGGGGTGTGCGAAGTTTCGCTGGGCCGGTACTCAGAGTCGCGCTCCCTGCGAGCGTCGGGATATCGTCGGGAATGCCAAGGTCGAGTCGCATGGTGAGGAACAAATCGGGCTAGCGATGAGGGATGGTAGCCAGCGAGAGGCGTGCCAGTCCAAGATTTTGCTGGCTCGGTTTGATAGTTGGAGACTATGACTTGAGCTGAGGACTCGGCTGCGGTGGACACGTAGCGCAGGAAAGCCTCATTCGAACCATAGCGGAGAACGACCTGCGCCTAGGGCGTGTGTGTCAGGGTCGCACCAGGTGCGCCGCGTTAGCGGGCGAAGCACCTCGACACGCACGCACGCGCAGGCAGAATTGGGCATGGTGCGATGAGCTCTTTGCGACGGCTGCATTGAGACGCCCGTTCGAAGATTCTCCTTAGCAGCTTCTCGCTGGTCAGGCCTGGTGGTTGAAGCCTTGCCTGAAGGTATCGAGCTGGGCGCGAGCGTATTCCTCGACATGATCCCCAATACCTCTGGCTCGAACGAAGGACATCCATGCCGGATTGTCTTCATCCATCGCGTCTAGAAACGCATGGACAACTATGACTTCATCATCCCTGCATAGCGCACGTAAATCGATGCCCATAAGGAAGGCAGGTGCCAGCCCATAGTCCGTAAGAGCGGCATCTAATACCACATCCGAAAAGACTCGGTCACTGTCGGCTTCATATTGCACAAGCAGACCTCGTATGTCATCCAGGTCCTTGGCTCGCCGCTGTGGATCGTCCATGAACGCGACGATTTTAAGAAGCATCAGGGCAGTGCGTGAGATCACCTTCAAGGTAAGATCTGGCGCAAATCGAACTGGCTGAGCGGTTGCGAAGACGTGGTCGAATCCCATCGGACTCATTGTGAATTGACTGATGGGCCAAGTGATTTGCTTGGCTTCGCGAAGTTTAGGTCCAGCTGGAATCAGGTCGAGGATCGTTCCCTGCGCGCTCCGCCACCGGTGCTCTCGGTTTGCGAACTGGACCCAGCCGTCGGCAAGAAGCCGGCGTTCAAGTTCCGCGAATTCATCAAGGTCGAGCGCTACAGCGAAGTCAATATCTCCCGTGTGTCGGGACTCCGCTGGAAAGTGCACCTGGTACGCAATTGCCCCAATGACTACAAGTTCCGCGTCGAGTGCTCTGCAATGGCTTTGCAGGACACGCAGGTCAGCGATTTGATTGTCGGTAAGTTCGGGCATCGCTCAGGCAAGGAACTCGCGTTTGATTTCCTCGGCAGCTTCGTGCGCCCTTGGATCGGAAGCATACATCAGTTCGGAATAGATGAGCCACGGAGGCGCGAGCGGGAACGGCACGGTTTCCCGCCAAAAGGGGATGGTACCGAAGGAACGCAAGAGGATGAGCGGCCCGGATTTGTCGGGAAGGATCCGCAGCCGACGACGAAGTGGGTCGGGGAAGGAGTCGACAAAGATTGGTAGTTCCAATCCTCGATAGAACTTTTGCAGAGCATGAGCAGCGGGTCCGCCCGTTACCGACCACCGAATTGATAGATCTGCAAAAGCCGCTCGGACGGTGACGAGCATGGCGTCCAGGTCGCTGTCGGCGGAACGAAAACGCCCGATTAGAAGTTTGGGCCGCAGAGCAAGTTCGTACCCTCTCAATAGCTCTTCTTGTAAGCGCGATTTATCGCGGATAACGGTGCCATGCTTCGATTCTCTCAAAACTCCCCGGTCAACCAATTGCCGTCGAATTTTCGCGACATTGCTTTTGCTCAGCCCGGACGCTTCTGCCAGTTGACGGACGGACCAACTTCCGGCTGGTTCCTTCGTGGCAAAGGTGAACATGAGTTGAGCGACAGCTGGACTGACGCGCTGGCCTTCTTTCGGAGCGGTGTTTTCTTTGTTTCCGATGATCGTGCGCTCGTAGTTTCGACCAAGCACGAGATGCATATTGCCGGCTTGGTCCAGAAAGTTAATGCCTGATTCGATCAGCCGTTCTGCGGAAGGTCTGGGTATGTAGCGTGCGAACAACAGGAGGGGTTTACTACGAACTTCAGCATGGAGCTTGGCTTGAGCGACCAGGGCATTGAGTATCCCTCTGTCGAGATATGACCTCTTCTGTTCGACGAGAAAGGCATGGGTTCCTTTTGGAGTGCGCACCTTGAGAATGCCATCGATCCCGAGATCGGTGCCGCGGCCCTCGGCGGAGAAATCAATGTCGGTAACGAAATGCAGGGTTCGGAGCTGTTCTAGAAAGGGTGCCCATGGCGGTTCAATCCGCATGATGTCCACTATTATTACATATCCATTACTAATGGACAATTAATAATAATGGACACCCATTCCGACTGGCACCGGATCAAGTCTTCGTGATCGGCGGAAGCTTCGGTGGGGCGTCGGCGATCCTGTTGTCGCTTGATCTGCGAGTTGACCGGGTGATCGCAAACTGCCCGGTCGTGGACTGGAGCATTCTGGACAAGGCTAAGAAAACCGAGACCTCAAAACAGAACTACGCGGAGTACATCCGCGAAGCATTCGGGAATGCCTATCGGCTCTCGGACGCGAACTGGCGCAAGCTCCGCAGCGGCGCGTTCTACAACCCGTGGCACCACCGAGACGAAATCGATGGTTCCAAGGTGCTGATGTTTCATGCCAAAGATGATCCGAATGTGCCCTACACCAGAACCAAGAAATTTGCTGAGATCACAGGCAAAAAACTCAAGACGCTCAAGCGCGGCGGGCACATCAGCACAGATTACGTCGTCAGGAAGTATTGGGCTCAGATCAAAACCTTCTTCGATTCCGCTCGCAATGAGTGATCGTCTGCAATTTGGGCTGCGGTGAAGCTCGCCCTCGCCTGCGTCCTCCATCTTCGGCTAAAGTATCAGCCGATGAGATTCATCTTCTGCGCTTTGTCCTTGCTCTTTACCATGAGTGCTACTGCCCAAAACACAGGTCAGTTCGACATCAAAGCGGCTCAGCGGTTTGCGAATCTTGCCCTCGCCTGCGTGCACAAAGAGTACCCAAATCACATTAGCCACACACTGAATAGCGATGCCGACGCGGAACCGCCCCGGAAATTGACACCGGTTTTCTATGGCTGCTATGACTGGCATTCTTCGGTGCACGGGCATTGGCTCCTCGTTCGACTGATTAGAACCTTCCCTGACGGCCCGTTTGTTCCGGCTGCTCGTGAAGCACTGCGGCAAAGCCTCACAGCACAAGACATCGTGCAGGAGGCCGCATATCTGCGAGGAGAAGGACGCGCCAGTTTTGAACGTCCCTATGGGCTAGCTTGGCTTTTGCAGTTATCGGCGGAACTCAAGGAATGGGACGATCCGCAAGCCAAAGAGATGGCGGGTAATCTGCGTCCGCTTGAGCAAGTCGTACTGGAACGTCTGCAAAACTGGTTACCCAAACTCTCCAATCCCGTTCGGATCGGCGAGCACGACCAGACGGCATTCGCACTCGGTCTGATGCTCGATTATGCGCACGGAAATAGCGATCAGAAGTTCGCCGAATTAGTCGTTTCCAAAGCCAAGCAGTTCTACCTCGGCGACAAGAACTGCCCCTTGGCTTATGAGCCTTCGGGAGAGGATTTTCTGTCCCCATGCCTCGGCGAGGCCGACCTGATGCGGCGTGTGCTGCCAAACCAAGAGTTTGCACGCTGGCTCCGAATATTCATGCCCCAAATTCCTACAGGTGACGGTAAATGGTTGCAGCCCGTTGTGTCGCCCGATCCCAGCGATCCTAAGCTGGCGCACTTGGACGGGCTTAATCTCAGCCGAGCATGGATGCTGGAGGGAATCGCTGCTGGTTTGCCGAAGGCCGACAAGCGGCTGCCGTCGATCATGGCGACCGCAAAGGCACACGAAAGACCAGGATTGGCGGCTGTGACAGGTGAGCATTACGAGGGAGGTCATTGGCTGGGAAGCTTTGCGGTTTATCTGGTCACAAAACGAGGTATTTCACGCTAGTAGCCGCTTCAGGTTGACCTCCGCGCCTTCTCTTTACGATGATTGTGACGCATGGACATTGAACGCATTATTGACGAAATCGAGCAGATAGAGGAAATGTTCGAAGCGCCGGATACGAGGCCATTCAGCGCAACCGACATCTCTGCTGCGAACCGAAGGCACGACGAGGCGTTAGCCCACAGCCCGTGGTTCCGGCTGTGGCAGAGCTACGGCGTCTGTTGTCGGCCTGAAGCTCCGGTGCTTCAACTGCCGGAAGGCTAAATTACTCGGGGGCGTCCGCGTATTGAACCGCTCAAACCTGATGCCTGAGCAAACCAACACCCAGTGAGACCACGGGAAAGGCGAGAATCACCGCCCCGGCGTAGATCAGGGCGACGGCTCCACTGACTTGAATAGCAGTCGGCGGCAGTACCGAGAAAAAGAATCCCGACGAGATGAGAATAGCCGAGAGCGGAACTCCGATTCGTACTGCCCAAAGCAGGGGGCTGGGGAGGACTGCTCCGTCCGCGAGTATCTGGCAAACCAACGAAAGAATCACTTAATCTCTCGACTTCCAAATCAGCCATCCAAATCAATCCGAACAGTGAGGAGTTGCGTCCCGAAAAGGCGCACTGCTCTCGCATTCCCTGCGCTGCTAGCCAAGTGAGTAGCCAGCCAGCGTTGGCGCTCACGCGGATCGTCGTCGGGAAGCAGATGGGCAGTGCCCGTGTGCCAGTGACTCCTTAACCCGTCGCGCACCTTCAGACGTACATGCGGATTGCGTTCTATGTTGAGGACGTATCCGGCCTTCATGCCGTGCTCTGCTACTAACCAGAACTGCTTACCGATACGTCCATCTCCCACTGGCGTGCGACGTGATTGTCCGCTCTTGCGCCCTGTGGTTTCGAGCAACGCATATCCCGGCAGCGGCAAACCCATCGCAAGCGCAAGCTTAATTGGTGGGTTAAGCAAGAATTTCTGAAGCGTGTGGATAATCCGGTGTTTCATTTCGTAATTGGATCGCAAATAGCTCCGACCGCTCGTTCGTTGGCGGTGAGCGTCACGCCGCCGCCGCAGCCACTTTACGGACTGCCAACGAGAACATCACGCGAGTGACGCCGCTGATTATCATGCTCACACCGACCAATGTGCCTATCGCCCATACCGAACTTGACGGCCATTGCAGATAGATCAACAGTCCTAATAAAAGTGTGATGATCCCATCGCCTAGCACCCAGCCTGATCCTCGCATTGATCGCATCTGGAAGAACAAAACTATGTCCAAAATGCCTTCAATCAGGAACAGCGAAGCAAGCACTAGGGTAAGCGATGCCACACCAAGCACCGGATGCATCAGCAGGTATGCGCCGAAGAACAAATATGCCAGCCCAACCAACAGCTTCCAGATCAAGCTGCCAGCACGATGCACGTGAAAAGCGAGGATCAGGTGGACTACACCTGCCAGAATGATGAGCCAAGCGATAACCACGCTGACCGCCACGGCAACAACGAATGGCGAACCCACCGCAAGCATGCCAAATACGATCAGCGAAACGCCCCAGACGATTGACCATGTAGAAGCGTGACGAACGATGTCAGCGGGAGACTGATCTGCCATGGAGACCTCCTCAAAGCGGACGGATTAAGCCTACCTCAAATCACGCTCACTGGATTTTGTCCTCCTCGCCGAGGCTGCTTCGGTTTTTCCCAATCACACGCACTTCTTTCCCCCGGAGACCTGCGTACTTGATCGCCATGCCGACGAACGTGTATTCGTCCTCTTGGTAATCGGCGGCGAAGGCGTCTTGGTGCAGTATGACAGTCTCAACATCGGAGGCGCGCATCCTAGCGAAATCGGGAAGCTTCTTCCTGATGGTAGCGATCAGGCTGGACTCACGTTGCATGCGTTCGTCACTGTTCATTGTGTTTACGAGAATAGCTGATTTTGAGTGTGGGTTGGGATGGTGATTTCGTCCGGATGAAACGTTCTGGCGTGCTTGGAAGACGATTTCGAAGATTACGGGCAGCGGGACGGTTAGCTCCTTCCGAGCAATGTTTTGGCTGTCCGTGAATTCTCCTTATTGGTGTGATACAGCAATTCTTGGGACTTTCAGTGCTTGCCACGCAAATTCCTGAGGTTTCTGAAACCGTGCTGGACGCTCCCACTCCGTTCGGTTAAAGATTACCTATGCTCACCGACACTCCTCCGCGCCAGGCGAACCTCGCAGGTTTTCGGGAGAGTGAGCAGATGAAGACGCTCGACCTGCCGCAGGACGGACATTTGCTCTCCGTCGCAGAACGTATCGAATCGGCGATGAAATGCGGAAAGGGCTCCGAAATGCGCCCTTCGTGCGCAGAGTTTCTTAGAGCCGCTTCCGAATTCTACGAAGTCCCGAACAGCGGCATCCGAGTGCTTGCAGCCCGACCATTACGAGTCCGTGAAAGTTGGAGCACCGAGCTTTTCGGGGACTACACTCCCGAAACCATGATGATCCGGGTCTGGATGCGGACGGCAGTGCGGAAGCAAATCACATCCTTCGGAACGTTCCTGAGCACCCTCTGCCACGAGTTCTGCCATCATCTCGATTTCCAGAAGTTCGACTTTGCGGACTCGTGGCACACACGCGGCTTTTATGAGCGAGCGGCTGCTTTGTACCATCATGCGCGAGGCACGCCCATAAAGACACTTTGCTGGGTGCCTGTGGCAGGCGGACGCTGGCGCATCGACTGGCAACGGACGAACCGCTTGGGAAAAACCAATGCCGCTTCCGTTTGACCCGTCGCCCGTTCGTCCTAGATGATGGAGGCAGATGGACGCTGAACAGATCATCGCTGAAATCGAGTGTCTAGAGCGCATCTTCGCTGTGCCGGACACCAGACCGATGAGCCGAAGCGACCTCTCGGCTGCGAATCGACGGCACGACGATAAGCTCGCGCACAGCCCTTGGTTCCGGCTTTGGCAGCGGTACGGCGTTTGCTGCCGACCAGAAACCCCTGTCCTCCAACTACCGGAGCCCGGCAGCTAGGGTGCCGCTGGAATTTCATCCCAGCGTGTGCTGATTGGTGGCCTCAAAGAAGAAACTCCCCGTATCCTTGGCTTAACAGTCTCGCCCCACCGTTTGCTGACAGGCGGTCTCAATGAGGAGACTCCCGGTATCTTCGGCCGGACTAGTGGCTTCTGCGAAGCAGAGGATTTCCTGCATTCTGAGATGCGGTTAGAATGCGTCACATCCTCCCTAGAATGAGGGCTGGACACTGGAAGGCCCCTTGCAAGTCTCCTTCTTCACCAAGAACTCGTCCCAAATCGAGAATCAGGTCACGGGAAATTTCCCGCGTCTGCCTTAAAAAGAGTTGCTTGATTGCTTCGAGAATGTGAGATTCGTCGTCTTTGGCGGGTTCCGACGAGACCTGCGCATGCGACTTTCTTGCTAGGTACATCAGTTTAGACCTGAACCGAGGCCAGCAAGGAGAGAAGTTTCGCGCAAGCTCTTGGGGATGGGTCGCGGTCTTGCTCAACTTCGCGATCCAAGACAACGGTCGGATCATCAGCTTTGGGACTCATGCCCAACTATTAAGGCCTCGCAGCACTGAAAGTCATCCACCGAGGCCGTGCTGCATGGCATGGATGCTCGGCAAAGGGTGCCCACTACTGCTGACAGCCCCAACGGAAAGTGAATCGCATGGGCGCTCCGTCAGGCAGATCAATCCGATCCACTGGCTGAGAGTTCCAGCTCCTAACGTTTTGCTCCCTGAGGTAGCGCAGAGGTATCGAACCGGGTTTTTGTCCCAATTTGTCCCAAAAAATTCCAAAAAACGAACCTGAATTTCACCAGTTTTTGTGCAAAAACGGATGGGTCAAAAAACGGGGATGTTGCTGACAGCGGTAAGTTCAACGAGCAAAAGCGTTAAGAAAGTCCCAGTTTTATTGGCAAAATTCAATGGGTCACAACTTCGATTCCCGTTAGCGCTACCAAATCTTCTTTAATTCTTTATCCAAAACTGTCCCAACCCATGCGCCCGTCAGCCCTGATAGCGCTCTTCGCACCGTCTTGCAGAGCATTGACGCGGAGAATTGACGACTCCTGGCTCGACTCGCCGGAAGCTGTCGAACCTCACCTTTGCTGCGAATCCTGCGCAACGAATCGGCAGATCTCTTAACTGCCCTCAGCCAATGCACCCTGGGGGCTGTCACTTCATATAAACTTTCCGTTTGGCCGTGTTGCGCAGAGGTGCTGAATCTCACCAGGAGGAGCGGTTTGCCGGTAAAGGAGGATCTGCTTTGGTACAAGGATGCCATCATCTATCAAGTACACGTGCGCACGTTCTACGACAGCAATGGGGATGGTATCGGTGATTTTCAAGGCCTGGAACAGAAGCTCGACTACCTGCAGGAATTAGGGATCAGCGCAATCTGGCTGATGCCATTCTTCCCGTCGCCTCTACGCGACGATGGGTACGACATTGCGGATTACTACTCAGTCCATTCCAGCTACGGAACGCTGGACGATTTCCGGAAGTTTCTGAAGGCGGCCCATGACCGCGGGATCCGAGTCATCATTGAGATGGTGCTGAATCATACGTCGGATCAGCACCCGTGGTTTCAGGAGTCGAGAAGTTCGCAGGACAATCCTCGCCGCGATTGGTATGTGTGGAGCGATACCGACACGCGGTACAAGGGCGCTCGGATCATTTTTCTCGATACCGAAATGTCCAACTGGGCGTGGGATCCGATTTCAAAGTCTTACTATTGGCATCGCTTCTTTAGTCATCAACCCGATCTCAACTACGACAATCCTGCGGTTCGGCAAGAGATGTGGAATGTGATGAAGTTCTGGCTGGAGATGGGGGTTGACGCCTTCCGGCTGGACGCGGTGCCTTACTTGGTGGAACGAGAAGGTACGAGTTGTGAGAACCTGCCCGAGACCCATGAAATCCTGAAGGACCTGCGACGACAGCTCGATAAGGAATTTCCAGGCAGGATGCTGCTGGCGGAAGCCAATCAGTGGCCCGCCGATCTTCGTCCATATTTTGGTGACGGTGATGAATTCCACATGGCGTTTCACTTTCCGCTGATGCCAAGGATGTTCATGGGAGTGAAGCTGGAGGACCGCAAGCCGATCACGGAAATCTTGCAGCAGACGCCGGAAATCCCACCCTCATGCCAGTGGTGTCTCTTTCTGCGCAACCACGACGAGTTAACCCTCGAAATGGTGAAAGATCTGGAACGGGACTATATGTATGACGCGTATGCCCAGAACAAGACGATGCGGATTAATCTGGGAATCCGCCGCAGGCTGGCTCCTTTGTTGGACAGCGATCGAAGGCGCATCGAGTTGATGAACGGGATATTGATGTCGTTACCCGGCACTCCCATAATTTATTACGGCGACGAAATCGGAATGGGCGACAACATCAATCTGGGAGATCGCAACGGAGTGAGGACCCCGATGCAGTGGAGCGGAGGATGGAACGGCGGCTTTTCTGGCGCAGATCCAGAGAGCCTGTACGCACCGCTCATCCTGAATCCGGTTTACGGTTATCAAGCAGTGAACGTCTTGTCGCAAAGACGAAGCGAACATTCGCTACTTTCCTGGATGCGCCGCATAATTGCAGTTCGCAGATCGACTGGGGTATTCGGCAAGGGATCGATTGAGTTTCTCTATCCAGCCAATCACAGAGTACTGGCGTACGTACGGCAGCTGGGCAAAGAGACGGTCCTGGCCGTCAATAACCTTTCGAGTGCTGCGCAAGCGGTCGAGCTGGATCTGCGGACGTACAAGGGAAATATTCTGATCGAGATGTTTGGCAAGAATATTTTTCCGCGTGTGGGTGAGCTGCCCTATCTTCTAACCATGGGCCCTTATCAGTTTTATTGGTTTCGGCTGAGGCGAATCTGAAAGACTAGTAGGTAGTGGAAACGATGACGCAAGAGGTCTCTGTCGAAGAGCGCGCGGTACCGCTGCGTACGGAGAAAAGATTGGCAGAAGATAGTTTTCTTACGGATGATTTCCTTCGCCAACTGATCAACGTCGGCGAGGTGGACATCCTGGTGGGCCTGCCCACGCACAATAATGCCAAGACTGTCGGGCCGATAGTCCAGTCTATCCAAGCGGGCATCCTGCGGGATTTTCCCAGAGAGCGCGCGGCAATCATCAATGCCGACGGAGGATCGCGGGATGGAACTCCGGAGTTGGTTACCGGCATCTCTATCGATGATGTGCGCCGCACGGCCAATCTGTACACGCTTCGCACCCTGCACTCCATAAGCACCCAGTACGCGAACACTCCGGCAAGCGGAGTTGCGTTGCGAACCATTTTGTCTGCGGCGGAGCTGCTACGCGCGAAGGCTTGTGTGCTGATCTCACCCGAATCTACAAACATCAAGCCCGAATGGCTCTCAAAGCTTCTGCGGCCGATTTATAACGAAGGCTTCGACCTGGTGACGCCAACCTATCGCAGGCACAAGTTTGAAGGCCTTCTCATCACTAATTTGCTGTATCCGATGATCCGAGCACTCTACGGGACAAGAATTCGCGAGCCCTACGCAACCGAACTCGGATTCTCTGGCCGCCTTGGAGGTCAGTTTCTGGGACAAAATAACTGGGATGATGGAACGGGGCAGACCGGTCTCGAACTGCGATTGACTCTGGCGGCGATCAGCGGAGGGTGCCGTATCTGCCAGTCCTTCCTCGGAGAAAAGGATCATGTCGAGCGACGCGCGGCAGACCTGATACCTGCATTGCGACAAACTGTGGGCACGCTGTTCTCTGCACTCGAGGCGGATTTTCCGGTCTGGAGTGCGGTGGCTGGCTCCCAGCCCGTCCCTTCGAACGGTCCGGAGTCGGAAGTCGGTCTGGAGCCGCTTCGAATAAATCGAAAACGGTTGCGAGAAATGTTTTCGACAGGCGTTGCTGAATTGGCGTCTGTTTTTCAGTCAATTCTTTCGCCTTCAACCCTGGCAGAACTGCAGAGAATCGCCGGCCTGGACGAGGACGATCTTCGTTACCCGGCAGAGTTGTGGGTCCGGACAGTATATGAGTTTGCCGTGTCATACCAGAAGTCTGTGATCAATCGAGATCACATTATCCAGGCTTTAGCCCCACTTTTCCGCGGGAGAGCGTACACGTTTCTGGTTGAAAACCGCGACACTTCGACGAACGACGTGGAGAAGAACATCGAGAGTTTGTGCCTTGAATTCGAGCGATTGAAGCCGTATCTGTTGGAAATGTGGAACGGTAGAAAGTGAGGTAACAATGCGGGACATGATTGTGAGCGAGCTGTCTCAGGCGATGCACGAGCTTGCCAGAGGTTTTGCCCACTTCCTTCCTCGACTCATCGTGATGCTGGTCCTTGCCTTTGTGGGTTGGGTAATCGCTTACATAGCTAAAATTCTGCTACGCAGCATTCTGCGACTGATCAAGTTCGATAGGCTTTCCGACAATGCAGGCGCCTCGCAACTACTGACCAAAGCCGCCCTGCCGTCGTCCAGCGAGTTGCTGAGCCGGTTCGTTTTCTGGGTGGCGTGGCTGGGTTTCATTCTGCTCGGTGTTAGCGTGCTCGGGATTCTGGGCTTGCAGGAACAGATCGCAAGGTTCTTTCTTTTTCTGCCGCGACTGTTCGTGGCTCTTTTCATCATGTTCTTCGGGCTGCTGGCAGCTAGCTTTTTTTCGCGCGCTGCACTGCTGGCCGGGGTGAATGCGAACCTGCCTTCACCCCGGCTGTTAAGCATTTCGATCCGCAGTGTGATCATCATTTTCGTATTGTCTGTGGTCTTTGAAGAACTGGGCCTGGCAGAGCAGACTATGCTGGTTACTTTCGGAATTGCCTTCGGAGCAGTGATGCTCGGCTTGGCCATCGCATTCGGCATGGGAGGGAGGGACTTGGCGCGACGCTTCTTAGAGACGAGATTTCTACGGCGAAAGAAGGAGGAGAACGAAGACGAACTTTCGCCACTGTGAGTGTGATGCAAATCTCAGCGGTCGTACAGGAGGGTTAGTCTTCGCAACCGTTCGCTAAGTTCTCTGGTCAAAACTTGAGGCTTGTAACGCCACTTCCAGTTCCCACTTATTGTGCCGGGTAAATTCATTCTGGCTTCACTGCCAAGCCCCAACACATCTTGCAAGGGAATGATGGCAGTCGCGGCCACGGATGCGAGTACGGTGCGCGGGAAAACCCAATTGATTGGCTCGTTCTCAAAGTTTAAGTATGCTCGGGTAAAATCCCGTTCCTTGCGAATGTCCTCGGCGGTTCGGGTGCTCTCGCCTACGCCTGAACTGGTCCACCAGCCGACGGTCGTGTCATTGTCGTGTCCGCCGGTGTATGCCACCAGTTCGCGCGAATAATTGTGAGGACGGAACGTGGGACCTTGGGGATCGTTTCCAAAGGCAAACTGGAGCAGGCTCATTCCGGGGAACCCAAACTGCTCGCGAATCGCTTCTACTGCGGGAGTAATTACCCCGAGATTTTCAGCGACGAATGGTAACTCTTTCAATGCGGCTTGCAAGACCTGGAAAAACCCCGCCCCGGGACCCTTCACCCACTTGCCCGCGTCTGCCGTGGACGCGCTGGCGGGAATCTCCCAATAGGCCTCGAAACCGCGGAAGTGATCCAGTCGCACCCAATCGAATAGTTTTAGAGATGCCCGAAAACGATCGATCCACCACCTGTAACCGGAAGCAGCGAGCACATCCCAACGGTAGAGAGGGTTTCCCCAAAGTTGGCCGGTCGCGCTGAAGTAGTCAGGGGGGACACCCGCCACCACGGTCGGTCTCGCTTGATCGTCCAAACGAAACAACTCCTGATGAGCCCACACATCGGCACTGTCGTGGGCGACGTAGATCGGGACATCACCCATGATGCTAATTCCGCGATGACGGCAGTAAGTTTTCAGCTTCTCCCATTGCCGGAAAAATTCGAATTGCGCATACTTGTGAATCTTTGTCTCGGGCGCTGACTGCTCGCGCCATTTGGTTAGCGCGTCAGGGTTTCGTCGGCGCAGTCCCGCCTCCCAGTTCACCCAGACGGCACCCTTGTGGGCTGCTTTCGACGCCATGAACAGGGCATAGTCGTCCAGCCAGTCGGCGTTGCTCTGGCAAAACAAGTCGAATGCGGTACCCTGAGCTTGAGATCGGCCGGCGAAAAAATTGTGAGCGGCTTTCCGAAGCAGACCCTGTTTAAAGTCGATTACCCGGCCGTAATCCACCTGTTCATTGGGCAGATCGGGTGCGCTTGCCAGATCTTGCACAGACAATAGGCCTTGATCTCGAAGTGCTTTCAAATCGATGAACAGAGGATTGCCGGCGAAGGCAGAAAAGCACTGGTAAGGCGAATCACCATATCCTGTGGGACTCAACGGTAGGACTTGCCAAATCTTTTGCCCGGACTCGGCGAGAAAGTCCAAAAATTCGTAAGCAGACTTTCCAAGATCGCCGATACCATGGCCACCGGGCAGAGACGAGACGTGGAGAAGGATTCCACTACACCGAGGAAAGATCACCCAAGTGACGTTAAGCCTTCAGGAGGCGACCGTGCAAGGGGGTGAAATGATCCGGTCACGAAGAAGGCGCGGAGACACTCGTCCTCTGTCTGAGATTTCCTTCCGTCTCAGGTTGTGCTCCGATGGTAACCAGCGGAGCCGCCGACAGGGACTCCGGGGAGTGCAGTCCACACTCGGTCTTCCTGAAGTCTGCCCAACGGCCGGCGCGCGGATCTTCGCCCGAGTGGATTGCGCGGGTGCAATGCGTGCATCCCAGGCTGGGATAATTGCGGTCATGCAGAGGGTTGTAAGGAACGTCGTGCTTGCGGATGTACTGCCATATTGCTTCGGATGTCCAGTCGGCGAGCGGGTTTATTTTCACCAACTGGAATTTCGAATCCCACTCAACTTTCTGAGCGTGTGCGCGGTCAGGCGTTTGATTTCGGCGAATGGCGGTAATCCAGGCTTCGAGCTCGGCCAACTTGCCGCGCAGGGGTTCGATCTTCCGAAGATTGCAGCACTGATCCGGATCCCGCTTCCAGAGCGCGGATCCGTGAAGTTGTTCCTGGTCTTCAGGTGTGAGGGCGGAGTAAACTCGCTCCACTTTAATTTCGTAACGTTGCTCGACGCGCTCCATCAAGTCATAGGTCTCGGGGAAAAGAAACTCAGTGTCCAGTGTGAACAAGCGAAAATTCGGACGGATGCGGGAGGCCATATCGATAAGAGCCACGCCTTCCGCTCCGAAGGCCGAGGAGATAGCAACTTCCTGCTTGTATGTGTCGAAAGCCCAGCGCAGCAAGCGTTCGGGACTCCATGTTTCGGAGACTGCTTGCACAGCATTGATATATTCCCTCACGCTTGTCGCTCCTGTTCTTGCCGCGCGTCTGGGTCGGGCGCGATAGATCGTTGTCCCGCCACCAACGCGACGTATTCCTGCTGCGTGTTCTGTAGCTCGATCTCAAGTCTTAGCGAAGCGTAATGGCCGAGCGCGGTCACTTCTCCGACGACAAGGAGTGTGGGTGCGGGAAGCCGAGGAGCCGAGCGCAATTCCGCCACGGTTGTGTGATAGACCTGCTGATGAGGCGAGGTCGCGCGCGAGATGAGCGCGCATGGAGTGTTTCCCTTCATCCCGGCATCGAACAGGCGGAGAGCCGTGCCCTCGTAGTCGGGACCCGGCATGTAGATCACCAGAGTGGTGCCGGGGGAGACGAATCCACGCCAGTTGTCTTGGGTATGTTCGTCTACACGATGGCCGGTGAGAAATACGAGCGCGGATGAAACGTCGCGCTGGGTGAGAGGAATCTCGGCGGCGGCAGCCGCGCCGAGCGCGGCGGTAACGCCGGGAACAATTTCAAATGCGATCCCGTGCTGACGCAATGCTTCAACCTCTTCGCCTCCCCTTCCGAAGATGAATGGGTCTCCTCCTTTGAGCCGGACCACCTGTAAGCCCGACGATGTCAGGCTGACGAGCCGGGAATTGATTTCATCCTGCGTGATACGTTTCTGACCGCAGCGCTTGCCGACGTTCTGGATAAATGCGGTTCGTGGCGCCAATGCGAGAATTTCCGCCGAGATCAAGTCGTCGTGCAAGACCACGTCCGCTGATTGCAAGATCTTGAGTGCCTTTAGTGTGAGCAGTTCTGGGTCACCCGGACCTGCGCCTACGAGATAAGCCTTACCTTTCATGAGCTACTCCGTTCCGGGCGAGTGCTTGACGTTTGCCTTTTGTCAAATGCATCGCGGCTTGCCAACGAGTGCAATAGATCGCGGCGCCGATCCGCGTCGAGATTGCGGTCGAACAGCTTTTTTCTGTTTTCTCCGAGTTCTTCCAGCCAGTCGGCGTAATCGGGGGTGAACTGTTCTTCTAACTCGCGCCTGAGTCTTTGGGCGAGGGCGGGACTTTGGCCTCCGGTGGAGATTGCGATCTGGAGATGGCCACGGCGCACGACGGCGGGAAAATAGAAATCGCAATTTTCTGGATCGTCGACGGCGTTGCACAGAATGTTTCGGCGCTGGGCTTCGTTGAAAACCAGCTGGTTGAGTTCCGCTGAAGCGGTCGCCGCGATTACCAGAAAGACGCCCTCGAGGTCGTTGGGGAGAAAGGCACGCGGCTCCCACACGATTAGGCCTGCGCGGGCCCAATCCATAACCGCCTGGTGCGCCTGCGGCGCAATCACTCGGACGTTGGCGCCTGCCACCAGCAGACTTTGAATCTTCGGTTCGCCTATGGTCCCGGCTCCGACCACGAGGCAGGAACGGCGTTGGAGTTTGAGGAACATCGGAAACAGCGTCATGACTTTCCTTTCTCCAAACTGCTAACTTCTGAATGGCTAACCTTCGACAGCGTGCGGCACGCGGCCCGACGAGGGATCACGAGCCACGGCTGGGACAAACTCCCCGGCGAGAAACTCCCGCAGCTCGGCGTCGCTATGGCGCGCGAAGAATTGGCGGAGATTCTCGGCCGGACCCTTTGCCCTGAGGTAATGCTGCAACAGTCGCTCGATCGCGTCCGGAACTTCGGTTGCGAGACAGCGGTAGCCGATCGGACGAGCGATCGACTGATGCAGTCCGACCGCTCCACCGAGGCAGAAATAGTAAGCGTCCAACAAGCGGTCTCCGGATTTGATTTTTTTGCCTTCGATGCCGATATCGGCAATCCAGTGCTGGCCGCAACTGTTGGGGCAGCCGGTGACGTGCAGCTTCAGGTGCTGCTCAAATCCAGGGAGTCTTTCCTCCAACTCTTCGACCAGCCAGCGAGAAAAACTCTTGGTTTCGGTGATCGCGAGCTTGCAGAATTCCGAACCGCTGCAGGCGATTGCGCCTCGCCAGAAGGCTGATCCGCCGGGTCGCAAACCGATGGCATCGAGTTCTCTTGCCAGCGTGGCGGTGTTTTGTTGGGGCACGTTCACGATCAGCAGGTTCTGCATGTTGGTGGTGCGCAGTTCACCGCCGGCACACTGGTCCGCCAGTTCGGCGGCGGCGCGCATTTGTTCGGCGGTTATCCGTCCGCGGAGCACGGCGGCGCCGATGTAGAAAAGCCCCGGCTGTTTTTGAGGATGGATTCCGACGTGATCGCGATAGACGTCCTCGGGAGGCGTCTCTTCAACCGCAGGGTCCAGAGGAAAACCCAGCCTGCTTTCCAATTGGTCTTGAAAATCGCGGGCGGTCCAGCCATGCCGAAGGAAAAGGAATTTGAGCCGTGCTCGTTCGCGGTTTTCCCGGAGTGGATCGGCGTCACGGAAAATTTCTGCAATGCCCTTCACCACAGGAATGACCTGGTTCCAGCGAACGAATGCATTCAGGCGAGCGCTCAGATGCGGGTCGGTGGACAGGCCTCCGCCCACGCGCAACGAAAAGCCGACTTCGGAATGCGCGCCGGTGCCGCGGCGGATGGCAGTTAGGCCGACGTCATTGATCTCCGGATATGGACACCAGATGTTGCAGCCGGTGATGGAAATCTTGAATTTGCGGGGCAGGTTATAGAAATCATCGTTGCCTGCCAAAGCCCGCGTAACTTCCAAAGCTAATGGAGATGCGTCGCAAATCTCATGCGCATCGACTCCGGCGACGGGGCATCCGGTAACGTTGCGGGTGACGTCGCCGCAGGCTCCGATCGTGCCCAGGCCGCACTGCTCAAGGGCATCGAGCACTTCGGGCAGAGCCTCGATCGTGATCCAATGCAACTGAATGTTTTGCCGGACGGTGAGGTCTGCCACGCCTCGGCCATATTGCTCCGTCAACCTCGCAACGGTTCGCAGTTGGCGAGAGTTGAGCAGGCCATTCGGGATTCGTATTCGGAGCATGAAACAGGGCAGCGCCTTGCCCTCGCCGCCTTGGCCGGCAACTACGCCTGCGCCGTCTCCCTGGGTGTAGACCCCCCACCAGCGAAAATATGTGCCCAGCCATTCCGGAGGAATCGACTGGAAGCCCTCGCGGGCAAAGCGGCGTATTTCGTCGAGGGCCTGCCAGGGATTCATCTCCCTTTTTAACCGTTCGACTCGCTGTGCTTTCGTTTCTTTGACTGGATTTGCCATAAAAAGTAAAAACCCACCGCCGGCAGGTCAAGGTCTGCCAGCGATGGGTTTGATCAGTTCTGAGTTACTAAGTAATTCTTAGATCATCAGCTTCCCCCATGCCAGAAGACACACGCGTACAACAACACGTACACATGCACATCTGGATGGAAGCCGACATCATCATGGTGATAGTAAGTGACGCCCGCGGGGCTGTCAAGGTGACGCTCGATTTGCTTGGTTGCAAATTTTGGATGTAAAGCATCAAAAAATCCGCTGTTCGCGACGCGTGCTTTCCGCGAGGGCATGTCGAACTAAGCGCCATCCGGGAGTCCGATGCCATCAGGCGCGATAACACCATACCATCTTGCCCCCCTACTTGACCCGTAATTTGCATTGGCTGCATCGAAAATCTGGTTTGGACTTGCCTTGCCCGGACACGTATTTATCGCTCCATGAATTGGCAAGATCCCTCTCCAGGCCTGGACCACGATGCTTGTGGCATCGGTTTTGTTACGCGGCTCGGGGCTCCGAGTTCGCGGGAAATTGTGGACCGGGCGCTGCTGGCGCTGGACCGGCTGTCTCATCGTGGGGCGGTTGATGCTGAAGGAACCAGCGGGGATGGGGCTGGGTTGATGACGGCGATTCCGGAGGAGTTTTTCCGCCGCGAGGCTTGGGAAAACGGGGTTGAGTTGCCCGTCCGGTTTGCGGTGGGCATGGTTTTTCTCCAGCATGGGTCAGAGGTTGAAGGCCGGCGCCTGATCGAGGCGTGTGCCCAGGATGCCGGCCTGAATTTCCTGGGTTCGCGTGACGTGCCGACCAATCCGGGGGTGTTGGGAGGGCAGGCGCTACAGTGCATGCCGCGCATCCAGCAAGTTTTTCTGGCGGCGACCGACACCAATGCGGATCTGGAGTTACAGCTATTTTTGTATCGCAAGCGCGTGGAATCGCTGGCGCCTCGCGGAACGTATTTTTGCTCGCTGTCGTCGCGGACCATGGTCTACAAGGGCCTGCTCTCGCCGAGTCAGTTGGCTTCTTTTTATCCAGACTTGATGCACCCGGAGTACCGCAGCTCATTTGCCGTCTTCCATCAGCGGTTTTCAACGAACACGCGGCCGACTTGGTCGCTGGCGCAGCCGTTTCGATTTGTGGGACACAACGGCGAGATCAACACCATCAGCGGCAATCGCCGATGGACTCGTTCGCGAGAGGGCGAGTTGCGTGCGCAATTGGGGGCGGGAGAGTGGTTTCGCAGTCTGGAGGAAGACGTCAGCGATTCTGCCAGCTTTGACAATGCCTTCGAGGGGCAGATGCGGCGCGGATTTTCTCCCGCAGAGGGGATGATGCGCATGGTGCCTCCCGCTTGGGAGGGGGACGACACGCTCAGCCAGGAAATGCGAGGCTGGTTGGCGCAACAGGCCTGGCAGCAGGAGCCGTGGGACGGCCCCGCCGCGCTGGTTTTCAGTGATGGTGCATACCTCGGAGCGAAACTCGATCGCAATGGGCTTCGACCCTTGCGATATGTCATCAGCAAAGATGGTTTGGTGTTGGCTGGGTCGGAAGCCGGGCTGATTGACCTGGAAGAAGATGAAATCCAGGAAAGAAGCCGCCTTGGCCCGGGCGAAATGCTCTTGGCGGAAATTGACTCTGGAAAATTATGGCGGGGGAATGAAGTCGCGGGTCTTCTGTGCTCCAGGAACACCACGGAGTGCGCCACGCGATGGATTACCGCGCGCGTGCCCAGATCTGACAGGGGGAACCCAAGAGTCGAGGAGAGCAAAGTCGGAGCCGAGCAGGCTCACGAGTTCGGAACAGATCCAGTCAAAACTGAGAAGCTTAAGACGTTGAAAACTATGGCGGCGGCGCTGGGATGGAGCGAGGATCAGTTCCGACTGTTGTTTCGTCCTTTGGGGGTGGAAGGGAAAGAGGCGGTGTGGAGCATGGGGGATGATGCGCCTCCGGCTTATCTTTCACAACTGCGACGCAGTCTTTGGGACTACTGCAAGCAACGCTTCGCGCAAGTGACTAACCCGCCGATGGATCCGATTCGCGAAGCGCATGTTATGTCGTTGAATGTGTATTTGGGAAGGCAGATTGCACTGCGTTCGCCCATCGTCGATTCGAAGCAGATGGATGTGCTGCGGCGAGAACTGGGGCGGGTCACTGTCCTCGACATTTCTTTCGAAGCATCCGGAGGAGTAGCAGCTGCGCGGTCGGCGCTGGAGTCGATTCAGCAGAAGGCTGTTCAAGCCGCGGCAAATTCCGGAGCGGTGGTTGTGAGCGATCGGAGCGTGAACTCGCAACGATCTGCTTTGCCGGTTTTGCTAGCGGCAGCGGCAGCGGCAAACGGAATCCGACAATCAGGCCGGAATATTCCGCTTCTGGTCGAAACTGGTCAAGCGTTTGATGCTCATCATGTGGCTTTGCTGGTCGCTGTGGGTGGGGCAGCCGTTCACCCCTATCTGGCGCTCGATCTGGCGGGCGAGATGGCAACCGGTGGCGTGGCTTCATTTCGTTCCGCTCTCGACGTTGGATTGCGCAAGGTGCTGGCCCGCATGGGCATATCCACTCTTGCCAGCTATCGCAACAGTTACTTATTCGAAGTGATTGGACTCGATCGTGAAATCCACCAGCAATTCTTTACCGATGCTGCGTTTGTCCTTCCCGGGAAGAGCCTTGCGGAGCTGCTGGAAGACGCCTTGATGAATCATGTGAGCGCATTCGACGAGACTGCGAGATCTGCTTCGACACTGCGCGACCGCGGATATTTTCGATTCCGCAAGGATGGAGAACGCCATGCTAATTCGCCGGAGCTCGTCCGCGCGATGCATAGCTTCATCAAGTCCAAGCCAGAGGACGGGTTCGACGCCTATGCCCAACTGGGCGGGACCCGCGAACCGGTCGCTTTGCGCGATTTGCTCGAGTTTGTCTCCGCTACGGAAAGCACCGAAGCGAACCTCGGCGAGATGGAGTCTGAGGCCGCGATTTTGCGGCGATTGAGCACGCAAGCCATGTCCCTGGGCGCGATCAGTCCCGAGGCCCATAGGACGATTGCCCTTGCCATGAACCACATTGGAGCACGCAGCAACACCGGCGAGGGTGGAGAAGACCCGGAGTTGTATCGCCGCGAACCTGAGGCAAGTAACAAGGTGAAGCAGGTGGCTTCGGGGCGCTTCGGCGTTACTGCCGAATACCTCGTGCATGCGCAAGAGATTGAAATAAAAATGGCGCAGGGATCGAAACCGGGCGAAGGCGGGCAACTCCCTTCGTTCAAAGTTACGCCTTACATCGCGCAGTTGCGGCACGTGGTGCCGGGTACGTCGCTGATTTCTCCCCCGCCGCATCATGATATCTACAGCATCGAAGATCTGGCGCAATTGATCCACGATTTGCGAGCGATCAATCCCGCGGCGCGAATCGGGGTGAAGCTGGTCTCTGGCGCGGGCGTCGGCATCATCGCCGTCGGGGTGGCGAAGGCGGGCGCTGACGTCATCACGATTAGCGGGCACGATGGTGGAACTGGAGCGTCGCCGCTGACCTCCATCAAAAATACTGGGCTGCCGTGGGAAGTGGGATTGCGGGAAGCACACTGCGAACTTGCCCGAGCGGGATTGAGGTCAAGAGTGCAGCTGCGGGTGGACGGTGGCTTGAAGTTTGGACGGGACGTTGTAATCGCGGCATTGCTAGGCGCAGATGAATTTGGCTTCGGCACGGCTGCTTTGCTGGCAATCGGATGTGTGATGGCGCGACAGTGCCACTTGAATACTTGTCCCGTGGGGATCGCCACCCAGGACGAGCAACTGCGCATGCGTTTCAACGGCAAGCCAGAAATGGTGGTGGCTTACTTCCGCGGGGTCGCAGCGGAAGTCCGAAGTCATTTATTCAAACTGGGGTTGCGTACCCTTGCCCAAGCCAGAGGGCGTGTGGATCTTTTGAAAGAAAAACAGACCCGGTATTCGCACAGCATTCGGCCGCTGCTGGAAACGCCAGAAATCATAGGCTCCCGACTTCTATCCGCCGCTGTTCCCACGCGGGCTGAAGCCGGCCAACGTAGCCCGCTTGATGACCTGCCGGGGGGAAGAGGAAAGTCGCGGCTCTATCGTATTACCAACGCCGATCGCAGCGTGGGGGCGCGACTCTCCGGCGAACTCTTGCGCCGAGGGCGACCGCCCTCCCCGGCAGGCTCGGCACGGGGAAGCAAAGAGCTGATCCGCCGGTTCCGCGGCGTCGCAGGCCAGAGCTTTGGAACTTTCCTGACGAAAGACCTCAGCTTCCATTTAGTGGGCGAAGCCAACGACTACGTGGGAAAGGCCATGTGCGGCGGACGGATCGTGGTGACCTCTGGAGCGGAAGCCTCTTTGCGTGGCGACGTACTCGTGGGAAACACTGTGCTGTACGGCGCAACCAGCGGCGAACTTTACGTTGCGGGCCGTGCGGGCGAACGTTTCGCCGTTCGCAATAGCGGGGCTCTGGCTGTGGTCGAAGGCACGGGGCAGCATGCTTGCGAATATATGACCGCGGGAGTCGTGTTGGCGCTAGGGCCAGTTGGCATAAACTTCGGTTCGGGCATGACGGGTGGGCTGGCCTATGTTTTGCGCGAGCATCTGCAGGCCGGGGTTTGGAATTCGCCGTCGGTCGCGTTAGCCGCGATGGAGGAAGAGGAGCGAGGCTGGCTGCAGCAGGCCTTGGCTCAGCATTGGCGACTGACAGGTAGCCCGGTGGGGCATCGGCTTTGGCTGAATTCCGTGGGGCAACTATTCGTCCGGGTTCAGCCCATCCATCTGCCGTGCGCCCTGTCGCAGACCTGGGCTCCAATTCTAGAACGGCTGAAGAAAGCGGAAAAGCATGGCGAAAAAACCGGGAGTAGGCCACCGATCAGCCAGGCTCCGTGGCCCATCTCAACCGCGCAGGGTACCAAGCCGCGACCTCAAGACCTGATTCCTGCCTCGGATCCGCCCTGGATTCCGCTATAATCCTCCATGGATTTTGATCAGCTCCGCACCTTCCTCGAAGTTGCCAAGCAAAGCAGTTTCTCGCGCGCCGGGCAAAAGGTTTTCCGCTCGCAATCGGCGGTTAGCGCTCAGATCCGGCAAATCGAATCAGAGTACGGCGAGAGGTTATTGGACCGCTCGGGCAAGACTGTCCGGCTGACTCCGGCGGGTGAAGTGTTCCGTGAGTATGCACAGCGCATGCTAAGCCTGCGAGATGAATCCCTGCGCGCCGTCGCCGACCACGGCAATGATCCGCGAGGTGTGCTCGCTCTCGGCGCTAACGAGGCCACCTGCCTTTATGTCCTGCCCAATGTTTTCGCGGAGTATTTGCGACTTTATCCATCGGTGCAGGTGAGCATTTACCGCAACTTCAGTCACAAGATTCTGGAGCGGCTGGACAGTGGGGCTATCGATGTGGGGATCGTCACGCTCCCAGTGAAAATGCCGATGCTCAAAGTGAGGACCATATTCCGAGACCGTCTCGTGCTCATGGTGAGCGCTGACAATCCGCTGGCCCAGCACGACAAGGTCCCCATCAGCATGGTCGTGGAGCAGCCGCTGATCTTGCCCCGCACTGGCTTTACGCGGCGGATCATGGACAAGCTGTTTCGTCCGTATCGCGACAAACTTCATGTGCGCATGGAATTGCCCAGCATTGGAATGATCAAGAGTTTCGTGGCGGCGGGACTCGGAGTCTCATTGATCAGTGAAAGCTTTGCGCGCGACGAGGTGCAGTCGGGAAAAGTGAAGCTGATCGCGCTGAAGGACAACGAACTCTCACGGGAACTCGGGCTGGCTTATCGCCGCAACCGCAGTTTGCCGCGGGCGGCGGAAGTTTTCATTGAACTCCTGCAACGCCGAACCGCGCAGTCGGGACAGAAAACGGCCACCCGGACCTCCTGAGGATCGGTTCAGTTTTTTTGATGACCTCTATCCAAACTTTCGATTGGCGACGCTTCGGCCCAGGTGTTTGAATCGATGCAGATTTATAGATTCAGCGGGGAAGGAGTTTCGCAGTGAAATCTGAAAATCCTCCGAGCAGTCACCAGCCGGAAAACAATGAAGCCCAGGCCGCCCCAGGGGAGAAAAGCCGATTCGACGATACGGAAGAGACTTATGTGCCTTCGACGGACATGGAAGATTCCTCTCTAGCACCCACTGGGCTCGATAACCCATTCTGGATGTAGATTCGATTTGGCGATGCCGAGCGGGCGGTTGTTCGGCATCGACGATTCCCTCATCTTGAGCGCAAGCTGCCTTGGGCGAACATCGCCGTTGGTTTTCCGGGGATCGCCCCTAGAATCCGGGCGATTGCTCCGTGTGCGCGGCCTCTGGCGTCCCCACCGAGTCCGACTGAAGCGGAGGTTCAACCGGTATCAGGCGTGTTTTTCGCTGTCCGCGGCGCCGATGACTACTCTTCTCCGTGGCGAAGCGGGCGTGGAGGCGGCGAACTGCCTCAGTGACGTCGCGTTCGTGGATCACAAAACTTAAGCTTATTTCTGAAGCCCCCTGCGAGATCATCCGTACATTGATACCGGCATCGCCCAGTGCCGTGAATGCCCGGGCCGCAATCCCAGCGCGCCCGCGAATGTTTTCTCCCAGCAGGCAGACAATCGCTTGCTTGTCCTCGACGGTGACCGCCGCGATCTCTTGCAAATTGGCCAATAAGTCGTCTGTGCTCTGGCCCGTCCGCAGGGTGAAGGAAACGCTGGCCTCGGAAACGGCAACCAAGTCCGCGCCGCACGCACTTCGATGCAGAATGTGAAAAACCTCTTGGAGAAACCAATGCGGCGCCGACTCACGCGGGGCGGTCAGTGTAACTGTGCTGATGTTTTTCCTGGCCGCGATGGCGGTGAAAACAGAGCGTCCTCGCGGAGGCTGTGCCGTGATGCGCGTTCCAGGACTCTTGGAATTGCGGGAGTTGAGAACCAGGACCGGGATGTTTTTCTCCATCGCCGGCACCAAGGTGGCGGGATGGAGAACTTTCGCGCCGAAGTGCGCCATCTCCTGGGCTTCGCGGAAGCTGACGCGGCGCAGGCAATGAGCCTGCGGACACAATAACGGGTCCGTCGTCATGATTCCATCCACGTCGGTCCAAATCTCGATGGCAGAGGCATTGATTCCCGCCGCAACCAGGGCGGCGGAAAAATCCGAACCTCCGCGCCCCAGCGTGGTCGGAATGCCATCGCGTGTCGCGGAAATGAAACCCGCCAGTACGGGCAGTTGCTGATTAATCAGAAGAGGACGAATCCCAGCTCGCATGCGGTCGTAGGTGTCGCTGTAGTGGGGCGTGGCCCGGGTGAAATCTCCATTGGTCAGGATGTACTCGCGCGAATCCAACCAAAGTGCGGGCAACCCTCGTGCCGACAAGGCAGAAGCGACAATCTGGCTGGACATAAGTTCGCCGAAAGAAAGCAGATAATCCGTGCTGCGCGCCGAGAGTTCGCGGATGGCGGCAATGCCGCGGGTGAACTGCTCCAGGACCTCGAACTGCGGGTCGAGCTTAAGGCGCATTCCGCGGAAACGATCTTCGCCCAATAGCTCCCCCGCCGTGTCGTAATGACGCTGCCGCAGCCCCCGCACTTGAGCCAACGCCGATTCGCCGTCTCCCGAGGCGGCGGTCTGTCCGAGGGTGAGTAATTGGTCCGTGACTCCGTGGAACGCGCTTACCACGACGACCGGTCGGCGTCGCATCCGGCTCCGTACTATGCCCGCGACTCTCTCAATGGCTTCCGCGTCTTGCACGGATGTCCCGCCAAACTTCATGACCAGCATGGTTGCACTCCGTCATCTGAATGTGGCGAGTCGTTCAACAATAAAAAGCCCACCGGAGTTGCCGGTGGGTTAGGTCGATCTCGCCTTGCTGCTTTAGCTCAACCTGATCCACCCCGCCGGATCGCGTGTCGCACTCCTAATTGCTGTGCTAATCAAAGTCATGGTCGCGATCGATACTCGGAGGGAGCGCATCATGGAGTAGTTTTTATACACCCGATGGAGCAAGAGCAGAGTGCAAAAAACCGATGTAACGAATCGAAAGTCCTGATCCTGTCCAGCCGGCGCGTGGTAGCGGGCGATCGCCGGAATCGCCCCCTCCCGGGCGGCATGCCCCTTGCCAGCAGCCTGTAAGTAATTGACACTCAATCAGTACCAACCTCAAAGCGGGGGAACACATCCAAGGTTGGTGCATGCACAGCCTGACAAAGCGCCCGAGACGCTTCCGGTCAGTTCCTCCACACCCATGGACGTGCCTGAGGAGCAGGCTAGTTTATACCGCGAAGTCCTCACCGTGCTCGAGAAGAAACGCGTGCCCTACGCTGTTTCGGGAGCGTTCGCCTTGCGTCATCACACCGGGATCTGCAGGTTCACGAAAGATCTGGATGTCTTCCTCACGGCGGAGAACGCCCCCCGGGCACTGTCCTCTTTGACTGAGCGCGGATTCCATTGCGAGGTTTGCGACCCGGTGTGGTTGGCCAAAGCCCATCGCGACGGCTTCTTCGTGGATCTTATTACGGGCATGAGCAATGGAGTCATTGTGGTCGACGATTCGTGGATTCAGCGAGCACACCCTGCGGTGGTGCATGAAGTACAAACCCGAGTATTGGCGCCGGAGGAACTGGTTGCCTCAAAGCTTTTCGTGGCCATGCGTGAGCGCTTTGACGGCGCTGACATTGCACACGTGATCTACGGTGCCTACGGCAGTTTCGATTGGAACCGGGAGATGGAACTCGTTGGGGAACACTGGCAGCTGTTGCTTTGGTCTCTAGTGCTGTTCGGCTACGTCTACCCGGCACAGAGCCATTACGTTCCATCAGGGGTTTGGCAAGAGCTGTTGCGGCGGTTCCAACAGACCTTGGAACGAAGCGATTCGAGCCTGCGATTTCGTGGCAGTCTGGTGGATGAAAAGATGTTTGCCATCGACGTCAACGAGTGGCGCCTTGACAATATTCTGGAGGAGACGCGAAGGCTGCGCTTGTCTAAGATTAAGCGAAAGATGCGAGCGTGAACGTGTCGCGAAGTGGGGCATCCGATCGTCATGGCTTAGAAAGTCTGGAAGAACGGAATGAGAATCGCGGCGACCGCCGATTTGCACTTCAGTCCTGAACGCTATGCCAAGTTGAAAGACCAGCTTGAACGCGTTCGCGATGAAGCCGATATCTTCGTTCTGGCGGGGGATCTCACCAACTATGGCCAGCCCAGCGAAATGGAGCCGCTTTTAAATGTCCTGGTCCGCCTTCGATTGCCAACGGTTGCAGTGCTCGGCAATCATGACTACGAGAGTGGAAAAGAGGAAGAACTGAAGCGGATGATGGTGGCTGAAGGGATCAAAGTTCTCGATGGTAGCGCCTACGAGCGGGACGGAGTGGGCTTCGCAGGAACCAAGGGCTTTGTGGGAGGCTTTGGGCGAGGGGTGCTGACTGCGTTTGGGGAGCGGGAAGTTAAGGATTTTGTGCGGGCTTCGATTGATGAGGCGCTTAAGCTGGAGCGGGCGATGTCTCAATTGCGCGCTAAGAAGCGGGTGGTCGTGTTGCACTACTCGCCCGTCGCTGAGACAGTTCAGGGAGAATCGCCGGAGATTTATCCCTTTCTTGGAACATCCCGCTTAGCCGAGATCGTGGACCGGCATGGAGCGGATTTCGTGGTCCATGGGCACGCACATAACGGAACTCCTAACGGACGCACCGCAACGGGAGTGCCCGTACACAATGTGGCCATTACTCTTCTCGAAGCGCAGCAGCCTTCTGGGGTGTATCGAATATTTGATGTGTAGCTCTCTGCGGTTACCGTTATGCGTGGATTTTAGTGAAAGTCGTGGGAGGTGGTTTCCGCCCGGGTTATGAACAGCGGAAGGATGCGTTCCGCCTTTACTGAAATCACATTATCCTGATTTTGCAGGATGCCTTCGATGGCCAGGAAACGTTCGCTGGCCAGCAGAAGACGGTTCTGGTGAAAAAGATCGGGGGCAATGATCGCATTGGCTACCCCGGTTTCATCCTCTAAGCTGACAAAGACGAATCCTTTGGCAGTGCCGGGACGCTGGCGAGTGATGACGCAGCCTCCGATGCGCAGGCGCTTGCCGCTTGGAATAGTGCGGAGGTCGCTGGCACGGCGAACGCCCTGAGCGTCGAGCCAGGCGCGGCGGTAGGCGACGGGATGAGGCCCGACAGTTAGGCCCGTGCCGTGAAAATCCGCTACCAGACGCTCTTCATTGTTCATGGGTTCGAGGGGCGAAGGCGAATCTGGCTCGGGCAGGTTTTCCAGCAACGGGCCGGAGCCGCGTACGGCGCGTTCTACTTGCCAGAGAGCGTCGCGGCGGTGGAGCGAGGTGGAATATCCAATATCCAATTTCCCATTGCCGATTTTTGACTCAGAGTGGTGAGAAGCAGAGTCAATGGGAAATTGCTTGTGCAGTCTCGGCGGTGAGCCTCCTATCCTGTTCAATGCGCCAATTTCTGCCAGCGTGGTGAGTTCGTCTTTGCGCAGTTCGGGAACGCGACGAGTCAAGTCGTGGATAGAAGTGAAAGCGGCCCGCGTGCGTGCTTGCACCAGAGCTTGCGCGGCCTCTGCATGCAAGCCACGCACATAGCGCAAGCCGAGACGAAGCGCGATTTGGCTGGCGGCTGATGGCTGATGGCTGACGGCTTCCAGCGTGCACATCCACTCCGAGTGGGTCACGTCTACCGGCAGCATTTTCAATCCGTGCCGTTGCGCATCTTTGACCAGGGCTGCGGGAGAATAAAAACCCATGGGCTGATTGTTGAGCAGAGCGGCGGTGAACGCGGCCAGGTAATGGCATTTCAAATAGGCGCTGGCATACGCGATTAGCGCGAAGCTGGCGGCATGCGATTCGGGAAATCCGTAGAGCGCGAAAGAAGTAATCGAGAGAATGATTTGTTCCTGCGCTTGTGGTGGAATTCCATTGCGGGTCATGCCGGTGCGGAGTTTGGCTTCAATTTCACGCATGCGGGCCTGCGAACGTTTGAAGCCCATGGCGCGACGCAGTTCTTCCGCTTCGCCGCCGCTGAATCCGGCCACGACCATGGCCATACGCAACAATTGCTCCTGAAAAAGCGGCACCCCCAGGGTGCGCTTGAGCACAGGTTCGAGCGACGGATGCGGATAGGTGACATCTTCGCGTCCCTGGCGGCGCTGCAAAAAAGGATTCACCATCTCGCCCACGATTGGGCCGGGACGGATGATTGCCACCTGCACAACAATGTCATAGAAACGTTTTGGCCGCAGGCGTGGCAGGCACGACATTTGCGCGCGACTCTCCACCTGAAACATGCCTACGGTGTCGGCCTGCTGCAATGCGGAATAAACGGCGGGATCGTCCTGCGGCAAATGTGCAAGGTCCACTTGGTCGTGATAGTGATTGCTAATCAGTTCGAGCGAATCTTTGAGCACGGCCATCATGCCCAAGCCGAGCAGGTCCACTTTGACAATGCCCATGTCGGCACAGTCTTCTTTGTCCCACTGCACCACCACCCGGCCGGGCATGGAAGCAGGTTCCAGCGGAACTACGGAGTCGAGCTGTCCCTGGCAGATGACCATTCCTCCCGAATGCTGGCCTAAGTGGCGCGGCAAGTCTTGCACGGCAATGCATAATTCGTAGTATTTGCGCAGGCGTGGATGCCGGAGATCGAGCCCGGCATCGCGAAAGCGGCGGTCGAGCGCATCGTTTTCGTCGCGAAATTCCCAGGTGGCGACGGCGGCGGAAATTTTGTTGAGCGTCTCCGGATCGAATCCTAACGCTTTACCCATTTCGCGTGCTGCCATGCGGTTGCGGTAGGTGATGACGTTGGCCGTCATGGCCGCCCCCCGCTCGCCATAGCGGCGGTATAGATACTGGATTACTTTTTCACGCTCATCGCCGCTGGGCAGATCGAGGTCGATGTCAGGCCATTCGCCGCGTTCTTCAGAAAGAAAACGCTCGAAAAGCAGGTCCATGCCGACGGGATCGACGGCGGTAATACCCAACGAGTAGCAAACGGCGCTGTTGGCGGCTGAGCCGCGTCCCTGCACCAGAATATTTCGCTCGTGGCAGAAATGGACGAGGTCCCACACGATGAGGAAGTAGCCGGCGAGATCGAGCTTCTCGATGAGCTTCAGTTCGCGTTCGATCTGGCGGCGAGCGCGCTGTTGCGTTTCCGGCGCGGCCCGACCGTAACGCTGCTGAAAGCCTTGTCCGGTGCGGTCTCGCAGAAAAGAATTCATGGTTTCGCCCTCGGGAACGGTGTAGCGCGGGAACTCATAGCCGAGATCTTTGAGGGTGAATTCGAGACGCGCAGAGAGTTCCACTGTGTGGGCAATGGCTCCCGGCAGATCGGAGAACAGTTGCTGCATTTCTTGCGGAGACTTCAAGTAGCGTTCGGAATTGCGTGACAGCAAACGTCCAGCAGTGGCTAGTGTGCGGTGATGGCGAATGGCAGTCAGTGCGTCGCATAGATCGCGTTCTTGGGCGGTGGCATAGCTGACTCCGTTGGTGGCGAGCAGAGGAAGTCTGAGCCTGCGCGCGATCTGAATAGCGGCACGATTCCGAGTTTCTTCCTCACGTTGGAAATGGCGTTGCAGCTCGATGTACACATTCTGTGGGCCGAAGATTCCTACCAAATGCTCGACTTGTCCGAGGGCTTTTTCCATGCCGCCTTGGCGCAATGCGGTCGCAAGTGGTCCTTCGGCGCCTCCGGTGAGGCAGACAAGACCAGGTGCGTGATCTTCCAGCTCTTCTTTTTGGACCGCGCCTTCGCCTTTTTTAGCGCGCAACTTCATCTTGGTAATCAGCCGGCAGAGATTTTGATAGCCAGTGCGGGAGGCGACGAGGAGAGGAAGGCGGAACGAATTGTCATTCCGAGCGCAGCCAGGAATCCCTATCCCGGTTATATTGTTTTGAGAAGAGCGATCCTTCGACTCATCCTCGTCACGCAAGCGTGACTCGAAATCGCTCCGGATGACATTGTTGAGTATTTCGCACGTGACCTCTGCGCCTATATAAGCTTTTAGTCTGGCCTTTTTGGCCGCTAGATGGAAGCGCGGGACGCCGTATACACCATCGGAATCAAGCAATGCCATGGCAGGCATGCCCAGGTGGGCGCAAGTTGTAATTAGGCTTTCGGGCAGAGAAGCGCCTTCGAGAAAACTAAAAGCCGAACGGGCATGAAGTTCGATGTAAGACATCAGCTGCAGTTAAAACCTTTCACCACAGAGAACAGGGGAAAAATTAAAGATAAGATCAAAGACTTTGCAACGTTTTCTCTGTGCCTCTGTGCCTTGTGGTGAAATGCGGTTTAAACTTTTTCAGTCATATGTTCCCTCTACAAACCAGGCTCCACCCAGCAGATCGTGTACTAGCCGATAGAGGGCCACTCCATTTTCGTTTTGCAGGGCGATGTCCCACTCGTCACGCGCCCAGGCTTCGCGTTCCCACCAATCGCCGGAGATGTGCCACGGGCCGGCCTTCCAAAGCACGTCCCCTTGTACATCTTTTCTCTTCGCACAAACTACAAGTGCAGGCTGACGGTCATGCAGGGTTACAGTCGCGTGTAGCGGTGGACGGAACAGGCGCAAGGCGGTGATGGCGGATTTTGTTTCAGCCGTGTCGGTCAACCAGGGGGAGTTTAGTTTTTGATCGGCATCGTGTTTCTGGCCGGTAGCGGATTTCTTCTGCTCTGCCTCGGCTACAAAACGACGCATGCGAAAGCCTTCGGGACGATATGTATCCAGCAACTCAAGCGAGCCGACTTTGTTTTCCCCGACAATGCCAGCAATACGCGCCAGAGTAAGCTCCAGTTTTTCGGGCTCCGGCGAAGGAGGACGGAACAGGCCGCCCTGGGCCGAGCGTGGGCGCGAGGGCTCTGCGGCCAGATGAATTTTTACAATGGGTGCGCCCGGCGGATGCGCGTGCAAATCCAATTGCAACAACTTGAGAAAAAGTTTGGCGTCGAGCATGGGCAGCGGAAGGCGGAGGGTGCGGCAGAAATGGTTTTGCCGAGTAGAAGAAAAGTGCTGATTATTATGCGGTGCGTTTTGGGCGAAGCCAGATTTTTCTTGGTGATGCGGCGCATCGCTTTCGCTGGGAATTCCTCGGTTCTCGATTAAATCGTCGGATTCATCACTCGCCCCAGCTGGGTAATCGAGTTCCAAGGTGAGCCGCAGTTCTTGTGCGGCCAAAGCACGTACTGCCAAGCGGTTGCAAAGTTGTTCGAGTAGTCGATTCAACAAGAATGCTAGCGGCTCCAGCAGAACGATGGGATGTTCTAACTCCATCGCTTCCTCAAATACTAACGCTGGTTCCAGCGGAACCAGCGTGTGGGAGGCCGTTCCGCGAGCTAGTTGCTGCAAGCGCAAGCCTGCTTGTCCCAGACGTTCGCTGAGGGCGACTTCGGGTAGTGCAGCCAGGGCTCGCAAATTGCGCGCCCCCCAGCGATCCAGTGTGGCCAGCAGTTGCTCGGATTTTTCTTTTTGTGTATCGGTGAGTCCATCCGCGAACATCACTTCTAGCGGCAGAGGGCCTAATGGCTCCGCCTCTTTTCCCAGTGGAATTACGCTCACCCCGGCAAGGCCTCGAGCGGCAAGCAAGGTGGCATCGGCATTGGCAGCTACAGCAACATTCACCACGAGGCCGAGATCTGCGGCACGGCGAAACATGCGCTGCGCGATAGTCGGCAGCGGCCCAAAAAGAGATTCCAGACCGGCAAGATCGAGCAGAGCGGTGTCGCAGGCAGAATCTTCCACTCGGGGCGAAAACGACTGTGCACAGTCGAGCAGGGCGGCATGCGCGCTGGCCTCTTGTAAGGCAGACCGCGGACGCAATGCCAACTCCGAGCATAGCTGTGCTTGAGCTTTGGTCATGCCCGGTGCAATCCCGATGCGGCCAGCTTTCTCATTTACTGCCCCAACTTTTTCTAGTGGTGGTTTGCCTTCTAGCACGGCTAGCGCTTGGGTACGTAGCTCTGGTTCTGCGCGCAACAGAGCCGCCACCGGAAAATTGGGCACGTAAATACAAGCGAAAGGCATGACCGAATTCGATTTCTTTATCTTTAATCTTTATCCGGCTTTTGCCTCTGCCCAAGCTGTTCTGCTGGCAAAGGCAACGGCAGCGGAGCCCACTGGTTTACCCGCCAGCCGGGAGCGGATCAATTCTGCTTTAATCTCGATCTGCTCCAGCAATTGCGCGTGTGACGGCACATGAGATATCTCGGTTATCGGTATACGCTCGGGGGAAAAAGCGAGTGGCGATTTGGATAAATAACAACCGCTGTCGGTTTGTAGCTTGATCACCAATGATGAGCAACTGCCAGCAATGGGCTGTTGCTCCAATGTGAGCAGCACTGTAGAGGTAGGTTCCACGGCGCGGCGGAAACGAAACCATGTGGCCAGCGGAATACGGCGCGCAGCTTGTGGCGGTAGATCGGCGAGGTCCAGGGCGACCACTCCAAAGCCACCACTTTCGAGCAGCAAGTCGGTGACGCGCAGAACTTGCTCCAAACGATTTTCCGCATTCCGCCCTTCATTTCTTTTTGAGTCGGATTTTTGCCTAGTTTTCTGTGGCGAACTTTCGCCGCAACGAATCCATAACAATCGCTCCAACTGCACACCCGCAGCTGCGGCCGATTGCGGATCGAGAGCATCACTGGCGTCGACCAGGGCACAGAATTCTCCACGCTGGGTGGCGGCGGACAGAGCGGCTAACAATAAAGCAGTCCGACCCGAGGATGCGGGGCCGCATATCTCGGTTAAGCACCCGCGCGGTAGTCCTCCGGTAAGCTCATCGATCGCGGCGATTCCGCTGGAAATCATTTCTGGCGCCGGACGCACACTCAGCCGCGAAGCCGGGGTCAAGCCCGCCAGACGCGGGTCTATGGCGGTAAACCGGTCTGAGATATGAAGGGAATTCCCCCTTGGCAATTTCCGATTGCCGAATGTTGGCGGGGAAATGGTTGATGGTTGATGGTTAATTGTTGATTGATGGGAGCAGACGATTCGAAGATCGTCCTCCGCTTCGAGGGGCAATTCGTAATTGGAAATTGAAAATGGGCGCGGTTCCGGAACTGCTTCTGCATCAAAAACAAAATGGCGGCCAAGGGCCGCCGAAGTGGAAACCACTGCGGTAGACATAAATATCTCAAGGATTTCAGGGAACGCCGGGGTAGGACTCCGGAGGCGCACTTTCGTATTTTATTCGCCTAAGGGGAATTCTGCCCTACCTGGGACTCGGTGTCAAGCGGGGTAGTGTGGGGTATTTTAAAAACTGGCCTTCTAACGATATTTGTTCCAGCGGCTTACCAGCATAACTTCCGTCCGTCTAAGCGAAGCATCGTGCTGCGTAGGGGAGTTCGGGCTACCCTGCTTGGCCAAACCCCTCGCGAAATCCCAATTCAAGGAGTCTTTCATGCAAAAAGTGCGTATGCTTTTGCTCCCAGGGCTGCTGTGGTTTGCAGGTATTTGCCAGGCCCAGTCGGCGGTGCTCGACCTGCCCCGGCAAAGCCAACATGCCGTGCTTACCCAGCGCATCGGCATTACGGACATCACCATTAACTATCACCGTCCCCTTGTAAACGATCGCAAGATTTGGGGCTCCATGATTCCCTATGGGCAAGTGTGGCGTGCGGGAGCCAACGAAAACACCACCATCACGTTCAGTGATCCAGTCACGGTTGAGGGTAAACCTTTGGACAGGGGAACCTACGGCCTGCACATGATTCCCGCCGAAGATCAATGGACAATCATCTTCTCGAAGAATTCCACTTCCTGGGGAAGTTTTACCTACAAGCCTGAAGAAGATGCCTTGCGCATCAACGTAAAACCCCAGGCCACTGATTTTCACAATGCGCTGACCTACGAGTTCGATCAGCTCAAGCCGGACTCCGCGGTTGCCACCATGCGATGGGAGAAAGTCGCAGTGCCCTTCCAGGTGTCAGTGAAAGTGAATGACGTGGTGGAAGCCAGCTTGCAAAAACAACTGCGTGGACTGGCGCAATATACCTGGGACGGTTGGGATGATGCCGCTAACTATTTGCTGGCCAGCAAGGTTGATCTGGACGAGGCGCTCAAAGATGAAGACCAGTCCATCCAAGTGGAAGAACGCTATGACAATCTGCTGACCAAGTCGAAGATCCTCGAAGCGATGGGTAAAAAAGATGAGGCCAAGGCGGTTCTCAGCAAAGCTTTGGATAAGGCCAGTCCGTTGCAAATGCATCTTTATGCGCGGCAGTTGCAAGGCGAAAAGCGGCAGGACGAGGCCTTCGTCATCTTCCGCTCCAACGCCAAGAAATATCCCAACGAATGGTTTGTGCACTCGGGGCTGGGACGAATCTACAGCTCGCAGGGCGATTTCGACAACGCAGCCAAAGAGATGAGGATTGCGCTCGCGACTGCTCCAGATTCGTTTAAGCCAGGGCTTCAGGGATTGGTCAAGCGCTTGGAGTCGAAAGATGACATCAACAAGTAGATTCGCTTCCGCAGACTAGAACTAAAACAAGAGGGCCCGCCTACGCTGGCCCTCTTTTTGTGTGCCGAGCATGTTCGACAGCTCGAGGGTGAAAGTCCCTTTGACAACCGGATGGAGGTGAAGTCATAGCGAAGCGCAAGGGTGAAATAACACTCGCCGCGAGGCGGGGCCTGAAAGA
>Ga0207684_10000747_pt1 | contig 37975 bp, 29 predicted proteins | sample KBSK5501metaG_FD_184342 | JGI IMG/M metagenome (GOLD analysis project Ga0207684, IMG submission 184342) | Corn, switchgrass and miscanthus rhizosphere microbial communities from Kellogg Biological Station, Michigan, USA - KBS K5-50-1 metaG... | ecosystem: Host-associated > Plants > Roots >... | reverse complement strand
GTTTGCTTTCTGTTAGTTTTCTTCATGGCGGTTCTCCTCTTCTAATTGAAGTTTCCAACCCGATTCTATCCGAATCGGGCAGGTGAACCGCCACCTCTCAACTTTCAACTATTCCAGGGACATCGCCGATTCCTGTACTGGCCCTGCTTTTTATCCTGATTGCGGATGCGTTCAAGAATCACACATCTGAACGACGCGTATCCGCGAAGCTCAACGAAATGACGGCAGTCGCCGTAGACACGCGGACGGAAATCACGAAGATGCTTGAAAAGAACCTTCGACCGCGCGTAATGACGTTGGACACTCACGATAAGGTATTAGACGCAGCGAGTCGCATGATAGGAGACGTTCTGAAGGAGTCTGAAGAGGACCGCTTTGTAATTTTTATGGGCGCTGCCTCTTTAGGTACAGAGGATGACGCAAACAAGGAACTCGGAACTGACGACGTTCTGTCTCCTGCCGCCGAGTTTCGAAACAAGTTAACCACCCTGGATGTTAAGAAGATTCCAATCACTCGATACATCTCCCTATTTACAAATGAAGACTTGCTGCAACGGAAGCACACAACCAGGAAGAGTTATCTCCGCTGGATTGAAAAGCAGATCGGAAGATTGAAAGGCAATGTCAATTACGTAGTGATCGATTGCGCCCGCGCTCAGCCGTGGGGCGGCAGTCGCAGTAGCATTATTACGCATGGTGCGTTTTTGGACATTGTGGGAGAAGGAGACTCTGGCATCCTGATCAAGGATGACGAGATAGCCCGAACGATTCGCGAGCGGACTGAAAAATTCTTGTCGGATGCGAACAAGCGGGCCCTCTTTGGTGGTGGCAATCCCGACACGATCACCAAACTGGGAATGAAATACCAAAAGAAAGGGGCAAGAAGATGAGCACGATTGTGTACGTTATTGTTGTTGTTGGATTGACACATGTTTTTTGGCAGGGGCTCGCGAAACATGACTTTCACGCGGAAGGGCACGTGCGCGAGCGACTGGCTTACATTAATTTTGGCTTGGGGTTGTCGTTTTCGATTTTCCTCTTGAAGCTCTCCCTCTACACGTTAGGTGTAACTGCACCCTCATGGCTTGGACACCTATTCTTTGTCCTTTGGAGCTTCACGGTTTTGACAATTCTCTGGCAGTCAGCATTGCCGGCGGTTGTGCGATGGCCGGCAATGCTCTTGGTGGCAGTTACTATACCGATTTTGTTTTTCTTTAACGGAGGCTTACAGGGCTTCCTGATTAGAATCGATCAGTTCGTAGCTGCCGACGCCACAGCCCGAACGAATGGGATTCTTCCTTCGGACTTCCTTCGCTGGCTCTTCTATTTCATACATGCATTTACCGTGTTGAATTTCTACGGACGGATGTATGAAATCCGATATCGAGATAGGCTCGACCGCGGCGTAATTGAAGAGAGCTTGCATGAGGATGCTATTGAGCGAAGCGTCGCGTTTTTGTCTTTTGGGCTGGCGTTCCTTGTTGCCTTGGGATTCGTTGGAACGGATGTAAAAGCTTTGGGCCTCTTTTCGGGAATAGTTGCTGCTGGCCTATCAATTGCGCTAAAGGATTTGCTCGCAAATCTAGGCGCCGGAATGTTCCTGTTACTCGACAGGAGTGTCAAACTCGACGACGTTATCTCACTTGGAGAAAACAAGTACGGAATGGTGAAGAGCATGACGATGAGGTACTTGGTATTAGAGGACCGAAATGAAATTCGCTACCTGGTTCCGAATTCTGATTTCATCAGTAGGACCGTGACTAACTGGACGCACAAAGACAATCATGTGCGGCTTAAAGTTGATGTTGGTGTAGCGTACGATTCGGACATCAGAAGAGTCCAAGAGATAATGGAGGGAGTGTGTCTGAAGGTGGGAAGAATCGTTACCGATCCGCCGCCGCGTGCTTTGGTAATGGGAGCGGCTGATTCTGCAGTCAACCTGCAGCTGCGATTCTTCATCGCGGATCCAGAAAATGGAATCAAGAATGTTATGAGTGAGGTTTACGCATTGCTCCTTGAAAGCTTTCGTCAGGAACGAATATCGATTCCGTTCCCACAACGAGAGATTCGAATCGTTGCGGATCACGCGGACGACAAGGAGCCTTAACCGAGCGAGCGCATGCGTATTCAGGCGTACACGGAGCTCATGCTCCCGTGTTGTCCCCCTTAACTTGCGGCGTTCTATTTGCCCCCCCGAACGCCAGCATGAAAAAAGCAGTTGAGAACTATGGAGCTCGACAGAGACGGAATAAGTAGGGCGCGCCGAACTTGGTTTGATGGAATTGTGTATCGTAGCCAAACCGAGGCCCGCTGGGCTGTGTTCTTCCTGCACATGGAGATCGAATTCGAGTATGAGGAAGAAGATTTCGACTTGGACGGATTATGGTATCGACCTGATTTTTGGTTGCCCAGCCAGAATTGCTGGATCGAAGTAAAGGGACCGTTCCCGACTCAGAAAGAAAGAGAGAAAGCTCGACGTCTTGCCGCACAAACGGGGAAGAACGTCTACATTTCATTTGGGGATATACCAGAGCCAAATCTGGAAGACGAATCCTCTTGTACGCTCAGTTCGCTAGTGTTCTTTCCCGACGGTAGCGAAGACGAGTACTTTTGGTGGTGTGACTGCCCTCATTGCGGTACGCTCGGATTACAGTTTGAAGGACGTGCTGCTTGCCTGCCGTGTGGTTGCTTAGGCGGCTCAGGGTCCCCTTCAGATCGAGCAAACTGTTATTACTCACCCCGACTGCTACGAGCTTATTTGGCGGCGCGAGAAGCGGACACGTATCGGCAATCGGAAGAGTGCGATGTCTTAGTCGAGGCACAACATCACGTCTAAGTTCTCAGTTGACAATCTTCAGAACGTGAATCACAAGTCGTTTAGAAATCTTGCCAATACTGACATTCTCCTTTTGTTTCCGAACTCCGCATATGTAGTAATGGCCCAACGAACGAGTGTAGGCAATTCGTCGCAAGTCATGTTAGCAACGCTGAACCTGCCACACAGATAGAGTTGATCGAGCAGGAGAGCCATGAAGCGGCCCTCTTTTGCACGCTCTATCGCCGCGCAAAGCTTACGCTCACTATTTGCGTCGTCACCTTTTATCCAATGAGTCAATCCCATCATGAAAGCAGCTCGCGTCTCAAACTCCTGAGCACCAAAGCGTAACGCAGTTGCGTAGCCTGCTTCGGCAGCCGACAAAGCGGAGGTGTAGTCACCGCACAATAAGTAGTGCTGACAGAGGTATGACTGGAGTTCGGATAGAGTAATTTCATCATTGATAGTCTGGTAGTTTTCTTTGGCTGCAAGTAGTACGCGTTCAGCTGCAGAGAATTTTCCCGCCTCCATTAATGCAATGCCAATGTGTTGCAAATCCATCGCTACATATTGTGAGCGTCCTGTTTCGCTCGCCATGGCAATACCACTGCGAAAACGACGGATTGATTCAAGGAGTCTGCCAGCCAGGAAATCGAGCATCCCAAGTTCGTGCTGGCTGTTTTCTATTTGTGCCTGGTCGCCGAGAACGTTGGCAAGTTCTAGCGCCTTGAGGTGGTACTGTTGTGATTGCGCGAATTCGCCAAGATCAAAGAAAGCTGTGCCAAGTTGGTGGTACGAGAAACTGACGTGACGGATGTCGCCATCTTTCGCAGATAAGTCGATACTCTCCTCATAAAGTGGAATCGCTTTGCCTAGTTGCGAAAGGTCTTGATAGATAATGGCAGTGTCGTGTAGGACATAGGATAGGAACCGATCCAGCTGCCGGCGTCGGCAAATCGCCGCGGCTTCCTCGTAACACTGCAATGCTTCGGCGAATTTGCCAAGTTTGAGGTGCGCGAAGCCATGTTGTTGCAGGCTCTTCGCTCTGCTAGAACTATCGGGTAAAGACAGGGCATCGGATTTTTGTGACCACTCTTCAGCTTCTTTAAAGCGACTTATTTCAACTGCTATCCTGCTGATCATTCTTGCAACATCTGCCGATTCAGAGCGCTCGGAATGTTCATCGAGAAGAGCCCACCCCTTACGGTACAGCTCGTACGATTCCTGAAATCTCGCAAGGCTAAATAAGATGTGACCTGAAACGATGTGCTTCAGATGGGGCTTGACGAGGAACGTGTCTGCCCATTCTTCGATAAACCCTCTAAGCTGCAGATTTGATCGCTCGGATGCCGGCGAGGAATTCAGCCCACTATTGATGTCGCCAGTGGGAAGAAAATAGCGCGGCGTGTCCACCTCGTAAATCTTCAAGCGGTACGAACCTTCTAAGAACTGGTGCCGCATAAAAGTGTCTCGTGCTGATAGACTTGCTTCGTTGTTGTTTTCTAGCGTGAGGCGCCATTCTTCCGTGGCTTCGTGAGCTTCTTGTCGTGCCCGGCTGTGGACAAGCCAATCAAGAGATCGCGGGGACAAAAGTTTGAACGTTGGCACAATATCCAAGTCGTCTCCGCCCGAATAACCACAGATAATTAGAGACTGTGCTCTTGTAGCTTCAATCAGGAACTCTCTCTTCGCCTCTGGAAGTACGAGGTCTCTAGCTCCGATCGTCAAGGCGGAAAGTGTTGCTTGAATTGTGCTTACCGCCGGTTCGAAGTTATATCCGTCATAGCGGCTATAGCTGCCGTGGATCTTGTAGACGGGGACGCGATGTGGGCGGGGCGTCGTCCAAGATTCGAAGTCTTCGGCAGTGCAAACAGTGATTGGTTGTGATCCAAGTTTAATGATTGAAGCTTCGATCAAGCAGTCGAAATTTGTAGTGACAATGATGTCCCCGGCGATTGCGCGACTAGCAAAGAACGCGTGCAAAGGATTCGGATCCCTGAACAGCTCTATGAACCCAAGTAGCGACAGTTCTGGATCCACTACCTGTTGAATGACATCTAGCAACAACTCGAAACGGACATAGTCTCCCGGGTTTCTCTTGTTTGGGCGATTGGGGTCTGCGAGAGTTTCAAACAAATCCAACGTCTGCTGATCAGGTGCTATCGATCTAAGAATCTGGGAAACGAGAGGCCGCGCAAGTGGGAAACTAGATGGCGGGTTCGCTGAAATGCCGGCACCAACGAAATACACGCGGGGTAATTCGCTAATTGAAGTTTTGAGGATAGGAGTCACGGTCATCAAACGGTGGTCCTGGATCTACGAAGTAGTGTGCCCAGCAACCTAAGCCCAAAGTGAGGGCGGGGCTTGTGGGAAGAGTTCCGCCCGGTTTTGTTTTGCTGAATCGCGCAGGGTGCGAAGGCAAACGTACACAGACACAATGCACGCGTTATACCCTTCCTTCACCAAGTGCTTATGAATTGTCGCTCCAGAGATCCGACTTCCCTTAACAGCAGCTTCATTCATTAACTCGCTTACACGTGGTGTTATCGCCTCGACGACCGGGCTGCCCCGCGGTCCAGCAGGCTTACCAAATCGCTGGGAGCCACCTTCGCGCGCACGCTTTTGTTTGAACGATTCACGCTGTTTGCGAACCCCTTCAACATTGTCCTTTGAAAAAAGATTGAACCCAAACTTGTCAACATTGGGTCCGCAGACCGGTATAAGTTCGCCGAGTTTTATTAACCTATAGAGTTGAGTTGGGCCTAACTTGAGAGCTGACCGAACATCCGCAGCTCCCATAAGGTTGTTCATTTGTGCAGCTAATTCCTCAACATCTCTTTTCAGAAAGAAACGCCTGCGATCGCCGTCAACATGAACCACCATGAGAGCATTTGTTTTCACAAAGCGCTCATTGAAAGGCGAAAGAGACCTTTTACACATTTTCGCCGCAGCGCTAGCCGTCACCAACCCAACATATTTGTCGACCTTACCAATAAGTCGACGAAGCTGTGTCTCGGTGAAGCAGTTCTTGTCTAACAACCGTCGGGTTCGCGATAACCAGGTGGTTATGACGCCGTTGGCGGCCATCTCGGAAAGAACATCTGGCTTGGTGTGTACTAACTGGGCGGCGGCAGTAATGTCGAAAAGCTGGGAGTGCGAGGAAATCCCTTCTCTTTTCGCTTTGATAAGTTCATCGAGCTTGATGCGATCGATAGCGCGGCGATTGAAAACATAGTAGCTGGGTTTGCGGGAAACTATTGATTCGGGAATTGGTTCGATCCCTTCCATCTCCAGAAGGTTAGTGAGGTAGCGCGGCGAGGTCCCAAATTGATTAGCCAGTGCTCCTGTCACAAAGTATTTCGAGCAGAAATCTGAGATGGCGGTCTGAGGAATTGAGAGCTGCAAGCGAACGTGTTCGCCGTAGAGCAACTTCTTCTTTACTAAGAATCTGATAACGGTGGGATGTACATTTAACGCCTTGGCGGCCTGAAGAGTGTTCAATCCACCCGGATGCCGTCGTCTAAGAATCCTGTCTCGATATTCGATAACATCGCGGCGCCGAAACTGTAGCGCACGAAATCCTAAGCCATCCGTTAACTGGCATGGCCTTAGGTCGCGGTCAATTATCGCCTGGACGCATTGAGCGGCGGTTATCTCGTAACGGCGGCCAAGATCACGTAATGCCTCCGCCAAACCAACGGTCTTGGTTTTTCGGCTCAACCTCACGCGCTTTAGCGTAGCAGTTGTCTTCTGAACTAAAGCATTGATTTCTTTGATGCTGTAGAAAACCCCGCTACGGCGCCCATGGGACTCACATTCAGTTAATAAGCCCGCACGAACCAAGACTTGTGTTTGATCGGCACTGATTCCTAATCGTCGGGAGGCACGTAGTCGGTCGATCAGATCCGTTCGCTCTGCCTTTAAACGATCGATCTCAGCTAATGGGATCAGAATCAATCGCCGACCTCCCTTAGGCTCGATTTGGGGCATCAATTTGCCGCTTTCGATTAAGCGATCGACTGTTTCAGATCCGGCTCCTAATATTTTGCACGCTTGTGGTTTTGAGACATACCTCGTTTGCCCTCCTTTGAGCCGTCTGATTTGTGATGCATGGCCACCCTGCCAGAAACGTCTCAAGTAAATGTCAAAGGCACCGCGGAGGAAGTCGAACGCCGACGATAAGGGTTTGCGATACAACACACTCCACAATTCGCCGAAATCTCTCTGAACTCCGGCTATCCTGACGTTCGATTGCAAATGACGGGCGCGCCAGTTAAGAAAATCAAAGAAGTTATTGGGCCACTCCCGAAATACATGCATGGTCTTGCACAACAGCCCGTGCACGTCTTTGAGCTTAATGGCTTTTCTTAACCATCGAGTTGTTGTATCTACGGCACGAATGCCGCAACCATAGGACGCGCGATAGTATTGGCTCGTGATTAAAGAAACGATCTGAATCAGATCGCCTAATTCCAAAGCGCCTAAATCACTGTTGTGCTCAGGCCTTTCCCAGGCCCCCTCAAGATTACACAAAGCGTGCACGCGACTAGTCAGTTCCATTTCATTTTCTTTAACAGAGGCTGCCTCGATGTTTCGGAGGTTGTGTCCAGATCTACAAAAGTTCAGTCGCGGTCTAAGAAACGGAATGCTCCGATAACACTTGGGACATTCATCGACGAGCAGGCACTTGTGCAGCGGGCAGATTGTTACCAAGGTCAGTTCCCAAACACGGCGAACGTATCCGTGTTCGCGTAAGCAAGCGGGGCAAATTCTCGCAGTACGCAATTGAATGGCGCTTCGTGGAACCGAGAGACCGAAAAACTTAGTATCCGTGGAGTGGGTCGAATTTGCTCTTAGCCGACGGTGCGTGATCCCGAGCAATTGAGTAACGCTTACTCCAGTAAGTTTAGAGAGGTGGCCGAGTCTTTCCCGTTCGGGAAAGGCAAGCGCTTCCTTCCGTTCATAATTCCCGAGGTTCGCCAATTGAAGGATCCAAGACGGAGAATCATAGTGGTTTAGATCTGTAAGCCGAGTCAGATATCCCGCAAAGCTCTCGTCAGGATATGGACTGGCGCTGAGGACCAGTCGTTCGGATTGGGACGCCATAGACTTCTTGTAAGAAAGGGTGGTCAGGATTGTGAGAGAACCTCGGACATTGACCGTCGCAACTTGCGAGACTTCACGCGCTTGTTTGTGGCGTTAGAAGCCCTGTTAGCTCGCTTCGCAGCTTGTTGGTTCTTCTCAACCTTAGAGTTGAAAGGATTGGGCTGTTTAGGGAATGCCTGGGCTATTCTATCCTCATAAGCTCGGGCAAGGAGTTCGCGATCGATTTGTTCCAATCCCGACTCAATAGCTAGCGCCGCGGCCCATCGCAAAAGCTCCATCACGTAATCGATGATGCCACCAGTGGCCGTATAGATGAGGAATGCGGTTTTGAGATCAGCCAAATGGGAGTCTTCCATGAGTGGCAGCGCGTCGTCGATACTTTTTAGTAACTGCCTAAATTCATTGACAGCTTTAGGTGTATCCCAAGTAAAAGGCAGAATTTCGCGTCGCGACGCAAACCGACGCTTCAGTTGCTCGTTTCCTTTTTCATCCAGAACGCTTTCACATCCGGGCATTCCCACAAGGACGATAGGAACGTTACATTGATTAATTAGATTCTTTAGCCAATCTGAAATTGTCTTCAGAACATTCTTGGATTGCCGATCATCGAAGTGCTGAAATTCGTCGAGAATGATCAACTCGACTCCGCAGGCAGCAATGAACTTACGCAGGCGCAGAGTTTGGGAACTGATGGTCCCCTTGTCCGCGGCTGGATCGCCAAGCACCTTGAGCATCTCCGTAGCCAGTCCTTTGACCGTTGCAGGTGATGGCACGAGGACGACCAAAACGGGCTGAATTCGGCGGTCTGGTAAGATGCGAACTGGGTACGCACCGGCGTACCATTTGATTAGGGTAGTCTTGCCGGCACCAGTATTGCCCGTAATAAGCATGCATTCGACTTCAGCTGCGGCTTTCGAACGTGTGCGACAAAAATCGATTCCCTCGCGAAATTCCTTGAGACGTGGGTATTTTATGAAGACCCTTTCTATCAACTGTAGCCGTTCTGCTTGGCTATGTTTTCCGAATCGGCTCTTACGGTCTCGTGGTTTGCTTTCGCGCGGGCATTTAGTATCTGACATAGGTCACTCCCCCGATGGCAAGTAATAGTTGGACTCGAACTCGGTCGCGTCGATTTCATCCTCAGTTGGAAAATCTTCGATTGACTCTTCTTTTACCGAAGGCAGATCAACACTTTGAACAACTTCCTGGTTAGGAATCTTGTGAGCCCGAGAACGGGATTTTTGTTTTACTGTACGCTGAACGATCTCTATTACGGATTCCTCAAAGGCCTGTCCTGAGCCCTCATCCAGCGCCGTATCGCCGGTCGGCGTAGATGAGGGTTGTTCCAGAGAATGCGGAATAAGCCGTGCTGGTTGATCATGATTCTTCTCAGTACCACTGCTTTCGTCTTGACTCACCTCAAGCCGACCGGTTGGCCTACCGGTAATGTCGGTCCAGAGCGCCGCCTTTACGTTTGTGCCGCTCTTACTGCGTGCAGTGAATTGTTCATCGACAATCTTCTGAATTCGCGCCTTGGCCAGACAAAGCTCCTCTAGGTCTACGTAATCCTCGACCGCCAGGCGGGCTTCTCTCTTAATGACTTTGTGCTGCCACAACGAGAGTCCAGCTGCGTATTCCTGAGCGACCGCCGGCACGGTGACGTAGCGATTGAAAACGCGATCGTAAACGTGAATTGCTCCGATATTGGACGGATCGTATTTGACTTTGATCTTTTCGCCTTTTTTCGTCTGGCTCTTGATCGGACTTAAGGCCGGGTCGTTGAAGTAAAGGCCCCACATCTCCACCCCTGAGCTCGAGATTGTGCGGTATTCGATGTGTCCCAGAAGTACATGAAGTTCGTCAGCATCAAAAGGCAATGCCGGTGGAAGGTCCTTTGTTCCCATTTCCCAACGGCGCGCGGGAATATCGTCGATTCCACGGTGGCGCTCCTGGTGATAGACGTCGACGATGAAGATGTGAGCTATGCGCTCCAAAGACTGTATCGAAATGATCGCGTTCTTTTTCGAGTCGTAATCCCATTTGGCGGCAATGTTGGAGAACGTTGTTCCTGGCGTCTGGTGCAGGAGCCTGGTATTTAACGTGCCAAAGAACCGTTCGATTGAAGGCTTGTAGTAAGGATGCTTGACGGGTGCATATTGCGTGATCATCCCGAGCTGTAAACAAGCTTCATCGAAACTAGCGCTGTAGTACTGTTTCGCGTTATCGACAACGACCCACTCTGGAATTCCATAGGCGTCCCAGGAATGGACAATCTCCGGGTAGCGTTCTTCTAAATAGGTTTTGGGACGGATGCTGTGCAGAAGCGTCTGCATCACTGACAAGTAGCTTGGCTTAACGAAGCTGAGGTAATAGCCAAGGATCATTTTCGTGTAGACGCAGATTGCGACCATTAGCCACGGTCGGCCGATCGGTAGCTTTGTCTTCTCATCTACGACGAAAAGATCCAACTTTGTATCGTCGATTTCGACGCGCTCGAGTGGTCGGGTTGGACGAACACCTTGCTTGTTTACTTTGTGTCGCAAGTCGGCAATACGCTTGCTGAAGCGCGCTTTGTCTTTTTCATATGAGTCTAGCTGGGCGATCTTGCGATACAGAGTGTTCCGATGCGGAACCGGAAGTTGGTCGCGAGCGTCGCGAAATTGATTTTCCTGCGCGATGCGCGCTCCGATTAAGTCGTAAGTCGCCTGAGCGTTCGGACGGGTTGGTTGCAAGTAGTGTTCGTTAACTACGTCATCGATGATCCGGTCGACTGCCGTGCATGTTTGCAAGTCTTCGCTTATGCGGCGTCGGTCGTGGTGCTTCGCTCTGCCACGTGCTTTGTACGCCGGCGAAAGACTGCGAATGTCGTCGCCCGATGCAGTGTAGACTTTGACCCAGCGAGATAGCGTCACACAGCTTGGTCGGTTGCGGTCACGGACTTCTTTGCTGACGCGCTCGATGATTGGCTTCAGTTTGTGAGCGTTTTTCCCAAAGTCAGTTAGCCGCGCTTTTTGCACGCCTTCGATGTATTTCAGCCTCCGCAGCGCTTCCCGTTTCCGAGGATCAGAGTGGTCAAGCGCTTCGAAGTCATTAACCGTGGACCATCGCCGTCTGGCTTTGAGAGATTCAACTTCTCCATCAGCACCCAACAGTTCAGCAGCGCCTTTGAATAGGGCGTTGAGTATCTCCTTTTCCGGCTTATTCGTCAGGGCTTCCGTAGCTAAGTGTTTCAACTGAAGCTCGCCGTCGGCCAGACGTTTTTCAATCGAAAAGCGTTGGCCCGAGAGCTTAATCTGCATCCCTTGTCGTAGTCTTTGGCCTTTCATTTTTCTTCTTCATGTTCGCGTTGTGGTAACGAAAGGCGATAACGAAGAGTCAACTTGGTGAAGGGGCAAATTGCGAGCATCAACCATGGTCGGCCAACGGGTAGGTTTGCGCTCTCCTCTACGACAAACAGATCCAGCTTCGTATTGTCGAGTTCGACGCACTCCAGCGGCCTGTAGTTATTGTCTCTTTCGTCTGCGTCAAGCTGACTAATTATGCAACGCAGGTTCTTATGCGACACGGGAAGCTGGTCGTCAGTTTCGCCAAAGCGATTCATACTTCACCTCCAGTTGCTTCACAGTTAGTTGGGAACCATATCGGGCTGTTCAGACCGAGAGGAATCGAGTAATCGGTAATAATGAAGCCGTGGTACATCAGTGCCAGAACTACTGGCCTTTCGGTGCCTCGTGATTCAAACAAATCGAAAAGTTCCGCTAGCGTTGCTGTCTGACGATGTGAGAAAAATCCATGGCATAAGAGCTGGTGTTGTGGATGAATGGGTGTGCGCGAGTAGTATCTCAATCTCTTGATCGTAGTTAAGAACGGTTCGACCAAAATCTCGTGTTCGGTAGGAGATGACGTTTCGATCATGCTCGCACCGTAGAGCAAAGCACAGTTCACCTATCGATTCAGTCCAGATGTTTCGACCGTTCTTCTGGCTCGGAAGCTTGCAGACATTTATACGGCGTCCGCCGTTATGGATCTCCCTGAACATAGCTAGACTTCCCCCTGAGAATGTTTTGCTATTGGGCTCTGGCACGGGACGCGTGGGTAGGCGATCCAGCTATCGGGAGGAGAGCCTAAGTTGTCATGGTTTTGGGACTTAATGCGGTTGCATATCCTTCTCGCAATCCTGGGGAGTGAGGAACGATCAACTCTTAACCGTCGTGCGGCGCGGCTCATGTTTCCACCCTCGCGATTCTTTGCTGCCTTAATGACAGCGGCGCGGACTCGAGTGGAAAATTCGGCCAGGGATTCGCCGGGGAAAAGTATGCTGCACGAGTCAGGAAGAATGATTGTGTCAGGGTTCAGATGTTTGAACCGAGCAAACTCAGCACGAACGGCATCGACAGAGATCGTGTTCTTGTCGGCATAACACACGAGCCGCGCTATGACGTTCTGTAACTGGCGAATGTTGCCGGGCCAAGAAAAAAGGGAGAGTTCCTTGACAGCGTCTTTGGCTACCCGCAACGGTCTAACTCGCCCTGATCTAGCCTGTTCGGCAGCGACATGCATGTGAATGAGATCATGGATGTCTTGATGGCGTTCGCGCAGTGGAGGGATGTCAAGTTCGAAAACCGCAAGGCGATAATAGAGATCCTCGCGAAAGCTCCCGGTCGGAATCATCAGTTGAAGATTACGCGACGAGGCAGCGATGACGCGGACATCGCACACTATGTCGTCTGTCCCTCCGAGTCTTCGAATCTTCCGCTCATCAATTGCTTTCAGCAGCTTGGCTTGGAGTTCGGGCTTGAGATCGCCAATCTCGTCAAGAAAGAGTGTTCCTTTGTCTGCAACTTCGAAAAGCCCTTTCTTTCGTGCTATGGCGCCAGTAAATGCTCCTCGTTCGAAACCAAACAGCTCGCTTTCAATAAGATTGGCGGGCAGTGCGGCGCAGTTAATGTCGACAAGACGAGCGGATACACGTCGGCTACGCTCGTGAATTATTCGGGCTACGGTTGTTTTGCCAGTGCCGGATTCTCCGGTGATGACGATGGAATGGTCTGTGTTGGCTACGCGCGTGATTTCTTCATCAAGACGGCGCATGGTCGCATTTGATCCGGAGTACCATGTGACGTCTGGCGAATTGATAACCGCAGAAGATCGGTCGTCACCGTCATTCGAGTAAGTTGTGTTCGGTACGGTCGCGATTTGCTTCATGCAAACACATGCACCTTCCCCTGAGGATGGATTTGTTTGAGGCCGGGGCGGGGCCTAGAGAGGAAGGGCAACGTGGAGGGCAAGGGACTTCAATCAAAAGAATCCCACCAAGAGCGAAAAGCATTTTCACTCTCTATATGCTTATACACACGGATATAACAGCGAGAGTTTTCGAGTGAAGCAGCCGTGGGAACGAACTGGAGCTAAAGCCTATTTTACCAATTCTTTAGCGCCGAGCTGCCTGAGGGCGGCGCGGACTTCTGAGATCCATTGAGTGGCTGAGGAGGATGCTGCATTCCGGTCACTTATAAGCCGCGAAAAAATTGCCATGTTGCAAGAATTTTGGGTGAGTCTTTCCAGATCTCGTATGTGAACACCATATAGGCAGACGATTTGAGCAACGACAGTCGAAGGAACATCCCAAGGTAGTGAGGTACGGGATTCGACTTTCTTTAGCCAGTCTGTTGATATTTTTGTCGCAGCAGCGACGTCCGTCTGAGTTAGTTTGTGATCGGTTCGGATGGACTTTAGATAAGCACCGAGCGGAAGGTTAAGCGACGGGGTCTTCAGGCGAACACGGCGTAAGAAAGAGAGGAGTTGGTCTGGTCTGCTAAACCGAACTGATTTCTTCTTGATGTTTATGTGGCGGACGTATAGTTCTGCCAGAATCTCGGCGTTTTGATCGGTTAATTCTTTTCGGTATCTCAAAATCGGCCAACCTTTCGATTGCATCTACGAATCGTGCACGAGCGCGGCTCACTCTCATGCGCGCCGCTTGTTCCTTGATACCCAGGCTCTCCGCAATAAGGTCGAACGACAGCCCTTCTATGGAGCGCCAATCGAGAATAATCTGATCGTCCTGTGCGAGCGACTCGTAGGCTTTGCGTGCGAGTAATTCTTGTGGCCGCAAGCCGCTCTTTTCTTTCCGCTCGTAGTCCTTATCGAACGATAACTCTTCACGCGTCCTTTCTAATATTTTGCGATTGTATTCTTGCCGACGTTTCTCATTGAGTGCGTCTCGACGACCCACCGTCACGAACCAAGTAATAAATGAACTTTTGGCCGGATTGTAACCAGCGCACTTGGTGGCCCATAGCTTGGTAATAGTTGCGGAGAAAAGATCCTCAGCGAGATGCGTAACGCCGAGTTTGCGGTAGTGCGGACGCAATATCGGCCAGCCGTAGTCCAACAGCTTCTTAAACGCTTCGTCGTCACCCGCCTGTAATGCTTCAATGGATTCCTTCGAGTTTAGTATTTCCTTGAACACGAGATCCTACCTTTCGGAGCGCCCGGTTCAAGGGCTTGCGAGCCAGTCTCTTAGCGTGATATACACTAAGAGAACGTCGCCGCCGATAAGTGGCGCTCGATTTAAGGGATTCTTAGGCGACCAGCTTTGGCCGAGTTTGCCGCCGCGAATCCGGAAAGTTTTTAGGAGGGTTGACGATTTTGGGGATCGTCGACCCTTTTCGCTTTTACACGACCTCCTATTACTTTCCGGGGTTCAGGTGTGGGGGTTCCGATAGTAGCGGGCGACCACTCCCATCAGGCCTCTGCTCCACCTGCCTCGGTAGGACCCAATTCTGAAGATACCGGGCGGATTTGTTCGATGTCAATCAAGATTTCGGGCGGAGACGAAACATCGAAACGTCTTGGGGTTATTGAGAATGAGTCCGCGAATCGGCCACAATCTGAAGGCAGGATTTACTTATCAGGACGGCGATCGGGTCGATTAAGATTAGTATTTCCGATAAACCGCATGGAACCAAAGAAGCGTCGGCAGAGTGATTTGTTCACGACCTTTCCATTGATAACGGGGCCACAGGCTAACGTGTATACCCTGCTGCGACGCATGATGCTTCGCCGCAAGTAATTTATCTTTCCAGCGTTGTTCGGCAGTGTTTGCCATAACTCCGATTCGATGATGTTCTTCGCGAGGCGATGCGTCTGCACAACCTGTACGTTTTGACTTCGATCGAACGCTGAAAGGGTTTCCTCCAAGCCGCTGTTCCATTCGTTATTCTCACGCAATTTTGGATCGCCACCGATGTCATGAAAATTGACTGAAAAATTTGTTCCGTCGTTGCTGGTAACTCCATAGCCCCTGATCATTGTTACCGGACCTTCGGTCACATCCTGGAGCTTGGCTTTTTCCGGAAATGCCAGCGTGAAATCGCCGTCTGGACTCTTGAAAATGTGCCAGTTCCGTGCACGGACCTGTCCCCTCGCCACTTTGGGTCTTGTCGAGGTGACGCTTGCGGCTTGGGCCCAGATCGGGTTCGCACGAGAATTTTGGTAGGGGACGTGCAACGCAAAGGCCAGGAGTGTCGCTGAAATCAGAAATTCGCCTACAAACAGTGACGGACGGCGGCACGCTTTGGTATTCTTGGCCAATTCTTTGACAACCGTTTAGCGCCTATGCGTTTGGTAGTTCGACGTCGTTACGAATGACAAGAACCGCCCTAAGAGTGGATTTACACTTGGCGGATCTTGAGCGAGTCGGCATTCTAGTCCTGAATAGGACTGCGCGCAAGGCCTTCTCAACAGGAGGACAATCCTGATGGGAAGAGCGTCGCGTGAGACTCCCAAGCGTTTAGGTGAAAAGCTCTTGCAGATCCGGACTGCTTTGGGTTTGTCGCAGGATGGAATGCTCAGGCGCTTAGGGCTCGCGCGGGAATACGGCCGGCATTACATCAGCGGTTTTGAGACTGGAGAACGTGAGCCCTCATTGTTGGTATTGCTAAAGTATTCTGAGGTGGCAAAAGTTTGGATAAACACCTTGGTTGATGACGCCGTAAATCTCCCTACAAAGCTGCCAAGCAAGGAGATGCAAGGCGGTACGGGACGTGTTCGTCACGAGAGACCAATTTCGCATTCGAGACGCCGCTAACACGATACTTTTTGCTTCAGAGGCCATGCCGGCCTGCAACCGCGCAAAACAGTATAGAGGATATCTTGTCACTGACTTCTTTTGCCGGTATGGTGGTCTCAACATTACGAGGCTGACCTTGATCCTCAGCGCCAGTCGGAATTCTTTCTGTATAGTATTAGGCGCGTTTTCTTAGCCTACACTGCTCATGAACGAGCTCTATTACTCAGATGGTGTTCGTTGGCTACCGCTTCCTCAGTGGGCAAGATTTTTCCTTAATCTTGGTGAGGCGCTTGCGTCAGACATCAGCACAAGTAGGAGACTCGTCGCTACTATTGCCGTTCCCACGCGATCTTACACCGCGGCACTTCTGGCGTGTGGCGTCGTGGTGCAACGATCTTCGCTGCCTGCTGCCACAATTGCGGTTCAGGAATATTTTCAGCTGCTGATCCAAGCCGAGAAGGGGACACCCGTTACAGTATTGAAGAAGGGCGTTAGGCATAAAGGTGTTATTGATGGGTACTTCATGGCGCATGAGACAACTTGGCTGCGCGTCAAGATTCGCGGCGGGGATTTGGGGGCGTGGGCGTGTGTTGGAGAAGACGATGCGCTGAATGTTGAATTAGTGAGCGATCAGCAGGATGAATCGATTCCAAAGCGAATAACTGCAAAAGCTGTAATGCCACTGAGCGCATTTGCAGAGAGCTTGATTGGTCCTGAAAGAGCTGCTTCCTTTGGAATGGTGTCCCGGTGTGACTGCGTGATAGTAGGACACCTCACTAACCTGAAATCCGAAATACTCGAGACGAGATTCGCGGTGCGAGACCAAGCGGGTGCCTTCAATCACGGTGTTCTACAGGACGTGCTGCGGGTACGTGACTTTCTGGACCTTGGAGAGCATTTCCGGTCGGTTAGTATGGCTCTTTCAAAGCGGTCGGCGCCAAAAGCGTCCACGCTCACTCCGTCTGTTGTCGTATTTGATGGTTGTACTGCTTTTCTGAGATCTCGAGGGCTGTTCCCTTCAGCCAACTGGATTGCTGTGCTGGATAATAGGGATGCGACGTTTGCCGATGCGATGACGGCCTGTAATCAAGACTATGTAAAAAGGAAAGCGGACGATATTCGATTTGACAGCGTGTTGGACCTTCCAGATGGGATTGATTTAGTTACGTATTATGAGTCGCGATGAATCACGATCTTAGTTCAGCTCAATTTTTGCGGACTAGCCGGATCTACGACTGCCTTCGTCGTGTTTCAACCACGCGCATCTGGGTTCGCTTTCCGGAGCTTAATAGATTGAGCGAGTGTTTTCGAAAATTAAAGTCTGGGTTGGGAGAAAACGCAGACGATGACTACTGGGCTATGTTTAACTGGCGGATTCGTCGGTACCAATTTCTGTTGTCGTGTGTTCCTCTTCCTCCCAATCACGCCTCCTTGGGCGGTTCGGCCACGCTGGGCGTTTTGCGTGACCGATTGTTAGGCTGCAGTCAGTCGTATCCAGCTCATTCTGATCGAGTAAATGACGTGGTAACCGCTTTCAAAAGCGCCTTCCAAAATGAAGCGAATTACTTACTCCAGGGCGTCATCGATCAAACAATTGAGAATGATAGTGGAACCGTTTTGGTGATCAGAGAGGGCCAATTCGTCGGGGTAGTTCAGCAAGACATCCTTCTGAACGCGGCAACAAATAAGATGCGGGTTATGAGTCCAAAACAAATCAGTACTGGTGAGTGTTGTCGCAACATAGTTATTTTCGGCCCACGCCGCTGGTATCCCGAATATATGTTTACGGCTCCCAGAGGTGAGAATGTCTATCTAACCTGTTATGACTGGCTCTCTGATCGTTGGAGTTCTCAACACGTATTTCTGAGGGCCACTCACGTATACGCTAACAGAGGAATTTCAACGGAGCAGAATGTTCTTGATACAAGAGGACCTGACAAAGAGGCCAGTGATGACGACGACATAATCGCTGAGATCGACCTTTCCCAGCTCGCGGTTCACTTTGCTCAATCACGCGACGATTCTTCTGAAGGCGAGCAAGTAGATGCAATATTGCTGTTCTTAGAGGGAGACGCAGCCGTTTTCGTTGACGCGTCCGAGGACAGCAAGACGATGACAATCAACTTGGATGTCGATGTTTCCCCTGAAACAGGAGTTGGAAATCGCTCTAGATTCCGCAGAATTCCTAATGTCAATATTCACATCGGTGACTACGTTATTTTACGGACGAAAGGCGGCGGCGATTACCTGCGTCCGGTCGCTGACAGATTTCTGGGCCAGAACGCGCAAAAAGCGCGAGCTTGTCAACAAGAATGGAAATACCGGCTTAGCGCACTAGTAAGAGCTGACGGCGCTTTGGCAACAAGTATCGCATTACTCGATAGGGGTTCTATTCGAGCTGACGAAAACAATCTCCGCACCTGGATATCCAATGGAAACATAGGCCCTCAGGACTTTCGTGATTTTGAAGCGATCATGGAACTAATAGGCTCGAGCGAACATATCGCGGAATACTGGTCCAATGCTCAACTAATTCGCTCAGCTCACATGAGGGCGGGAATGTATATACGTCGATCGCTTCTGAAAGTTGTAGCCGCCGCCGATTTAAGCACGCTTGGACTGACAGGACAAATGGAATTTGAACTACCCGGCACCGCTGCTGGAAGCCTAACCGCATTCAGAGTTCGTTCTGTTTCAGAAAAGCGATTTAAGATAGCATCGTCGAGAATTGCTGAGCCTTTTGAGGTATTCGAAATGCTGGAGACGTCTTAGCGATCAAAACGAGAAATAGAAGATGGTAGAACACGTAGAGAACAGATCAGGAATAGTCGCCGCTCTTACAGAGGAGTTGATGGGGCCCGCGCCACGCGGACGCGAAATAGATTGTTCAGTTGATACTAGATTCTCCGATGCTTCGGAATCGTACGGTCCGTTCAAACAGGCGGGGAGTGGCGAAGAGATTCTACAACGGGATACACCTACGAAGCGTTATGGAGTTGGAGTTCTTTATCCGCAAGGTCTTGGTGTAGACGACGAAGATCAAAAGTCGACCGACCAACAATCAGCTGAGCCGGAGCCTCTTGAAGCGATCCAAATCTCGAACGAGGAAGATGTCGAGCAGAATCTAAGATCTGAAGCGATTGAGAAAATTGCTTCAAGAACTGCTGCGGATAACCTAAAAGACTACGATGAAGACCTCGACGTTTCGAACGCCAATCTCTATAAGCCCAGTGCGATGGCTGTGAGCTTCCTCGCTGAATTCGAAAGTGATGCCATCGTGATAGTAGAAGCTACTGGCGGTCGCTATTGCGACAAGACGGTTCAAGTTGGAGACAAGCAGAGAACTTGGTGGCTTCGAAGCCCAGTCATATTAGAGGCCAAATTTAGTGGTGCAGACATCGTATCCGCAAAAACCGCAGGCGCGGTACAACCGACATCGTTGAGTGCAGAGAACGCAGACGGATTATCGCTTGAAGTAACCCTCGTTTCTCGTCCGTACGGTGGATCTAAAAAGTACCTGCTGACACCCTGCTTAATCAATAGGAAGCCCAAAACGGCGTCAGCAAATCTATATTCGCTCTTTCAGTCCCACTTTGTTGTTCGCCTCCAGTCGCCGCGGGGAACGGCACGTCTGTTACCTTATCCCGCTCCAGAGGTGTCGAAGCTTGACCCCGAAGAGGAGTCACTTTCGCTCCTTTACCGATACGCGAATACGTTTGCAGTGGGTCACGGGTGTGCGGCGGACTGGGGTATTCGTTCCGGTGCGGGTCACGATGATTGGGTCTCGGCCGAATGCCTGCCTACATTTGAGACGGCGAGCATAACACCGGAGATCGACGGCAACGGAGTCTCCGCAGAAGTATCGATGGCGGCATTAGCCGGGCTACTTCCTGATGACGACGGGTTTCCAAAATTAGCACAAATCATTGAATTGTATGAGCAATGGATTATAAGGAAACGCGCTGAAATTAGCATACTCAATGACGCATACCGCGATACTGCGGAACGGCATATGACCACGTGTTCGGCCGCAGCCAGGCGTATGCGCGACGGCCTTGAATACCTTAAGACAAATGCCGAGGCGCGACGAGCATTCCAACTTGCTAACCACGCGATGCTAATTCAACAAGCACGCAGTAGACGTGAGGCGCGGAAGGCGGTATTTGACACTAAAGCTAAGCGCCTTGAATTCGTGCCGGAATTGGAAAATCCGAATCTGTTGGGCTCAGAGCGAGGCAAGTGGCGCGCTTTCCAGATCGCCTTTCTTCTTCTCTCAATTCGTTCGTGCGCTGAGGCGGAGGATCCGGATCGCAGGACTGTTGAATTGATATGGTTTCCTACGGGTGGCGGAAAGACCGAGGCATACCTTGGCCTCGCTGCGTTTTCAACGTTTCTCCGTTTGTTGCGAAACAGCGCTGACGCCGGGGTGCACGCGTTGATGAGATATACATTGCGATTACTCACAGCCCAGCAATTCCAGAGAGCGTCAGGTTTGATTTGCGCCATGGAGTATCTGAGGCGAGTCGAGTCTAAGATTGACAAAAGTTTTGCACAGAGACCGATAAGCATTGGGATCTGGTTAGGAGGCAGTAGTACGCCGAATTCGCGAACTGACGCAATAAAGGATCTGAAAGCCCTCAACAGCGCGAAGAAATATACGGAAAACAGGTTCTTGTTAGGGCGATGCCCATGGTGTGGAGCGCAAATGGGAGTCTTACGCTACGAAGGGGAAAAGCCAACCGGGGCTCCCCGAGTAATTGGCTACGAACAAGAAGGAAACACTGTCGTTTTTAAGTGTCCTGACAATAGCTGTGACTTCAGAGATGGCTTACCTGTTTATGTCATAGATGAGGACATTTATGAATATCGTCCCACACTGATCATCGGTACCGTGGACAAGTTCGCTATGCTTGCCTGGCGTCCTAACGCGAGGCGGATCTTTGGGATTGACGGTGACGGCAAGCGTGAGCTACCACCGCCGGGGTTAATTATTCAGGACGAGCTGCACTTGATTGCAGGCCCGCTGGGTTCAATGGTTGGTCTGTACGAAGCTGTGGTCGAGGAGCTGTGCACTAACCGCGGCGCTGGGATGCCGGTGGTGCCAAAGATAGTGAGCTCCACGGCGACGATTCGCAGACACGAGGAACAAGTGAAAGCTCTCTACGCTCGAGAGAATGTCGCCCTATTTCCGCCGCCAGGACTTGAAGCTGGCGATTCTTTCTTCGCGCGTTTCGCAACGTCCTCCGATGGTCAGCAGCTTCCAGGACGTCTCTACGTGGGTGTGCATGGTCCGGGACTGGGTTCGCTTCAAACCGTTCAGGTTCGTACATTCGCCGCTCTGCTACAAGCACCGGTCGCACTTTCACCGGAAGACCGTGATCCCTGGTGGACACTAATGCTGTTCTTTAACAGCCTGCGAGAGTTAGGTACGACGCTGTCATTATTTCAATCAGATATTCCAGATCACTTTGGTGTCTTGCGAAACCGATTGGGTCTGGCAAAAGGTGATATGCGCCGCTTTTGGAGACTTCGAGAACTCACCGGTCGTTTGAACAGCAGTCAGGTTCCTGAGGCAATTTCAGCATTAGAAATCTCTACAACGAACCCGTCCGACGAAGCTCTCGACGTTTGCTTGGCCTCAAACATTATTGAAGTTGGTGTCGACATCGACCGCCTGTCACTAATGTCAGTAGTGGGCCAACCAAAAACGACATCGCAGTATATTCAAGTTACCGGCCGTGTTGGGCGTAGGTGGTGGGAACGACCAGGCTTAATCATCACGATCTATAGCTCGTCAAAACCTCGCGATCGATCGCATTTCGAAAAATTTCGGACCTATCACGAGAGATTGTACGCCCAAGTGGAACCGACAAGTGTCACTCCGTTCTCGCCACCTGTCTTAGACCGCGCGTTACATGCAGCGATGACCGTTTACGCGCGCCAACTGGGAGACACGGCGCTCGCAAACAGTCCTTACCCGTTTCCTCGTGATTTGCTTGATCGATTACGCGAAATCCTGATCACGCGCGTGAAGGAAGTTGACAAGGATGAACTTGAAAACTTTGAAAGGGTGTTTGATGCCAAGAGCGAAGAATGGAAGACATGGGGGCGGATGTCGTGGGAAGGAAAATGGGACGAAACGGATCCTCCGTTACTCCGAGAGGCCGGAGCTTACGTTAGCCGTGAACGCAAACGCATATCGTGGCCTACGCCGCGTTCAATGCGCGATGTCGATGCGGAATGTCAGGCCCAAATAACTCAGCTTTATATCAACGACGACGTAGCCAAAGATGCCTAAGGGACCAATCCGTCGAGCGCAATTAATAGCGCCTTTCGGCGTCGGCGCAATGCTGATTGTCCGGAACGGGACGTCTCTTATCACGTGTGGCCTGGATCACTGGTACGAAAAAGAGGATGACCCTGAAGGAGTACCGATCGATCCAGCAGAATACATATTCGACGAGTGGCGATTGCAGCAGCAACTGCGCGTCAATCATTTCCGCTTACCGCCCGACTATCGTGAAAATCGGCGATTCGGTGAACGCGTGCCAAACTTCAGATTGACCGTACCGTTCTTGCGGTTTCCGCAGTGGCATTTTTGTCCGGATTTGCGATGCAAGCGCCTCTATGAAGTCTCAATGACAGCGCGTGATCGTATCAAGTGTGAAGAATGCTTCAGCAATAAGCGCACTCGATATCTTGTTCAAGTGCCTTTCGTCGCTATGTGCGAAAAGGGGCACATCCAAGATTTTCCGTGGCGCGAATGGGTACATGCGACGATAAATCCGACTTGCACAAAGCCCATGCGACGAATTGCCACCGGTGGATCCTCGCTTGCGGCTGAGAAAGTGAAATGTAAGTGTGGAAAGGAGCGAACGCTTGGTTCAATCACAGAGGCAAGCGCAGATTCTACTTTTCTCACGAACCGTTTGGACGCGAGCGGAGAAAAATACTGGTGCCGTGGTCGGATGCCGTGGTTGGGTCCTGGCGCTCAGGAGGCGTGCGAAAAACCGGTGAGAGGCACATTGAGAAGTGCATCCAATGTCTACTACGCGCACCTCAAAACGGCTATATACCTTCCGCGTGGAAACAGCGCAGTGCCGGATGAGTTGCTGCAGGATTTGAAATCACGAACGCTCTTCGCTCCCATAAGCATGCTTTTGCAAGCGGGTATCCAACCGAACCCGAGTCAGCTTAAGGAAACATTTCCAGAAATTCTTAGCCCATACTCTGTGGAACAGATAGACGAAGGGCTGAAGTTCTTACTGTCCGCTCAGGAACAGCCGGAGGACGCAAGGGTACCAAGCGATGATTCGGAGACGGCTTTCCGCCGGGAAGAATACGAAGTGTTACGCAACGCCCGTGATGAAAAGCAATTGCTGATCAGGCCAAACAAGTTAGACAACTACGGCGGGATAGTTAAGGATTATTTTTCAATCGTTAACTCTATTAACAAATTAAGAGAAACGAGAGCTTTGGCTGGATTTAGTCGAATCCTCCCTGAAAATGATGACGGACTTGAACGCCGGAAGGCTATGTTGCGACGGCGTGCTTTACAGCCAGCGCATTCCTGGTTGCCGGCATATATAGTCTTCGGCGAAGGAATCTTTCTGGAATTCGATCAAGCACGACTCAGCGAGTGGGAATCACGGCCTGAGGTGCTGTCGAGAGTCGATAATCTCGACAAGCGTTACAAGCAGCAAAAGGCTAAGGGTGGGCCCGTGAATGTGTCTCCGCGGTTATTGTTGTCGCACACTGTGGCGCACCTGTTAATGAATCGTCTCATATTTGAGTGTGGTTATGGCTCAGCCTCGCTATGTGAGCGGCTTTATGTCTCCGACGATAAAGAATCTCCAATGGCTGGCATCCTTCTTTACACTGCGGCTGGGGATGCAGAAGGAACGCTGGGTGGTCTTGTCAGAATGGCGAAACCTGGCTTGCTGGAGCCGATGTTGCGGAGAGCTTTAGAATCGGCACGATGGTGTTCGGCCGATCCTGTTTGTATGGAGATGGGAGTGCGAGGTGGACAAGGGCCTTATTCCTGTAATTTAGCAGCATGTCACAGTTGCGCTTTGGTGCCAGAGACTGCTTGCGAAATGTTCAACCGATTCCTGGACCGCGGCGTTGTCGTCGGCGACCTGTCGACGAACAAAATTGGGTATTTCATTTAGTTGCTAATCGTGATATACCGGTGTCGATGACTCAGACCCGCACCGCGATCGAGGAAACTTGCAAGAAGCCGGCGTACACTTCCACAAAAAGGGCGAGTACAGGCACGGATCAAGTCCCAGTCATCTCGTATTTCACCGGTGGCGGGTTTTTGGATCTTGGCTTTATGGCACAAGGATTCCGAATAGTTTGGAGAAACGAAAACAATGCCGCGTTCATCGAAGGCTTCGAACATGGCATGTCAACACTGCTTGGAGCGCAGGGTGGGCATTCAATTGAAAATAAAAGCTCAATTCTTTCTGTGTCACCAAAACAAGTTCTGAAGGAAGCTTTCAATAATGCTCCCAAGCCGGAAACCTTTGGCGTAATCGGCGGCCCCCCATGTTCTGATTTCGCAAATGGCGGTAAGCACAAGGGCGGCGAAGGTCAAAATGGAATGCTCACCAGAGTCCTCGTCGACCACATTCTTGCCCTTCAACCATCTTTTTTCTTGCTCGAGAATGTCAAAGGTTTGTTTCAGATACACAAACCGTTCCTCGATGGATTGATCGGCAAACTAAACACACGCTACAGCACTAGCTTGAGGTTATTGGACGCACTCGACTACGGCGTCCCGCAGAGCCGCGAGCGGATGTTCCTCGTCGGTCTCGATAAGCGATGGGTCAAAGACTCGCTAGGAATCGACAAAAGCCTGAACGGCGATGGGAGTTGGTTTCCCTGGCAAAGAAAGAGGCATCGTGACGCAAAGAATTCCTACGTTTGGCCGTCTCAAAGCCCCTTCGGCGGCGTGCCTAAGAGGCCAACAGGAATTCCTGAAGAGCTAATGGTCGGCACTTGGATTTGCGATCCAAATATTGACCTCACTAAGTTGCCGAACGGGCTGGACCAGTTTGTGGCTAAGAGCGATAAATTTAGCCGAATAAATGAAGGTGATGATAGTCGCAAGAGCTTTAAGCGCCTTCATCGGTGGCGTTATAGTCCAACGGCAGCTTATGGAAAGAATGAAGTTCACTTACATCCGGTTCACCCGCGTCGATTAAGTGTCAGAGAAGTCATGCGAATCCAAACGGTTCCCGATGGTTATGCCCTACCGGAAAAAATGTCGCTTTCACATAAGTTCAGGCTAGTGAGCAATGGAGTTCCAGTTACGTTGGCAAAGGCCGTTGCGAGTTCGTTTCAAAAGATCATATCCGGTCACTCGTTAGGCGCGAGCGAAAGGCGACGCTGACTTCTGCCCTCCTTCTGCTCGAATGGTTTTATGTAAGCTTCGAACGGTCCTCACCTCGTTGGATCGCACCCAGCTACATGATCGCGCCAATGGGCAGCTTGAGCAGCGAGGTTTGGTCGACTTGCAAATCGACGCCGCAAAGTCTAGTAGTCCGTAGTTATGCTCTTCAACTCTTGGTGAAGTACGAGGCAACCCTTTGCGTGCTATGTCTTTGATCATGGCGTTACGTCGAACGTCCGCCTTCACTTCAAGTCCGTAGTACCTCGACAACACCCGCTGAACATTTACATCTACAATTTCGAACCGCCTATTGAATCCAAAGCAGAGGATAGCTCCTGCTGAGTAAGCGCCCACATGGGGAATCCTCATGAGCTCCTCAAAACTATCCGGCACTTTTCCGTCGTGGTGTTCAATCAGCCATTTTGAGGCTAAACGAAGCGCCTCGGCTTTTTGATTACCGAATCCCAGGATTCTTAGTTGTCTTGCAAGTTTTTTCTTATCGGTTTGAATAACTGAATGAGCGTTTGGATACATGTGCACGAGGCTAAGCCACAGTTTAGCTACTCCTTCAGCGCGTGTTTTCCTGAGAAGCAACTCAGTAATCAAGTGATGAAAAGGATCGAGCTCTTGAGAACGCCAAGGAAAATCCCGTCCGTTTCTTCTATACCATTCAACAAAAAAATGGCGGCTTATCTCTTTCAACTTTCCTAGGCCTTTATTTCTTGTCTGCCAAACTTACAATAACTGTGAGACAGAATATCACTAACTATGGTGCGGATATCACTAACTATGAGAACCGAGAGCGTCATAAACGCGAGTAGGTCAGTCCCGTCTGGCCCTGGTATTTGCCGCCGCGATCTTTGTAGCTGACATCGCAGTCTTCATCTGATTCCAGAAAGACTACCTGGCCGATGCCTTCGTTCACATAGACGCGCAACGGCAGGTCGGCGAGATTTGCGAGTTCCACAACCAGACGCCCAACCCATCCGGCTTCCAACGGCGTTGTATTGACCAGCAGTCCAGCGCGCGCATAGGTCGATTTGCCCATCGCGATCCCGGTCACGTTGCGCGGCATCTGAAAAGTTTCGACCGTGACTCCCAGCGCATACGAATGCGGCGGCAGTAGATAATATCTCGAGCCGTCTTCGGTCGACCGCAACGGCGGTTCCACCAAGCACTCCTCATCAAACTGTTTAGGATCGATCTCGCGTCCATGAATTGGCGAGAACACGCGAAAGCCGTCGCCGGCCAGGCGCATGTCGTAACCGTAACTCGAGGCGCCGGCTGAAATGATGCGCCGGCCTTCAACTTCGCGCACCAACTTTGATTCGAACGGCCGAATGAGTTGGGCCTCTTCGGCCATGCGGCGAATCCAGCGATCTGATTTAACGGACATTTGATTTTGTTCCTGTCAGAACCACCTGCGGTAACGGGTGGGTTGTTTGTACATTTGCGAGCGCGTCAGGATAAGCAATTTGGAGTGCGGCGGCAAGCGCGAAGGGCAACGTCTAATTCTGGTGTGGCGTCATTCAGACTGAAAAAAAGCAAATGGAAAATTGAAAAATTCAAATTTAATTCGGAGGCATGAGCAAATTTTCATTTTGCACTTTCCAATTTTCAATTTTCACTCTAGCCTTTGGACATGAAACTCGTCGTCCTCGGTTCCGGCACTTCGGTTCCGCATCCTCAACGCGCGGCCGCCGGCTTCTGGTTGGAAACGGAGACAGGATCGCTCCTGTTGGATTGCGGCGCCGACACGCCGCATCGGATGGCGGCGGAAAATCTGGACTGGCCAGATCTTGACGCCATCTGGATCAGTCACCTGCATCTGGATCATTGCGGCGGCCTGGCATCATTTTTGTTCAGCACCAAACATGCGCCGCAGACGCAGTCGCGCCGAAAGCCGCTGACTATTCTTGGCTGCCAAGGAATTAGCAAGTTACTGCGCGCGATTGACGACGCGAACGACTACGGGTTATTCGACCAACCTTTCCCTATCGAAGTGCGAGAAATTTCCCTCGAAGCTGACTTTGAGATGCTTCCCGACTTGCGCGCGCGCAGCTTCTCAACCAGGCACACCAACGAGAGTCTGGCGATTCGTCTGACCGATCACGCCGGCGCTTCAGTTGTCTATTCTTCAGACACCGGGTATGACGAAGGCCTCGCGGCGTTCGCGCGCGGCGTTGATCTGCTGGTATTGGAATGTTCCTTCTGGCGCAATAAGCCGACGGCCAAACATCTCGAATTGGCAGACACAATGCGTCTCGCGGGTTTGGCTGAACCACGCAAGGTAATCCTGACGCATCTCTATCTCGAGTGGGACGGCATTGATCTTGAAAGCAAAGCCAAAGAATTGTGGCCGGGAGAGACGATGGCCGCCTATGATGGTTTGAGATTAGACATACAGAACCGGTCGCGGGTACAGAACCGGGAGCGGTAGCGACCGGATCATACACTCAAGTGTTTTTAGAGTCTCGAATCCTTTTCCGCTCTGGACATCTTTCATGTTCCTTGATCATTGTAATTTTCCGCGCGGGTTAGGCGGCGCGTAGTTTCAAATTTAGGGCACAATCTCGGAGAGGTTCGTCACATCAAGCAAAGCGACAACTTTGCCCATCTCATCTACAAACTCCACGATGCATCCGTCGGCGTGATGTTCATTACTTTCGAACACCTCCACAACGGTGCCGACATCGCCGCGCTTGAGGCCGACTTCCGGTTTGTCAACCAATAGCGCCACAACTCCGAGATATTTGATTCCGTCCATCCTACTAGTCCTCACTTCACGTAGCAGCTTACCTACCGCGGGAAGTCCGTCCCATTTTCGATGATCCAGGCTGTTCGCACAATAGCCATTCGGTCGCGGAGAGTAGGTTGGCATCAATCACATACTCTTGACCGAAGGGGACAAGCTCGCCTGGTGTCGCATCGCGCTCGCGAGCAATCCTGAGCAACTCAACGCGCAGCCATTCCGCGTCATCCAGGGTCAATCCCAAAGCTGCCCGAAACACTCTCGCCTTCTGCCCGCCGGATTCATGCTCAGGATTTAGCAAATAGTCCCGCAGCTTTGCTATGTCAACGAATGCTTTCTCGCAGTTTGGGAGTTTCATAGACCGGAGAGAAATCCTAGCAGTTCTGTCCAGTAATGCTTTTTTGCAAGGATGAGCCCGCACTCTTTGCTCTTTGCGTCCGTATTTAATCGGCAAAACGATTGACAGCTAGCACGGCTAAGAATAGACTTTGCGCGCATTTAGCCAGTTCAATCTGCGACTCTCAAACCTCTTATCGCAAAGGAGCGTGCCCCCATGAATCGAAAGTATCAAACTCTTCTAATCGGAACGTTAAGTTTGATCTTGATCGTGTTGGTTAGTAGCTGCCAACCTTCGCCTCCCGCCAATACGAATGCTCCCAGTCCGACAGCCAGTCCCACGGCCAGCCCGACAGCCAGTGCGAACGCAAGCCCGGGGGCCACTCCGGATGCCGGGAAGACCGGCACGCGAGGACCACATTGCGATGATCCTCCGCCCGCGAATCCTGCCAATTGCACGCCCCCGATCGATCAGCCATTCGTCGTGGGTTGTAACCTGCCCTTCGCCGGTGGACAAAGTCATGACATCGATCAGCATTGTCCGAATGAAGGCTGTGCTACGAGAGATAGAGACAAAGCCCAAAACGGGATCAAGAATAATCTTTGCTCGGTGGGACCTGCGATTCAGATCAGCACCACTTCCATCGATAAGCTACAGGCCGCTGTCGATCAGTTGGTTGCGCAGCACAGCTTCAGTTATGGACAGTCACCTCCACCGCCGGCTGATCGCGCAAAGCTGCACGACCTTTCCACCGTGGACGTGAATGGCAATGCCGTGCTACTGGGCGAGGGCAAGCTGGTCACGTTCGAAGGTTTTGTGCGCGACGCCAAACACGATGACACTTACCTTCAGGGCAATGGCCCGCAAGGTTTCAAAGGTGAAGGCGTCAACTGTAAGAACTCACTCCTTGAATGGAATGACATCCATGTGGCTCTCACCGAGACCCCTGGGGCTGACGAATGTTCCAGCGTGACCGCCGAAATCATTCCGCACTTCAGGCCGGCCTTGTGGGAACGATTCGATTCCAACGCGTGTACTTCTCCGCACGTCACTAACCCGCTTCCGATCAAAAATCTGCGGGTCAGAATCACGGGCCAACTTTTCTTTGACGGCAGTCACACGGCCGGTCAATGCGGGGCTCAACCGGGAGTAAATAGTTTTCCGCGCCGCTCCGTCTGGGAAGTCCACCCGGTTTACGCCATCGAGGTTTTCGATACCGCCAAGAACAAATTCGTCACGCTGGAAGAATGGGCGCAGGGACTGTAAACGCCTGAGGCATTAACCCGACCGTAAGGGAGGGCTCAGATTGAGGGCGTGGAATAACGGAGCCCTCCCTTACGGTCGGGCTAACGCCCCGGGGCAACACAACTCTAGGTCGCCACTTACTTTTCCGGTACTGGTGCAGTTTGAGAAAGTGGCACGGGCGTCCCGCCCGTGAATACACGCGCAGGATGCGCGTGCCACATCAAACTGCACCAGCACCTACTTTTCCTTGTCCCTTCCCGGTAATTTGTGTATCGTTTACTAGCGGATTCTCCTCCCGCCCCTCGCCCCGCAACTCGATTTCAAAGTCTTACCTACGACAGGAGCCTGGCCTATGAAACACTGCCCGAAATGCGATTTTACTTTTGCCGACTTTTATAACGTGTGCGAATTTGACGGCGCTGAACTTGTTGACGATCCGGAGCATCCGCCCTCATTCGTGAGAGCCTCACCGCCGCCATCGCGCTTTCGGCGCGTCTTAAAGTCGCCGCTGTTCTTGACCGGCTTATTGGTGGTGGCCTTGTTAGCGAGCGCGCTCCTGATTGGTTATTACGATGCCGCAAATCAGTCGAAGTCGATTGCCGGGAACCAACCTTCGCAGAATTCAATAGTCAGTCCAGTCGGTCCAACGCAGACTTCAGTTCAGCCTCCAGCACAGATCAAAACGCCGGCCACTTCATCGCAAGCGTCCGCCTTAAGCAATTCGAAGAGAACGGAAAAATCTTCCTCCCCATCGCGCTCCACGTTGGGCTCCACGTTGAGCTCAAATGCACGGCGGCCAGCGACAGCTTCGCGCTCACGGGCGCGACTTCAGTCACCAGCCTCCGCCAGAAATCAGCCGAGCAGATCCCCGACTGCGCTGCGAACAGAATCCACGGACACTGCCAATCAAAAGGAACCCAAACTTACGGCGATGCTGAAAACAACCTGGCGCATTCTGAAAAAGCCGTTTAAGTTCTAGCGCACCCCGACGTTCACGTCGATCGTGTCTTCTCGTTATACGAAAGGGACTGTAGCGCAAGCTGTTAACTTGCGTTTGGGAGTGCGCTTGTACGCTAAAGGGTTTTCAGAGTACCAACTTTAGTCGGGCTTTCGTAAAGCTAAGTGGCTTGAGAATAAACACTCTGCCCGCTTCCAAAGTAAGAATCATAAACGTGCTGGTAAACCAACTCACATTTCTGAGCATACACGGGTCGTGCGTACGATGGCGGCAACTCGTCAAGTGAGTCTTGAATCGTCAATTGAACGGAAGCTCTTGCCTGTTGCTTTGTCCGCCAATCGATCACCAGCTTCTCGCGCTTAAGCGTAGCCAACAGTTCGCGGGCGACTTTCTTTACCATTTCTGTTTCCTTCTTGGTTAGGGACATCTCCGGCTTGGTCAGTAAGTCAAAGATTGCCAGTTCTTCATTGGAAAGTTGCTCCGCAATCGTTCGCTTGTCCTCTTCATTGAGTGCTTTTGTAAATTCAACCAGTCCACTGAAAAACACTTCGACGTTGATCGCGCCGGAGTTGTATTCTTCGATCATACGCTGAAACTTCTCCAGGAAATCCATTCGGGTCCTGTTTTCCAAAATCATCTTTGCGAGCTTAACGCTCAACGATGCCTTGAGCTTTTCGGCCTCAATTCTCTTCCGGCCTTTCGCAAAGCGTTTCTGCAATGCGTCAAAGTCGATCTTGCTCAAGTCGACCTTCCGCGGCGCCTCGTGAATTACATACGCTTCTGCGGCGACCGAACGATCAAGCAGTTGGTCAACGCCACTCATGATTTCTGAGATGTCGATTTCCGGAGTCTCAGTTCTAATCTTGTCAGCGATAGTTTTGAAAAGAGCGCACGTCGGATAAAACTGATTAGCAAGAAAGTCAGGCAAAATGGCTTTGTAAAGCGTCGACACATTTGACTCAAGCGTCAGATAGCGCCGTTTTGATTCGTCGTTTACGACAATTGCCTCGACGGCATCATCGATTAGTTTTACCCGCCCGAATCCCGGCGCGAACGCAATTGTATGAGGATCAACCCCGCGATCCTTACAGAAATCCGTCACGTCGGCGATCGCCCCTCGGAGCAATGCGATTAATGACTCTTTGTCCTTTACGGGTGTTTCGCCATCCGTAAGCCCGCTTGGCGAACCCGCATAGATTGCCAGCGCCTTTTCGAGGTTCCTGAACACGCCGACGTAATCAACGATCAATCCGTTGACCTTGTCAGGAAATACGCGATTAGCACGCGCGATTGTCTGCATTAGAGTGTGGTTTTTCATCGGCTTATCGAGATAGATGGTGGAACAGCTTTCGACATCAAAGCCCGTTATCCACATCGCGCAGACGAATGCGATTCGCAGCGGATCTTTCTCATCCTTGAATTTCTCGTCAAGATCCTCCTTGTTCATGCGTCGTCGGTGAGAGACGATGTTCGCACCTTTAGCTGCCAAATCCTCCACCTCATTTTGCGATTGCGAGACGACCACAGCCATATCGGTTTCACGTATGAACTTGATCTTGTCTTCAAGCTCGCTTCGTTCAGCTTCATCACACGTCGCGAGCCTCGCTTCCAATTCGCCTAAATGCTTTTGCCAATACTCCTGAACCTTGTCGTACATTCGAATAGCAGTGGCCTTGTCAATAGATATGACCATCGCCTTACCTTGAAAGCCCCGACCTATGAAATGCTCAACGATATCTTCGGCGATGCGCTCCAGCCGCTCGTCGCGAGTGATCAGGTGATACTCGCGTGAAAACTCGCGCTCCAGCTTCTTCTCCTGGTCTTCGCTCAATCCGGCGTCTTCGATCAGCTCCGCCATCTCATCGTTAAGGTTTTCGTTGACCAGTTGTAGTTCGGGAATACGGTTCTCGTAAAAGAGCGGCACAGTCGCGCGGTCATCCACCGATTGTTTGAAGTTGTAGATGCTGACGTAATCGCCAAAGACTTCCTTTGTCCTTTCTTCACCAGCCATCAGCGGCGTGCCGGTAAAGCCGATGAACGCCGCATTCGGCAGAGCGTTTCTCATATTCAACGCCAACTGATCGTATTGGCTGCGATGAGCTTCGTCCGTAATGACGATGATGTCCGAGCGATCCGAGACCATCGGATGGACTTCGCCGCGGTCAGTGCGAAACTTTTGAATGAGCGTGAAGACGTAGCGGTGGTTCTCGCCGAGAAGTTGTCTTAGGTGTTCGCTGCTCTGTGCTCGAACAGTCTTCTCAGGTTCCGTTACTGCGCCACAGCGCGCAAAGTTCTTATAGATTTGATCGTCGAGGTCGTCGCGGTCGGTGACGATGACAAACGTCCAATTGCCCTGCAACTTGCGCAGAATCTTCTGCGAGAAGAAAACCATCGAGAAGCTCTTACCGCTTCCCTGCGTGTGCCAGAAGACGCCGAGCCGCCCCTGGTTCTCTCGAATCTGTCGCACCGCTTCGATGGCCGCGTTCACACCCAGATACTGGTGATTCATCGCCACGAGCTTTTGCAATCCGCCCTTGCGTTCGCTGAACAGCGCGAAGTTTTCGACGAGGTCGAGCAAACGGCGCGGCTCGCAGGTGCCGCGAATCATCGTCTCAAGGCTGACGATGCCCGGCTCTTCTTCGTCGCTAATTCTGTTCCAATCAGTAAAGTGGTCCCAGTTGCCGGTGATGCTGCCAATGCGGCCTTTGCTTCCGTTCGAGAGTATGATGAACGAGTTGTACCAGAAGAGCTGCGGAATGGTGTTCTTGTAATCGCGCAGGTTGTGTTTGAAAGCGTGTTCGATGCGCAACTTCTTCAGCTCGATGAAAACGAGCGGCAAGCCGTTGACGAAGCCGATCAGATCGGTGCGCCGCTTGTACATATCGCCCGTGATCCAGAACTGCGACGCGAGAAAGAAATCGTTATTTTCAGGCTTCTCCCAGTCAATAACCCGAATACGTTCGTCGGTGGCAGCGTCAGGATCGTCACCACTGCGAAGCGTGACTTTCACGCCGTTCTTCAGCAGCTTATAGATTTCGCGATTTGCTTGAGCGGGAGACATCGCGTGCCGGTCGCGGGTGAGTTGTTCGATTGCCTCATGAATAGCTTCTCTTGCTGCGTCAGGATTCAGTCGCTCCAGCACAGGCCGCAACCGTGAAACTAGAACTACCTCAGCCTGAGTCTCACGTTCGAGCGTTCCTTTCGGTCCGAAGCGCTCGTGGTAGCAGTTCGCCGTCTCCCAGCCGAGTTCTTTGAAAAGCTCAATGGCAGGTTGTTCGACGAGCGAGTCTTCGGAGTACGTAAGATTCATTGCGGATTGTTTCGTAGTAGATCCTGCGGAATGTCCCCACGCTTTTTGCGTCTTCGGAAACTAAGCTCGACTTGACCCACTCTTCTTCGCGAATTCCAATACTCCCCATTAAGTCTCTTTGGCGGCTGCCCATCAATATTGAGACTTGTCGTCCCGTCGTGAATCGGGCTTCTCGCGATCAGCGCGACATTGGGTCGACTAGTATATGTGTACACAAGCTTTCGAAGTTGGGCATCTTCATCTACTAAGAAGTCTGCGGAATAGCTATGACTAGTCATCTCAGCTGTGTGCAGTACACAGCTCACAGAAAGAAAGGACTGTCTAATCACAAGCACTGCAGGAATTGCTTTCTCCTCAGCCTCCGCGCCTTTCAAAACGGGCCGAATTGTGCCAATCCAAATGCCGTTCAAATTGGGAAAGGGAACTAACCACCCGTGAAGCAATCGCCACTTCCATAACCACTTCGCGAAGATTCCGAAAAGAACGACGTCAGCGGTCACAACGTTGGGAAGGAGTTTGACCATCGACCAGACATCAGCAAATCTTACCGCTGCAATCCGTGCGCTTGCGAGCCACGCTGCCGCCGAGGCAAAGACCAGCATCCAAATAAAGCGTTGTGCCTTAATGTTCTTCATTTGAAGCCAACGTAGTCCCAAGCCGCTGAAAGAAACGAATGCGCTTGTTGGCGGGTCCACTTCTGAATCGGCCTAAATAAATACTTAAGATCATTTACTTCGCCCCATTCCTTACACTGCTCGTCATCAATGGTTGCGTTGAATGTGTGCGCTAATGCGAATCGCAGATCGTCTTTGTAGGTCGTGTGAAAAAATCCCGAGTTCGGAACATTCCACACCAGGCACTCAATCAAATAAGAAGCAATCCCTTTCGCCGCGGTAATTCCATCGTCCTCCATTTGATATCGCAGTCGCTTCATTATCCGAACTACACGCTTGTAATATCGAGACGTCGCATCGTTCTTGCTTACACCGTTCTGGTAATTCTGTTCAGGCCAGTTCTCAATTCGGTATCCATCATCAGTTTTGAATGCGATCCCCAAATGGTATCTGTTTGATCCATCCTTGAGGTATCGGCGATGCTGAAACGCTGGTAAGACGTCCGCATCTACGCGGTAGGAGTTTTCGTGAATATCGAAAGCTTTATTTCCTTTTTTCACGTAGTCCGCGCCGAAATATTTTGTGAGGGCGCTTCCGACCAGCTCCTTAAAACGAGCAAAAGTGAAATCGCTGTCAACTAGTCCATAGTCGGCGTTTTTCTTTCCAGGCGCGTAATCAGTGAAGAATGTCGAATTCAGGCGCACGCAGATATCGACATCGCTTTCTTTACGGACGTTCGTTCGCGCTCTATAGGAGCCTTGAGTGAAGACCGATACGTCCATACTGTTCAACGCAGAATTCGAAGCAATCGCCTTCTTGACGGCCTGTTCAGCATTCTGACACTTCTGATCCTCTGTAGTTCCCGGACCTTGTGCCCAACCGTTAATTGTTTCGTCAGAGACGCTCATTCACAAAGCTCCTTGTCCAACTTGATTTCGCCTGAAACTAACTTCGGCAGCAGCAGGTCGCGGGCACGGCGAAGATTAGAGTTTCTTCGCAGCAAATTCAGGATGCTATCAAATAACGGCCGCACCTTCTCCGTGAACCGGTCAATGATCGGAGAAGGCGGTTTGGCGACATCGAACTGACGAAAGGTGTCGATCACGATTGTTTGAAAGGTCGCTCCACCCGTGTTCTTCTTTAGGTAATCCACTGAGTGAAGTGTCAACAGAAAAAGATAAAGTTGGGTGATTCCTTCACGCCCCAAAAGTGCGTAGCAAGACTGATTCATCGCCATGTCGCCAGCGGACATCACTGTGCTCCCAACGGTTCCGCGGGCTGTGATGAATACGGTGTCTTTGGGATAAAGACGACTGTTACATTTCGATAATCCAAGTTCCGTAACTTGTTTCTCCGTGGATATCACGTAAGAGCTCAACGGTGCATCTGCTGGCGAAAAGAAGGGAATCGAGCCGCCCCAGTATTCGGCCACGGTAGTCTTTGGCGTGCCGCCACTTAATACGTCCGATAGGTCCGTGAACTTTACTACTTCCCAACCTTTCGGAATCTTACCTAAGCGCGAATCGACGAGTTCGATTTCTTCATGATCAGGAAAGCAGAAATGAACGAACCAATCACGATAGAGCGTTTGGGTCGTCTCCTCCAGAATCTGAATTCGCCGCACGTTGTTTTCAATTAGGTCGTCGTAGGCTGAAAGTACACCGACGATCCGCTCTTGTGTCTCAATCTCCGGGAGATCAATTTCAAGGTCATTCAAGAGCGTCATCGTTAAGAACTTCGTTGCTACTCCCGTTGAAATACTCTGTAGTAATCCAAGCTTTGGCCGCAGAGAGTAATACAGAAACCGATTGAGAAGCCGACCCGAATTGAGAGAGCGAATTACATAAGTCCTTTGATAAACGTCAAACTTGCCGTTGTAGTACTTCAACGGATATATGCCGTTTGCATTGTTACCTGCTAGCAGCACGCACTCAGCGTCGAACGAGTAAGTATCCGTTCGCAGGGTCTGTTGTGAGCAAGTGAAGAACGGGTAGGCACCTTTCGGCCTTGCGGCGTTCGAGTCGAGCTTTCCCGTCTTAAAAGAAACCAGCTCTCCAAGCTTTGCGGTTGTCCAATCGATCGTCATGCCAGTTCCATTATCTGTGTGATATTCTCGGCAATTCGCTCCTCTAGTTCTCGTGCCTCCGCGTTGAGCACTTCGAGTTCTTCGTTTAATTCTTCCAACCGCTCATAGAAATCAAATTCGTCTGGCGGCCGTTTTGTTATGCCGACGTAGCGTCCAGGATTGAGGCTCCAGCCCCGCGCTTCGATCTCTTCTTTGGTTGCGACCTTACAAAGTCCTGGAACGTCCGTGTACTTCAATGTGGGAAATTTCTCTCTCAACAACTTTTCACTGCCGTCAGTGGTCTCTGGTTCTTCGTCCCGATAGAGCCGCGAAATATTGGCAATCAACTCAAGCTGATCGGGCGAGAAGTCGCGATGAGCACGATCGACCTGCCTGTAGAAGTGACGTGCGTCGATGAAAAGTACTTTGTGTTGGCGTGACGTGCTGGCTTTTGCTCTATCGAAAAACCAGAGCGTGCACGGGAGCGTGACCGTGTAGAAGAAGTTCGAGCCGATGGCAATCATCACGTCGACGGCGTCAGTCTGAATTAACTTTTTGCGAATCTCCAACTCCGAACCGCGCGAATCACTGGCCGAACTTGCCATTACGAATCCGGCGCGGCCCTTTACGCTTAGAGCACCGTAGAACATCTGAATCCAGATGTAATTTCCGTTATCGACACGCGGCATGCCGAAGGGAAAGCGTTTGCGGTCGTCTTTGATTCGGTCTTTGTCGATGCGATCCACATTGAAAGGAGGATTAGCCATCACAAAGTCGAAGCGACCGGTGCATTGATGAATGTCTTCGTAATAGGAATTGCCCTGGCGCACATCGCCCGATAGTCCGTGCACTGCAAGATTCATTTTGCAAAGTCGCACCGTTTCGTCGGTCTTCTCTTGTCCAAAAACAGTAATCTCAGCGGTTGGGTTCTTGTGATGGTTTTCAACGAAGCGTGCACTCTGCACGAACATGCCGCCCGAACCGCAGGCGGGATCGAAGATGCGTCCATGAAACGGCTCGATCACTTCGACGATGAGCTTCACTAACGAAGTGGGCGTAAAGAACTCGCCGCCCTTTGAGCCTTCAGCCTTCGCGAATTCGCCGAGGAAGTATTCGTAAATCTTGCCGAACACATCGCCCTCAATATCCATCGGAATTGAGGCGAAAGTCTTCAACAGAGTCTTGAGCAAGTCGTTATCGAAAGCCCGATAAGTTTTCGGCAGTACGCCACGTAGTTCTTCGTTTTCGTTCTCGATTAACTCCATCGCCTTATTAATCCACATACCCACGTCTGAGCCTTCA
>Ga0207684_10000746_pt1 | contig 37987 bp, 36 predicted proteins | sample KBSK5501metaG_FD_184342 | JGI IMG/M metagenome (GOLD analysis project Ga0207684, IMG submission 184342) | Corn, switchgrass and miscanthus rhizosphere microbial communities from Kellogg Biological Station, Michigan, USA - KBS K5-50-1 metaG... | ecosystem: Host-associated > Plants > Roots >... | reverse complement strand
AGGAGGCTCCTATGTTTTTCGAGCTGCGGCAATACGTGGTCCGTCCGGGACAGCAGAAGGCGTGGGTGAAGTGCATGGAGGAGGAGATCATCCCGTTCCAGGTCAAGATGGGCATGGTCATCCTCGGATCGTTCGTCGGCGAGGAAGACGACAGCGTGTACGTCTGGATCCGGCGCTTCGAGAACGAGGCCGAGCGCAAGCGCCTGTACGACCTCGTGTACCAGAGCGACTACTGGAAGAACGAGATCTCGCCGAAGGTCGGCACGCTGATCGACCGCGAGCAGATCAAGGTTCAGCGCATCGTGGCCACGCCGCACTCGGTCATTCAGTAGCGGATGCGGCTGAGCCTCGCCTTCGAGATGCAGCGTCCGGTCCTCGATGACCACGCGGTCATCGAGGACACGCTCGCGCAGTGCGTGCTGGCCGACGAGATGGGCTTCGACGCCGTGTGGTTCGTCGAGCACCACTTCCTCACGAGCTTCTCGATGTCGCCGTGCCCGGAGGTCATCTTCGGCGCGCTGAGCCGGCTGACCAAGCGTATCCGGCTGGGCTTCGGCGTGGTGATCTTGCCCTATCACCATCCCGTGCGCGTCGCGGAGCGCGTGGCGATGGTGGACCACATGTCGGGCGGCCGCGTCGAGTTCGGCACCGGGCGGTCGGCGCCGTACGAGCAGACCGGCATGGGGATCGATCCGCGCGACACGCGCGCCATGTGGGAAGAGTCGCTCCGCATGATTCCGCGGATCTGGGAGGACGGGCTCTTCTCGTGGCAAGGCAAGTACTGGAGCGTGCCGCCGCGCGACGTCCGCCCCAAGCCACTGCAGCGGCCGCACCCGCGCATCTGGGTGGCCGCGCTGCAGCCCGCGACCTATCAGCTCGCCGCCGAGCTCGGCATCGGCGTGATGGCGCTCAGCGTCGCCTCGCCCTCGTACCTCGCGCCGCACATCAAGGCCTACAAGGAGCGCGTGCGCCGCGCCACGCCGGTCGGCAAGGTCGTCAACGATCAGTGGCTCAGCGCCACCATGGCCTTCTGCGACCGCGACGCCAAGGCGGCGCGCGAGCTCGCCGCGAAGTCGCTGCGGACCTTCTTCGGGCCGGATCGGCCCTACTTGAAGGATCAGACGCATCTCTACGAGCAGCTCGTCGAGTCGTGGGGCGGCGTCCCCGAGCATCTCAAGGCGAACTTCGCGCGCTATCTCAAGGCCGAGGGCGTCGCCGCTGCGCCCGAGGTCGATCTCTCGGGCGGCTCGGGGCAGATCGCCTCCGCGCTCTGGAATCAGATCGACGCCGACACCCTGGTCGAGCGCGGTGTGCTCGTGGCGGGCGATCCCGACGACTGTCTGCGGAGCATCGCCATCCACGAGGAGGCGGGCGTGGACGAGCTGCAATTCTTGATGGCGACGGAGACGATCGCGCACGACCGTGTGATGTCGTCCATCGAGATGTTCGGGAAGTACGTCATTCCCGAGCTGAAGCGCCGCTCAGCCTGACGCCCCGAAGAGCTCCACGGCCCACGCAGCGTGCGCCGCCGCGTCGGCCTTGAGGAAACGGAAGCCGGCGTCGCGCGCGTAGCGAAAGTCAGTCTCGGTGTCGCCGACGTGGTAGTACGCGGTGGCCGCGAAGCGCGTCCTCAGCTCGTCCAGCCCATGCTTGAGCACCGTGAAGTCGACGGCGATGCCGAGCGCGCCCCAGAGCGCCTGCTGGTAGGCGATCGGCCGATCCGAGCAGCTGCCCACGAGAAAGCCGAGGCGCTTGGCGGTTTTCACCAGCGCGAGCGGCACCACGCCGGGCGGCTCGCCGCACTCCAGCGTGCCGTCGATGTCGAAGCTCACCAGCGTGAGGCTCATGGCAGGCCCGCGCCGGGGACATCCACGCGCACGCGCTCGATCGCTCCATCCCGCTTGTCGGCCATGGCCGGGCCGCTGCCGGTGCTCGTGCAGAGGTAGAGCGTGCGGCGATCGGCGTCGCCGAGCATGCAGGCGAAGGCGAGCCGCGCGCCCGTCGGGATCGTACGCTCGATGCGTCCGCCGTCGAGCACGCGCAGCACGCGCGGCGTCCGCGCGTCGGCCACCCACACCGCGCCCTCGGCATCGAGGCAGATGCCGTCGGGAAAGCAGCCGTCGAGCGCCGCGAAGAGCCGCCGGTTCGACAGCGCGCCGTCGGCGGCCACGTCGAAGGCGGTGAGCCGGTGCGCCAGCGTCTCGGCGACGATCAGCGTACGGCCATCGGGCGTGATGACGGTGCCGTTCGGAAACGACAGCTCGTCGGCGGCGCGCGTGACGCTGCCGTCGGGATCCACGCGCGCGATGCACGTCGTGCGCGGCGGCTCGCCGCGATGGCGATCGAAGCCGAAGTTTCCGATGTACGCGCGGCCCGCCGCATCGACGACCATGTCGTTGCAGGGCCCGGTGGCGAGCGCGGAGAGGTCGGCGACCACGCGCGGCTTGCCGCCCTCGATGCGCAGCAGTCGGCGGTCGAGCATCGAGACGACCAGCAGCGCGCGGTCAGGCGTCCACCCGAGCCCCGACGGCCGCTGCGGGATCTCGACCACGGTCTCGAGCCTGCCGGCGGAGTCCACCGTCAGCACCCGCTGGGTGTAGAAGTCCGAGAACCACAGCTTGCCGTCGCGCCAGCGCGGCGCTTCGGGAAACGTCAGGCCGTCGACCACGACTTCCATCGTCGCCTCCATCGGGGCCGAGCGCGCGCCGACGCGGCCGAAAGTTGCCCCGAGCTTCGGATCGTGGTACGTGTGGCGACGTTTTGCAACACGCCTTTTCCGTCGATACGCTGCGCGATCGCGTCGCCGTCGTCACCGGCGCCAGCCAGGGCATCGGCCGCGCGATCGCCCTCGAGCTGGCGAAGGTCGGCGCCCACGTGGTCGCGTGCAGCCGTCGCCGCGCCGCCGTCGACGCGGTCGCCGCGGACGTCCGCGCGCTCGGTCGTCGCGCGCTCGGGGTGACGTGCGACGTCGGCGATGCGCGCCAGGTGGACGAGGCGGTGGAGCGCGCCCTCGCCGAGTTTGGCCGCATCGACCTGCTCGTCAACAACGCGGGCTACCGCATCCGCGCGCGTCTGGAGGATCTGCCGCGCGCGGAATGGGACGCGATGATCGCCACCAATCTGACCGGCGTCTTCCTCTTCTCGCAGGCGGTCGGCCGCGCGATGATCCGCCAGCACGCGGGCAAGATCGTCAACGTGACGTCGGTGGCCGGGCGCAGCGGCGCGCGCGGCATGGCCGCCTACGCGGCGGCCAAGGCCGGCGTGACGGCGCTGACGCAGAGCCTGGGCGCCGAGTGGGCGAAGTACGGCATCACCGTCAACGCCGTGGCGCCGGGGCCGACGGAGACGGAAGGCGTGCTCGAGGTCTGGAAGACGCCGGCCATGATCGCCCAGGCCTCGCGCGAGGTGCCGCTACAGCGGCTGGCGCGCCCCGAAGAGGTCGCGTGGGCGGTGATCTTCGTCGCCTCCGACGCCGCCAATTTCATGACGGGCGAAACGCTCTACGTGAGCGGCGGCCCGCGTGTCGCCAACCGCGAGGACTAGATGACGTCGCCGCTCGAGGCCGCCCGCAAGCTGGCGCCCCAGATCCGCGCCAGCGCCGACGAAACGGACCGCCGGCGCGAGCTGCCGCGCGCGCTCTTCGAGGCCATCGCCGACGCCGGCCTGTTTCATCTCGCGGTGCCTCGCGCCATCGGCGGCGGCGAGATCGACCTGCCGACCTACGTGCAGGTGATCGAGGAGCTGGGCAAGGCCGATGCGAGCACGGGCTGGGTCGTCAATCAAGGCGCGATCTACGCGACCTACGCCGCGCGGATGCCGCGCGCGGCCGCCAAGAAGATCTGGATCGACCCGCCGCGCGCCGTCGTCGCGAACACGCCGGCTGCAACCGCGAAGGCGGTCGTCGTCCCCGGCGGGTATCGCGTCACCGCCGATCGCCAGGGCTTCAGCACCGGGTGCCGTCACGCCATGTGGATCGCCGCCCACGCCCAGGTGATCGAGCACGGCAGCGTCAGGCTGGAGCCCGACGGCACGCCGGAGATGCGCTACGCGCTCGTGCCGGTCGCCGAGGCCGAGCTGCTCGACACCTGGCACACGCGCGGTATGCGCGGGACCGGCACGCACCATTTCAACGTCCGCGACGTCTTCGTCCCCGAGGAGCGGACGGTGCGCTCGGCGACAGCGCCGTTGCTCGAAGACGGGCCGCTCTACAAGATTCCGCGCACGCTGTGCTTCGCGTCCGGCGACGCCGCGGTGGCGCTCGGCATGGCGCGCACGTGTCTGGAGGCGTTCGCCGAGCTCGCCGGCTCCAAGACGCCGCGCGCGATGCCCAATCTCCTGCGCGAGCAGTCGATGGTGCAGGTGAGTGTCGGCCAGTGCGAGGCGTGGCTGCGCTCGGGCCGCGCGTTCCTCATGGAGGCCGTCCGCGAGATCTGGGAGGCGGCGACGAGCAATGCCGTGACGCTGGATCAACGCGCGAATCTTCGGATCGCGACGACGCACGGCATCCGTCTGGCCGCGCAGATCATCGACACGGTGTACAACGCCTCCGGCGCGACGGCCGCCTACGACGGCAACCTCATTCAGCGCCACTTTCAGGACATCCACGTGATCACCCAACACCTACAAGGCAGGCTGGCGCACTACGAGCTCGTCGGCCGCTACTGGCTCGGGTTGCCCATCGACGAGGGGAGGCTCTGACGTGCCGAGAGGATTGACCGCCGTTCTGCTGCAGCCGGGAAAGCCGCTCGCGCTGGAGACGCTGCCCACGCCGGAGATCGAGCCGGGCGGCGTCCTCATCAAGAACACCGCGGCCGCGATCTGCGGCTCCGACCTCCACTACTGGCGCAACGACAACAACTACAGCGGCCCGGATATTCGCCGCGTGCCCGGCCACGAGTTCACGGGCGTCGTCCACACCCTCGGCAAGGGCGTCACCACCGACTCGCTGCGCCGGCCGCTGAAGGAAGGCGATCGCGTGGCGTTTCCGTTCTTCACGCCGTGCAACCGCTGCTACTGGTGCATCCGCGGCGAGCACCACGCGTGCCCGCATCGCCATCGCATGAGCCAGCAGTTCACGCTCAACGAGTACCCGTACTGCGACGGCGGCTACGCCGAGTACTACTACCTGCGGCCCGGCCACTACGTCTTCAAGGTGCCCGACGTGCTGCCCGACGAGGCGATCCCGCCCGTGAACTGCGCGCTGTGCCAGGTGCTGCACGGCCTCGAATATTCCGGGATGAGGTTCGGCGATGTCATCGTCATCCAGGGCGCGGGCGGCCTCGGCATCTACGCGGCGGCGGTGGCCGCCGAGAAGGGCGCGTCGAAGGTGATCTCCATCGACGGCCAGACGCCGCGCCTGGCCATGGCGAAGAACTGCGGCGCGACGGACCTCATCGACATGCACGAGTTCCCGACGCCCCAGGCCCGCGTGGCCCGCGTGAAGGAGCTGACGGACGGGCGGGGCGCGGACATCGTGGTCGAGGTGGTCGGCATCGCGTCGGCGACGGTCGAGGGCCTCGACATGGTCCGCGTCAATGGCACCTTCGTCGACATCGGCAACATCGTGCCGCAGACGATCACGCTGCCCGCCACCAAGGTGATCACGCAGCAGATCACGTGGAAGGGGCTGATGCACTACGACCCATGGATCATGCCGAGCGCGCTGGACTTCCTCGTGCGCACCAAGGACAAGTACCCGCTGTCCAAGGTCGTCTCGCACAGCTTCCCGCTCTCCGAGGTCAACCGAGCGTTCGAGATGGCGGAGTGGCAGGGCAAGAACTCGGGCACGGCGGCCACGCGCGTCATTCTCAAGCCGTAACGGCGTGAGCGTCCCCGTCGTCGACCTCAGCGTGGCGCGCGCGGGCGGCCGCGCCGAGCGGATGCGCTCGGCCGCCGCCATCGACGCCGCGTGCCGTGACATCGGCTTCTTCGCCATCGATGGTCACGGCGTCTCCGCGTCCGTCGTCGATGACCTGCGCCGCGCGGCCCACGCGTTCTTCGCGCAGCCACCCGCCGTCAAGCTGGCGGCGCGCCATCTCGTCGCCGGCACCAACCGCGGCTACCACGCCGCGGGCGGCGAGGCGCTCTCCGCGGCGATGGATGCGCCGGCGCCGCCGGATTTGAAAGAGTTCTTCCACGTCGGTCCCGTCGATGTCGGCGCCGACGCGTACTACACGAGCGCCGAGGGGCGCCATCACTTCACCCCGAACGTCTGGCCGGCGGCGCCCGCCGACTTCGAGCGCGCGGCGACCGCGTACTACCGGGCGATGGGCAATCTCGTGCGCGAGCTGATGCGATTGGCGGCGCTCGCGTTGTCCGTCGAAGAGACGTTCTTCGACGACAAGATCGACCGCTCGATCGGCACGATGCGGTTGAACTACTACCCGGCCCAGGGCAGCGCGCCCGCGCCCGGCCAGCTCCGCGCCGGCGCGCACACCGACTATGGCGGCTTCACGATCCTCAGCGGCGAGGACGTGCCCGGCGGTCTTCAAATTCGCACGCGCGACGGCCACTGGGTGGACGTGGCCACGACGCCCACGCGCCTCGTCGTCAACATCGGCGATCTGTTGATGCGCTGGACGAACGATCGCTGGCTGTCGAACCTGCATCGGGTCGTCAATCCGCCGGCGGGCGACGGGCGACCACGCCTGTCCATCGCGTTCTTCAACCACCCGAACTACGACGTGACGATCGAGTGTCTCGCCCCGCCCGGAGCGGCCAAGCATCCGCCCGTGCGCTCCGGCGACTATCGCGACCTCAAGTACGCCAAGACGGGACTGACGGCGGCGCGCGAGCGCGCCTGACGCGGGAGGAGCCGATGCGCTACCGAGGCATGGACCAGACAGCGCTCGACGCGGCATACAACAACGGCGCCGCCGTGGGACCGCTCAAGCGCGAGCGCTATGCCGCCGAGCGCGCGCGGCGCAGCGACCTGTTCCGCGCCGAGCATCCCGGCTGGAAAGGCTTCGCGTACGGCGCGGCGCCGCGGCAGCGGCTCGACGTCCATCCGTGCGGCGACGCCGGCGCGCCCACGCTGGCCTTCATCCACGGCGGTTACTGGCAGACCAACGACAAGGAGCCGATGGCCTTCGTCGGCGCCGGCCTGCTGCCGTCGGGCTTCCACTTCGTCAACATCGAGTACACGCTGGCGCCGGCCGTGCGTCTCGACGCGATCGTGGCCGAGGTGCGCGCGGCGGTGGCGTGGACGATCGCCCACGCCAGGGAGTGGGGCGGCGACCCCGCGCGCGTGTTCGTGTCCGGCAACTCCGCGGGCGGCCATCTGACGGCGATGGCGATGAGCGACGCGCGGGTCGCGGGCGGCGTCGCCATCAGCGGGCTCTTCGATCTCGAGCCGATCCGCCTGAGCTATCTCAACGAGAAGCTAGAGCTCGACGCGGCCGAGGCCGAGCGCAACAGCCCGATTCACCACCTGCCAGCGCGTTCGGCGCCGCTCGTCGTCACCGTCGGTCTCGACGAGCTGCCGGAGCTGATCCGGCAATCGGAGGAGTTCGCCGCCGCGTGGACGAAGCGAGGCCTGCCAGGCCGGTACCTGCCGCTCGAAGGCCACGATCACTTCTCGATCGTGGACGAGCTCGCGACTCCCGACGGGCGGCTGATCGCCGCGCTCAAAGCGCTGGCTGGCACCTAGGCCCCGAGCCACTCTAGGATTTTAGGATTCTCGTCGCGCGGGTAGGCGTGCGAGAGGTCCTCGATCTCGCGATAGACAAGCCGCGCGCCCGCGGTGGTGAGCACATCGCGCGCCAGCCGCGCAGTCTCCACCGGGAACATCCAGTCGAGCGCACCGTGCAGGAGATAGATCGGCCGGTCGCGAAGCGCGTGCAGCGCGGTGCCCGTGAGTAGCATCGGGTGAAGCACGCCGCAGGCGGGCGCTAGATGGGTGAACGGCGAGCCCTCGCGAGCGCCCTGCATCAACGCGTACGTCGCGCCGTCCGACATGCCGGTGAGCAGCACGCGCGTGCGATCGACGGGATAGCGCCCGACGACCGACTCGACCATGCGCAGGAGCCGCGGCGCGTCGACGTCGTTGCCCATGAGCGACCACGTGCGCGACTCCGAGGTCGGCGCGAGCACGAGCGTGTCGCGCGCCCGCGCCTCGCGCAGCCAGGACCAAAGAAAGTCGCGACCGTGACCGTGACCGCCGTGCAGCGCGACGACCAGCGGCATGACTGTACGGCCGTCCCACGTCTCGGGGACATAGAGCGAGAAGCCGTCGCGCGTGTCGCGATCGTTGTCGGCGTGCAGCACGCCGACGCGGCGGGCATCGTCGTCCTCGCGCAGCGTCCCGTCGCGCAGCCGCTCGATCAGGCTATCGTCGTCTCGGCGCGCGGGATCGAGGAACCAGCGACTCACCGGATCGAACGCGGGCGCCAGCGGATAGAGGCTCTCCTGGACGCGTGCGAAGCGGCGCAGCGCACGGTAGAGATCGAACGGATCATCCGACGCGCGTGCGGCCGCGACGAACGCCGCCACCATGTCCAGCGTCTGCCGGCCGACGTCCAAGAGCCGATCGCGCATGAACGCGGCGTCCTGGGGCCAGGGCTCGGTCTCGAGCGCGGCCAACGGCGCCGCCAGCGCCTCGGTCTGCGGCGCCAGCACCTCGGCCAGCCGCGTGGCGACGGGCGGATAGAGGTAGCGCTGCACCCACCCCATGCGCTCCAGCGTGTCGAGCAGCGGTCGCAGGATGTTTTCGATCGCGGCCATCGTCGGGGCGGGCGGGGGCATGGCAGCTCGATGTTAAAGCCTGCGCACACGCGGGAACAGCAGCGCAGTGGCGCCGGCCAGCAGGGTCAGGGCGAAACCGCTGGCGCCGAACGCGACGCCCACGCCGAACAGTGATGCGAGCGCGCCGATCTGCAGCTGGCCGAGCGGCGCGAGCCCGATGGCGACCACCCACGCGCCGCCGGCGCGACCGCGCAGGTGGGCGGGCACGCTGAGCTGCAGCAGGCTCTGCGCGAGGAGATCGGCGAGCGCGCCGAGCGCGTTCACGACGATCAGCACGGCGACGACGCCCGCGAGGCCGACGACGAACGGCGCGACCGCCAGGCCGAGCAGGCTTGCACCGAACCCCACGAGCACCGCGATGAACATCGCGCCGCCGCCGGCCTGGGGACCGCGGAGCGCGGCGGCGGCCAACCCGACGATGCCGCCGACCGAGCGCGCGGCGTTGAGCGTGCCGAGGCCCTCGGGCCCGGCTCTCAAGATATCGCGTGCGAGGCTTGGCAACAGGGCCTGGTGCGAGAAGCCGAGGATCTCCGCGCTGGAGGTGAGCATCATGAGGACGAGCAGCGCGCGCTCCGTGCGCATCGCCGTCGCGAAGCCGACGACGCCGCGCCAGAGCGATTCGGCCTCGGAACGTGTCGCGCGCGTCGGACTCGACGCGCGCAACAGCGCGGCGGCGCCGGCGAGAAAGCCGGCCGCGACCACGAAGTAGGCTGCTCCCGAGCCGACGTGCGCGATGACGACACCCGCGCCGAGCGAGCCGACGAGCCAGCCCAGACGCATGGCCACGCCGAGCACGGCGAGGCCGGGCATGAGGGCAGGCGCGCCGACGACGTCGTGCGTGTAACTCTGCCGCGCCGCGTGCTCGAGCCCACGCAGCGTGCCGGCCGCGAGCGTCAGCACCAGCACGTGCGTGAAGGTCACCTGACCGAGCCACGCGAGGGCGCCGAGCGTGGACGCGGTGATCGCCTGGCCGGCCCCCGTCACCATCAGCAGCCGCTGGCGAGGAAAACGATCGGCGAGCGCGCCTGCCGGCACGCCGACGAAGAACAGCGGCAACATGCGCATGCTCATCGCGACACCGACGAGCAACGGCGAGTTGGTCAGCTCGAGGGCGAGCCAGCCGAGCACGACGGTTTCGCCCATCATCCCGATGGAGTTGAAGAGCACCGAAACGCCGAGCCGGCGAAAGTCGGGCACGCGGAAGAGGGCGGGTCGAAAGATGAGCCCAATCGTGCGGTAGAATCTCCGCCATGTCCACCGGACGTTCCACCGCGCTGCTGCTCAACGCCGGCCACGCGCTCGACCATCTGTTCCTGCTGATCTTCGCCACCGCCGTCGGCGCCATCGCCGCCGACTGGGGCATGGTGTGGCAGGACCTGATGCCGTACACGGCCGGCGCTTTCGTGATGTTCGGTCTCGGCTCGCTGCCGGCGGGCCGACTCGGCGATCTGTGGGGCCGCCGCGCGATGATGGTGATCTTCTTCCTCGGCATGGGAGCCTCCGGTCTGCTGATCGCCACGACGTCGGGTGTGTGGTCGCTTGCGGCGGCCCTCACGCTGATGGGCGTGTTCTCGTCGATCTATCACCCGGTGGGCATTCCCATGCTCGTGCAGCACAGCGACAATCCAGGGTTCACGATCGGCGTCAACGGGCTCTTCGGCAATCTCGGCATCGCCGTCGCGGCCATCCTGACCGGCTTCCTCGTCAAGAGCTTCGGCTGGCGCGCCGCCTTCGCGGTGCCCGGCGGCATCGCGCTGCTGTGCGCCGCGCTGTTCGTGCTGCTCGTGCCGCAAGAGACGGAGCCGCCGGCGCGGCGACCGAAGAAATCGGTCGAGCTGCCGCGCGCGCTGATGGCGCGCGTGCTGGCCGTGATGACGCTGGCCGCGATCTCCTCGAGCCTCATCTTCAACTTCACGACCAACGGCAACGGCCAGCTGCTGGCCGAGCGCCTGCGCGGGCTGATCGACGATCCCGCCACGCTGGGCGTGCTGCTCGCCGCCGTCTACACGATCGCCTCGCTCGCGCAGCTCGTAGTCGGCAAGCTCATCGACCGCTATCCGCTGAAGTGGGTGTACCTGCCGATCGTGGCCGCCCAGGGGCCGCTCTTCCTGCTCGCGGCGCCGGCGGACGGCTGGCCGCTCTACGCGACGGTCCTCGCGTTCATGGTCTTCGTGTTCGGCGCCATTCCGTTCGTCGACGCGATGATCGTGCAGTACGTGGACGACCGGATGCGCTCGCGCGTGGCGGGCATGCGGCTGACCGTGTCGTTCGGCGTGAGCTCGCTCGCGGTCTACGTGCTCGGTCCCACCGTGAAGGCGGCCGGCTTCGGCACGCTGCTCACCGTGATGGCCGGCATCGCCGCCTTCACCACGCTATGCGTCGCGCTTCTGCCCGGCCGCATCACCAGCGCGGTTGCCGCCCCGCTCGCCACGGCCCCCGTCGCCCAGCGCTGATCCCGGCGCACGCCGGCGCCCGGCGAGCCAGTTGTTGACAGGCTGAGACTCCTGTAAAGTACGCGCCCACATTGTTCGCTCCTGTTCCCGGTCCGGCCGAAGAGTCGACTCTGGGAGGGAAACACCATGCGCTCAGCGCGTACTTCGCTATCCATCGTGGTTCTCCTCGCTGGTCTCGTCGTCGCCGCTCCGCTTCTCGCCGATGCGCAGACACCCAAGCGCGGCGGCACGCTCCGCGTCTCGTACGGCAACGAGATCGCCAACCTCGATTTCCACACCGCACCGGGCTACGAAATGATGTGGGTCGCGATGAACATCGGGTGTGGCCTCGTGAACATCACGCCCGACGGCAAGTTCGTCGGTGACGCCGCCGAGTCGTGGACGTCGACGCCCGACGGGCTGCTGTGGACGTTCAAGCTCCGCAAGAACGTCCTCTTCCACGACGGCACGGCCGTCGACGCCAGCGCCGTCAAGTTCAGCATCGACCGTCTGATCGATCCCGCCACCAAGTCGGGGATGCGCGCCTTCTACGAGTCGGTGCACTCCGTGGAGGTCCTCGATCCGCAGTCGGTGCAGATCCGCCTCAAGCAGCCCTACGCGTTCTTCCTGCACATGCTCGCCGCGTATCGCACCGGCCTCGTGCTCTATTCGCCGACGGCCACCCAGAAGTACACGCTGCAGGATCGGCAGCAGGGCAAGCCGGGCTCGATCGTCGGCTGTGGCCCGTTCAAGTTCGTCGAGTGGGTGAAGGGCAGCCACCTCGTCATGGAGCGCTTCGACAAGTACTTCGTCCCGGGCGTGCCGCACCTCGACCGCGTGATGATCCGCGTGATCAAGGATCCGGTCACCGAGATGGCCGCCTTCAAGAACGGCGAGATCGACTTCATCGCCTCGTTCTCGCCCGAGCACGTCGACACGATGAAGGCGCAGAACCCCAAGGCCGTGATCATGACGGGCAAGGAAACGACGCCGATGCTGGCGGCCATGAAGGTCACGGTGCCGAAGGACGGCCGGCCGATGTCCAAGGAGCGCGTCCCGCACCCGCTCTTCGGCGACGTGCGCGTGCGCAAGGCGATCGGGTGCTACGGCATCGACCGCAAGGAGATCGTCAAGATCGCGTTCAAGGGTCAGGCCACGCCCTGGGTGGGCATGAATCCGCCGGGCACGCTGGACACCGTCGACGTCAACCACCTCTGTCCCTACGACCCCGCCAAGGCGAAGGCGCTCCTCGGCGAGGCGGGCTACGGCCCGTCCAAGCCGCTCACCTTCGAGCTGATGGCGAACACCGAAAAGAGCGTGTTCAACGTGATCGCGACCGTGATCAAGGACCAGCTCGGCCGCCTCGGCTTCGTGACCGCGAACATCCGGGTGGTGGACAAGGTGCACTGGATGAACACGACGCTTCAGGACGGTCCGTGGGACATGTACGTCGAGGACCTTCTGTCGCTCATCACCCTCGACAGCAACGGCTACCTGTCCAACAGCACGTCGACGTGGAGCCATCCGCGTCACAACGACCCCAAGGTCGACGAGTACTACGCGCGCTACGCCCGGGAGCTCGACGCGGGCAAGCGCAAGGTGATCGCCAAGGAGCTCGTGGAGTACATGGCCGACAAGATGTACTGGAACAACATCTCGGGCTCGCCCTTCTACATGGTCGCGCAGCCGTGGGTGAAGGGGTACACGTACAACGCCGAGTTCGAGGTGCACTGGCACACCGTGTGGCTCGACAAGTAGCGCCCGGAGCCGCGCGATGCGCGTCTATGTTCTGAAGCGGCTGATCGAGATCGTGCCGACGGTCCTCATGATCACCCTCGTGGTGTTCGTGATGATGCGCTCGATCCCCGGCGACCCCGTGGTCGCGCTCCTCGGCGATGCCTACACCGAGGAGGACGCGGTGCGTGTGCGTCAGGAGTACGGGCTGGACCGGCCGATCCTCGTGCAGTACGTCATTTGGCTCGGCAAGCTCGTGCAGGGAGACTGGGGCAGCTCGATCCTGAACGGGCGGCCGGTGCTGCACGACGTGATCATCCGTCTGCCGGTCACCCTCGAGCTGATCGCGCTCTCGATGGCCGTCGCGCTGGCCATCGCGATCCCCGCGGGGATCATCGGCGCCATCCGGCGAAACACCTGGGCCGATTACACGGCGACGACGATCGCCATGATCGGCGTCTCCATTCCCGAGTTCTTTCTCGGCGTCCTGCTGTTGCTCGTCCTTTCGATCGGGCTCGGGGGGGCGCTCCCGAGCTCGGGCTGGGTCTATCTGCCCGGGACCTGCCCGACGATCGTGTGTGCGGCGGGGCTGCTCGGCAACGCGCAGCACGTCCTCATGCCCGCGATCGCGCTCGGCGTGGGACGCGCCGCGCTGCTGACGCGGCTGCTGCGCGCCAGCATGCTGGAGGTCATTCGCACGGAGTACGTGACGACGGCGCGCGCCAAGGGACTAGGCGAGCGGCCCGTCGTCCTCAAGCACGCGCTGAAGAACGCGCTCATTCCCACCGTGACCGTGATGGGCCTGCAGGTCGGGTTCCTGATCGGCGGCGCCATCGTGGTGGAGACGCTCTTCGCCATGCCGGGGCTGGGGACGTTCGGCATCGACGCGATCATCGCGCGTGACTACCAGCAGGTGCAGGGCTTCGCCCTGCTGACCGCGATCGCCTTCGTCGTGATCAACCTCATCGTGGACCTGACCTACACGTTCCTCGACCCGCGCATCCGGTACACGGGATGAGCCGACCGACGTCCGATCGCGAACCTCGACGCCCCATCGTGCCGCGGCCGCCCATCCGTGGCGGGAGCACGCGCGAGGCGGACCTGCCGGCACAGGTCACGTGGGGGCCGGCGACCGCCGCGCCGTCCGAGTCGCCGTTCATGCAGGGCGTGCGGCGCCTCCGAAAGAGCGTCACCGCGCTCGTCGGCCTGGGCGTGGTCGTGCTCCTGCTCGTCGTCGCCATGTTCGCCGACGTGCTCGCGCCGCACAGCCCGACCGCCAACGACCAGATGTCGACGTTCCAGCGCCCGAGCTGGGAGCACCCGCTGGGCACGGACCAGCTCGGCCGCGACATGCTGAGCCGCATCATCCACGGCACGCGCATCTCGCTGCTGGTGGGCGTGTCCTCGGTCCTGCTCGCGCTGTTCGTCGGCGTGCCGTTCGGCATGATCGCCGGGTATTACGGCGGCCGCATCGACACGATGGTGATGCGTGTGATGGATCTCATCCTGGCGTTTCCGATCTACCTGCTGGCCATCATCCTGATGGTCATCTTCACGCCGACGGCGGGGCTCATCGGGACGATGAAGGTCACGGGCGCCATCGCCATCGTCCGCATCCCAATCTACGCGCGGCTGGTCCGCGGCAGCGTGCTGTCCATCAAGGAGAAGGAGTACGTCGAGGCGTGCCGCGCGCTGGGCGTGCGCGACCCGTCGATCCTCTTCCGCCACGTGTTGCCGAACTGCCTGGCGCCCATCATCGTGACGACCACGCTGGGCATTGCGACCTCCATCATCGTGGAAGCCACCCTCAGCTTTCTCGGCCTCGGCACGCAGCCGCCGACACCGAGCTGGGGCTGGGACCTCAAGGCGAATGTCGCCTTCATCCAGGCCAATGCCTGGCTGGCGCTGTTTCCGGGGCTCGCGATCTTCATCACCGTGCTCGGCTTCAATCTTTTCGGCGACGGGCTGCGCGACGCGCTGGATCCCCGCCTGAAATAGACGCGCCCATCGAGTAGACTCCAAGCCGGTCCGCTTGGAGCAACCTCGAGGGAGGAGCCCGCGCGTGAAGATCACCGCCGTCACGCCGTTCATCGTCAACCCCGGCTACGGCAAGAACTGGCTGTTCGTGAAGGTCGAGACCTCCGACGGCCTGCACGGCTGGGGCGAGTGCTACACGCAGGCCGATCGCGATCACTCGATCGCCGCCTTCGTCGGCCAGCTCGCCCGCTATCTGATCGGCCGCGACGCCAGCCAGATCCGCCACTTCACGCACTGGGCCTATCACGACTTCGCCGCCAAGCGCGGCTCGCTCGACTTCTTCGGCGCCGTGAGCGGCATCGAGCAGGCGCTCTGGGATCTCGCGGGCAAGCGGCTGGGCGTGCCGGTGGTCAGCCTGCTCGGCGGGCCGTGTCGCGAGCGTATCCGCGTCTACGCCAACGGCTGGTACGCGGGCGCGAAGACGCCCCAGGATTATGCGGCGAAGGCCAGGGCGACCATCGCTCGCGGATTCAGCGCGCTGAAGTTCGATCCGTTTCCCGGCCCGTGGCGCACGCACATCAGCCGCGAGGCCGAGCGCCAGGTGGTGGAGACCGTACGCGCGGTGCGCGACGCTGTCGGTCCGGGCGTCGATCTCTTGATCGAGGTCCACCGGCGGCTGGCGCCCATGCATGCAGTGCGCGTGGCCCGCATGCTCGAGCCGTTCGATCCGTTCTGGTACGAGGAGCCCGTCTCCGCGCGCGATCTCGGCGCGCTGGCCGAGTGTCGTCGAGAGATCCGCATCCCGATCGTCACCGGCGAGGAGCTCTACACGCGCTTCGAGTTCCGCGAGGTGTTCGAGCGTCGCGCCGCCGACATCATCAATCCCGACGTCTGCAATGTCGGCGGCATCGAGGAGCTGCGAGAGATCGCGGCGATGGCGGAGGCGTACCACGTGGTCGTCTCGCCACACAATTACAACTCCACCACCGTCGGCCTCGCCGCCACGCTGCAGGTCTCGGCGGCCATCCCGAACTTCCTGATCACCGAATACTTCGTGAACTTCGAGGCGCGCGGCGCCGAGATCGCCGTGAACCCGCTACGCGTCGAGCAGGGGTACGTGGCGCTGCCCACGGCGCCGGGGCTCGGCATCGACCTCCGCGAGGACGTCATGGCGCGCCACGCCTACCGCGAGTTCCCCGCGCGCGTCGTGCCGTCGCCGCGGGACGAGGGACCCTAGGAGACCATCATGCTCATTCGTGCCGCGCTCGCGCTGTCGATCGTGATCGTCGTGACCGCCGGGTGCGTGAGCACTCAGGGGCGCCCGATCGATGTCACGGAGCTCGGCGTCGGCGACGCGGCGGCGATGATCCGCGCCAAGCAGGTCACGAGCGTCGAGCTCACCCAGGCCTACCTCGCGCGCGCTCGGGCCAGCCGTGACCTCAACGCCTTCATCACGCTCGACGAGGAGGGCGCGTTGAAGGCGGCGCGGCACGCGGACAGGCAGCTCGCCCTCAACCTCGCGAAGGGAGTGCTGCACGGCGTGCCGCTGGTCATCAAGGACAACACCCACGTGGCGGGCCTGCCGAACACCGCAGGCACTCCGGGGCTGCGCGAGTTCGTGCCGCGCGAGAACGCGCCCACCGTGAAGCGATTGGTCGACGAGGGTGCGGTGATCCTCGGCAAGACCAACATGCACGAGCTGGCGTTCGGCATCTCCGGCTACAACGAAGCGTTCTACACGGCGGAGCCGATCGGAACGCGCAATCCCTACGATCCCACCCGCATCGCGGGCGGCAGCTCCAGCGGCACCGGCGCGGCCATCGCCGCGCGGCTCGCGCCCGGCGGCCTCGGCAGCGACACCGGCGGCTCGGTGCGGATTCCGGCGGGCTTGACGGGCGGCGCCGGGCTACGGCCGACGCTGGGGCGTTACAGCCAGGAGGGCGTCACGCCGATCGCCCACACGCGCGACACGGTGGGACCGATGGCGCAGACGGTCGCCGATGTGGCGCTGCTGGACTCCGTCGTGATGCGCGGCAAGGTGCCGCCGGTGGCGTCGCTCGCCGGCGTCCGCCTCGGCATGTACCGCGGTTATTACTTCGCCGATCTCGACGACGACACGAAGACGATGATCGAGGCTGCGCTCGACAAGCTGCGCGCGGCGGGCGTGACGATCGTCGAGGTCGAGATGCCCCAGCTCAAGACGCTGAACGACGCCACGAGCTTTCCCGTGGCCCTCTACGAGGCCTACGACGATCTCAAGACCTATCTCGCGAAGTATCAGACGGGCAAGACCGTCGAGCAGGTGGCCGCTGCGATCACGAGCAAGGACGTGAAGAGCACCTATGAGACGCTCGTGCTGCCGCGCAAGCTTCCCGGGCCCAACGGTCTCGTCGACGCCGCGCCGATCTATGGCGCGGCGATGACCCAGGCGCGGCCGGCGCTCCTCAAGCACTTCGTCGACACGTTCGAGAAGTACGCCATCGAAGCGCTGCTCGCCCCGACGACACCGGCCGTGGCCGTGGCGCAGGGCCCGCAGGCATCCAGCTTCGAGACGTTCCTTCGCTTCATACGCAACACCGATCCGGGCAGCAACGCCGGCCTCCCAGGCCTCACGATTCCCGCCGGCCTCGGACCGGCAACGCGGATGCCGGTGGGCCTGTCACTCGACGGGTTGCGCGACAGCGACGAGCGTCTGCTCGCCGTCGGCATGGCGATCGAGAAGGTGCTCGGCCGAACCCCACCGCCGCCGAAGCGCTGACCGCGCTTCAGCGCTCGCGCGCGGGCCGCTGCTCGCGCTCGCCGTGCGCCGCCGCCGGTCGAGGCGGCGTGCGCGGCGCGTCGCCCCGCTCGGCTGTCGCTACGGGCCCGCGCGCGGGCGCGGCCGCGCGCGCGGGCGGCGGAGTCGACGAATGCGGCCCGCCGGATTCGTGCCGGTACGGCGCGACGCGGTTGGCCGGCTCGCCGGGCAGCGCGCGCCCTGGCGGTGTCTCGCGCTGTCGGCCGACCTCGGGCCGTTGGGTCTCGGCGCGTACCTGGGGCCTCGGCGCTTCCACTTTTGGCTCGGGTCGCGGCGCTTCCACCTTGGCCTGGGGCCGCGGTGCTTCCGCTCGCGGTTCGGGCCGCCGCGACTCCGCTTGGGGTTCCGGCCGTGGCGCCGCGGGTTGCGCGGCCGGCCGATTCTCGAAGCGCGGCGGTGTCGAGGCGCGCTCGCGCTCGATCGGGCTGGCGCCGAACGGCGGGCGGGGCACCGGAGCGGCCGTCGTCGACGCACGCTTGGGCGCGGCAACGATCCGCGGTGCGGGCGCGCTGACTGCGGGCGCGCCGCGCTCGCGTGCCCCCTCGGGCGGCGTGACCCGGGCCATCGGCTTACGCGTGGCGACGACGCGACGCTCGATCGTCTGAGCCGGCGGCCTCACAGCCGGTCCGTGTCCGGCGACGAAGCTTGAGGCGTCGGGCTTGACGCGTAGCTCACCGCGGACAGGCTTCAGCCGCTGCACGTCGACCTCCCTCACTCTCGCCTCGCGCACGGGGCCACGTCCGAACGCGTCCTGGCGCACGGCGACGACGGCGTTCCGGACGTTGGTGTTCCGATAGACGGTGATGTTCTGCACGTTGACGACTGTGGTGCGGTTGATGACGACGTTGTTGACCACGCGCGGTCCGCCCCAGCCCGCCCAATGCGGATGGCCGACGTAGCGTGGCCCGCCCCACCACGGCACGATCGGCTCGCCCCAGCCCAGCGCGACCCAGCTCACGAAGGGCGCTCCGACGACAACGCGCACGCCGGGGGCGCCGAAGAACGCGACGAGCGCGGGAGCGTACACGGGCCGCGCGACGATCGGGCCTGGCGCCCACGCCCAGTAGCTGTCGACGAACACCCAGCGCCCGTAGTGGTAGGGCGCCCATCCCCATGGCGCGTCGTCCACCCAGGTCCAGCCATAGAGGGGATCGGCCACCCAGTGGCCCGTGCTGTACGGCGACCAGTCGCCGGCAACGCCGTGCGGCACCCAGACGGACCCGTACGTCGGCACGACGCGCCAGGCGCCGTAGTGATCGAGATCGTCGACGCCGTACACGCCCGCCGGCACGTAACGGGCGCTCATCGAGTCGATCAGCTCTTCCGTGCGGGCATAGTTCCAGTTGTCCCAGACGTCGAGCGCTGGCGCGACGAAGCTCTGCACCGTCGGTGTGGGCGCGCCCTCCAGCACGACCTCTTCGCTGGGCGCGATCGCGACCGCCGCGCCGCCCGCCGGCGTCATCGTCGCGCGTCCGGACCGCCGCGTGATGAACGACGTGCGCTCCGGCGAGACGTCGACGCGATAGTAGCCGGGGGCGTCGATGGTGAAGGCGGCCGACGGCGTGTCGACTTCCACGGTGCGGCCCGCCTCGACGGTGCGCAGGTCGAGCGAGACGTGACCCGCGGTCACCTTGAGCTGCAAAAAGTCGGGCTCCTGGTTGACGAGCCCGAGCTGCGTATCGCCCCAGGCACGCACGAACGCCCGGGCGCCGACCTGCAGCTCGAGGTTGCCACCGTTGCCGGTATAGGTCTCATCCCCGGGCGCCAGCGCCGTGTTGATCTGCGCGGGCGCCCAGTCCGCCGCGCCTGGACGCCAGTAGGACACCTCACCGTTGACGTAGCTCAGCCGCGGAGGGGTGCGGCCGATCGGACCGTCGGCGCTCGGCGCCGGCGCACCCGGGGCGGCCGGGGGAGCCGGGACCGCCTGGGCGGCGGCCGACGCGGCGAGCGGGCCAATCGTGAGGACCAGGCCGAGCAGGAGCGCGAGGGATCGCTGGGCGATCGTCGTCATGGCGAGAGCCTCCGTATCCGTTGGACGCCCGCAGGTTTGCGGTCATTCGCCCGCGCGGGCGCGGCGCGTGCGGCGGAGGACGGGACGACGATCAGAGGTACTTCGTCGGCATCATGATGGTGCGCCACATGTGCGCCGACGGACTCGCGTCCCACCCGAGTCCTTCCTTCGGCTGCTTGAAATGGCGGCCCACCACGTCCGTGAACTCCTCGAGCTGCACCTGCACGGTAGGATCGAACGCGTAGAGGTCGTTGATGCAGATCAGCCGCGCGCTCATGTACCACTTATGGTTGCGCGCGTACTCGTAGTCGCGCTGGATGTACGGATCCGGCACGTAGTCCGCGCCGAAGAGCTTGACGTACATCTTCGGATAGGCGTAGCCGACCGATTCGTCGGGATAGAAGCGCAGCGCCTGGTGATAGCGGATCGCCCACGCGACTTCCTCGTCCACGTACGGCTCGAGCAGCTGCGCCGCCCAGTAGCCGTGATCGCCGCGGATGAACCCGGCGATGGCGATGTCGTGCAGCAGGCACGCGAGCACGAGCTTCTCGTCGACGCCGTTCTTCTGCGCGAGTCGCGCGCTCTGCATCAGGTGGTTGGCGGGGCCGAAGCGATACTTGAAGAAGTCGAAGAGCGTGGGCCGCGCGGGCATCGGCGCCAGCCGCGGGTCCTGCCCCATCATCACGAGCTTGCCGTTGTCGGGCCGGGTGATCGGAATGCGTGGATCCCGGTCGCCCGAGACGTAGATCACCGACTTCACGACGGTGCGGTCCAGCTCGAGGCTCAGTGACCGCTCGGCGGCTTCGGCGCGCTCTAGCATGCTCATGGCGCGATTATAGCCAGCCCACGGCCACAAATCTTTACATTCGCAACACACGCCGTTCATCGTCGCCGCGCATCCTTCCGGGTGTGTGGGGCACGCGATGTCCCGCCATCGACACGACGAGGAGGACGACAGCCATGACAGGACGGACGTTTCAGCGGGTGACGACCCTGGTCTTGATCGGGACGACCATCGCGGTAGCCGCGCTCGTCGGCGCACGCGCGTACGCGCAGGGGCCCGGCGGCGGCAGGCACACCGGCATGATGAAGCGGATGATCTCCGCCGCGCTGGACGAGGCGCTCGACCAGGCGTCCGTGAGCGCTCAGCAGCGCACCGCGATCTACGCGTCGCGCGACCGCGCCTTCGCCGCCCTCGAGGCGAATCGGCCGGACCGGATCGCGCAGCGCGACCAGGTGCTGGCGCTCTTCGAAGGCGACCGGCTCGACGCCGGTCAGCTGCAGGCCGTGCACGCGCAGATGGAGCAGCGCCACCAGGCCATCCGCGACGCGATCACGCAGGCGGTGGTCGAGATCCACGACACGCTCACGCCGGCGCAGCGGCAGATCGTCGCCAACTACGCGCGGACGTTCGGCCCGCACGGCATGCGCTGAGTCGAGGCGCGCTGTTACCGTAGAAGGGTGCCGACCGCGACGGCCGCGCTGCTCATCGACGACGACGCCCGGCTGGGCGCGCTCGTGACGGAATATCTCGGCAGGCACGAGATCGACGTCACCGTCGCCGCCGACGGGGAGCGCGGCCTGAGCGTGCTGCGCCGCGGTCGCTTCGACGTGGTCCTGCTCGACGTAATGCTGCCGGGCACGGACGGATTCGAGGTCTGCCGGCGGCTGCGCGCGACGCCGGAGATCGCGGCGCTGCCCGTGATCATGCTGACCGCGCGCGGCGACGACGTGGACAAGATCGTCGGACTTGAGCTCGGGGCCGACGACTATCTCGCCAAGCCGTTCAATCCGCGCGAGCTCCTGGCGCGCATTCACGCGGTGCTCCGGCGCGGCCGCACCGCGGAGGCGCGACACGGCCGGCTGAGCGTCGGGCGCCTCGAGATCGACTTCGACGCGCGCGAGGTAATCGTGGACGGCCGCCGGCCGCCGCTCACGGCGTACGAGTTCGAGCTGCTCACCGTCCTCGCGCGCGCCGCCGGCCGTGTCCTGTCGCGCGAGCAGCTCCTGGATGCGCTCAAGGGCGCCGCCTACGAGACGTTCGACCGCTCGATCGACGTGCACATCTCCAAGCTGCGCAGCAAGCTCGAGCCCAATCCCAGGGAGCCGCGCTACATCAAGACGGTGCGCGGCGCCGGCTACGTGCTGGCGCGGGACGTCGACTGACGTGGCGCGTCTGCACTCGCGAATCTACCTGCACTTCCTCGGCGTGCTGCTCGTCGTGGCCGTGACGACGGCCGTCGTGTTCGCGCTGGGGGCGCGAGATGCGTTCCGTCGCGAGATGGCGCCTCGCGTGACGCGGCATCTGGCATCGCTCGTGGGCGAGCGGATCGGCGATCCCGTGGCGCTGACCGCGCGCTTGCAGCAGATGCACGAGGACCTGCACCTCGCCGTGCGCGTGCGCGACCTGGACGGGCGCGTGATCGCGGCGGCCGGCGACGATCTGCCGGCGCTGACGCCCGCGGAGCAGGCGAGCGTCCGCGCCGGCCGCGTGGTCGTCCGACCACGACCCATGGGCTTCGCGGCGGCGCCGATCCGTGATGCGTCGACGGGCGCGGTCGTGGCGATCGTCGAAGGCGCCGTGCCGCGGCCGATGGGGACGCCGTCGCTGTGGCGTCCGGTGCTGTTGGTGGCGGTCGCGCTGCTCGCGGTGGCGGTGGCGACGCGGCCGCTCGCGCAGCGCATCTCGCGGCCCCTCGAGCGTCTCACGGCTGCCGCACGGCGACTCGGGGCGGGCGATCTCTCCGCGCGCGTGCCGGCCGAGGGGGCGCACGCGCGCCGCCGTACCGACGAGATCACCGAGCTCACGCGGGCGTTCAACGAGATGGCCGAGCGCGTCGAGCGGCTCGTCCGCGCCGAGAAGGAGCTGCTCGCGAACGTCTCACACGAGCTGCGCTCCCCGCTGGCACGGATCCGGGTGGCGCTGGCGTTGCTCCCACGCGAAGCCGACGACGACCGCCGGCTGCGCGACATCGAGCGCGATCTCGCCGAGCTCGACCGTCTCGTCGAGGACGTCCTCACCACCGCGCGGCTGGAAGCGACCGGGTTGCCCACGCGCCTCGCCGCCGTCGAGGCTCGGGCGCTGCTGGCGAACCTCGCCGAGCGCGCACGTCACGATCCACTCACGGCCGCGCTGTCGGTTCACGTCGAGGAGGGGGCGACCATCACGCTCACGGCCGACGAAGCGCTCCTGCGTCGCGCGCTCTGGAATCTCGTCGAGAACGCGGCGAAGTACGGCGAGCCGCCCATCATGCTTTCGGCGGTCGTCGAGGGCGAGCGTGTTCTCTTCCGGGTGCAGGACCAGGGTGTGGGCGTGGCGTCCGCCGATCGCGAGCGGGTCTTCGCGCCGTTCTACCGCGGCGATGCCGCGAGAACGCCCGATCCGAACGGCGACGCGCGCCGCGGGGTGGGCCTGGGGCTCACGCTCGCGCGGCGGGTCGCGGAGGTCCACGGCGGCGACATCGCCATCGGGCCGGTCTCGGAGGGGCACGGACAACCGCGGGGCTGTCGCGTCACGCTCTCGATCCCGCTGACGGCGGTCACTTCCTCAGCTTGACGTCCTCGTAGGGCCCGGAATACGCGAAGCCGGGGATGGCGCCGAGGGCCGATTCCTCGATGCGCGGGCCCACGCCGTTGAGGAACGCGAGCTGCCAGATCGGCGCATAGATGACGCGCTCGTGAACGAGCTGCTGGATCCGGTGCAGCATCGCCTCGCGACGCTTGGGGTCGAGCTCCACCGCCTGCTCCTGGAACAGCCCGTCGATATCGGGATAGCCGCCATAGACGTAGGTGCCACCGCTGGCGACGAAGGCTTCCAGCCGGGTGGCGGCGTTGCCGAAGGCGCCGCTGGCGCCCTGCACGACGTTCCGGAACTTTTTCTCGCCGTACGCGCTGAAGAACGCTGCGCGCTCGAGCGGGCGCAGCCTCGTGCGGATGCCGACCGCCTGCAGGTAGTTCTGCACGGCCTCCGCGAGGTTCGAATACGCCACGTCGCAGGTGTAATCGCCGGCGTCGAAGCCGTTGGGATAGCCGGCCTCGGCGAGCAGTCGCTTGGCCTTCGCGGGATCGTAGACGGCCGCCGGCGGCTTCCAGAAGAACTCGAAGATGTCGGGCACGATGCTGTTGGTGATCCGTGAGAAGCCGAGCGTCTCGGCCTGGTTGATCGCGTTGCGATCGAACGCGAGGCTCACGGCCTGGCGCAGCTTGATGTTGTGCCACGGCGATTTCGCGTCCCACTGCTCGGGGAAGTAGATCCAGAACGTTCCCTGCAGCACGGTGGCCTTGAGCTGCAGGCCCGCCGTGCGGCGCAACTCCTCGGCGAGCGCGCCGCGGATCGAGTAGACGATGTCCACCTCACCGCGCTTGAGGGCGGCCAGTCGCGTGGATTCGTCGGGGATGACCTTGAAGACGATGCGCTTGACGTTCGGGCGCTTGCGCCAGTACTGGTCGAACGCCTCCATCATCACTTCGACGCCCGGCGTGAACGAGACGAACTTGTAGGGACCGGCGCCGATCGGCGCCTTCTTGAAGCCCTCCTCGCCGACCTTTTCGACGTACTTCTTGGGCACGATCCAGCCTGCGCCGGTGGCGGTCGTGTAGAACGTGAGGAAGTCGGGCCACGGCTGCTTGAGGCGGAAGCGAACGCGCGCAGGGTCCACGACCTCGACGGCGGCCACGCGCTCCTTGAGCGTCTTCACGGCGGCGCCGCGGTAGCGCTCGAACGAAAACTTCACGTCATCCGCGGTGACCGGGTCGCCGTTGTGGAATCGGGCGCCCTGCCGCAACACGAACTCGTACGCGAGGTAATCCTTCGAGACCGTCCACGACTCCGCCAGGCTCGGGGCGAGGAGCTGGCCCGGCATCGGCTTGGCGAGCGCGTCATGCAGCGCGTAGTAGATCATGTACGGCGTGATGATTCCCGACGACTCGGCGGGATCGAGCCACGTCGGGGCGAGCGTGATGTGCACGCCCCAGGTGACCTGATCGCCTTGCGCCTCCGCCTCCCGCGGCGGGCTGACGACGACGAGCGCGACGATGGCCATCGTGATCGAGACGAGTAACCACGCCACTCGACGAGTCATGACGACCTCCTGATCGGAAAGGCGGGCGGGATGATGCGATCGACGCTCGCGCCGTCCCAGCGCCAGTTGGGCACGTGGCTCCAGTACGCTGCCGTCGCCTGTCGCGCCTTCGCGCAGACCTCGTCCTCGTCGACGCGTGTCGTGCGGCCGCCCTGCACGAGCACCTTGCCGTCGACGATGACGGTGTCGACGTCGCGCCCCGACGCGCCCTCTACGAGGGCCTTGATCGGATCGGCGTAGACGGGCGCGCCGAGCTGGTCGAGGTTGATCACGAGAAGGTCGGCCTTGGCGCCCGGGGCGAGGCGCCCGAGATCGGTGCGGCCGAGGAACTTGCATCCGCCGAGCGTCGCCGCGTTGAAGACGTCGCGCGGCAGGCCGGCCTGGTAGTTGCCGTCGGTGATCTTGGCGAGCATCGAGGCCCAGCGCAGCTCGGCGACGATGTCCATCGGATAGGTGTCGGTGCCGATGGCGAGATTGACGCCGGCCTCGAGATAGCGCTGGAAGGACTGCAGCGTCATCGCCATCTTCGCGTACTTGTAGGGGCAGTGACCGACGGTGGCGCCGGTCGCTGCAAGCACACGCAGGTCGTCGCCGAAGGGATACCGAGGCCACGCGTGTGCGGTCGTGAAGACGACGTGGCCCAGCAAGGTGCGCTCGTCGAGGAAGCCGATATCGGCCAAGAACTGCACCGGCGTCTTGCGGTATTCCTCCATGATGCGCTGGAACTCGATGAGGTTGCCGCCGGCGTGCGTGTGGATCGGCACACGCAGCTCGCGCGCGGCATCCTTGCCCGCGCGCAGCAGCGGCTCGCTGCACGTCTCGATCTGCGCCGCGTTGAGCATGCCGCGCAGGCGGCCCTGCGCGCTGCCCTCGTACTTGCGCACGAAGTCGACGGCCTCGCGCAGGCGCGCCTGACCGACGGCGACGTCCTCCTCGTAGGTGAGACGGCCCTTGGCGTCCATGTACGTGTCGCGATCGCGGAACGGCGGGCTCGCATACACGCGCAGGCCGAGGTCGTCGACGAGACGCGCGTAGCCCTCCCAGTCGCCGCGCAGGCCGCCCACGTCGATGATCGTCGTCGTGCCGTTCCGGAGCGCGTGCAGGAACGTGAACGTCCGGAGCGCGGCCACCGCGTCCGCCGGGGGCGGCGTCATCGTGCCCTTGAGCGGCGCCGCGAAGCTCATGTAGTTCGCGGTGCGATAGTCGTTCTTCGCCATGTCCAGCAGCAGGTAGTCGCCCCCGCCGCCGGCGGTGTGCACATGCGTGTTGATGAAGCCGGGCGACACGAGCTTGCCGCGCGCGGAGATCGTGGTGTCGACGGGACCCCGGTAGGGGCCGCCCGCGTGCACGATCTTGTCGTCTTCGATGACGACGCTGCCGCGCTCGTGGACCTCGTGGCTCTGGCCGTTGTGGGCGACGACCCAGCCGGCCTCGATATGCGTCCTCATGGCGACCTCCTGTGGCCAGCGCGCGGACGCTCGGCTACCGCACGGGCTCTTTGGGGCGAGCCGCCTCCGCGAACTGAATGCTGGTGGGCGCATTGGCCTCGAAGGGACTCCAGAGGCCGAGCTCCTTGCCGATATCGCGCAGCGCGGGCAGGACCTCTTGCCCGAGCAGACGGATGCACGTCTTCGTATCGTCGCTGGAGACGAATCCGTCGGCCGCCCAGAAGCCGACGATCGAGGGCCGCGTCTCCTCGAGCAGCCGACGCAGCTTCGGGATCACGGTCTTCGGCGTGCCGGCGACGATCTGCTGATTCTGGATCTGGTCCTCGAACGCGGCGCCACGCGGATTCGAGCGCCGCCCGACCGCGTATTCCACGAACGCGGTGCGATACGACGGCGAGAAGTAGCCCGACGGGCTCGACCACACGGGATGCGCCAGGCCCGTGAACTCGCCCTGCATCCACATGAACTGCCGCGCGTTGGCCATCGCCTTCTCTTCGGTCTCCGCGACGTGGCAGCGCTGCAGATAGCCGCGATACTCGGGACCGCCGGCGTAGCCGGTCTCCTTCGCGACCTGGTCGTAAAGCTCCCAGATCTTCTTGGTGGCCTCGATCTCGGTGCTGAGCGCGATGTACGGATAGCGCTGTTTCGCCGCCCAGATGATCGTCTCTTTGCTGAGCACGCCCGGGATCCACACGCGCGGATGCGGCGTCTGCAGCGGCACCGCCCACGGGTTCACCACGCGGTGCTGGTAGTGTGTGCCCTCCCAGCGGAAGGGCCCGGTCTGCGTCCACGCCTTGACGATCAGCGCGTGGGCCTCCTCGAAGCGCTCGCGGTTGTACGCGGGGTTCACGCCGGCGGCGAGCTGTTCCTGGCCGCCGCCGCGCACGAAGCCGGAGACCAGCCGCCCGCGCGAGACCATGTCGATCATCGCCAGCTCTTCGGCCAGCCGCACCGGATTGTCCGCCAGCGGTAGCGGATTGCCGAGCAGCACGAGCTTCACGCGCTTGGTCATGGCGGCCAGGATCGAGGCGAAGACGTTGCACTTGGCCTGCATGCAGAACGGCGCGTTGTGGTGCTCGTTCAGCATGATGCCGTCGAAACCGACGTCCTCGGCCAGCCGGTAGTGCTCGAGGTACTCGCTGTAGAGGCGGCTACCCGCCACGGGATCGAAGTGGCGATTGCTGAACATCAGCGCGGTGGCGCCGAAGTCGCGCCCTTCCTGCTCCGGGTACGCCGACATCGGCTGCTCGGTGAAGTACATGAGGTGCATCGGATCTCCCTCAGGCCTCGGCGACGAAGCGGGTCACGAGGCTCGCAAGCTCGTCGGGCTTTTCCATGTCGACGAAGTGACCGGCCCCGTCGACGATCTCGAGCCGCGCGTGCGGCAGCGCTTTCTGATAACGCTCGCCGCACTCCAGCGGCACGATACGATCGTCGCGGCCCCACACGATCAGCGCGGGCGTGGCCACGCCGCCGAGCAGATGGGGCAGCGTCGGGTTGTACATATACGGCTTCCACGCGATCCGGAACGTCATCTCGCGGTTGAGATCCCACTGCTCGAGCTGGCTCGTCGCCGGCTCGGCCCCGAAGAGGCGGTCGAAGGCGCGCTGGTCGGCGAACCCGCGCCGCACGTAGTCGATGTAGGAGAGCAGCGCCTGATCGGCGATCTCGCCGCGCTCGGGCTTGAGCCCCATCGCCCCCACGAGCACGAGACGCGTGAACGCCCGTGGCGCCATGGTCGCCATCTCGGCGGCGATCCAGCCACCGAAGCCGAGGCCGACGACCGTCAGATCGCGCGCGAGGTCGCGCTCACTGAGCAGCCACTGGTAGACGACCGCGACGTCGCGCACGCTGCGCATCCAGTCGGGCCGCGAGGAGCGGTCGTAACCGGGATGCGACGGCGCCAGCACGCTGCACGTGCGCGCCAGCGCGTCGTCGAAGGGCGAGGATTCGGGCCGCCCGATGTCGTGGTGCAGCACCAGCACGGGCCGGCCGTTGCCGGCGGATGCCAGGTGCAGGGTGATGCCCGCGACGGGGACGCTCTCGGTACGCCAGGAGACGGGGGAGGGGCTCATGGGGGCGAATTCTATCAGCCGCGCGCTGCCCGACGCACCTCCGCGGCGATGGCCGCATACCCCGCGCGGAGCACGGCCGCGTCGGACGAGTAGTTGATGATGGTGGCCCCGAGCTCGATCATCTCGCGCACGCCCTCGGCGCTGTCGGTGATCATGGCCACCTGCTTGCCATGCTTGCGGGCGGCCGCCGCCAGCCGCGTGCGATAGCCGGTGAGCGTCTCGCGCTGGGCGGGTGTGCCGAGCACGCCCAGGTTCTGGGCGAGGTCCGTGGGCCCGATGGTCAGCGCGTCGATCCCCGGCGTCGCGGCGATCTCGTCGAGGCGATCGAACGCCTGCTTCGTCTCGAGCATGGCCGTCACGTGCACGCGCGCGTTGGCGGCGGCCATGTGCTCGGCGGGCGCGAGCGTCTGGTACATCGTGTGCGGACCGAAGCCGTACATCCCGCGCTCGCCGAGCGGCGCGTAGCGCGCGCACGCCGCAACCTCGGCCGCCTGCGCGGGCGTGTCCACCTGCGGGATGTGCAGGTTCCAGACCCCGGCGTCGAGCAGCCGCGTGATCCACTCGCGGTTGCCTTCCGGCGGACGCACCACGATCGGAAAATCGAGGGCGCGCGCCAGCGTGGCCATGTCGGCCACCGTCTCCATCGAGAACGGCGAGTGCTCCATGTCCACGCGCGCGAAGTCGAGCCCGGCGGCCTTGAGCAGCGTGAGCACGGCGGGCGTGCGGATCATCGTGATCCAGGTGCCGAGCTGGACCTCGCCGCGCTCGGCGCGGACGCGATAGGCGTTGTCGTTCATGGCTCCCTCAGGCGGGACGATCAGACGCGCACGCGGCGGATGCGTGCGCCGAGCGCCTGCAGCTTGGCGTCGATGTTCTCGTAGCCGCGGTCGATCTGGTCGACGCTGCGGATCACCGTGCGACCTTCGGCGGCGAGCGCGGCGACGACGAGCGCGATGCCGGCGCGGATGTCGGGACTCGGGATGCCGGTCGGCTCTCCACGCAGGCGGGCGGGCCCGTGGATGAGCGCGCGATGCGGATCGCAGAGCACCACGCGCGCGCCCATGCCGATGAGCTTGTCGACGAAGAACAGGCGGCTCTCGTACATCTTCTCGTGGAAGAGCACGGCGCCCTCGGCCTGCGTCGCGGTCACCAGCGCCACGCTCATGAGGTCGGCGGGGAACGCCGGCCACGGACCGTCGTCGATGGTGGGAATCGCGTTGCCGAGATCCGGGCGCACGGCCAGCGCTTGCGCGGCGGGCAGGATGAGGTCGTCCCCGTCGGCGCGCGTGCGCACGCCCAGGCGTCCGAAGACGCCGAGGGACATGCGCAGATGCTCGAGCCCCGCGTTCTTGATGACGATCTCGCCGCCCGTCACGGCGGCGAGCGCGATGAAGCTGCCCACCTCCATGAAATCGGGACCGAGCGTGAACTCCGCGCCGTGCAGCCGCGACACGCCGTGAATGCGAAGCAGGTTGCTGCCGATGCCGTCGATACGCGCGCCCATCGCCGTCAGCAGCGCGCACGTCTCCTGCACGTGCGGCTCGCACGCGGCGTTGCGGACGATGGTCGTGCCCTCGGCGATCGCCGCCGCCAGCACGACGTTCTCGGTCGCCGTCACGCTGGCCTCGTCGAGCAGAATGTCGGCGCCGCGCAGTGGCCGGCCGCGCAGCACCAGGTCGGGCTGCTGCTGCAGCTGCGCGCCGAGGGCCTGCAACCCGAGGATGTGCGTGTCGATGCGCCGCCGCCCGATCTGATCGCCGCCCGAGTGGCCCACGCGCGCCTCACCCTCGCGCGCCAGCAGCGGTCCCATGAGGACGAGGCCGCCGCGCACGCGCTTGAGCATTTCCGGGTCGGGCGTGGTGGTCGTGATTCGCCGCGCGCGCAGCGTGACGGTGTGCGCGTCATGACGGTCGACGTCCACGCCGAGGCCCTCGACGAGCTCCAGCATCGTGCGGATATCGGCGATGTCGGGAAGGTTGTGCAGGCGCACCGGCTCGTCGGTGAGCAGGGCGGCGGCGATCAGGGGGAAGGCGGCGTTCTTGTTGCCACTCGGCGTGACCGTGCCACGGAGGGGCACGCCGCCGTCGATGACGAGCTCATCCATGGCCACGACGATGCTATGGTACGCCAGACCATGGACCCGGCGATATGACAGATCGCTTCCGCTTCGTGCACATCACGGATACCCACGTCATGGCGGGCGGCGCCTGGCGGATCAGGGGCACCGACGTTGATTTTGACACTGATGCGTCGCTGCGTCGGGTGGTGGACACGGTGCGGCGGCTTGACCCCGCTCCGGCGTTTGCCGTGCTCGGCGGGGACCTGGCCAGCCCCGACCTCTTGCACCGCGAGCGGACGCTGGCGCCGTCGGAGTATGCATCCTCTTATATGCGTCTGACCGAGATCCTGGGGGGCCTGCCGTGCCGCGCCCACTACCTCATGGGCAATCACGACAACCTCGAGGCCTTCAACCTGGCGCTGCGCCCGGAGGTCCTGAAGGACGTGCCGTGCTACTACGGCTTCGACCACGGCGGCATGCATTTCGTCGCCCTCGATTCCCACGAGCCGGGCCACGCCGACGGCGTGCTGGACGCAGCCCAGCTGGCGTGGCTGGAGCGCGACCTGTCAGCCCATCGGCCGGCGCCGACGGTCGTCTTCGTCCATCACCATCCGTGGCCGCTCGGCCACGCGTGGATGGACACGATGCAGCTGCGGAACGGCTCAGAGCTGATGACGCTGCTCGGCCGGCATAGTCAGGTGAAATGGCTCATCGGCGGGCACGTGCACAGCGAGCAGATGATCCAGCGCGGCGGGCTGACGTTTCTCACCACGCCGTCCACGTGCATTCAGCTGGCGAAGGTTCCGGGCGCCACGCATTTCGAGCCCGGGCCGCCGGGCTTCCGCGTGGTGGATGTCGAGGACGGCCGGCTGTCGACCTTCGTCGTGTACGCGCGCTAGAGACTCACGCTCGAGACCGAAACCGGGCCTGCCCGCGCGCGCGGGCCTTCCCCGCTTCGACCTCGCGGTCGCGCGGCGGCGCGCCGGTGACGAGACCGTTGAGCAGCGTGCGCGCCACTTGCGTGACGTCCTCCACCGCCCGGGCGAAGGTCGCTTCGTTCGCCTTCGACGGCTTCGTGAAGCCGCTCAGCTTTCGGACGAACTGCAGGGACGACGCGTGGATCTCTTCGTCCGTCGCCGGCGGCGTGAAATTGTGCAGCGTCTTGATGGCTCGACACATGGCGAACCCTCCTAGGCCACGAGCAGCTGTTGCTGCTCCCTGACGGCCCGCGGCGAGACCGATCGCACGTGGTGTTCGATCGCCTGCAGGTGGCCCTCGAGCGTTGCCGCCGGGACGCGGGGCGGCGCATACGCCACATACAGAACGTGCGACGTCTCGACTGAAATCGGCGAGCGATCGTCCTGTCCATAGAGAATGGAACAGCAGATGCCCTTCGTGTCTCGCATGATCATGTCACCCGCCCGAATGGCTTTCGTCGTGCCATCCATTTGCGTCAGCCGGTCTCCGTCGCGCGACGCGTCGATGCAAACGCCGCCGAGCAACTTGTCGACATCATGCCCGGCCGTGAGCACCAGGGTGTCCACTTCCGCCATGAAATTCGCGTCGACCAATGGCGACACGTTGGGCAGAGGCTTGCCTTTCAACACGATCGACTCGACTTGCAGGAGAACGTGATAGGTCTTGTCGAAGCGCTTGTAGTATTGCGCATACGCTGCCATCACGGGAAGCGACAAGAAATCTTGCCGCGTGAACCCTCGGTAGCGTTCCCGCAAACGCGCCTCGGTCTCGCGCTTGCGCCCATCCAGCTGAAGCGCGGGGCGAGTGTTGTCGAGGTTCGACAGCTCCAGCAGACCGATCGCCGCCCCCGGATGAACGGTTCGCCATTCCGGCGTGGCCGTAATCGAAACCACCATGACCTCCGTTCTCGCCGAAGCTCTATGCGCACCCGAGCTGGTCAGCCAGGTCCCGAAAATCCCGCGCTTCGACGTCGCATCGGTACGGTGTCTCGTCGTACGGGAGGTCGTACCGGTTGACGTACGCGGCTCGATAACCCGAGGCGCGCGCGCCGACGGCGTCGAAGCTGTGCGCCGAGACCATCATGAGCTCGGCCGGCTCGGATTTCAGCACGCGCGCTGCATAGCGATACACCTGCGGATTGGGCTTGAAGACCCCGACGTCCTGCACGGAGATGACGCGATCGAACTCGTGCCGGATTCGATTTTTGACCAGATGCGCGAGCAGCTCGTTCTCGCCGTTCGACAGCACGACGAGCTTGAACCGGCCGCGCAGACGCTGCAGGCCGGGCACGGCATCGGGGAACGGCGTCAGCTCCCGCCAGCCCTCCATGATCCGCGTGATGTCGGCGTCGTCGACCGGCAGCCTGCACGAGCGCAACGTATAGACCAGGGCGCGCCGCGACGAATCGAGGTAGCCGTAGTGGCCGGCGTAGAACTGGTTGTCCTGGTACTGCTCGAGGCGCTGGCGGTTTCGCCAGCGCGCCCACAGATCGTCGGCCGTCATGTCGGATCCCTTCGACTTCAGGAAGTCTCGCAGACGTGGAGCATGGCCGGCGTCCAGGTCGAGGACCGTGCCGAAGACGTCGAACGTCAGTGCGTGGACGAGCCCAAGTCGTGGATCCATGCGCAGCGCTGTTCTACCAGATCCGAGGCACCAGCCGATACCGAACTCGCTTCTGGTACTCCGCATATCCCGGAAGCTTCCGCGCGAGCAATCGCTCCTCGTCCACGAGCCGCCAGATCAGGAACGGCAGCGTGGCCGCCACCGCGACCAGGCCCCACAGAGAGCCCAGCGCCAGCGGCGTGCCGAGCACGTACAGGGACGCGCTGGCGTACATCGGATGCCGCACGATCGCATACGGCCCGGTCGAGACGACCTTTTGGTCTTCAGCCACCTGGATGGTCGCCGACGTGAACGTGTTCACGCGATACACGCGGAAGATGCAGTAGAACCCCACGGCAATGAGGATGTCTCCGACGACGACGCCATAGAGCGGCACCGTCGACCACCCGAAGCGATGATCGAGCGCGGGCACGACGATCATGGCGATGAATCCCGCCGATGTGAACAGCATGATGACCTTCTGCGTCGGCTCCTTTTCGGCGATCGGTCCACCGTGCATGCGGCGCTCGAGGAGCGCCGGGTCGTTCTTCAGCAGATAGACTGTCGTGAGGAGGGACGCACCAAAGAAGATCAACAGGTACACCCACGCCTGCCAGTACCGCGTGGTGCCTGCCGGTACGAAGAGCAGGAGAGCCAGGACGACCGCGAGGGCGGCAAGGGCGAGCCATGCTCGCGCCTTCAGGCTTGCCATCGATTTCTATCGTTAGCAGGGATGGGACGGACACGGAAGGCCGTCGATCACGAACGATTTCACCAATCCCTCGAGGATCTCTCCCTCTTCGTGCCGACTTCCATCGGGCTACGATCCACCAAGCCAACCAGCGTATCCAGCCACAACTCCGCCAAGCGCGATGAAGATCAGCGCAGCGGGGCCCGAGACCAGATGCAGCCAGCCGACAGCTCCGCCGTCCGTGATGAGCCAGACAGAAAACCAGGTGACGCCGACGGTGGCCAAGATGAGTCCAGCATCCTGCAGCCGGTAACATCGGAGCCTCCGCGGGGAGATGCCCGCGCCCATTCGGGCGCGACGTTGGCGCATCACCCGAAGGACGATCACCCACATGACGGCCATGAGGATGACGGTGAGGATGGTTGGAGTCGGTCTCACTACCGCTTCTTCAGCTTGACGTCTTCCAGCGGCGCCGACCACGGATATGGATCGATGAGCATGAGCGCGGGGTCCTCGACGCGCGGACCGATGCCGCTCGGCCAGATGTAGTCGTAGATCGGCGCAAAGCGGACGCGCTCGTAGAGCTGCTGCTGGATCTGCGCGAGCATCGCGGTGCGTTTCTTTTTGTCGAGCTCTTGCCCCTGCTGGCGGTAGAGCGCCTCGATGTCGGGATACGCGCCGTACGCGAAGGCGCCTTCCGCCGGCACGGTCTCGGACATACGCGAGGACGCGTTGCCGTAGACGGCGTTGATGCACATGCAGAGGCCCTTGAGCTTCTTCGTGGCCAGCGCCGAGTAGAAGGCGGCGCGCTCCATCGTCCGCAGGCGCGTCCGGATTCCCACGGCGCCGAGGTTGGAGACGATCGCCTCGCCCGCCGAGAAGTACGGCGGCCACGGGTGCAGCTCGCCGGCCTCGAAGCCGTTGGGATAACCGGCCTCGGCGAGGAGCTGCTTGGCCTTCGCCGGGTCGTAGGGATGCGGCTCGAGCGGAATCGCGAACTCGAACGTGCGCGGCACGATGTTGCCGGTCGGCCGCGAGGCGCCAAGCGTCTCGGCCTGACTGATTCCTCGCCGGTCCAGCGCCAGGCTGGCCGCCAGGCGCACGCGCTTGTCGTGCCACGGCGACTTCGGATCCCACTGATCCAGGAAATCGAGATAGTACGTGCCGATGCCGCCGGAGAAGGCCAATTTCAGATTTGGGTCGCGCTTGATCTCCTCCGCCAGCGTCGCGTCGAGCAGGTAGGCGATATCCACCTCGCCGCGCTTGAGCATCGCCATGCGCGTCGTCGCCTCCGGCACGCTCTTGTAGACGAGTCGCTTCACCGAGGGCATCTTGCGCCAGTAGCCCTCGAACGCCTCCATCACGAGCTCGACGCCGGGCGTGTGGCTGACGAACTTATAAGGACCGAGCCCGACAGGGTGCTTTTTGAAGCCATCGACGCCGACCTGCTCCATGTACTTCTTGGGCGCGATCCACGCCGCCGACGTCGCGAAGGTTCCGTAGAACGTCATGAAGTCCGGCCACGGCTCGTGGAGCGTGAAGCGCACGCGGTACGGATCGACCACCGCGACGTCGCGGACCTTCTCGTGCAGGATGCGGGCGCCCTTGGCGCGCTGGAACGAGAACTTCACGTCCTCGGCCGTGAACGGGTCGCCGTTGTGGAACTTCAGACCCTGGCGCAGCTTGAACTCGTACGTGCGCTGATCAGGGCTCACCGTCCACGACTCGGCGAGGCTCGGCGTCAGGTGATTGCCGGGCATGGGCTTCACGAGCGCGTCGTGCATGGCGTAGAGGACCCAGAACGGCGTGAGCACGCCGACGACCTCGGCGGGATCGAACCACGCCGGCGCGAGCGTTACGTAAAGGGCCCAGCGCATCTCGCCCTCGGGCTTGCCCTGCGCGCCCGCGAAACCCGACGAGCCTGCGAGTGCGGCGCCGACGATCAGCATGACGAGCGCGAGGGCGAGGACACACCTGCGGGTCATGGATCCTCCTCTACGCGAACGCGGGCATGACCTCGCGCGCGAAGGTCTCCATGGACCGGAGGACCCGCGCGTGCTCGAGGTCGCCGAACCAGAACGAGCAGTTGAAGTGCGTGATCCCGACGGCGGTTTCGATGCGCTTGATCTGTCGGACGCAGGTGTCGGGCGTGCCGATGACCAGGTAGCGGTCGAGCAGCTCATCGACGCTCGGCTCCGTGGGCGCCGGCACCGGAATAGCGCGCCCCTGCTCGACGCGCTGGTAGTTGTTGCGCAGGCTCAGCGTCACGCGCATGTTCCAGCGCGCCTGCTCGGCGGCCGCGCGCGCGTCGGCGTCGTTGTCGGCGACGTAGACGGCGCGCTGCACGCCCACCTGCAGCGGCTGCGGCGGCTTCACCTCGGCCACCACGCGATCGAAGAGCTTCCGGAACTCGGCCATGCGCTCGATGGGCACACCGAAGCCGCCCGTCAGCACGTTGAAGCCGCGGCGCACCGCGCCTTCGACCGAGTCGGGACTCTGCGCGGTGATCCAGATCGGCGGACGCGGCTGCTGCATCGGCAGGGGAAAGATCGTCGTCTCGGGAATCTTGAAGATCTTGCCGTCGTACGAAAACGGCCGGCCCTCGAGCGCTTTGAGGATGACGTCGACGGACTCCTCCCAGCGCGCGCGGCCGCTCTCGAGCTCGAGCCCGAGGCGCTCGAACTCGTAGTGCTGGTAGCCGCGACCCAGGCCGATGTCGACGCGCCCGCCCGCGAGCAGGTCCAGCGTGGCGATCTCTTCGGCGACGACCAGCGGGTGGTGCAGCGGCACCACGATGACGGCGGTGCCGACGCGCAGCCGCGTGGTCTTCGCCGCGATGTACGTCGCAAGCTGCGCCGGCCGCGAGAGGTAGCCGTACGTGGAGAAGTGGTGCTCGGCGAGCCAGACGCTGCGGAAGCCGAGCGCCTCCGCCGCCTGGGCCACCTCCACGCCGCGGCTGTAGATTTCCTGCGACGACCGAGCCGACGGCGATTGCATGAGCAGGAACGTCCCGAATTTCATCGTCACCCCTTGCGGACGCGGTACCACGGGTGCGGCTGGCCCGGCGTCGTCACCCGCAGCGTGTAGACCGACGTACGGGCGGTGAAGAAGAGCGTGCGGAGATCGGGGCCGCCGAAGGCGAGGTTGGCAGGGATCTCGGGCGTGCGAATGATTCCGAGCCGCGTCCCATCCGGCGCGAACACCCACGTCCCGCCGGGGCCGGTGCAGTAGACGCGCCCTTCGACGTCCACCTTCATGCCGTCGGGCACGCCATCCTTCTCGTCGGACGACATGTCGGCAAAGATTCGCCGCCGCAGCACGTTGCCCTGCGCGTCCAGCTCGAACGCGTGGATGTAGGCGGTCCATCGTGTGTTGGCGACGTAGAGGACGCGTTCGTCGGGCGAGAACGCCAGACCGTTCGGATACTCGCAGTCCGCGGCCAGCGTGACAGCGCCGTCAGTCCCGATGCGGTAGACGCCGGCGTACGGCAGCTCGCGCTCGGCCAGCGGTACGCGAAGGCCCGGGTCCGTGAACCACAGGGTGCCGTCCGACTTGCACACGACGTCGTTGGGACGATTCAGACGCTTGCCCTCGTAGCGATCGACGAGCACCTCGCTACGCCCATCGGCGGACCAGCGCGTGACGCGCCGGTTGCCGCCTTCGCAGATCACCAGACGTCCCTGCAGATCCCACGTCGTGCCGTTGCCTTCGCCCGTGTCGGCGCGCACCAGCTCGGCGGGCTTGCCGGGCGTGATGCGGTGCAGGTGGCTCTTACGAATGTCCACGAAGTAATAGAAGCCGTCGGGATGCCAGAGCGGCCCTTCGGTGAAGACGAAGCCGGTCGCGAGGCGCTCGGTCTGAGACGTCTGCAGCAGCGTGGCGAGCGGGTCGGCCATGGCGCACCTGAGTACCCCACGCACCGGCCCCGTGGCAAGCGCAATGTCTCGCCACGGAGCCGGGTGTCGGCCGGCTAGTCGAGGTCCGGAATGCCGGCCGCGAACCAGGCGAGGTTCCCGGCGTTCCTGATGAGGAGGACAGGGTTGGCGCACGCCGTCGGGGCCGGTGGCGCCGGCGACAGCAGGTCATCGATCTCAAAGTCACCGTTGGGTGCGAGCGGGACACCAGCCGCGGTCGTGCTGTGCTCGGTGAACGGGGCGGCGGTCTCGCAGATGAGCGTCGCGAACACCCTGGCGCCTGCGTTGGAGCCGAGGGTGTTGCCGCCGGCCAGCAGCAAGCCACGACCGATCACGCGGATGCTCCCATCCGTCTTCACGGTCGCGTCGAGGTCGCGGATCGTCCAGATCTGGCCGGGTGGTTGCACGCCGCGGACGATGTTGCGATTGACCGTTGTCGCCGTTGG
>Ga0207684_10000744_pt1 | contig 38059 bp, 36 predicted proteins | sample KBSK5501metaG_FD_184342 | JGI IMG/M metagenome (GOLD analysis project Ga0207684, IMG submission 184342) | Corn, switchgrass and miscanthus rhizosphere microbial communities from Kellogg Biological Station, Michigan, USA - KBS K5-50-1 metaG... | ecosystem: Host-associated > Plants > Roots >... | reverse complement strand
CTGTTGAGCCACTTCGCCTCGTACGGGTTCACCGTGATCGCATCGACCCTCGGCAACACCGGCAGCGGCAACGAGATCGACGCCGCCGCCCACCACCTGGTCGCAGAAAACAGCGCCGCGGGAAGCGTCTTCGACGGCCACCTCGACGTGAACCACGTCGCCGCGGTCGGTCACTCCCAGGGCGCCGGCGGCGCGGTCCGGGCCGCCACGAACGACCCGGCGCTGATCACGGCCGTGATGACCTTCTCACTGCCCAACACGTTCTGGGTGGGGCCCAACCCTGACTGCCCGACCAAGGCCGACTGCATGTTCAACCCGGCCGCGTTGACCCAGCCGGCCTTCCTCATATCGACTCACGGCCCGTTCGACGCCATCATCGCCAGCCCCTCGACAGAAAAAGCCTTCTACAACAGCATCACCGTGCATGCCGCGCTGGGCATCATCCGCAATTCCGATGGCAAGAGGGCCGACCACAACTCGGTCGTGAACACCGCCAGCGGCGGGAACCCCGGCGGTGAGCTCGGCTACGCCACCGCCTGGCTCGAATACCAGCTGCGAGGTGACGCCACCGCTTCCGCCGCCTTCACCGGCGCGCACCCCGAACTGCTGGCGAACACCGACTGGCCCGGCAGCGCCGCCAAGTAACCCCGCGACGCGGTGATCGGCCCGCCGCGGGTGAAGAACCCAGCTTGACCAAGAATATTCTCAGTCGCGTTAAATGGCGGGTTTATCTATCCAGCGTGTTTCCGGTTTACGTTAACGGGAGGCGCGAGCTGGGCACCTGCCGATCTGATCGATTGACATAACCACTTTGTGCTGCCACAATCCGATTCTGCAGCACTGGGTCACTTCGGCACGCAGAGACCCGACGGGGGCGCAAATGAAGACCGCGAGATGCATTCCAATGCTGCTCGGCGGAGCAGCAGCACTCTTGATAATGCCCGCAGCACCGGCCATGGCCAGCCCGGCCGGGCGTGACAACACGAACAGCACCGGCTCTATCTCCTCAATTCTGAAAACTGGGGATATAGTCACCGGTGTCCGGGGCACGACGAACGGAAACGTCATACTGACGGGTTCGGCGGCGAACGGAGGTGGCACGCAAACTGCTCCGTTCCTCTACCAGGGCCGTCTCACGACGGCCGCGGGAGCAACGGTATCGGTGCTGACGCCATCGCTGCCCGGCGTGACGTCGGCGACGTTCTATGGTCCCGATACCCACTCCTTCAACCCGGCGAGCATCCCGAGAGGGCAGGTTCGCGCCGTCGGGAGCTACCAGTCGTCGTCGGCGCCCGCCGGTGTCCTTAACCAGGGCATGATCTACCTGGGACCGGTGAGCGGATCGGGTGGATCATGGACATCCATCGACGTGCCCGCCAATGGCGCTCATACGGTCAGGCACGTGCGGGCCTGTCCCCGGCGCCGGGTCCACTGCTTCGTGATGGACACCATCGCGCACAGCACCATGGGCGATCTGGTGGTGGGCAACTACGACCTCAACCCGACCGTCCGTGGTGGTGTGATCTCGGGCAACGCCTTCATCTACAACATGTCCAGGCATCAGTGGACGTTGCTCCGTCTCGGCGGAAGCTTGTCCAGCGTGACCACGCTCTATGGCATCTGGCAGAACGGGGGGGACAGAAGCCCGCGCTACACCCTGGCCGGCGGTTCCTCGGCCCGGGGAACCCAGCAGGCGTTCCTCATGAACTACAACGAACGGACCGGGGCCTTCGGAAAGCCGAAGTACTTCAGCTACGGGAACGCCCCGGCGCTCTTCACGCACTTCGATGGAATCACCGCCGTGCGGGGCGGCTTTAATCTCGTGGCCATAAGCTCGGCTCAGGCGGCGTCGATGGCCTTCATTCCCGTCAAGGCCCATGGCAGATCCTTTGGCACCGCACAGTGGTATCCGGTCCATGTCACGACAAGCCCGCTGTGTTCGGGCGGCTGCAGTATCGTGACTGGGAATACCGTGTTTAAGAACCGCGTGATGGGGATCTACATCCGAACTGGCGGCACTGGCATTAGCTCCTACCTCGCCAACGTCTCGACCCGGTAAGGCTTTACTGTCGCGCCGACTCCTCAGGAACCAGACTTGGAGCCGGGAACAGCTGCCCGCCGACGTCTGCCTGGCCATTGGCGACGAGCCATGCCAGTGCCTCGTGCAGGACATCGAGCGAGCTAAACCGCGGCGCATAGCCGAGCGCCTCCCGGGCCCGGGCCATGCTCGCGGTGATGCTGCGGAAGGTGTGCTGGCGGGTGGTCTCGGCGTGCTCGGGGGCGACCCGGCGCTCGAACTCCGCCCAGTCGACGAAGTCCAGCACCGGCTGACGGCCGAACCACTGGGCGACGCCCGTGGCCAGCCCGCGCAGCGTCATCGCGTGCTCGGCAACCACGTGGAAGCTGGCCCCGATCGCAGCCGGCCTACGCAGTGCCCGCTCGAATGCCTGCGCCACGTCGTCGGCGTGCACGTGATGCAGGACACCCAGCCCATGATCGGGCAGCGCGAGCGGCCGGCCGGTGGCCAGGGTCGTCCAGACGGCGGGATCCAGGTTGCCGGCCGGCGTGATCACCGGCCAGCCCGGTCCGCTGATGTGACCGGGGTGCAACACGACGGCGGGGACGCCGCCCGCCAGCGTCTCGCGGTGCAGCAGTGCCTCAATCTCCGCCTTGCCCGTGCCGTACTCGCCGTAGGCGGTCCGGGGCTCATCCTCGGTGACCGGTACCCGCAGCGCGGGACCGTGCACCCAGATTGTCCCGCAGTGCACCAGCAGCGGACGAGACGGCCGCAGCGCGTCGACCAGTTGCTGCGCCGAGGCCGCGGTGAAGCAGACCAGGTCGATCACCACATCGGGGCGCAGCGCCGCGATCTGGGTGCCGAAGGTTCCCTTGGCGTCCTGTGCCTCACGGTCGACCGTGACTCTGGTGACCGACTTCCACAGCGGGCTCACGTGGTAAGGGCCGCGGAGGCCACGGCTCACGGCGACCACTTCATGGCCGCCACGCACCAGCCGCGGCACCAGGTAGGTGCCGATGTGCCCGGTAGCTCCGATGACGACCACCCGACTCATCCTCAAAGGTCCTTCCCCATCGCGTCGAGCATCGGGCCCAGCGCCGTGTCGGCGGCCGCCTCGCGGTGTTGGGCGGCCCATTCCTGCCGTGCTGCCACGGCGTTGGACATCGTCGGCGAGACGCCGGCTCCGGACACGGTCATCGCCGCCTCCCGCATCTCCTCCGCACGCCGCGTGCCATGCTCGAGTGAACGCGAGATCATGTAGGGGGCCAGGGCGTGCCAGTCTCCTGGCAGCAGGTTCGCCAGCGAGTCCAGCACCCGGTCTTCCACTCCCCAGCTCCGAGCCGCCAGCATCGACTCCGTGAGCAACGCCTCGATGCCTTTGATCACCACGGACCGGCACAGCTTGGTCGCGGCGGCCAGCCCGATCGTTTCGGCGTACGGCTCTAGACCGGTGAAGCCCAGCTCAGCGGCGAACTCTGCGAAGGCGGCGGCATGCGGGCCGCCTAGCAACATCGGCGCCGCGAGCCGCTTTGGCTCGATCGGCGACATGACAGCCGCTTCCACATACCGCCCGCCCGCTTGCTCGATCGCTATGGCAGCCGCTTCTTTGCGTTCCGGCGACGACGAGTTGAGATCGAGGAACCAGGCGCCTTCGTCGATGCCGGGTGCGGCCGCGACGGCGGCGGACACGGCGTTCGCGGCAGTCACCGCGCTGACCACCAGATCCGCGCCGCGCACCGCGTCGACCGTGTTCGAACAGGCCGTGACGTTCAAGGTCGCCACCCGGCGAGACACCGCACTGTGCGGGTCGTCGAAAGCCACATCCCATGCGGAGATAACCAGGCCCCGCAGTTCATCGGCGATCACGGTGCCGACCTCGCCGAGGCCGATCAGTCCCACGCGTGTCATCGGCTCATGCGCGTTCTGCTGTCGGGCGATCTGCGGTCGAGCGCCCGCCAACGGCGCAGCCACCGGGTGAGATCCGAGGAGGTGATGATCCCCACCACCTCGCCATCTTCGGCCACCAGCACCCGCCCGGCCTCCCGAAGAACAGCACCGCCGCCAAGACGGCGATCCCGACCGCCGCCCCGGTCGACAAGCCCTTATACAAGAAGGAGAAACGCAGGTACATGCTGTAGGTGATGAGCAGCGCGATCACCACCCATGAGCTGTCGACCCGAACCTCGATGCCGGCGATTCTTCCCACGCGCCAGGACGTTCCGAACATCGCCCTCAGCTCCTCTCAGCTTGGGCATCTCCCCCGTAGCGTCGCAGTCTTCGCTTCTGCCTCCAAACCAGGACAGCACGTTCGATTCGGCCCCCGCGTCCGGAGCGAGAAGGGCACACAACTGGTCAGAGCACTAGCCGGAACGCCTGGGCTACCACCAGGGTGTCGTCGTCGACCGATGCGGTCGATGAGGCCGACCACCTACACCGCAGACCCTGGTCCGCGCTCGCGTCGCGAGCGGTCACGCACTGCAAGAATTGCGCAACTATTTGCATTTTTCCGCAAGAAATCTATGTGAGGCGGCAGCTAATTAACAATTATTAAAAAGTCCTCGACAAGGGTCTTGTGGAACAAGTTACAAGAGCCTTAATGTCAGGTCACCTCGTGGCGTTCGCTTGGCCTCGAGCGTCCTCAGGCGTCACCTCGAGAGAGGCAAGTAGTCGATGTCACGGAGCAGCATAGGAGCTGAACCCACGTCGTCCAGCAGGCCACGGCGAAAGTCCGCCGCGATGACCGCAACGGTGGCTGCGGCCGCAGTCGGTCTCGGCGTCGCGTCCGTTAGCACGGCCTTCGCGAGCGCAGGCACAGTCGCCGCCTCGACCCCCGTCGTGACGCGCGCCGCCCTCGACCCGTCGCTCGTTTCGGGCCGAGGGGCTGACGTCGGCTTCGTCGAGCAGGAGGCGGAGAACGCCGCGACGAACGGCACGATCATCGGCCCCGGCACCGCCGCATACACGCTGGCGGCGGAGGCGTCCGGCCGGTCGGCGGTCAGCCTGGCGCCGGGACAGTACGTTGAGTTCACGCTGCCGGCGGCGGCCAACGCGATCAATGTGCGCTACAGCATCCCGGACGCGCCCACCGGCGGCGGGATCACCGCACCGCTCGACGTCACGGTAAACGGCCACGGACACACGACCATGACCCTCACGTCGCAGTTCGCGTGGCTGTACAACGAGTACCCATTCTCGAACGACCCGAACGCCGGCCCGCTGCACCCCGACTGGTGGACCACCGAGTGCTCCTGCGTTCCAGCCGCGACGACGCCGACACCGGTGTTCCCGACGCCGTTCCGTCCGAACCATTTCTATGACGAGCAGCGCCTGTTCCTTGGCCGCACGTATCACGCGGGCGCCACCGTGCGGCTGACGGTTCCCGCCGGTAGCGACGCCGCGACGACGACCATCGACCTGATGGACTCGCAACTCGTCGCTCCGCCGAAATTCGACCTGCTGGCGGCGAACGTGCTGCGGTTCGGGGCCGATCCATCGGGCCACCGCGACTCCGCTGACGCGTTCGACCGGGCGATCGCGTTCGCGCAGCGCACCCACCTCAAGGTCTACATCCCGCCGGGCACATTCCAGGTGAACCGCCACATCATCGTCGACAACGTGACGATCGAGGGCGCCGGCAGCTGGTACACGATCATCAAGGGGCACCAGGTCGACCTGAGCACCCCGGCGCCCGACGGCTCGGTGCACACCGGCGTCGGCTTCTACGGCAAGGACGCGTCGGTCGGCGGCAGCACCAACGTCCACCTGTCCGGCTTCGCGATCGAGGGTGACGTCCGCGAGCGCATCGACACCGACCAGGTGAACGGCATCGGCGGGGCGCTGAGCAACTCGACCATCGACGGCCTCTATATCCACCACACCAAGGTGGGCATCTGGCTGGACGGCCCGATGACGAACCTGAAGATCACCAACAACATCATCGTCGACCAGATCGCCGACGGCATCAACTTCCACACCGGGGTCACGAACTCGATCGCCTCGAACAACTTCATCCGCAACACGGGCGACGACGGCCTGGCCATGTGGTCGGAGAAGACCGCGGACGCCAACAACACGTTCGACCACAACACCGTGCAGACGCCGGTCCTCGCGAACGGCATCGCCCTCTACGGCGGTACGGACAACACGATCTCGAACAACCTCATCGCGGACCCGATCCGGAGGGCAGCGGCATCCAGGTCGGGTCCCGCTTCGGCTCCCAGGCGTTCACCGGGCACGTGTGGATCACGAACAACACCACGGTGCGGGCCGGCACGTACGAGCTGAACTGGAACATCGGCCTGGGGGCCATCTGGATCTACGCGCTCGAGAAGAGCATCAACGCGGACATCGAGGTGGTCGGGGACAACTTCCTCGACAACACTTATAACGCGATCATGCTGGTCTCTGACTTCCCCGTGAAGGACCTGTATTCGATCACGAACGTCCACTTCAAGGACATCAAGGTCGACGGCACCGGCACCTCGGTGGTCAGCGCGCGCACGGCCGGATCCGCATCCTTCGAGAACGTCCAGGCGCGCAACGTCGGCGCGGTAGGCGTTAACAACTGCGGGTCCTTCCACTTCACGCCCGCCGGCTCGGAATTCTCGCTGACGGACCTCGGCGGCAATACCGGAGGCGGCACCACTGGACCCTGGCTCGCTCCATGGGAGCTGCCGAACACCATCACCTGCAACGATCGTCCGCCGGTCGTCCCCCCGCCGCCGCCGTCCCCGTGGTGACACTCCACTGATCTACTGACCACCGAGGTTTGCTAACGCAGGACATGGCCGGTAGATGTTGATCGACGTGAGGGCCTTCTGGCCTGGTGGATTGCGACACTCGCACCAAGCCAGAAGGTGTTGCGCCGCGCCCCGCTGGCTCGCTTAGGCCAGGAGTTCGCGGACGCGTGGGATGACTTGGGTGCCGTAAAGCTCGATGTTTGTCATGAGGGCGTGATCCGCGAGGCCGCCCATGCCGTATTTCAGGTCGAAACGGGTAGCGCCGAGAGCGGTGAGATTGGCCGCGATCTTCTGGGCGACGGTTTCTGGCGATCCGACGTAGAGCGCTCCGTGTGGCCCGACCTCATGGAGGAAGGACTCCTTGGTCGGGATGGCGAAGCCCCGGATCTTGCTGTAGTGGCGGATGACCTCCAGGTAACGCGGCCAGAACTCGTCGCGGGCCTTGTCGTCACTCACGGCGACGTGGCCCGGGGAGTGCACGCCGACCGGCAGCGGGGCCCGGCCAAAGCGCTCCAGGGCCTGCTGGAACAGCTGGGCGAAGGGCGCGAACCGGGCCGGGTTCCCGCCGATGATCGCGAGCATCAGCGAGAATCCATAGTGTGCGGCGCGGATGACCGACTGCGGGCTTCCGCCGACGCCGATCCAGGCCGGGAACGGCCCGGATTCGGTGTGCGGCACGACATCTTGGTCGTGCAGCGAGGCGCGGGTCTTGCCCTGCCAGGTGACCGGTCCGCCCCTGAGCAGTTCGGCGAACAGGCCGGCTTTCTCCTCGAACAGGTCCTCGTAGTCGGCCAGGTCATATCCGAAGAGCGGGAACGAGTCGATGCTGGAACCCCGGCCGAGGATGACTTCAGCCCGGCCCCCGGAGACGGCGTTGAGCGTGGAGTAGCGCTGAAACACCCGGACCGGATCATCCGAGCTCAGCACCGTGACCGCCGACCCGAGGCGGATCCGGGCCGTGCGCGCGGCGATCGCGCTGAGCACCACATCGGCGGCCGACAACGGGAAATCATCGGTGTGGTGCTCGCCGATCCCGAAGAAGTCCACGCCGACCTGGTCGGCGAGGACACCGTGCTCGACAAGGTTGCGGATCGTCTGGGCATGCGACAGCGGGCGGTCGTCCTCGTCGTGAGTGACATCCCCGAAGGTGTCGAGACCGAAGACCAGCGGGAACTGCGCAGGCTCGCCTGCGGAGGCTGCTAGCGCATCTGAAGGTGTTGTTGTCACGTCGAGCCTTTCTTTCTGGTGTGAGCTGGGGTCCACGAAGGGCTGCTCTGCGCTCTATGCGGCCACGGCGCGCACGGCTAGCTCGAACTCGGCGCGGCGCAGCGGTACACCGAAGACCGGGCCGCCAGGTTCGAGGAGGCGGCCCGCGCTCAGGCTGCCCAGCCGGACGGCGTCGTAGCCAATGTGCTCGATCAGTTCCGCCACGACCGCTCCCCCGCGCGGGTCGTCGCTGGCGACGCCGAGCGTGCGGCGTCGCGGGGCGCCCGCGGGCCGACGTTCCTCGTCAAGTTCGTGGTAGCCGATGTGGTTGAGGGTCTTGACGACCGTCGACCGGGCCAGCCGGTGCGCAACGATCTCGCTGCTGCCGTACCGGCGATCTTCGAACATTTCCTGAACGCCGTCGATGGGCGGCCAGTAGTTCATCGCATCGACGACGAGCTTGCCGCCCACCAGGGAAGTGTCCAGTGTCGGGAACTTGTGCAGCGGGATCGCCAGCACCACGATGTCCGCCTCGCCCACAGCATCGGCCGCCCATCGTGGCTCGGCGCCCGGTGCCAGCACCTGTGCTATCAGTTCGATCTTCTCCGGGTCGCCCGAAGCCGCGATCGAGACCGGGTAGCCAGCCTTCATCGCGACCCGCGCGATCACCGGGCCGACATGCCCCGCACCGAGCACGGCGATCCGCGGCAACGGTGCAGATGACAACACTTCCAGCTGGTGTAGAGGCAGCATGCCAGCCTAAACGGACTTTACCCCGTTTAGTATTCCGGTCGGTGTCGCGAGTCAGCGGCAGCCCGTTGACCTGCGAGAGCTGTCCGCCAGTCGTCTGGCCCTGACCGGCGTCGCTCAGCCTGGTTCGGCGCCCGGGAGGCCGCCGGCCTCGCCGAGTTCGCTGGCCAGCTCATCCGGGGCACGCATCCGCCACGCGTCGGTCACGAGCTCCTCCAGGCGCCCGGTGTCCACCTCGGCCAGCCGCAGCATTACCAGCGGCCAGCCGTCGTAGCCGGGTGCGGTGAAGAAGACCGCGGGCTCGCCGAGCAGGAGAGCCTGCTTCTCGGCCTCGTCGCCGACGAACAGCACCGCGATGTCGGTCCGGATGCGCCGCGGCTTTCCCGGGCTGCGCTCGGGGTAGGACCAGACGAACCCCTTGCCAGCCACCCGGAAGTCGAAGCCGTCGCTGTCGATCTCCACCACGTCAGGCAGGGCCAGCGCGAGGCGGCGTACGTCGTCCGCGTCAGCCATCGAGGTGTCTCCCGGATCGCGGCACCAGCATAGGCACAGGCTAGGCGCCGGCCCGGACAGCCGGGTCGTGGATGAGTCACACCGGTCGTCGGGATGCTCGAAATCGCTCGCGACCTGGTGGGAGAGGCGGGAAAAGGTGATCTACCACGGCAGAGGCCGGCCGTCGCGGTAAAAGCCGCCGGTGGGTCCGTCGTCAGGCAGGAGCGCAGCCACGCGACCGGTGCTGGCCTCATGGTGCGGGCGGGAGCCGCAGCGCGGCGAGAGGGATGTGCTGCTGGCCCGCGTGCATGTCGCGGTCGGTGAAGCTGCCTTGCGGCGTGGGCCGGGGGAAGGAGATCTTGATGGCGCGGAGGCTGGGTAGCCGGAAGACGCGGATCTGGCCTGCCGGGACCTGGTAAAGGCGGGCGATGGTGGCTTCGTCCAACACTCCGGGGGCGCTGACGCGGCGGTAGTCGGCGTCGTTGGCGAGGAAGACGTCCAAGGTGATCCAGAACGGGCCGGCATTCTTCGACCGGATGAGCTCGGCCACTGTTCCGAGGACCTGATCACGCATTGGCCACCTCGCGGAATTCGGTGCGGAATAGTTCACCGGGGCCGGCCCAGTCGATCGTGTGGTTAAGGACGAACTCGTAGACCGGGCCGCGTTCGATCTCGGCCGGTGATGTGGCGAACGCGAAACTTGGCATGTGGGTCATGCCCGGTAGTGGCAGGTGGTTCAGGCCCGGGTTGGCGATTTTGGCTATCGCTGTCGCCGTTGCCTGGTCGCTGGCCCGCACCTTGAGCAGCACGCCGACCTCACGGGGGGTGGAAAGGTCTGGGTCGAGGGAGCCCAGGACGGCGTTGTAGCCGTAGGCGCGTAGCTGAGTCTCGTAGTCGCTGCGGTCAAGGCCGAGCAGCGTTTGCACATGGTCGTTGAGCGTGCCGTCGAGGATGTCGAGCCAGGTGCTGATATTGGCGAGTATGTGCGGATCGCGGATCCCGACAATGCTCACCGTTTCGTAGCCTGCCACCGCGCTGCCTTCGAGCTTGATGGTAGCCTGGCTGGCTTTCTCGAATTGAGATCCCTCGACGCGCACGGACCGGTCGCCGCAGGCCGTGTAGGTGGCCTGGGAAGTGTCGAGCGTGCCGGACGGTTCGCGCATCCGGAAGGGGTCCGCGTTCTCGTAGAGCATGTGCGCGGCGACCGTGGCGGGCGTGCAGGACGTGTGCGGGTCGAGCGGTTCCACGGTGAAGCCGGTGCGGTCGATTTGGACGTAGACGCCGCCGCTGCGAGGGTCGGTGGTGCACAGGCCGCCGCATTCGACTGTCTTCGCGGCATGCCAGGCAGGCCCGGCGGGCAGGCCGCGCCGGAGCGCGAGTGCCGCCACGGGCGCCGTGTCGGTGGCCCGGCCGGCCAGGATGACGTCCGCGCCGGCGTCGAGGGCGGCTGCGATGGGCTCATGTCCCATGAGGCCCACGATGTGAGCGCACCTGAGCACTGTGCTCGCGCGCAGGGAACCAGCCGGTGGCAGCGCCGTGATCTGGCCGGCGTCAAGGGCGGCGAGCACCGTTGCGGCTGATTGCTCGCTGTAGATGGTGGCCATCGTGAAGGTCAGCCGCTCGTCGCGGGCGATGGACTCGACGATGCCGGCCATCCAGTCAACCCCGGCGTCGATGCCGGCCGTCGCGCAAGAGGTCACGATCAGGGGTATGCCAGCCTCCCGGGCGGCGGTCAGCAGGATCTGCATATCCCGCCGGATAGCCGCTTCGCTGGTTCTCGCCATCCCGGTACCCAGGTAGTAGGGGCCTGAGTCAGTCGATCCGCCGTCGACGGCGATCGCGTCGGCGCCAAGCGCGATACCCCGCTTGACTGTTTGGCGGGGGAATCCGCCGCCGAGCATGCCCACGGGAACGACGACTCCGACGCGGTCGGCGACAGTCATATCGGAAGCCTTCGCTGAGAGGATCATCGGACGAGCGTGGCCACATCCGGGGGGATGTGGAGCTGGATGGCGCCGGCGCCGAGGCGGCGCGAAGAGAGCGCAATGAGCTGAATGTCTCCGACCGCGAAACGGTACTGGTAGTGGTCGCCGAGATAGGACACGTCGAGCACAGCGGGTTCAGGTCCATCGGGCCGGGCGGGATTCTCGGTCACCACGATGTCCTCTGGCCGCACTGCGATCGTTGCTTCCGCGCTGCTTTCTTGTGCGCCGGGCTCGTCGCTGCGCACCACGATTCCGTCCGGGAACTCGGAAGTGATCAGGCGGTGGGTGCCATCGGCGGCCCGGGCGAGCCGGCCGGTGAGGAAGTTGCACTGGCCGAGGAATTCGGCGACGAACCTGCTGCCGGGCTCCCGGTAGATCTCCTCCGGCGTGCCGCTGCGAAGGATGCGGCCGGAATCCATCACCATGATGCGGTCGCTCATCGACAGGGCTTCGTCCTGGTCGTGGGTAACGAATACGGTGCTGACCCCCAGGCTGTGCTGCAAATCCTTGAGCCATGCGCGGGCTCGTTCCCGTAGCTTCGCGTCGAGGCTGGAGAACGGCTCGTCGAGCAGCAGCACGCCAGGAGAGCAGGCCATGGCCCGGGCCAGGGCCACGCGTTGCTGCTGCCCGCCAGATAGCTCATGTGGGTAGCGGGCCGCGTGCTCACCCATCTCGACCAGGTCCAGTACCTCGGCGACGCGTTCGGAAATGGGCCGCTTGCCCAGCCTGCGGATCTTGAGTGGGAAGCCCACATTGCCGGCCACGGTCATGTGCGGCCAGAGCGCATACGACTGGAAGACAATGCCGAGGTTGCGCCGCTGCGCCGGGCGGTTGATCCGCGTTCTGCGGTCGTAAAAGGTCTCGTCCCCGCAGGTGATGCGGCCGCCATCCGGATTCTGGAATCCGGCAATCGACATCAACGTCGTCGTTTTCCCGCAGCCAGATGGTCCGAGCAGCGTGACGAACTCCTTGTCCTTGACGGTGAAACTCACATCGTCAAGGACGCGGCTGGGCCCGAACGATTTGGCCAGGTGTTCCACGCGGATCTCAGACATGACGAACGCTCCTGACTGCGCGCGCGCCGACGGCGAGCACGACCGCGACGATGAGGACCTGCACGACGGCCAGCGCGGCAACCGGGCCCACCACACCTCGTTGCCAGTACTGCAGCATGGTTACTCCCACGATTTCCGTGCCGGGCTTCTGCAGGAAGACGGCGGGATCGTAGTCGCTGAGCAGCGTCACGAACATCAGCACGAACGCGGCGAGCATGGCCGGCCTCAGCGCTGGGAGCAGTATCCGGCGGGCGATGGTCCACCAGCCCGCACCGCTGGCCCGGGCGGCCCGGTCGAACTCGGTGCTGATCCGCGTCAGGCTGGGGTAGATGACCACATAGGCCAGCGTCAGGTTGCGAACGCACAAGGCGATCAGTTCGCCCCACAGGTTGTTACGCACGAAGGCACCTGGGCTGAACATCAGAAAGGCCCAGAAGAAGCCGATACCGAGGATGATGCCGGGGACGGCTCTCGGGTAAACAAGGGCGGGGGCAAGGCTCCGCCGCAGGACGAAGCCGGAGCGATGGGCGATCAGGGTCGCGACCGCGACCAGCAGCACGGTGAGGGCGCCTCCCCCGCCTGCGATGATCAGGCTGTTGGACATCGCGCGCCGGAAGGTCGCATCGGACACGACCTGATGCCAGTTGGCCGCCGTGAGCAGTTGCCACGGCGCCACCAGCGTGGTGAGCGCCTTCACGCCGGACATCAAGACCAGCCCGGCCAGCGGGATGATGCTGGTGATGGCGACGCACGCGCCGGTCCCGGCGGACATGGGCCATCTCCACCGGCCCAGGTCGAGCGGGCGGCGCGTCGCGCTAGCGTGGGAGCTTGTGGCGACGAAGCGCTGCTGCGAGCCGGCCAGGCGGGCCCGGATCAGCAGCAGCACCGAGACCATTATCAGCAGCACGACCGCCCCGGCACTCACCGAGGGAGGGTCCGGTGTCACGCCGCTACTCCATGACTTGTAGAGGTAGCTGGCGTAGAAGTCGATATTCGATGGCGTTCCGAGGAACAGCGGGATGCCGAGCACTTCGAGTGACAGCGCGAATATCAGCACCGTGGCGTTGAGGATGGCCGGCCGCAGCATCGGTAGCGTGATCCGCCTGATCACCTGCCCGGGTGTCGCGCCGGCGCCGCGGGCGGCATCCTCGAGCGCGGAGTCGGTGCCGGCCAGAGCCGAACGGCACGTCAGGTACGCGATCGGGAGGGCGACTGCCGCCCCGAGCACTGACATGCCCGGAATGGAGGACAGATTCCAGACTGGCAGGTGCAGGTTCCTGCCGACCAGGCCGGTGAGGTAGCCGCTCTGACCGTAGATGGCGACCCAGCCGACGATCAGCCCGAGCGGCGGGATTACCACCGGCGCCAGCAGCAGCGGCCCGTAAAACCTCCCTCCGGGCATGTTCGTCCGGCCGCACAAGATCGCGAATGTGACGCCGCCCGCCACGGCCAGGATGGTCGTCGTCAGCGCGAACCAGACCGTGTTTTGCACCGCATGCCAGAACAACGGGTCGGCGAACAGGGTTTGGTAGGCGCCGAGGGTGAAGACACCACCAGGCAGGTAGTAGGGCTTGCTGCGCACCGACGAGTACAGCAGCGGCAGGAACGGCCCCACGACCAGCACCACGACGACCAGCCACACCAGTACTTGCCCGAAGCTCGCGGGCAGTGCGAGGCGGCGTGGCGGCGCGGCCGCGACGCGGCGGCCGAGCCGTCCAGGCTGATCGGCCGTCGTTGTCATGGGGCCGTTCCTTCGGTCATCGGGTGCTGGGGTCCTGGGTCCTGGCCGCCCGATCACCTAGCGGTGGAAAGCCCGGTTCCACTGCTGCGTGATCGCAGGCACCTGATCGAGCACGGCTTGGCTGATCGGCACCAGGTAGGTCGTGCTGGGCGGGACCTGTGACTGCAGGTTGGTCAGCGACGCCGTGCAGCCGTTGCTGGGCTGGTAGTTGTTCATGGTTGCCTCGAACCCGCCCGCGCACAGCGCATCCTGTCCGGGCTTGCTGTACAGGAAGTCCAGGAACAACTGCGCCGAGGCCGGGCTGGAGGCCTTGGCCGTGACCGCGACCGCTCGCGGCACGAGAGGCGTCGCATCCTTCATGAAGGTGTAGGCCGCGAGGCCTTTGTAGTGCGGGACCACCCCCTGGGCCAGACCGGATGACATATAGCCGATCGAGGCCCCGCCTTGGATGATCTGCTGCAGCCCCGCGAGGCCCTCACTGAAGGTCTTGGTGTTGGGCCCCATCGCGCCGTAGTCATGCCAGACCTGGGATGCCCCGAGAACATGGATCAGCCCGTAGATGCCCGCGTAGTTGAGCGGATCGTCGATGGGATAGGAGACCAACTTGTACTTGCCGGGATTGCTGGCGGTGTCGGCGGCCAACTGGGCGTATGTCCTCGGCACCTGCGATGCCGGCAGCAACTTGGGGTTATAGACCTCCAGTATGGGCTCGGCGGACATCACGTAGACGCCGTGCCCCTGACTGACCCACCCGGGAAAGTTCGACAGCCCCAGCGGTATCACGTTGGCCGTTACGCCGTTGTGCTCGGCCTGCACCCAGGACGCGGGGGCGCTGGCCATCAGCAGGTCGGCCGTACGCGCACCCTGAGCGGCTTCGGCCTCGTACTTGGAGAACGTGGTGGTGTCGCCCAGGGCGGTCTCGGTGACCTTGATCCCGGGGTATTGATGTTCGAACGCGTTGATCACTGGCAGCAGGTACTGAGTGGGCGCGTTGCCGTAGATGACCAGGCCCTTTTCGGACTTTGCGGCCTTCGCCAGGCTGGCGACCGAAGCCGGCCCCGACGCCGCCGCTGATGACGACGGCGAGGGCGTGGTGGCTCCGCCGCTAGCCGCGCAGGCGCTCAGAACCAGCGCGGACACCGCGGCGCACAGCGCCCCGGCAGTGCGGGCGTGATACTTCATACCTTGACCTCTCTGCTATAGCAACTTTGCTATAGCAACTTGGCGCGCAGTTCTGGCGGGATGAGGACGGCGCGTGGTGGCTCTTGCTACGTGGTAGAGGCTGGGCGCGCGGCGCCCGCCTCGGTGTTCCCGAGATCGGCCAGCGCCAGGAACTGCTGCCCGGTCCGGAGTGTGTGGGCGACCATCAGCCGTTCGGCACGCTCACCGTCGCGGGCACGGAGGGCATCCAGGATCTCCGCATGCTCCCTGTGCCCCTCCCTGGCCGGGTATCGCCGTCCGAGAGTGCTGGCCGCCCGCAGGCGGAGCGCCCAGTCGAATGCCGTCGCGGTCGCGATCATGTCGGCGAGCATCGGATTGTGGGCGGCCTGGTCGATCTTCGCGTGGAACAGGCGGGTGCTGGCGAGCACGTCTCGCGCGACGTCCTCGACCGCGCGCCCCCGCTGCTTCACGCGCTGCGCCTGAGCGTGGATGCCAGCGATCTCGGCGACCTCATCGGCGGTCGCGCGCTGCGCGGCGATCCGCGCCGCGACCCCGCGCAGGGCGGCCTCGATGCGCACCAGTTCACGGAGCCGGTCCACGCCCGGCGCGGCGACAGTCAGTGCACGCCCGTCACGTTCGAGCAGCCTCTCATGCTCCAGTCGCGAGATGGCCTCCCGTACCGGAGTCGGGCTGACCCCAAGATCGCCCGCCAGGGCCCGTTCGGTCAATGTCTGCCCGGGGGTGAACCTGCCGGAGGTGATCCCCTCGCGCAGAGCCGCGTACGCCTGATCCGCCAGCGAGGGGCCGGTCGACAGCTTGTGCACGGGGCTGGAATTCATGGCCTTCATCCGAGGGGAACGATGTGGGTGCGCACGGCCGGTGTGACCTGCACCATTTGCTATAGCAAACACGCTATCGCCGCTCCTTGTCAATGCTTCCGCCACCACGTGTTTTTGCGCGACCCGGCCGCTCGCGTAAGCGTCGCGCAAGGTTGTCCCGGCACCCAGGCCTTGTGTGGGACGGCGGCGACCGGCTCGGTCGGCACCTTCGTGCCAATGCTGATATTCGGGTTCCTGTTCGGCATCTCCATGGACTACGAGGTATTCATCCTGTCCCGGGTCCGGGAAGGCTCCAAATCGATTGCCTTACGCTGCCTCTCGGCAGCACTCTTGCGGCATGAGCGTCCGCCGGGCTGGAGCCGAAGACGCGATGGGGATCGCCATCGCGCATGTCCGGTCGTGGCAGGCGGCCTACCGCGGCCTGATGCCCCAGGACTATCTCGACAACCTGGACGCAGAGCAGCGACGCCCCCTCTGGGAGCGCATCCTCGGCGAGGCGCAATGGCCGCGTGCGGGAACTTTCGTCGCAGAAGACAGCAGGAACGTTGTCGGCTTCGCACATTTCTGCCCGGCCCGGGATGCCGATGCGGAGCCCGCGAGTGCCGGGGAACTGGCGGCGATCTACCTTGTGCCCGAAGCCTGGGGCACAGGGCTGGGACGCGAATTGATGATTTCCGGGCTGTCGGCGCTCAGCGAGGCTGGCTTCGGCGAGGCGATGCTGTGGGTACTGGATACGAACAGCCGGGCACGACGGTTTTATGAGGCGGGTGGCTGGCGCGCAGACGGCGCTGTGAAGCAGGACGGCAGAATGGGTTTTGTGCTGAACGAGGTGCGTTACCGGCGCCCCCTGCCCTGAGCCGACAGCACAATCGCCGACCCGGATGTCGGAGCGATCAGCGTGCCCAGGCCACGCCGATTCAGACGATGAACAGGGCTATCGCGGCATACTGGCATGCCGCGGCGGCGCACACGTAGGTGTGAAAGACCTCGTGGTAGCCGAACACCGACGGATAGGGGTCGGGCCGGCGGCGGCGGTAGGAAATCGCTCCGGCCGTGTAGAGCAGGCCACCTGCGAGCATCAGCACGGCCGGCGTGACACCGGCAGCAATCCACACCCCCGGCAGCGCGAGGCCGGCTACCCAGCCCAGCCCGACGAACGTCGCGCCGACCATGAGTTCCGGCGCGTTCATCCACGCCATGTGGATCACGGCCGCGATCAGCGTGAGCGTCCACAGCACGATCAGGCAGGCCAGCCCGAAGGCACCCCGTGCGGCGAGGAGGAAAGCGGGAGTTGCCGTGCCGGCGATGAGGAAGAAGATCATCGCGTGGTCCAGGCGCTGCAGGCGCCGGCGCCACGCAGCACTCCAGTTGCCACGGTGATACAGCGCGCTGACCCCGAACAACGCGCTCACGCTGGCTGCGTACACAGCGGTCGCCGCGATCCGCGTGGCTCCATGCGCGCGGGCCAGCAGCAGCGTGCCCGTCACCAGCGACGCCTCGAACCAGAGCAGGTGCAGCCAGCCACGCATCACCGGCTTGGTGTAGTACACATCGCGCCGGGCGTCGTAGAACGCATCTGCCGCCGGCGGTGGCGCCGCCGGCGGTGGCGCCGCAGACGGTGGCGCCACCGGCGTGGAGTCCATGGCCGTCACCGCCGACCTCCCAACTTCGTGCCGGGACTCGGCGACCTCGGATGCCGTCAACGTCCGCCAACCCAGTGTCACGCACAACTGGCCCTGTGCCCACCCGCCAGCGCCACGATCCCCTGGATGGGGCGCCTGGTTCCGTTACACCGGACCGCCGGCCGCGGCGACGGCTGAGAAGGCGCTTGTGCTCACGTCGGCGGCCAGCTCGGTCATTTGATGGCCATAGACCGAGGGAGCCACGACGCGCAAGACGACGCACCAGTTCTGCCCGGTTCCGTGCGCCGATGAGATCCTGCGGTAATTGTCGCGGAGATAGGAGGTGGCCGCGCGGTTGGTGATGGCGGTCTGGCCACAGATAAGGAACAGCGGGTGCCCACCGTCAAGCGGCCGCACTTTGGCTACCAGAACGTATTCGCGGGAGTCCCGCTCCCGGAGGAACTCCTGGCCGACGGTGACGATCGCGGCTGATTCCGGCGAGTCAGGGGCGAAGGAACGGATGGATACGCCCGGCAGGAAACGGGCGAGATGCGACTGCATGCGCACATTCGCAGTCGGGCCGCCGACACAGAACTCGGTGAGATCCCCTATGCCGTAGGTACCCTCACCCGAGCTGACGACATCCAAATCCGCCTTCAGGTCGCGCATCAGCTTCGCGAGTTCGACGATGCTGAACACGTCGTGCTTCGAGATGGTCCGCGGCATCCCGAAGGCCTGCGGCGCAACGATGCGGCCGGTGTCACCGGGCGACAGCCCGAAGAACCTCGCCCGTTCCCGCTGCCGCCGGGTCCCCCGGGCGCGACCCCACGCCCACACCGATCCCCCGCCGATGAGACTCGTTATCAGGCCCACCACGACGTTCAGGATGACGGCGGACAACAGGCCCTCCACAGCATGCCCGGCTGGTACCAAGGACATCATGCCGGACGAGAGCCTCGCCGTTTGGATACATGGGCACACCGTCCCGCTTTACGATTCTATTGCGAACCGTAGGTAGCAAATAGCAATTGCGGGTCCACTTACCGCCGTGGCCCGCCTGCCGGGGTTTGAGCTTGGCTCTGATGGAAGCCAAGCAGCCGGGTTTCGAGTGCGGTGGCCGCGGCGGCAGGGCCTCCCGCGGCGGCGAAACCGGCTGCGACGCGCCGGGCACCAGTTGTCCGGGTAATGGCCTCTCGCGTCTTTGCGCGGAGACGGTCGGGGCGAAGCCGGTTCGCGGGCAGCCTGGTGCCGGCCTCGGCGACCTCGACGCGGCGGGCGACTTCGAGTTGGTCGCGGCCGAACGGGACGGCGCAGACCGGTATTCCGCGCGCGAGTGCTTTCTGGGTCGCGCCCATGCCGCCATGGGTCACGGCGCAGATCGCCCGCTCGAGTACGGCGCCGTGCGGCACGAAGCGCGCTACGTGTGCGTTGGCCGGAATGTCGTAGTCGGCTGGGTCGCCGGCGGGCAGGGTTGCTATGACGTGGACCGGTTCGCCGGCCAGTGCCTGCAGTGCGACGCTCACGAGCCGGCCGTCGTCCTGGAACTCCGATGACGTCGTCACGAGCACGATGGGCTCCTCGATGCGAGCCAGCCAGTCCGGAGGGTCCGCGGGTGGCTCCCACGCGCATGGTCCGACCATGACGATGCTGTCGGGCCAGTCGCTGCGCGGATACTCGAATGGTTCGGCGGTCAGATACAAAGTCAGCGGCGGCGCGCGGAAGAGTTCGTCGGCGTGGCGGAGCGGCGGCAGGCCCGTCTGGGCCCGGACGCTATTGAGCGGTGGGAGCATCTTCTTTTCGACCGTGCCCAGGACCAGCGGGCGCAGCAGCCGGTCGCGGATGCGTCCGAGCGGCCCGCGGGCGGGGGCCAGACCGGGGCCGAAAGGCGGGACGTCTGAGGAGCGCAGGGCCAGCGGGTAGGGGCAGAACATGGCCCACGGGCCACCCCACCGCTCGGCTGCCGCGAGCGCCCCCCAGCTGTTCACGTCGACTACGACGACATCCGGTTGCTCCTGGTCGATGGCTTGGCGCAGATCGGCCGCGTCATGCCCGGCTCGGGCGCAGAACCCGCGAACCGCGATCTCCAGTGCGTGCCGCGGGTTACGGCCGCGCCAATCCTGAAGCTCGATGGCCTCTACCTGTTCGCTGATTGGCGCGGCAGCAAACCCGCGCGTGTTCATCAGCGCAACCTCAGCGGCAAGCGTCCGGACGGCGATATTGTGACCGCGGCGCGCCAGTTCCTCGAGGATCGGAGTGAGCGGGTACAGATGCCCGCGCGACGGCGAGGTGTAGGCGAGGATACGAGCCATCAGGAGCCTTCCAGCATCGGGTTGAGAAGTTCGGCCATCGCGATCTCGGTCTGGCGTCGGCTCAGACCGGCATCTAGGCGCAGCAGCTTCCATGTGTAGACATCACAGACCGCGACGAGCTGAGCTAGACGCCGCCGCCGGTCGACACCCGTCCGGCCGCTGAGCGCGGGCGCGAAAACCCTCGCGCACCAGTCCCGGTGCATCGTACGACCTGCGTCAGCGATCTCGGAAAGCGCGGGAACACGTACCTCCTCAGCGAGCATCCTCAGGACCGGCTCACCCATCAGCTCATAGTGCTCGACAAGAACGCGAACGGCAGCGCCCACATCACCGACTGGCGCCTCGTCACGCTGGCGGCGCACCCGTTCAGATTCCCGGGCACCGGCGGCGGCCATCAATCCCTCCCGGCCGCCGAAGCGGCGGATTACCGTCTGAACAGAAACACCGGCGCGGCGCGCGACCTCATCCAAGGACACCTTGTCAGTGGGCATCTCCCAGAACGTCTTGACGGCCGCGTCGAGGATGCGCTCGCCCGTCGCCGCCGCCGCTTGCGCGCGGGAGTCCATCCGATAGGGCCGCCGCGGCTCAACTTTCATGTTAACTATACTATCATCAAATCGTGCGGCTTGGCCGCATCGCGCTGGGCATCGTCGGCGAAGGCCAGCCGAAGCGCACGACTCCAAGCTAGCCTGGCCGATCAGCTAGCGAACTCGTCCGCGGCCCGGGCCGCCGCGCACGGAGCGCACAACGGCACATCAACATCGCCCAGCAAGTCCGAGCTGTACCGGCCCGTGATCACCGCGTCGAACATCTCGCAGACGCCACGGTCGGCCGGATGAGCCCGTGAGCAGAAGCAAAGGCAGGGCCGGCGCCGCATGGCCTTTTCAGCGCGCTCGATCACCGCCCGGACCTCAGGACGGTTCGCCACGTCCGCGAGTGCGTCGAAGGCTGGCCGTATGCGCTCAAGCGCATCGGTCATGGCCTGCCCGACTCTCCGGCCGACCTCTGCCAGGGTGTCGGCTAGCTCCGAGTCCCTGTCATCGCCCACGGTCGCATTCTCCCACTGGCAGACAGCCAGAGCCAGGGCACGTTAAGCAACATTCGACCTGCGGCGCGCCAATGCGCGTCGGCTGATGCCGACGGCGAAATCCGCACCCCGCCATAAGCCCACTCTGGTCAATCAGCGACCACTGTCTGCGCCCAGATCTCTCACCCGCGCTTCATGCGCTACAACCTGAAGCGACGCGCGGGGGTGGTCCGCTATTCACGCCTGCCACACCCAGCCAGTCTCTTCGTTCAGGTGCATCTCGGTCTTCGGGTGACACGGCTTGGTGCAGATTACCGCGCCCGGGGAAGCCTTGAGCGGGGGGTACTCGTCGCCGCAGAATGGCAGGCCTATGTCGCCGTCGGCCTGGGAGGCCGGCCTGCCCCAGCCCTCCGCTTCAGTAGACACCGCACATCCCGTCGATCGAGACCTCCTCGGCCAGCAGCTCTCGGGCCGGCTCGTCTGCGATCAGCGGCGGCTGGGCCGGTGGCCCCTCGAATACTGTCTGCTCCTTCATGTCTGCCTCCATGGTCAAGTCCCTAGCCAGCTGAACGACCGTGTTCAAGGCACAGACAGCCGCAGCGCGAGCGGTCAGTCCTGCTGACCTCTCGGCCCCGGGCACTTCGGATGTGCTCACGGTGCCGACGCTCAGCGAGCGGGAAGCGCGTTGCCACCGTCGTCCTCAGCGTAAGCGGGCTGTGTTCCGGCGCCATTACCGCCGATGACGAGCATGTTTCGGCTGCGTTGACGTGCGCTAGCCCAGAGGGCACTTACGGGCCCGTCGGTGCTCGTTGTGCCGTGCGGTAGAGGCTGATCAGTTCCTGGGTGGTGGTGGCGTCCTGGGCGGCTTTGTCGTCGCGCCATCGCCCGGTGAAGCGTGGGAACCTCATGGCCAGCCCGGCGTTTTCCTTCACCTGCCCCCAGGCGGCGGTGTAGTTGGGTGAGAGGGTGAGTTCGGCGCTGAGGATTTCCAGCACGACCCCGGGCTCGAACCACACGTCCGGTTCCTGGCGTGCGTCGACCCGGGCGGGCCGCTGGGGGCGGGCCAGCGGCGCCAGCCGGGCGGGCAGCGCGGCCAGGTCGGCGTCGGAGAACCCGGTGCCGCACTTGGACACCGAGCGATAGACATCGGCGTCCGGGTCGTAGGCGGCCAGCAGTAGCGCACCGTAGAGTCCGCGGCGGCGGCCACGCCCGGCGAACGCGCCGACGACAACCAGGTCGACGGTGTCGGCCAGTTCGGTGCGGTAGTCCCGCTTGAGCTTGATCCACAGCCAGCCGCGCGCGCCGGCCTGGTAGCCGGCGGCCGGGCTCACCGACTTGCACACCAGCCCCTCGCAGCCGTCGGTGACCGCCTGCTCGAACGCCGCGTCCAGCGCGGCCGGGGTGGTGACCTCAGTGGCGGTGGTGAGCCGCAGCTGGGGCGACGGGGTGATCGCCTCGGCCAGTCTGGCCCGCCGCTGCGGATAAGGGAGCTGGGTCAGGTCCTGGCCGTCGGCGTAGAGCAGCTCGAAGCAGAACAGGCCCACCGGAACGTCGCGCACGGCCTCGCTGATGCCGTGCTTGCGCCTCCGGAACATGACCTCCTGGAACGGGTGCAGCTCCCCGGCGGATGAGTCGTAGGCGACGACCTCCCCCTCGATGATCGCTTCCCTGGGGCCCAGCCCCGCCCGGAGGACGTCGACGACGTCGGGGAACTGGCTGCTGACGCGCTCCAGCCGCCGGGTGAACAGCTCGATCGACCCGTCGGCGGTCCGGTGTGCCTGGACCCGGACGCCGTCGTACTTGTACTCGGCCGCGCACTCCCCGCCCAGTTTGGCGAGGATCTCCGAGGCGTCAGACAGCCGCTGGGCGAGCATGGCCCGCACCGGGTTACCCGGGCGCACCCGGAGCTTCTCCACCGCCGCCACCCCGCCATCGGCCACCGTGGAGGCGACCAGGCCCAGGTCGCAGCAGATGTTGTAGGCGCGTTCCAGCACCGGCCGGGCGGCCCGCCCGCCGGCGTGCACCTGCGCGAGCGCATCCAAGATGGTGGGCGTGCCAATGCCGAGCCGCAACCCGCCGGTGACCAGGCGCAGCAGGTAGCGGGCCTCCAGCGGGGTGGCCTGGGCGAGCAGGCCGGCCAGCAGGTCCAGCTTGCGACCCTGCGAGCCCGTCCCCTCGGCTTCGGCGATCCGGTGCAAGGTATCGACCACCACCGTGACCGGCAAGCTGGCCGGCCGCCCGGGGGCGGTCACGGCCAGCAGCTGCTCGGCGGCCTGGCCGAGGTCGCCGGTCTCCCGCACACTAGCGGTGACCTGCTCGGGACGGGCGCCGGTGGCGGTGGCGACCGCGCGGACGGCGAGCTTCTCCGCCAGGCCGAGGTCCACGCCAGCGAACTGCGGCGCGATCAGGCCCTGGCACAGGTAGCAGACCGTGGGCAGCAGTCCGGGCGGGGTCCCGGCGAGCAGCGTGGCGAGACGGTCGACCAGCGCCAGCCGGCCACCAGCCTGCTCCAGGTCGCGGTAGGCCTCAGCGACGGTCTCGTATCTCACGGCGCCCCCTTCGATTCACTCGATCATGACACGTCAGGTTTCGCAGCCCCACCCAGAACACCTGACCGCGGCGCCGGCTCACTCATTGACCGTACGGACCCGGGTCTTCTGGCCTACCACGAAGCTTTGTGGGCGACGATCTTGGCGCGGTCGTGCGACCTGGCCGAACGTGGATGCTCCGCGCAGAATTCCCGCGCCGCCGCGGATGTCAGGGTTCGCGTGGGGGGCGCAAGTAGCGGATGCTGCCCAGTACGTGGTCCCGTATGACGGCGGCGACCTGCTCCTCGTCCCTGCGTTTGAGGGCAGTCAGCAGGTGGGCGTGCTGCTCCACCGATTCCGCGTGGGGACGGCCGGCTTGCGGCCCGCGGGGGAACGACCGCCACAGCAGCCGCATCAGCAGGAGCAGCATCGGCGAGCGGGCGCACTCATAGACGCGGAAATGAAAGCGCCGGTTCAACTCCGCGAGCCAGTGATCATCAGGGTCACACGCCGCGACCTGCTGGTACAGGTCTTCGATCTCGGCCATGTCATCGTCGGTCATTTTGGACACGGCCAGACTGCCGGCGAGCGACTCCAGGGCGGCCAGGATCCGGTAGTTCTCCTCAAGCTCCTCCGACTCTGCCCGCGCCACCGAGGCACCGCGATGCACATCGGTGACCACGAGGCCTTCCGATTCGAGACGGCGCAGTGCCTCCCGTACCGGCGTGTAACTCACGTCGAACTGCTCCGCCAGCTGACGCTGGCGAAGCGGGGTGCCCGGCGAGAGCTGGCCGTCGGTGATGAGTTCTCTGAGCGCGTCGGTGACCATGTCGCTCTTGCTGACGTAGTTACGCGTGGTCCGCGGCGCCGCCCGCTCCTCACCCCTGCTGTCCACGTCGTACCCGGATCCGCCCGGCAGGTACGGAGCTGGGCTGGCGTGGTCTCTTGCCTCACTCATGACCGCATAACTGGGGGGTGCCGCCTCCGGCCTCGGGCAAGGGCGATGGCGAGGGCTCGGCATGGTCCGCTGACTCGCGCTTCGGCGAGGTCGGCCAGCCGGGTCCAGCGGTCTCGGCGTCCGCCTCCGCCTCCGCCGAACGGCCGAGGAAGACCTCGCGGATGTCTGGACGGGCCAGGATCGAACTCGCCGCGCCCGCGATCTCGATCCGCCCCGCGACCAGGATGTACGCCCAGTCGGACACCCCGAGCGCCTCGAACGCCTTCTGCTCGACCAGGAGCACGGCAGTGCCCGCGTCGGCGAGACGACGCACCTGGTCCCGCAGGACTGACCGGGACAGTTCCGGCGACAAGTTGGAGGTCGGCTCGTCGAGTACGAGCACGGACGGCTCGAGCATCAGCACCCGTGCCACCGCGAGCATCTTGCGTTCGCCCCCGCTGAGCTTGCTCGCGGTCCGGGACCGCATGTCCGCCAGCGCCGGGAACATCGACATCACCGTGTCGATCCGGGGAGCGAGCTGGGGCTTGGCGAGCAGGTAGCCACCCATCTCCAAGTTCTCGGTCACGGTCAGGGTGTCGAAAACGTCCTTGGTCTGGGGGACGAAGCCCAGGCCCATCCGGGCGCGCAAGTGGCCGCGGAGGTTCGTTATATCGCGATCACCGAACGTGACCGTACCGGTCATGACCGGGAGCCTACCGGTCACCGCCTTGAGCAAGGTGGACTTGCCGGCACCGTTGGGCCCGATGACCGAGACCACCTCCCCTGGCCCGACGCTTATGCTCACCCCGGACACGATCGGCACGGTCCCATAACCTGCCGCGACGTCATCGAGGCGGAGGGCCGCGGGCGGCCGCTCCGGCGGGCCCGCCAGTCCCGGGCGGCCGGATGCGTCATCCACCGGCGTATTGCCTGGCGGCCCAGCAGCCAGGGGGCTATCCGATGAGGTAGGCATCGAGCACCTCTCGGTCGGCACGGACATCGGCCATGGTTCCCTGCGCGATCACGCGGCCCTGGGCCATCACGATGACGGGGTCGCACAACCGTTCCACCACCGCGAGTTCATGTTCGATCATGAACATGGTGAGCCCCTCATTGCACAGGTCGAGCAGGTGCTGCTCGATCCGCCGGGCCAGGGATGGGTTCACGCCCGCCATCGGCTCATCGAGCAGCAGCAGTGCCGGGCCGGCCATCAGCCCGCGCATCAGCTCCAGCAGGCGTTTCTGGCCCCCGCTGAGGTTCCCCGCGTACTCGTCTTCCTTCGCGGACATATCGAAGCGCGCCAGGAGTTCCCTGGCCCGCTCGACCATCGCCCGCTCCTGCGGCCGCCAGTACCGCTTGCCCAGCGCCGCCTGCCACAGTGCCTCGCCACGCTGGGCGGGCGCGGCGACGAGCAGGTTCTCGAGCACCGTGAGCGCGGCGAACTCACTGGAGAGCTGGAACGTGCGGATGATGCCGCGCCGGGCCAGCTTGTAGGAAGGGAGCCCGGTGATGTCCTGCTCCTGGTAGGCGATCTCTCCCGAAGTCGGTTTGATCGCACCGGCGATCACGTTGAGCACCGTCGACTTCCCGGCACCGTTCGGCCCGATCAGGCCGGTTATCCGGCCGACCGGGACCTCGAAGGACGCGCCGTTGACCGCCCGGACTCCGCCGAACTGACGATGCAGGTCCCGGACCGTCAGCAGGGGGCGGCCTGGCTCGCTCAAGCCCCGCTCCTTAGTCCAGTCGGCGCGGGCCGTGCCCCGCCGTCGGCCCCGCCCTGGCCGGCCCGCGGGAAGCGCCGCCGACGCTCGGGGATCACCCCTCGTGGCCAGAACCACAGGAAGACCAGCGCGAGCACCCCAACGATGATCCATTGCAGGGCGTCGATGAGCCCGGGCGGGCCGAATTGGGGAATGAAGCGGGTCGCTTCAAGGAAGGCGACCGGCACCAGCAGCGCCCCAACCATGACGCCCAGGTTGTTGCCGGATCCGCCGACGATGACGGCGGTGAAGTACACGAACGTCTCGGGGTACAGCCAGGAACCGGGGGACCAGGCAGAGATGAACTCGACCAGGATGGCGCCGCTGACGCCGGCGATCGCCCCGCCCAGCACGAACGCCAGCATGCGCAGGCCGGTGACGTTCTTGCCCAGAGCCGCCGCCGCCTGCTCGTTGTCGCGGACCGCGCGCAGGGTGCGGCCGAGGGGCGAGCTCGTCACGATGTGCACGAGCCAGTAGACGCACACGCAGATCGCGGCGGTGATGCCCACGAACAGCCACTGGTAGCCGATGGGCGAGAGATTGACCATCGTGGCGAGTGGCTTGGGCACGAGGTCAAGCCCGTTCGACCCGTTCACCAGCCCGGACTGGTTGGTGGCAACGCTGGTCGCGATCAGCGAGACCACGAGCATGACCATGGCCTCGTAGTCACTGCGCAGCCGCCGGATGGCAAACCCGCCCACCAACGCGGCGAGCAGGCCGCCGACCACCCCGGCCGCCAGGATGGGCAGCGGGAAAGGCCAGTGGGCGCCGCCGACGTACTGCTGAAAGCCGTCCTTGGTGGCGGGCCCGAGTGTGAGCACGGCAGCGGTGTAGGCGCCGGCTGCCTGGAAGACGATATACGCGAAGTTGACCAGCCCGGCCACGCCGAACTGGAGGTTCAGTCCCCAGCCCGCAATCACGTCGACGCCGAGGTAGATCAGCACGGTGGAGATGTAGAACTGCCAGGCGACGCTCATGTGCTGTCTCCCGCTCGCCTCATGCTGTGTACCCTGCTCACGCTGTACCCCGCTCGCCTACGGGGCGCATTGGGGCGCCGCCTTCCCTCGTCGCTCGTTCCTCGCTCCTCAGTCCAGGCAGCACCGCGCCCCGGCGGCTCGCTCACGCTGTACCCCGCTCGCCTTCGGGGGGCTTTGGGGCTGCTCATGCCGCGACCTCCTTGCGGGTGGCGATCTCGGACAGGATCCCCTGGGGCCGTGCGAGCAGCACCATCACCAGGATCACGAAGGCGACGACGTTCTTGTAGTCGGGGCTGATCACGGCGGCCGCGAGCTCGCTGACGATCCCGATGACCAGGGCGCCCAGCATGGCCCCGTACGGCTGGCCGATCCCGCCGAGAACGGCCACCGCGATGATCGGGATCAGGAACTGTGCGCCGGTCGTGTCGGTGAACGCGGTCAGGTTCATCACCAGGATGACGCCGGCCAGGCCGCACAGGGCGCCCGAGATTGCCCACGCGAGGTCGATGACCCGGTCGGTGGCGATCCCGCAGTTTCGGGCCAGGTCAGGATCGGTGGCGGTGGCCCGCATCGCCTTACCGAGCTTGGTATAGCGCAGGAGCAGGTGGATGAGGAGCATGGCCACGACGGCGACGCCGATGATGGCGAGCTGGATGGTGGTGAAGACCATCCCGGCGATGTGGACCGACGCAGGCCGGGGCATGTTCAGGCTGAAGAAGTTCGCGCCGAAGATGGCCAGCATGCTGTTCTGCACGATAAGGCTGACCGCGATGGTCACGATGATCATGCCGAACAGGCGTGTCCCGTGGCGGACGAACGGCGTGTACAGAGCGCGGTTCAGCAGTACCGAGAACACCGCCCCGAACGCCCCGCCCGCCGCCAGTGCCAGCCACACGCTGATGCCAGCGCTGGTGACCAGGTAGGCGACGAACGCGGCGGCGGTCATGATGTCGCCGTAAGCGAGGTTGAGGATATTGGTGACGCCGAACTGGAGGGTGAAGCCCACACCGGCCACGGCCAGGATGGACGCGGTGACGAGGCCGAATCCGATCGCGGGCAGCAGCGTGCTCACCGCGGCCTCCGCGGCGTCCCACGAGCGCCGCGGCCGGCCGCACCGGTTGCGGTCACCGGCTGATCGCCGCGATCTGTGCTGCCGACACCGAGCCGACCAGCGCGAGGTTGCCTTTCACGGACTTCGCGGCCTCGAACGCCCCGGTGGAGTTGTGCCAACGGTTGAACACGATAGGCCCGCCCGCGCCGACGTACTGGATCTGCTGGCCGGCCTGCAGCGCGGCCTTTCCGGCGGCGAAGGTGTCCACCACTGTCTTGCCGGCACCTGGCTCGGTGACCTTCATGGCATCGCTGTTGAAAACCGCCGGGCTGGTGCTCTTGGCCGCGATCATCGCCAGCGCCATCACGTTGACCGCGTCGTAGTAGGTCATCGAGTACGGGTCGCTGCTCCACTGGCTGGGCTTGGGCACCTGTGACCCCGAGGCCAGCAGCGATCGGTTATAGGCCTGCCACGCCGGGCCGCTCGGCGGCGCGTACGGCTGCATACCCTCGAAGTACCTGGCCATCGCCGATGCGCCGATCGCCCCGGTGACGGCCTTGAGCCACGGTGCCTGCAGGGTGACCTCGGTTCCGATCACTGGGATGAGCCCGTGCAACTGCTGCAGCTCAGACAGGAACGTGGCTCCCGTCTGCGGATCGACCTCGGTGAAGATGACCTGTGGATGGGCCGCGAGCATGTTCTCGATCTCGGTGCGATACGAACTCTGGTCGAGCGCGAAGGGCTTGTTGTAGACGATGGTCCCGCCGAGCCGGGTGAAGGCGCGGACCAGCGTCGGCACGTCCGATTGAGCGCCCGCGTCGTTGCCGAACACCGCGGCCGCCCGGGTATAGCCCGCCTTGTGCGCCCAGAGCGCCAGCGCGTAGCCCTTGACGTCGTCGGCGGGGGTGATCCGCCAGAAGTAGGCGTCGGTGGTGTGGTCAAAGGCCGCCTGGCCGGTGTCAACGAACATCGGCACGTGGCCCTGGCTCAGCAGCGGAGCGGTGGCCAGCGCCTCATCGGAACTGGGCCCGAGCACGCCGATCAATGACGTCTCCGTCGCCATCATCTTCTGCGCGGCCGGCACGGCGTCGGCCGGATCGCCGCGGGTGTCCTCCTGCACGCAGTTCAGCTTGTGACCGAGCACTCCGCCGCTGGCGTTGATCAGCCGTACGGCTGGAACGCAGCCACCGACCATTTCCGGCCCGAATGAGGCATCCGGTCCGCTGAACGGGTTGAACTCCCCCACCACCAGCGTCGACGATGCAGAGCCACTGCCGCCACCGCTCGATGAGCCGCACGCGCCGACGGCGAGCAGTGCTAGCGCCGCTCCCAGTGCTGTCACGGCGATTCTCATTACGCACCTCCGGTTAAAGATGAGCCGCCGCGCTGCAGCACACGTCAGGATTCGTCACCGTCCCGGCGGGACAGCACGTCAGGATTCGTCACCATCCCGGCGGGGCAGCAAGGCCACAGCCTCGATTTCCACTAGAGCGTCTGGGTGGGCGAGCGCGCTGACCTCCACCAGCGTGCTGGCCGGCCGGGCGTCGCCGAAGTAGCGGCGGCGCACCGTGTTGATGAGCGCGCGGTCGGCCATATCGCGCACGTACACGCCGACCCGCACGACGTCGTCAAAGGTGGCACCGGTGGCCTTCAGAACGGCGCCCACGTTGTCGAGCACCTGCTCCGACTGCGCGATCACGTCGCCGACGCCCACGAGTTCACCATCGGCGCCGACGGGCAGCATTCCGGAGATGTACAGGAACCCCGCGGCCTCAACCGCGTCGGTGTAATGGCTAATCGGCTCGGCCAGCTGACCGGCCAGCCGGATCCGTCTCATGCGGTGTCCGCCGGCGGGTCGAGAACACGGATAAGCAGCGGGCTCGGGTGGAACCCGTTGCACGGGTTGAGGTCCTGGGGACAGGCCGAGACGGCCACGATCACGTCGAGCAGCGTCCGCAGCACGAGCTTGTCTCCCGGCCGTCCGGTCGGGACCTCGTTGCCGAAGGTCCGGTCCGGATGTATAGGCGCGTTCTGGAAGAAATTGAAGGGGTCCGGGATCTGCCACTCCGCGATCCCCCACGGCTCCAGTGCCTCGGCGAAGTTCGTCCGGCAGCTCCGGTGGCCTTCGACCGCGTAGTCGAGCCGATAGCGCCGGTCGTCGCACATGGAGGTGATGATGTCGTTCCGCCCCACGTCATCATGGATGATCTCGAACATCGGGTTCCGCCAGTTGCTCTCCAAGCGATCCCCCGCCTGCACGGTCAGCCGCAGCACCGCGGAGCGGGTATGGGTGGTCGACAGCCACTCGGTCCGGTTGCGTTCCGCGAAGGCGACGAAGTCGGCGACCTGCTGGCCCTCAACGTCGACGATCTCGACCAGTTGGCCGCTCTTCGCGACGAAGGCGGCGCCGTGGCCACCGGGGACCAGGATCTCCCACCGACCCGTGTCAGCCCGTGGGCTGCCCACCGCGTCGTCCTTCGCGCTGGCCCCTTCACTCATGGGACAAGATTGTGCGTCATATATAATCGCGTCGGCAAGGGATTCTCGCGGATTCCCCGGCCCGCGCCCAGGCGGTGTGCCATGTGGGGTTGCGGCTCGGGCGCCATCGCCGCCCCCGCAGCAGCGCCCCGGGAGCGCTCGCCCGCGCTCGTCGCGCGGGGCGAAGCTTGAGCAGCTACCCTCGCTGCCCTCCTTCGGCCGGTCCCCCTATGGACGACGGCCGCGGCTCGGCCCGGTGACATGGCTCAACGGCGCTGTGGGATATGAGCATCGCATTTTCAGACAGGACCGAGAGCCAGTAGTTCATCCGTTCGGCATTAGTGGTGTCCCGCCAGTGCGGAAAGAGCCAGGCGGCATCGGCGAGGGGCAGCCGGCCTTCGACCTGGTGAACCTCGGCCGTGAAGGATACTCCCTGTGGCGGGCATGCTTCGACAGCCGTTGACACGATGGAGGCCAGGCCGGCTGGCCCATACAACATGCGCAGTGAACGGCGGCCGTTGTAGCTAAAGGGAATGGGCAGCCGCGTCAGGAAACTGAAGTGATCCGGGAGACCTGGGGTGAGGGGATGTCCATCGTGCAGGTGAAAGTGTATGTGCTTGCCGAGCCGGCCAAGGGAACGTGTGAGGTCGAGCACATCCGGCAAGGCGCTTTCCACCGCGTCCTGAACGTCCGCTACCAGGTCGGGCAATCGGTCATCCGCCGGGCTTAGGTGCCCGAGGCTCAGGCCAGGATGGTGGCGTGCGAACCTGGAGGACGCCTGTCTGATGCCAATGTGGCCGACGTCGATGCAGCAACTGATTCGCTCGGCGGCCTGGAGCCGCTCCGCCACATCGACGAACCAGCCTGGATCCAGGCCGGCGGCGTACTCGAGAAAGACGATGGGCCCATCCGAACGCTCGCGAAGGCGCCGGTCCAGTTCACCCATCGCGGCGAGCAGGCGGTCTGTCTGTGCCCCCATCTCATGGTTGTCGTGGACGACCAGGCCGGCGACCCGGCCTGCGAAGCGGTGGGCGAATTCTCCCACCACGGCGCGGCCCCGCTCGTGCAGCACATTGACGCTGCGATTCAGGTGGACCACCGGCAAGCACTCATGGGGGGGCACGAATTGCAGGACATACTCAAGCTGGTCCGGCGTATCGGCGTATACCTCGGCGGCCATGCCCATCTGGGCGAAACGGAGCCCAGCGAGCTTGAGCAACGTATCGTCCCCGGCGACGCGCTGCTGGAATAGGGCGTGAACGGGCCCAAGCACGTCCTGCGCCGTGCTGGCTCGCTCCGTGCTGGCTCGCTCCGTGCTGGTTCCCGCGGTGCTGGTTCCACCGAGGCCACCGCGGGCACTGTCCATGACGCTCACTCCATCGCCCCGTAGATCATCTCGTCCTCGCACCCTGTGTCACATGCCCGGTGTCACATGCCCGCCCCGGACCACACTAGGCCGCTCGTGGCAGGGGTTCCATCGCCGCGGGAGGGGCATCGAAGGTGCGCGGCATTGTCCGCCTCAGCTGCTTGAGCTGTGCGCGGGCGCTGTCACGCCGCATGCGGACATAGTGGACAATGCCCTCCATCTTCTTTCTCCCATGCCGCAGTTCGTGCTGCCGGCAGCCGCTCCGGTAGATCTCGTCGTTGCTGAACTGCCGGCCGGTGAACGGGTGTCCATAGGGCGTGTCGGATTCTAGATAGGCCGCTTGCCGGACGCGCCCCCACAGGCCGCCATCAGACTGTGCCCCGATCTGCGCGGCAATGGCTCTTGGATTGAACTCGGTATCGAGCATGTGCTCTATATAATCCAGGTAGTACTGACGGTAGTCGCGGTTACGGAGCAGGTTCTGCACGAGTGGGATGTGCGAGGTGCCGTGGTTCTTCCAGTAGCGCCTGGTGTTGCTCGGCCAATCGAGGATATCGGCGTACTGCCATCGTGTGCCGAAATAATCGATCCCCAGGCAGTTGTCGTAGTCCCAGGGGATGAAGTGGAAATAGGGCGAGCTGACGAAATCCTTCGCCGCTCCCCTGCGCCCGGAGTTGTAGAGATAGTAGTTTGACGGAGTCGCGTAGTAGTTGTCCCAGCTCCCGAGGAGCATGTTGACGGCCGCCCATCTGAGGAAGGCATTGGCGTTCATGATGCCGTCCACCGACTCACGGAAGGCGTCCGTGTCGAATCGTTCGTCGTGACCTGGCAGCCCGACACCGTTGATCGTCCTGATGAAGCAGGCGAGGTCGTCGTAGGTGTTGGCCTGAGGGTTATTCTTGTTGGTCTTGAGACGGTAGGTGCGCTCCGCGGGTCCCGGGATGAAGTACTGGCGACCGGTGTCGTCGCCGTCTGGCCCGGTGCGGTGAGCGAGAGTCGCGCACCCGATGTCGCGGCAGCCGGTCTTGTAGAGATTGCCCCGGTGGTTCTGGCCGAAGTGATCCTTCAGGAATATCTTGTCAACCTGCTCGATGACCGAGAAGAGGCCCCTGTAGGTCGTGTCAAAGGCCAGCTTCGCATAGGTGTGCCGCGGTGCTGGGATGCCGGCTTTGCCGAACAGGCGCCAAGCAAGTGCTTCGCGCATTTGAGAAGGATCGTTGTACATCGCCTTGAGATTGATGCGAGTCATTCCGGCGAGCCGGTCGTCGTGTCCTGCGGCATCGAGAACTATCCTCCAGGACCGTTTTGGTGCGCGCAGTGTGCGGTTTCCGCTGTTGATCAGCGAGAAGGCTGGCGTGCTGAACAGCGTGCCCTCGGCGCCCGGAGCCGGAATATGCCGGTCGTCGGCCGGTTCAGTTTTCCACACGTCGAGCCTGGCGCCGTGGCCGGGCTTCACCGGCTCGGTCAGCACACCGCGCCCGGGGTGAAATCCCGTGACATGGAACATGTACATATCCGCGTCGAAGAACTCTGGCTTCCCGAGCGATGCTCTGATGTACTCCTCGATCGCCCGCGCGGCGGCGGTCGGCTGCCCGGCCCGGTCGAGCAGTCGCAGTTTCGCCGGCGGGGCTGGTGGGACGTGCGCAAGGAGCAGGTCGAAGAGCACCAGGTACTCCGCCCGCGTGCGCAGCGACGCGTCATCACGGCCTGCTATTTCGTTGGCCACATTGGCCAGCACTCGGCTGTGCCCAGCGGGCAACTCAGGCACCACAACCGCCCGGCCTTCGAACATCTGGCAGAACTGGTCCCTGCCGACCGCCGTGTCCATGCTTCCCCCATGCCTGCGCTTCCCCGTCTGACATGAGGAGCAGGCGGCCCGGCTGTTGATACACGGGTGACCTGCGCTACCGGATGAACCCCCAGGTCAGCCGCCGAACGGTGGGTTTGCAGCGGTACAGGCGTCCCGGCCGGGCGCCTGGCTGCCTATGATCCACCGCCGCGCGCTGGCTTCGGCGCAGGCCCAGCGTCAGACGAAACACGTCCCCCGGAACCGGTGGGCGGAGCTTCCCCTGCGTTCGGAGCGGCTTCGGTCCTCGCGCCCGCCTCCGGCGACGGAGCAGCCGGCTGCTCCTGCGCGTCTTGGGTCCAGTGCCTGACCCATGGATTCGAGATCATCCCTTTGTAGGGGCCCTCGCGTGCCTTGAGCTGCGCCGCGTCCGCGTCGAAGACCGGAGAGATCCCGGCTGGCCGGGCTGACGGTGTCATGGCTTCTGTCTCCGCCTGCGGGGTGGCCGGGGGCCTGGGGCGCTGCCTTGCTTGACCAGCGTCCTTTCTCGTTTCGGCCATTGCGCATTCACCATTTCCTAGAGATTCAAGATGGCGTACCGGCCCTCGACACCCACATCACTCGACGTAAGATTTGTGATCGTTACGTGGTATGTAACGCTCGTATCGGTCGCCCGCTCGATAGCGACATCCCACTCCACCTGCGGTTGCCCGGGCGCGGGGGTCGTCGGGACGACGGTCCAGACGACGTCCCAGGCCGGGTCCCAGCCGTATGTGAAGTAGTCGATGCTGGCGTTCGGCGGCATCGTGTCAACAATCTGGACTCCAACTACCATAGTCCACCTTCCTCACATGGCAAGGACTGCGAAACGTCCTTCGATGGTGACCGGATTGTTCGTCAAATTCGTGATGACGATGTGGTAGGTGAGGAAGTACGGCGACGCGCGCTCCACCTGCACCTTCCAGGTGATCTCGGGAACGCCGACGTCGGGCGTGGTGGCCATCGGCGTCCACACCACGTCCCAGCACGCCGGCCAGCCCCATGTGAAGTAGTCGATCGTCGCGTTCGGAGGCATGGTGTCCGCCCACTGCACCCCGAACCACGGCCCGATCTGCTTCTGCGCACCGTAGAACATCTCCTGCACGCCAGTCCGGGTGTCGGTCCAGAAGACCGACCAGCCGGTTGGGGCGCCTGCCAGACCAAAGTAGTCGCCAATGAAGGTGGTCTGCGGATCGCCATGCGACCAGGGAGCGTCCACGGCCGGATCCCATGCCCGGTCCGTGACGGTCTGGCGATTCCCGAAGCTGGCGCCATCGTCGGTCGATACCGCGAGATCCACGTCAATGAGCGCCGGCCCGCCCGGCCACTTCGGGCCAAACTCGTAAAAAGCGCACGCTACCGAGCCGTCGGGCAGCACCGCCAACTGAGCGTGGAAGTCGTGCTGGTCAGCACCTGAAGCCTCGGGCCCGGTCAACAGCGGCTGGCCGGAGGGTGCGCTCGCCCACGTCGCGCCCGCGTCGTTCGAGTAGGCGTAGTAGATGCGGGACACACCCTCGCGGTAGTCGGCCCACGCGAGTACCAGTGTCTGCCCGCCACCCGCCGTGATTGCGGCGATCGTCAAAACACGGAAGCTGCCTCCCGGCAGTTCGGGGAAGCCGTTCGGAGCGGCCAGCGGCGGGCTGGTGAGGGGCGTGATGCCGGCGACGGCAGCCGCAGGCGCGGTGAAGGTGTCGCCGCCGTCACCGGACTTGACGAACATGACGTCCGCGCCGGCGACCCACACCACGTACACGGTTCCGTCCAAGGCCACCGAGACCTGCGGCGCAAACGAGTTGTTCCCGAGCGCCGACCCCGGGCCCTGGCCAGCCGTTCCAATCCAGGATGCGCCATTGTCAGTGGTGCGGGCGAACGCGCATGTCCCCGCGGCCAGGTCATCCCAGACGACATAGACATGGCCGAAATATGGGCTGGCGGGACTATTGTCGCCCATCGCCCACTGTTTGTCGTCACCGGGGCTCTGGTGAATCAGATTCGGTGCGCTCCACCCCAAGCCGCCATCGCTCGACTGGTAGATCGCAATGCCGATCAGGTTGTTCGAGCCCGGCGCGAATGCCAGGCCAGCGAGATACACGTTGCCGACGCCATCCCATGCCAGCGTAGGATCGGAGATGCCACCCCAACCAGGCAGTAAGCCGAGTGCTGGTGCCTCCGTCCACGATGTCCCGCCGTCGAAGGAAGCATAAGCGGCGAGCGAGAAGTCGTATGTGTAGATATCCGTGAACCGCTTTGATGCCCCAACGATATTTGACGGGTCAGCTGGGTTCACCGCGATCGCTGATTCGCTACGCGCGTTCGCAGTGCTGGCGTCAAATGTCACCTGCGTATTGCAGTACACGCCGAATCCCCTCCGCAGATCTACATCATCACGCTGGCCCAGATCCAGTGACGGTGTGTCCGTGCATCCGTCGCCACTCGCGCCGGGCCAGAACTGAAGCCAAAACCGACGTTGTGAGCGTTACGAGCAAGATCAACCATTCGAGCTGACCGCTGCCATGGTCGGGGTCGGCCTGGAACAGGATCTCCATCCAACGCGGCCAGACGAGAGTCACCACGAACAGAACAGCACACGCACTGGACGCGGCAGTTTCGAACCAGAATCGCGGAGTTAAATTTCGCTCCACAGTCACCCCCCTTCGTCAAACAAGGGAACCGGTCGTGACCGTCCCTGGATGCTGGCCATGCAGCAAGAACAACTTAATAGCAGTCAAACAAGTCGTGGCCCTCGGCACGAATAATGGCGAACTGGCTTCTCCCCAAGCGGCCCCCGTCCCCCGAGTTGTATCACCTCTGACCAACGTGGCCAGCGGCTTACGGCAAGACCGTCATGCTTGTAATAGTCCTCGCTCGTTCAAGTGGGAAAGTAGCCCAGAGGCTACAGTATGGTAGCTATAGCCGACTGCACTCGTGCGACATTGCCGCATTGGTATCTGCCCTCCTGCCGCAGGTAGTCAGTACCGTCGCCGGTACTGACTACCTGCCGCGCTGGCTCACCCTGCTGGCAGGCCCCCGCTAGGTGCGCACCACCTGCTAGGTGGACACCACCTGCGGGAAGGCGACCGGACTGCGGTGCCCGGCCTGGTCCACGGCCCGCAGGCCGAACTGCACGTTGTCCTTGGAGATGTCGAGCGTGACCGTGGTGACGTTGCCGACGTCGATCGCATCGGTCCAGTCCGGCGACGTGGTCTCCCGCATCACGACCTGGTAACCGGCCAGGTCAGATTCCGGGTTGGCGTTCCAGCTGAGCGTGGTGAAATTGGTGCCGGAGAAGTTGACCGGCGCCGTCGCGTGGATCAGCACGTTCTTGGGCGTGCCGGGCGCGGTGGCCAGAGACCACAGTGCCGCCCCGTTCACCTTGGCCACCCGGGCGATGTAGTCGAAGTCCACGAACTGGATCAGGTCACCGAGCTGCACGCCGTTGACTACCTGTGTGTTCTGGTGCTCGTGGTTGAAGTTCTCCCGCGGCTCGGTGAACCTGGCCGCCGGGTAGCCCTGGCCCTGGAAGGAGACGTGGTCACTGGCGCGCAGGTAGCGGTCGCGACGCCAGACCACCCGGACGTTCATGTCGGTCAGCTCGCGGGGCGCTACTTCCCTGACGAATCGGCCTATCTGGCGCGATGCCCCGTCGTTCTCTCCGCCGATCAGCTGCATGATCGAGATCTGATTGGCAGTCGCCGCGGTCGGGATGCCCTCCACGAACAGCCGCAGGGTATGCGGGTCGGGCTTGGTGCCGTCCCAGGCCTGGCTCGCCCCCACGATGTCGTTGCTGAACATACCCTGCACGTCGGCGCCGGCCGCTTTCATCTGCGCGGCCATGAAGGTCGAGCCGTACAGCCCCTCCTCCTCCCCGGCGACAGTGGCGAACACCAGGGTGCCGGCGAACTGATGGGTGGCGAACAGCCGGGCGAGCTCGAGCACGACCGCGACGCCGGAGGCGTCGTCATCGGCACCGGGGGCGTCGCTGGTGAAGTCCAGCACGTCGGTCACCCGGGAGTCCAGGTGGCCGGTCACGACATAGAAACGTTCGGGCGACGCGTTTCCCTTCAGGGTCGCGATGACGTTGGTGATCGTGGTCGGCACCGGGATCCGGTTTGAGACGGGTTGCACGAACGTCTGCTGCTGCACTGTCATCCGGCCTGACGAGGTCGCCGCGATGGCCTGCATCTGCCCGAACAC
>Ga0207684_10000743_pt1 | contig 38135 bp, 34 predicted proteins | sample KBSK5501metaG_FD_184342 | JGI IMG/M metagenome (GOLD analysis project Ga0207684, IMG submission 184342) | Corn, switchgrass and miscanthus rhizosphere microbial communities from Kellogg Biological Station, Michigan, USA - KBS K5-50-1 metaG... | ecosystem: Host-associated > Plants > Roots >... | reverse complement strand
CGGTGGGTCGCGTATCATGTAAGAGCCAACCATGACGATCACGATCCGCCGCGCCGCGACACACGACGCCGCCGCGTTCGCGCGGATGATGGCCGACCCGGCGGTCTACCCGGCCCTGCTGCAGATGCCGTATGCGAGCGAGGAACGCTGGGCCGCGATGCTGAGCGACAGCGTGGCGCCGGGCAAGCCGGACCTGCACCTGGTCGCCGAGCGCGATGGCGACGTTGTCGGTTCGGCGGGGCTGCTTCCCGTCGGCGCTGCGCTGCGGCGGCGCCACGCGATGACCATGGGCATCTCGGTCGCGAAGGCCATGCAGGGGCAGGGCGTCGGCAGCGCGCTGATGACCGCTCTGTGCGACTACGCCGACCGCTGGCTCGGCACGCTGCGCATCGAGCTCACGGTCTACACCGATAACGACGCGGCGCTGCGGCTGTATCGCAAGTTCGGCTTCGAGATCGAGGGCACGCTGCGCGGTTATGCGATGCGCGATGGGCGGTATGTCGACGCGCACACGATGGCGCGGTTTCATCCCGATCCGCCGGTGATTGCGTTGCCACGGCCAGCAGGCTGAAGCTCGTCACGCTTCGGCCCAGAACACCGCGAACCAGCCGCGCTCGTCGGTCCAGTGCCGGGTGGCGCCGAAGCCGGCCGCTTCGAGCAGCGCGGCGAAGCGTTCGACCGTGTACTTGTACGAGTTCTCGGTGTGGATGCGTTCGCCCGCCGCGAAGCGGCGCTCGCTGCCGTTCCAGCGCACGGTGAGGGCCTCGCGCGCTTCGAGGTGCATCTCGATGCGCGACTCGGCCGCGTTGTAGAGCCCGACGTGGCGCCACTGGCGCGGATCGAAGTCGCTGCCGATCAGGCGGTTCAGCTGGCGCAGCAGGTTCAGGTTGAAGGCGGCGGTCACGCCCAGCGCGTCGTCGTAGGCGCGCTGCAGCACGTCGTGCGGCTTCACGAGGTCGACGCCGATCAGCAGCCCGCCGCCTTCGGCCCCCGACGCCGCACGCTCGCGCACGCGGCGCAGGAACGCAAGCGCGTCGTCGGGCCCGAAGTTGCCGATGCTGGAGCCCGGGTAGAAGAACACCGGGCGGCCGCCGATCAGATCGCCGGGCAGGTCCAGCGACCCGGAGAAGTCGAGCCCGACGCCGACGACGGACAGCGCCGGCTGCTCGCGCTGCACCCGCTTCAGCGCATCGCGCAGGAACTCGACCGAGATGTCGACCGCGACATAACGCCGCGGCTCGAGCAGCGGGAACAGCCTGGCCGCCTTGACGCAGTTGCCGGCCCCCAGGTCGACGAGCGTCAGGCCCGGCTCGGCGCCGTGCCCCGCCCGGATCGCGCCGGCCATGGCCGCGCCGTGGCGCCCGAAGATCGCGGCCTCGGTGCGGGTCGGGTAGTACTCGGGCAGCTCCGTGATGGCCTCGAACAGATGCGAGCCGAGGCTGTCGTAGAAGTACTTGGGTGCGGCACTGGCCGGCCGGCGCAGCAGCGCGGCGCGCGCGGCTTCGCGGTCGTCGACCGAGTCCGCCACGGGCAGTTGGATGAAGCGGGGGCTGCGGGCGTCGGTCATGGCGCGGGGGTTGTTCGTGGCGGAGCCGTGGCAGATCCGTGGCGGAGGGTCGCGGCGCGAGCGAGCACCTTACATCGGTATCGCCGAGAATGCATGACATGAGCCTCGATCCCCTGCGCAGGACAATGCGCCGCGGCGACGTGACCGCGGCGTCGGCCGAGCGCCGACGCATGCTCGCCGCTTCGCTGGCCTCGGTGGCATCCCTCGCTGCACTCGCGGCTGCGGGCTGGCCGAGCCGAGCGCAGGCCGCGCACGTGGTGCGGCCGTGGCCCGAGGGCAAGGCAGCGCCGGCACTGAGCCTCGCCGATGTCGACGGCAAGGCGTGGAACCTGGCGGCGCTCAAGGGCCAGGTCGTCGCGCTGAACTTCTGGGCGACCTGGTGCGAGCCGTGCCGCGCCGAGATGCCGTCGCTCGAGTTGCTCGCGGCGCAGCACGAGCGCGACGGGCTCACGATCCTCGCCGTCAACTACAAGGAATCGCTGCCCACGGTGAAGCGGTTTCTCGAGACGCTGCCGTTCTCGCTGCCGATCCTGCTCGACCGCGACGGCAATGCGACCGGCGATTGGACGCCGCGCATCTTCCCGACCACGGTGCTGATCGACCGCGCCGGCGTGCCGCGTCTGTCGGTGCTCGGCGAGCTCGAATGGAACGGGCCGGTCGCGCGCGAGCTGGTGGCGCCGCTGCTCGCGGGCCGGGTGAAATCGGTCTGACCTGCGCGGCGGCCGTACGGCGTGCGGGTTTTTTGCGCCTGCCGCGATAATCCACGCTTCCCTTTTCGCAGTGGCCACAAGCGCATGAACGACGTCCAGATCGGCTTTTCGATCAACGAGATCCTGGCGCTCGCGTCGCTCGCGACCGGCGTCTGCTGGATCGCCTGGCGGCGCCGCGTGCGCCGGCTCGGTGGCCAGGTGCCGGAGAAGAAGCCGCTGTGGGTCAGCTTCGGCGCCGAGCTGTTCGTCGTCGTCGCGCTGATGTTCACCTGCCGGATCGCGCTGGCCGACTGGCCCAAGGTGCCGTCGGGCTCGATGGAGCCGACCTTGCGGGTCGGCGACTACCTGCTCGTCAACCACCTCGCGTACGGGCCGCGGCTGCCGTTCACCAACACCGCGATCGAGCTCGGCAAACCGAAACGCGGCGACGTGGTCGTGTTCCGCTTTCCGCAGAACGTCTCGGAGTTCTACGTCAAGCGCCTGGTCGGGCTGCCGGGCGATCTCGTGACGTTTCGCGACGGCGTGGTCACGGTCAACGGCGCGCCGTTCGACGTGACGGTGCGCAGCGAAGGCGTCGGCACCCGCGTGGCCGACGAAGACCGCGGCCAGTGGCTGCTGCGCGAGACGGCCGGCGGCAACAGCCGTACCGTCAAGGTCAACCCGTTCGTGCAGGGCCGCGAGCCGATCGCCGGGATCGCGGCGCACTGCACGGTCGAGCGCGCCGGCGCTTGGGAGTGCCGCGTCCCCGCGGGCGAGTACCTGATGATGGGCGACAACCGCGACAACTCGTCCGACTCGCGCGTCTGGGGCTTCCTGCCGCACGAGCAGGTGTACGGCAAGGCGGTGCGCGTGCTGTTCAACCTGAATGACCGCTCGCGCTTCTGGAGCCCTCTGTGAGTTTCACGACAGGCGAAGGCGTCGGCGATCTGGCCGGCAAGCACGTCGTGCTGGGCCTGTCGGGCGGCATCGCCTGCTACAAGGCGGCCGAGTTCACGCGCGGCCTCGTGAAGGCCGGCGCGACCGTGCAAGTCGTGATGACCGAGGCCGCGGCGCAGTTCATCACGCCGGTGACGATGCAGGCGCTGTCCAACCGCCCGGTGTTCACGAGCCAGTGGGATCCGCGCGACCACAACGACATGGCGCACATCAACCTCACGCGCGAGGCCGACGCGGTCGTGATCGCGCCGGCCAGCGCCGACCTCATCGCGAAGCTGGTGCAGGGCCGCGCCGACGACCTGCTGAGCCTCCTGTGCCTCGCGCGGCCGATCGCACGCTGCCCGCTGCTCGTCGCGCCGGCGATGAACCGCGAGATGTGGGCGCACCCCGCGACGCAGCGCAACCTCGCTCAGCTGCGCGCCGACGGCGCGACCGTGCTGGGCCCCGCGAGCGGCGACCAGGCCTGCGGCGAGATCGGCGACGGTCGCATGCTCGAGGCTGTCGAGCTGCTCGCCGACGTGATCGCGTTCTTCCAGCCGAAGTCGCTCGTCGGCAAGTCGGTGCTGATCACGGCCGGGCCGACCTTCGAGCCGATCGACCCGGTGCGCGGCATCACGAACCTGTCCAGCGGCAAGATGGGCTTCGCGATCGCGCGCGCCGCGGCCGAGGCCGGCGCCGAGGTCACGCTGGTGGCCGGCCCGGTGCACCTGGACACGCCGCGCGGCGTGCGCCGCATCGACGTCGGCACCGCGCAGCAGATGTTCGACGCGACATTGCGCGCCGCGCCGCGCCACGACGTGTTCGTCGCGACCGCGGCAGTCGCCGACTGGCGGCCGGCAACGCTCGCGGACCACAAGATCAAGAAGGACGGCAGCAAGCTCGTGCCGAGCTTCGAGCTGGTCGAGAACCCGGACATCCTCGCCGCCGTCGCGCGCCTGCCGTCGGGCGAGCGGCCGTACTGCATCGGCTTCGCGGCCGAGAGCCACGACCTGCTGAAGCACGCGCGCGACAAGCTGGAGCGCAAGAAGGTCGAGCTGATGGTCGCGAATCTCGGTCCGGCGACCTTCGGCCGCGACGACAACGCGCTGACCTTGATTGATGCGGCCGGCCATCGCGAATTCGCGCGGGCCGACAAGCTGACGCTGGCGCGCCGGCTCGTCTCGGAGATCGCGTCGCGGCTCGCGCCGCAGACAGCCTGAGCGCGCGCCGGGCGCGGCCCGGCGCGCGACCTGTTCACCCGCCGACCTGTTCTCGCAAGACCCACCAACCCCATGCCCGTCATCGACCTGAAGATCCTCGACCCGCGCGTTGCCGACCAGCTCCCGGCCTACGCCACGCCCGGCAGCGCCGGCCTGGACCTGCGCGCCTGCCTGGAGGCGCCGCTGGTGCTCGAGCCCGGCCAGACCACGCTGATCCCGACCGGCCTCGCGATCCACATCGAGGACCCGGGCCTCGCCGCGATGATCCTGCCGCGCTCCGGGCTCGGCCACAAACACGGCATCGTGCTCGGCAACCTGGTCGGCCTGATCGACTCCGACTACCAAGGCCCGCTGATGGTGAGCTGCTGGAACCGCGGTCAGGCGGCCTTCACGGTGCAGCCGTTCGAGCGCATCGCGCAGCTCGTGATCGTGCCGGTCGTGCAGGCGACGTTCAAGCTCGTGACGGAGTTTGCTGAGTCGGACCGCGGTGCGGGCGGCTTTGGCTCGACCGGGCGCGGTTGAGGCAGCGAGCCGAGCGCGAAGGCCAGGCCGGAGGTCACGCCGAAATGCTATGCTTGGCTAACTAATTTCAGCCGGATTCGCGTCGGGCCGACGTGGATCGTTCTCGAATGTCAGTTGCAGCCAAGCGCTCCTCGCGGCCGGATGCCGCCACCTGCGCCGCCCAGCTCATCGCGGTTGTGCCCGGCGTGATGGATGCGTTGCGCGCGAGCATGCGCCGCAACATCGGCGATGCGCTGTCGGTGCCGCAGTTTCGCTGCTTGGGCTTCATCGCCCGCAATCCGGGCTGCTCGATCAGCGAGGTCGCGGGCTTTCTCGGCGTGACCCTGCCCACCGCCTCGGCGATGGTCGACCGCCTGGTGCGCGCCGCGCATGTCGTCGCGGCCACGTCGGCGGCCGACCGGCGGCGCAGCGAATTGCGTGTCAACGCGCCGGGCAAGGCGCTGCTCGACCGCATACGCGCCGGCGCGCGGCGCGACATGGCCGCTGCTTTCGGCGACGCCGATTCGGACGAACTGGCTGCCGTGCTGCAGGCGCTGGAGCTGTTGCATCGCGTGTTCGCGAACGACCGCGTCGCCGAGGTCGGAGCAACGCTGTGAACTCTTTTTCAGGAAACCAGTCGTTGAAGCGTGGCCGGCATGGCCCGACAATAACAAGCGGTAACAAGTCCGGCGCCTCGTTCGGACTTTTGCGGCGGCGCTGCGCTGCCATGGAAGGCTCATGAAGAAGGCAGTAGTGGGTGGCGTGGCAGCGGCATTGGTCGTGGCGGCCGGGACGGCTTATTGGCTGATGCGCGGCAATGCCGGCGCCGGTGCACCCGGAAGCGGCAACAGCGTGGCCGCAGGGCCGGCAACCCCCGCGTCGGGCCTTTCCGCATCGGGTGGCGGCCCGGTCAGCGTGACAACGGTCCGTGCGCTGAAGAAGAACGTCGACGTCGTGCTCGAGACGACCGGCACGGTCGCGGCGCTGAACACCGTCGACGTGCGCTCGCAGGTCTCGAGCATCATCACGAAGGTCAACATCCGCGAGGGCCAGTTCGTCAAGGCCGGCGAGCTGCTGTTCACGCTGGACGCGCGCAACGACGAGGTCAACCTCGCGAAGGCCAAGGCTCAGCTCGCGAAGGACGAAGCCGCGCTCGCCGATGCGCAGCGCCAGCTGACGCGCAGCAAGGACCTGATGGCGCAGAGCTTCATCTCGCAGGCCGCGGTCGACACGAACCAGACGCTGGTCGATTCGCAGAAGTCGGTGGTCGCGGCGTCGCGCGCGGCGATCGACGCGGCGCAGGTCGCGCTGTCGTACAACAGGATCGTCGCGCCCGCGGCCGGCCGTGCCGGTGCGATCAACGTCTACCCCGGCACGACCGTCCAGCCCGGCGGCGCGGTGCTGGTGACGATCACCCAGCTCGACCCGATCGCGGTCGCGTTCAACCTGCCGCAGCGCAACCTGAACGACGCGCTGCAGACGCTGCGCAGCGGCGGCGGCAAGGTCAACGCAGTGCTGCCCGAGCAGATGGGGAGGAAGGGCAGCACGATCGTCGGCAAGCTTCAGTTCGTCGACAACGTGGTGGACCCGAACTCGGGCACGGTGCGCGTGAAGGCGCAGTTCGACAACGCGGACAGCACCTTGTGGCCCGGTGCATTCGTCAACGTGCAGCTGGCGGTGCGCACGCTGGCCGACGCGGTCGTCGTGCCGCAGGCCGCGGTGATCCAGGGGCCGCGCGGCACCGTCGTCTATGTCGTCGACGCGCAGAACAATGCGCAGGCGCGGCCGATCGAGGTGATCTACGCGGCCGGGCTCGATGCGGTGGTCAACGGCGTGCAGCCGGGCGAGAAGGTCGTCGTCGACGGACGCCAGAACCTGCGCAGCGGCGTGCCGGTGGCCGAGCGTGCGGCGAGTGCCACGACGGGTACGGCGCCGGCGGCGAACGGTGCATCGGGTGCCGGGGTCGGCGGCATGCGCGGCGCGGCCGCCAACGACGCGTCGGCCGGCGACGGCCTGGTCGGCGCCACGGTGGCCGCGAAATGAACCTCTCGGAGCTGTTCATCCGCCGTCCGGTGCTGACGGTGCTGTTGAACGCTGCGATCGTCGTTGCCGGCGTCATCGCCTACGGCAAGATCCCGATCGCCGCGCTGCCGAGCTACAACACGCCGGTCATCAACGTCTCGGCAACGCTGCCCGGCGCCAGCCCCGAGACGATGGCGACCTCGGTCGCGCTGCAGCTCGAGAAGCAGTTCCAGACCATCCCCGGCATCAACGTCATCAGCTCGACCAACACGCTGGGCTCGACCTCGGTGACGCTGGAGTTCGACCAGAGCCGCGACATCGATGCCGCCTCGGTCGACGTGCAGGCCGCGCTGCTGCGCGCGCAGCGCACGCTGCCGATCGACATGACGATCCCGCCGTCGTACCGCAAGGTCAACCCGGCCGATGCGCCGGTGCTGCTGATCGCGCTGACGTCGCCGTCGCTGAACCTCTCGGACCTGAACGACTATGCCGAGCACCTGATCTCGCCCAGCCTGTCGACGCTGGACGGCGTGGCCCAGGTCAACATCTTCGGCCAAAAGCGCTTCGCAGTGCGCGTGCGCGTGCTGCCCGAAGCGCTGAGCGCGCGCAACATCAGCCTGGACGAACTGAACGCGGCGCTGCGCGCGGCCAACGTCAACACGCCGGTCGGCACGCTCGACGGCCCGAAGCAGACGCTGACGCTGCAGGCCAACAAGCAGCTGCGCAACGCGGCCGAGTTCGCCGAGCTGATCGTCAGCAGCCGCAACGGCAACACGGTGCGGCTGCACGATGTCGCGCAGGTCGAAGACAGCTACGAGATCGTCAAGACCTCCGCCAGCCTGAACGGCGAAACCTCGATCACGCTCGCGATCCTGCGCCAGCCCGACGCGAACACGGTGAAGGTGGTCGACGCGGTGCGCAATGCGCTGCCGGGCTTTCAGGCGCAGCTGCCGCAGTCGGTGCGCATGAGCCTGGTCAACGATCGATCGGTCTCGATCCGCGACGCGCTGCACGACGTGACGCTGACGATGCTGGGCACCATCACGCTGGTCGTGCTGGTGATCTTCCTGTTCCTGCGGCGCTTCGTCGCGACGGTGATCCCGACGCTGTCGCTGCCGGTCTCGCTGATCGGCGCGATCTCGCTGCTCTGGGGCTTCGGCTACACGCTGGACAACATCTCGCTGCTCGGGCTGACGCTCGCGGTCGGCCTGGTCGTCGACGACGCGATCGTGATGCTCGAGAACATCATCCGCCACGTCGAGGAGGGCGTGCCGCCGTTCCAGGCAGCGCTGCGCGGCTCGCGCGAAGTCGGCTTCACGATTTTGTCGATCTCGAGCTCGCTGATCGCGGTGTTCATTCCGATCTTCTTCATGCCGGGCGTGATCGGCCTGCTGTTCCACGAGTTCGCGGTGATCGTCGGGCTTGCGATCGTGGCCTCCGCGTTCGTCTCGCTGACGCTGGTGCCGATGCTCGCGAGCCGCTTCCTCAGCGACGAGGCGCACAAGAAGCCGCCGGGCGCGCTGGTGCGCTCGTTCGAGCGCGGCTTCGATGCGGTGCTCGGGCTGTACACGCGCTCGCTGGACGTCGCGCTGCGGCACCGCGGCATCGTGCTGCTCGTCGCGCTGGCGACGTTCGTCGCGACGGCCTGGCTGTTCGTCTCGATCCCGAAGGGCTTCTTTCCCGAAGAAGACATCGGCCAGATCACGATCTCGACCGAGGCCTCGGAAGACACCTCGTTCCCGGAGATGGTGCGCCTGCAGGAGCGCGTGGCCGCGATCATTCGCGAGGATCCGAACGTGCGCAACGTCAGCTCGTTCAACGGCGGCACCGGCTCGCAGAACACCGGTCGCATGTTCGTCACGCTGAAGGGCCGCGCCGAACGGCTGCCGATGAAGCAGGTGATCGAGGGGCTGCGCCGCAAGGTCGGCGCGGTCGCCGGCATCGCCGTGTTCATGCGTCCGATCCAGAACCTGCAGCTCGGCGGGCGGCCCAGCAAGGCGCAGTACCAGTACATCCTGCAAAGCGTGCGCGCCGACGAGCTGAACGGCTGGGCCCTGAAGCTGCAGGACAAGATGCGCCCCGACGTCGGGCTGTTCCGCGACGTGACCAGCGACTCGCAGCTGCGCGGCCTGCAGGCCTCGCTGAAGATCGACCGCGACCGCGCGAACACGCTGGGCGTGTCGATCGACAGCGTGCGCTCGGCGCTTTACAGCGCATTCGGCGAACGCCAGGTCTCGACGATCTACACGCCGACCGACAGCTACCAGGTGATCCTCGAGGTCGTGCCCGGCGCCAAGCAGGACGAGAACGCGCTCAACAGCATCTACGTGCGCTCGGCGACCGGCGCGCTGGTGCCGATGTCGGCGTTCACGACGGTCGAGCGCACGATAGGCCCGACCGCGATCAACCACGTCGGGCAACTGCAGGCGGTGACGGTCTCGTTCAACCTCGCACCCGGCGCCGCGCTCGGCGACGCGACCGCGAAGATCGAGCGCTACCGCGACGAGATCCAGATGCCGGCCTCGATCATCACGACCTACGGCGGCGACGCGGCCGTGTTCAAGAGCTCGCAGGGCAGCCAGGCCGTGCTGATCGTCGCGGCGCTGCTGGTGATCTACGTGCTGCTGGGCGTGCTGTACGAGAGCTACATCCACCCGATCACGATCCTCGCCGGGTTGCCGTCGGCCGCCGTCGGTGCGCTGCTCACGCTGAAGATGTTCGACATGGACCTGACGCTGATCGCGATGATCGGGATCCTGCTGCTTATCGGCATCGTCAAGAAGAACGCGATCATGATGATCGACTTCGCGCTCGACGCGCAGCGCCAGCAGAACATGACGCCGGCGCAGGCCATCCGCGAGGCCTGCGTGCTGCGCTTCCGCCCGATCATGATGACGACGCTGGCGGCGCTGATGGGCGCGCTGCCGATCGCGCTGGGCCTGGGCGCCGGCGCCGAACTGCGCCAGCCGCTGGGCCTCGCGGTCGTCGGCGGGCTGGTGTTCTCGCAGGCGATCACGCTGTACATCACGCCGGTGATCTACCTCGCGCTCGACCGCTTCAGCGGCAAGGGGCCGGTGACGACGCCGGAAGGGGCGAGCGAGACGCCGGGGGCCAAGGAGATCGCCAAGCACGCGTAGGTGGTTCCGGCGGTGCTGTGGGCACGGATCAGGCGCTGATGCCTCGCCCCGCGCCGGATCGCGCGTAGCCGCCGCGCTCGTTCAAATCTCAGTGCAGCGACGAGCCGCCCGGTGCGGTGTTCATCAATGTGAACACCGGCTGGCCGACGCTGCGCTCCTCGATCTCCTGCTCGGTCGCCTCGCGCACGTCGAGCACCTTCAGCGCGATGTGCAGCGCGATGCCGGCGAGCGGGTGGTTGCCGTCGAGCACGACGTGGTCGGGGTAGGCCTCGGTGACCGTGTAGATCGCCTCGGCCGGCATGTTCGGGGTTTTCGCGCCTTCGGGGACGCCGTCGAACTGCATGCCGACCTCGACGCCTTCGGGCAGCGCCGAACGTTCCTCGAAGAACACGAGTGCCGGGTCGTAGTCGCCGAACGCGTGCTCGGGCTCGAGATACAGGGAGGTTTCGAATCCGGCTTCCTGGTCGGCGAGCGCTTCTTCGACCTTCTCGAGCAGATCGTCGCCGCCGAAGAAGAACTCGACCGGCTCCTTCAGCTCGTCGATGAGCTGGCCCTGGGCATCTTGCAGTCGCCAGGTCAGGCTGACGACGCAGGGAGAGGTGATGTGCATCGGCTAAATGATCGCACAGGCCTTGCAGCCGCGCCGACGCACAATGCCGCGATGGACATCGACATCGCCACGCCGCTGCTGGGCGGCCTGTCGCCGCAGGCCTTCATGCGACGGCACTGGCAGAAGAAGCCGCTGCTGGTGCGCGGCGCCTACGCCGGCGGCACGCCGCCGATCGCACGCGGTCAGCTGTTCGAGCTGGCGGCACGCGACGAGGTGGAGTCGCGCCTGGTGGTGCACGAGGGCGCGCGCTGGACGCTCGCGCACGGCCCGTTCGCGCGCCGCGCGCTTCCGCCGCTGAAGCAGCCGCGCTGGACGCTGCTGGTGCAGGGCGTCGACCTGCATCTGGACGAGGCCCACCGGCTGCTGACGAACTTCCGCTTCGTGCCCGATGCGCGGCTCGACGATCTGATGGTGTCGTATGCGAGCGATGGCGGCGGTGTCGGCCCGCATGTCGATTCGTACGATGTTTTTCTGCTGCAGTTGCGCGGCCGGCGCCGCTGGCGCGTCGGACCGTGCAAGGCACCTGCCTTTCGCGCCGGCCTGCCACTGAAGATACTGCAACATTTCGACCCACAGCACGACTGGCTGCTCGAGCCGGGCGACATGCTGTACCTCCCACCCGGCTGGGCGCACGACGGCGTGGCCGAGGGCGAGTGCCTCACCGCGTCGATCGGCTTTCGTGCGGCGGGGCGCGACGAGGTCGCCCAGCAGGTGCTGCATCGGCTGCTCGACGACGTCGACGCCGATGCTTCTGCGGACGGCTCGGTGGCACGCCTGTATCGCGACCCCGGTCAGCCGGCCGCCGATGCACCGGGCCGCATCCCGAAGGCCCTGCAGGCGTTCGCCGCCGACGCGGTAACGCGCATCGTGGCCGATCGGGCCGCCCTCGATTGCGGCCTCGGCGAGTGGCTCAGCGAGCCGGTGGCGGGCGCGTCGTTCGATCGCGTGATCGGCCCCGGGCTCGAGCGCTCGCGCCAAGCAGCGCCCGATCCGCGCTTGCTCGAAGGTGTCGAGCTCGATCGCCGCACGCGCATGCTGTACGACGATCGCTTCGTGTTCATCAACGGCGAGTCGTTCCGCGCCGGCGGCCGCGATGCGACACTGATGCGCCGACTCGCCGATCGTCGCTGCCTGTACGCCGCCGATCTGCGTCGTCTCGGCGACGAGGCGGGCGCGCTGCTGCACGATTGGCTCGCCGCGGGATGGCTGCGCGCGGTACGACTCGAAGGAGACTTCGCATGAGCTCATCAACATCCTCGATGACGCCCCCGCCGGACGCACCGGACGGCGACTCGCCGATCGCCTCGCGCAGCGAGTTCCACACCGCACTGCGAAGCGCGTTCGCCGAGGCGGCGATGCGAGGCTGCCGCGAGCTCTGGCTGTGCGACAACGACTTCGCCGACTGGCCGCTCGGCGAGCGCGCCGTGGTCGAGAGCCTCGCGCAATGGGCCGGCTCGCACCGCCGCCTGACGCTCGTCGCGCGCAGCTTCGACGAGGTGGTGCGCCGCCATGCGCGTTGGGTCGAATGGCGACGCCACTGGTCGCACATCGTTCATTGCCGCCGCAACGCCGAGATGGAATCGGGCGAGATCCCGAGCGTGCTGCTCGCGAGCGATCTGCTCAGCGTGAGCCTTGTCGATCCAGTGCATTACCGCGGCCGCTTCTCGCATGACGCGAGCCACGCGGTCCGCTGCCGCGAAATGATTGACGCGGTTTTGCAACGTTCGGAAGAGGCCTTCCCCGTCACGACAGCCGGGCTCTAGGGAAATCCCGGGACCTGTCTCTATAATCGCCGGCTAGGCAAAGGAACCCTCGAGTTCCAGTGTCTGCAAGTTGGGGCTCTGCGAGATCGAAGGGTTCCCACACACCAAGGCAACCATTCGAACCCAACTAATTGAGGACATAAACATGACCAAGTCGCTTCTGCTTGCTTCCATCGTCGCTGCCGTCGCCCTGGCCGCCTGCGGCAAGAAGGAAGAGGCTCCGGCTGCTGCCGCTTCCGCTGCGGCGGCTCCGGCAGTCGCAGAAGCCGCCTCGGCCGCTGCCAGCGCTGTGAGCACCGCCGCGTCGGCCGCTGTCGACACCGCCGCCAGCGCCGCGTCGGGCGCCGTGACCGCGACCGCCGATGCCGCCAAGGATGCCGCCGGCAAGGCTGCCGACGCCGCGAAGGAAGCCGCCGGCAAGGCCGCCGACGCTGCCAAGGACGCCGCTGCTTCGGCCGCTGCCGCTGTCAAGAAGTAAGCAGTCCATCGAGCCTCGGCTCGATCGCAGAGAGGCCGCCCATCGGGCGGCCTTTTTGTTTTTGATTTGGATTCGTCGCCGCCGGCGCGCGTCCGGCGAAGGGTCAAGTGACCTCGATCCAGTCGAACCCGACCGCCGGATCGGCGACGACGATGTCGCGCGGCTCGGCGCCGCATGCCGCGCCGAGCGCCGCACGGGCGAGCTCCGGCGTGTTGTTGGATTCGCTCAGGTGCGCGGCGACGATGCGCCGGAGTCCGTCGTGCAGGCAGTGCTCGAGGATCTGCGCCGCCGCGTCGTTCGCGAGATGGCCGAAGCGCCCGCCGATGCGCGCCTTCAGCGATGCCGGGTAGCTCGAGGCGGCGAGCATCCGGCTGTCGTGATTGCATTCGAGCAGCAGCGCATCGCAACGCTGCAGGTTCGCGAGCAGGTGCGGCGTGCTCGAGCCGACGTCGGTCAGCACGCCGAGATGGCGGGCGCCGTCGGTGGCGCGCAGCTGCAGCGGCTCCTGCGCGTCATGGGCCACGGTGAACGGCGTCAGCAGCAGCTCGCCGAGCTCGATGCGCTGGCCGTCGCGCGCCACGCGCAGCAGCGTGGCGTGACGGCCGTCGTCGAACTCCGGCGAGCCGATCGCGCGCCAGGTGCCGCGGCTCATCCACAGCGGGATCGCGTGGCGCCGCGCGAGCGTCGTCGCGCAGCCGACGTGGTCGCCGTGCTCGTGGGTGACGAAGACCGCCGAGATCGTCTCGAGGCCGACGCCGGCGCGCTCGAGCCGCGTCTCCAGCTCGCGCAGCGAGAAGCCGCAGTCGACCAGCACGCGGGTTCGCGTGGCGCCGCTGCCGGCTTCGATCAACGTCGCGTTGCCGGTGCTGCCGCTGCCGAGACTGCAAAAGCGCATCACGGCCGCGCGGCCTCCGACAAGTCGGCAGCCCTTACTTCAGGTCTTCGAGCAGCAGCGACGTGATGCGCTGGCCGGCATCGCCGTTCTCCGGCACGCCCGTGCCGGTCAGCACGCTGACCATGCTGCTGCGCTCGCCGCTGGCCTTGACGACGACGCGATAGCGCGTCGGGCTGCCCGGGTCGTCCTTCTTGTCGCCGAAGCTGAAGAGCTTCGAGAAGAAGCCCGGCTCTTCCTTGCCGGCGAACTTCGGGTCGATGTAGCGGACGAAGTAGATGCCCTGGGTGCGGTCGCGGTCCTCGACCGTGAAGCCGCTGCGGTCGAGCGCGACGCCGACGCGGCGCCACGCGCGGTCGAAGCCGTCGTCGACCTGCAGCGTCGCGGCCGGCTGGCCGGTGACGACACGCGCGCGTGCCGGCGCACCCGGCGCACCCGGTGCACCCGGTGCACCCGGCAGCGGCGACGCGGCCGCGGCTTCGGCCTGAACCTTCGCGACTTCTTCCTTGGTGCCGAGCTTGATCATCAGGCGCGACAGCATCTCGGCCTCGAGCTGCGGATCGGTCGGACGCGGCTGCCAGATCGTCGAATCCTTGTTCTGGCCGGTGACGGTCTCGACCATGCCGCGGTGCGTGATGTAGATCTCGCTGCCGCCGTTCGCGCCGCGCTCGACGCGTGTGCGGAACTTGTCGAGTTCGCCGGTCGAATAGAGGCCATCGAACACCTTGCCGATCGATGCGCGGATGAAATCCTGCGGCAGCTTCGCGCGGTTCTCGGCCCAGTCGGTTTCCATCACGCCGGCGTCCGGCGTATCCTGCACGATCGTGAAGCCGCGTTCCTTCCAGAAGGCCTGCAATTGCGGCCAGAGCTGGTCGGGTGCGAGGCTGGTGCGCAGCCAGCGTTCACTGCCGGCACGCTCGATGCTGTTCGTGCCGACGTTCTGCGGGGCGACGTTGGGCGTGCTCGGCGCCGCGGTCGCGCCGCCGATCGGCGCGGCCTGGAACGCCGCGGCGCTGACCGCGCCGCCGCTTTGCTGGTAGCGCGAGTCCTTGGAGAGCTGGGTCAGGTCCGGTGGTACTTCGAGGCCCGGCGTCTTGGCGCCGCCGCTGCGGTAGTCGACCTTGTCGCCCGACAGCGCATCGCCGACCGACGAGCAGCCGGCCAGTGTGAGCGCGGCGACCGCGGCGGTGGCGAGCGCGCCGCGGCGCAGGGCCGCAGGGGCCGTGAGAAAGAGGGGACGGGTCACGGAATACATCTCCAGAGGGAAGCGGTCGCGGCGAGATTCACGCCGCAACGGGGAACGGGGCACGCGCTTCAACGGGCACGCGTTTCAGACGAGGCCCGCTTCGCGCAGGGCTTGTTCGACCACGGCCTGGCCGGCGCCCGACAGCGGTGTGATCGGCAGCCGCAGCGCCGCACCGCACAGCCCGAGCCTGGCCATCGCCCACTTGGTCGGCGCGGGGCTCGGTTCGACGAACAGATTCTTGTGCAGTGCGAGCAGCTTCAGGTGGATCGTGGCCGCTTCCTTCGCCTGGCCGGCGAGCGCTGCCTTGCAGAGCTGGCTCATCAGGCGCGGCGCGACGTTCGCGGTGACGCTGACGTTGCCGTGGCCGCCGAGCAGCATCAGCGCGACCGCGGTGCTGTCGTCGCCCGAGTAGACCGCGAAGCCCTTCGGCGCCTGCTTGATCAGCCACGCGGCGCGGTCGATCTGGCCGCTCGCTTCCTTGATGCCGACGATGCCGGGCACCTGCGCGAGCCGCAGCGCGGTCTCGACGCTCATGTCGGCCACCGTGCGCCCGGGCACGTTGTACAGCACCATCGGAATGTCGACCGCATCGGCGATCGCCTTGAAGTGCCGGTAGATACCTTCCTGCGACGGCTTGTTGTAGTACGGCACGACCGACAGCGTGCAGTCGGCGCCGACCTTCAGCGCGTACTTCGACAGCTCGATCGCTTCGGCGGTGGAGTTGCCGCCCGCGCCGGCCATGATGGGGATGCGGCCCTTCGCATGTTCGACCGAGACGCGGATCACCTCGCAATGCTCGTCGACCGTGACGGTCGGCGATTCGCCGGTCGTGCCGACGACGCCGACGCAATCGGTGCCTTCGGCGATGTGCCAGTCGATCAGGCGGCGCAAGGCGTCGTAGTCGACGCTGCCGTCCTCGTGCATCGGCGTGACCAGCGCGACGATGCTGCCAACAAGTGCGTTCATGCGCGTTGTCCTCAGAATCCGGGGATTTTAGCTGCCCGCGAGGGCGGCCCTGCCGACTACAGACGGTAAAGCGCCGGGTCGCTCGTCGGGGTTTGTGCGCGTACCGCGACGATGCGCTGCACGCAGCGGTCGGGTGCGGCGACGAAGCCGTCTTCGAAGGCGACCACGCGCAGACCCTGCGTGGCGGCCAGAAGTTCACCGGGGCGCAGCAGGAAGTCGGGGTTCGACGGCTTGCCGAAGCGCGCATTGCCCAGCGCGAAAGTCTCGTAGATCAGCACGCCGCCGGCATCGACCGAGTCGACGATACGCGGCAGCAGCGTGCGCCAGAGGTAGTTCGTGACGACGACCGCATCGAAGCGGCGTTGCGCCAGCGGCCACGGGCCGTTCTCGATGTCGGCCTCGATCAGCTCGGCGCCGTTCAGCGCGGCATCCGAATCGCGCACGGCGACGAGTGCCGCGGCATCGCGGTCGACGCCGGTGACCACGCAGCCGCGCCGCGCGAACCAGCGCAGATGCCGACCCGAGCCGCAGGCCACATCGAGCACGCGCGCGCCGGGGGCGACCAGATGCGACCAGCGCTGCACCCAGGGGGAGGCCTCCATCGAGGCAGGCGGCATGGACACGGTGCTCAGAAGCAGTTCCAGAGTTGCGTTGCGAGCGTCAGCGCCAGCTCGGGCTTCAGGTATGCCGCAAAGATGACCGCGAGCACGGTGCACGCCGCGATCCAGGCGAGTGCCCGGCCTGGCGAGCGCCGCAGCTTCATCGCGTCTTCACCCCGCGACGGCCGGCGCGGTGCGCGCGCCGCGCTCGATCGCGGCCTCGCGCACCGGCAGGTTCACGATGCCGGCGAAGATGCCCAGTGCTACCGCGATCCACCAGACGATGTCGTAGCTGCCGGTCAGGCCGTACAGCTTGCCACCCAGCCAGGCGCCGAGAAAACTGCCGACCTGGTGCGACAGGAACACGAAGCCGCCGAGCATCGAGAGGTACTGCACGCCGAAGATCTGCGCGATCACGGCGTTGGTCGGCGGCACCGTCGAGAGCCACAGGAAGCCGATCGCCGCGGCGAACAGGTACACGCTGATGGGGGTCAGCGGCGCCAGCACGAAGGTCGCGATCACGAGTGCCCGCAGGAAGTAGATCGATGACAGGATGTAGCGCTTCGGCAGCCGCGCCCCCAGCGTGCCGGCCGTATAAGTGCCGAAGACGTTGAACAGGCCGACCAGCGCGAGCGCGGTGGTCGCGACATTCGGCGTGAGCCCGTGGTCCTTCAGGTAGCTCGGCAGGTGCACGCCGATGAACACGACCTGGAAGCCGCAGACGAAGTAGCCCGCCATCAGCAACTGGAAGCTGGGGTACGCGAACGCTTCGCGCAACGCCGCGCCGATGCTCTGGTGGTGCGGCCCCTTCGCCGCGGTGAGCGCCGGCGGCTCCTTCAAGCCGAACGCCAGCGGCAGGATCGCGAGCGCCACACAGCCGAGCACCAGCAGCGCCTGCTGCCAGCCGAAGCCGCCGATCAGCCAGTTTTCGACCGGCACCATCAGGAACTGCCCGAACGACCCGGCCGCCGCGGCCACGCCCATCGCCCAGCTGCGCTTCTCGGGCACGACGTTGCGCCCGATCACACCGTAGACGATCGCGTAGGTGGTGCCCGCCTGCGCCATGCCGATCAGCAGGCCGGCGCTGCCCATGAATGCGAGGCCCGAGGTCGACAGTGCCATCAGCACGAGGCCGGCCGAGTAGAACAGCGTGCCGACGATCAGCACGCGGAATGCGCCGTAGCGGTCGGCGAGCGCGCCGGCGAACGGCCCGGCCGCGCCCCAGGCGAGGTTCTGCACGGCGATTGCGAGCGCGAAGGTTTCGCGGGTCCAGCCGCGGTCCATCGTGATCGGTTGCAGCCACAGCCCGAAGCCGTGGCGGATGCCCATCGAGAGCGTGACGATCGCGGCGCCGCACAGCAGCACCTGCGCCAACGAGAGCTTGGGAGGGGACGAAGGCGCAGTGCCGGCGGTTGCGGTCATCGGGCGACTCTAGCCGATGGTGCGGCGCCTTGCAGCGCTGGGCGCTGCGGGGCGGCGCAGCGCAGGCTCCTAGAATCCCGCGCCATGGCAACCAAGCAGAACACCGGCAAGGACACGGGCAAGGACATGGGCAAGAGCGCCGGCGCGTATGGCGAATCCTCGATCCGCGTGCTCAAGGGCCTCGAGCCCGTCAAGCAGCGGCCGGGCATGTACACGCGCACCGACAACCCGCTGCACATCATCCAGGAGGTGATCGACAACGCGGCCGACGAGGCGCTCGCCGGCTTCGGCAAGCGCATCGACGTGACCGTGCACGCCGACGGCTCGGTCAGCGTCGAGGACGACGGCCGCGGCATCCCGTTCGGGCTGCACCCCGAGGAGCAGGTGCCGGTCGTCGAGATCGTCTACACGCGGCTGCATGCCGGTGGCAAGTTCGACAAGGGTGCGGGCGGCGCGTACAGCTTCTCGGGCGGGCTGCACGGCGTGGGCGTCAGCGTGACCAATGCGTTGAGCAAGCGCCTCGAGGTGACCGTGTACCGCGAAGGGCAGGTCGCGAACCTCGCGTTCGCACATGGCGACGTGGTCGAGCCGCTGAAGGTCCGCAAGGCTGCGCCCGGCGATCGCAGAGGCGGAACGACGGCGCGGGCGTGGCCCGAGGCGAAGTATTTCGAAAGCGTCGAGTTTCCACGCGCCGAGCTGACGCACCTGCTGCGCAGCAAGGCCGTGCTGATGCCCGGCGTGACCGTCACGCTGACGCTCGAGAAGAGCGGCCGCCACGAGGCCGACAAGCAGACCTGGCTCTACAAGGGCGGCCTGCGCGACTACCTGATGCAGACGCTGCCCGCCGACCCGGTGATCCCGCCGTTCGAGGGCGAGCACTATGCCGACCGCGGCGAGACCGAGAACTTCGCCGAAGGCGAGGGCGCGGCCTGGTGCGTCGCGTTCACCGAGGATGGCGCGCCGGTGCGCGAGAGCTATGTGAACCTGATCCCGACGGTGGCCGGCGGCACGCACGAGTCCGGGCTGAAGGATGGCCTGTTCGGCGCGATCAAGGGGTTCATCGAGATCCACAGCCTGCTGCCCAAGGGCGTCAAGCTGATGCCCGAGGACGTGTTCTCGCGTGCCAGCTTCGTGCTCTCGGCCAAGGTGCTCGACCCGCAGTTCCAGGGCCAGATCAAGGAACGGCTGAACTCGCGCGACGCGCTGCGGCTGGTCTCGACCTACGTGAAGCCGTCGCTGGAGCTGTGGCTGAGCCAGCACGTCGGGCACGGCAAGCGATTGGCCGAGCTCGTGATCCAGCAGGCGCAGACGCGCCAGCGCGCCTCGCAGAAGGTCGAGAAGCGCAAGGGCTCGGGCGTCGCGGTGTTGCCGGGCAAGCTGACCGACTGCGAAAGCCGCGACCTGAAGCTCAACGAGCTGTTCCTGGTCGAAGGCGATTCAGCCGGCGGCAGCGCGAAGATGGGCCGCAACAAGGAGACCCAGGCCGTGCTGCCGCTGCGCGGCAAGGTGCTCAACGCGTGGGAGGTCGAGCGCGACCGCCTGTTCGCGAACAACGAGATCCACGACATCGCGGTGGCGATCGGCGTCGACCCGCACGGTGCGAACGACACGCCCGATCTCTCGGGGCTGCGCTACGGCAAGATCTGCATCCTCTCCGATGCCGACGTCGACGGCTCGCACATCCAGGTGCTGCTGCTGACCTTGTTCTTCCGGCACTTCCCGAAGCTGATCGAGGCCGGGCACATCCACATCGCGAAGCCGCCGCTGTACCGCGTCGACGCGCCGGCGCGCGGCAAGAAGCCGGCCGCGAAGATCTACGCGCTCGACGACGCCGAGCTCGAGGCGACACTCGACAAGCTGCGCAAGGAAGGCGTGCGCGAGGGCGCCTGGAGCATCGGCCGCTTCAAGGGCCTGGGCGAGATGAACGCCGAGCAGCTCTGGGAGACGACGCTGAACCCCGACACGCGCCGGCTGCTGCAGATCGGTTTCGGCGCGCACGGCTTCACCGAGACCGTCACGTCGCTGACGCGGCTGATGGGCAAGGGCGAAGCGCAGGCGCGCCGCGACCTGATGGAACTGCACGGCGACGATGTCGAAGTCGACGTCTGAATCTCGAAGGCGACGAATGAGCTCGGTCGAAGCGATCAGGGTGCGGCTGCGGCCGACGATGAGCTCCGACCTCGACTTCGTGCTCTCGGTCGAGCAGGATCCGCTGAACCGGTCGTTCATCACGCCGTGGGACCGCACGCAGCACGAAGGCGCGATCCGCTTCCCGGATTCGCGCCACTTCATTGTCGAGGCCGGCGACGCGTATGCGTCGGTCGGTTTCGTGATCCTGCAGGGTTGCCGCAACCCGAACCGCTCGGTCGAGCTCAAGCGCATCGTGCTGCGGCCCGACGCGCAGCGCCGCGGCATCGGCCGCACCTGCATCCGGCTGCTCGCGCACATGGCGTTCCGCGATTTCGGCGCGCACCGCTTCTGGCTCGACGTGAAGGCGAGCAACGTGCGCGCCCAGGCGTTGTACCGTAGCGAGGGCTTCGTCGAGGAAGGGCGCTTGCGCGACAGCGTGCGCACCGCCTCGGGCTACGACTCGCAGGTCGTGATGTCCGTGCTCGACAGCGAGCACGCCGCGCGGCATCCGGGCGGCTGAGGGCGGAAGATATACAATTCGCCATTGTGTATCCAGACCGAAGGAGCCCGCGATGCAAGTCTCGAAGTGGGGAAATAGTCTGGCGATCCGCCTGCCGGCCGCAGTCGTCGAGGTATTGGATTTGAAGGAAGGCGACCAGGTCGAGATCGAAGTGGCGAACACGCGCACGTTGCGCGTCGAGCGCACCGATGCCGGCAATCGTGCGGCGCTTGCGAGGCTGCGCAAGTTGCGCGGCAGTCTGCCGGCCGACTTCAAGTTCGACCGCATGGAAGCAAACGCACGCGGACGCTGATGCCCGCACCGTTCGTCGACACCAACGTCCTGCTCTATCTGCTGTCCGATGATCAGGAGAAGGCGAATCGCGCTGAGGCCTTGCTGGCCGATCGCGTCGTCATCAGCGTGCAAGTGCTGAATGAATTCGCCGATGTGGCCCGGCGCAAGATGGCGCTGGACTGGCCGACGGTCGAGCAGGCGCTGGCCGATCTGCGTCGCTTTGCCGATGTGCGGCCGTTGACATTGGCGACACACGAGATGGGCATCGCACTGGCGAGCCGTTACCGGACGAGCGTCTACGACGCGATGATCGCGGCCGCAGCGCTCGAAGCCGGCTGCACGCGCTTGCTGTCCGAGGATTTCTCGGACGGCCAGCGATTCGAACGACGCTTGACGGTGCGCAATCCGTTCACCTGAACACCCGAATGACTTCTGAACCCGATCTGTTCACATCGACGCCCGGCGGAAACGACGGCGGCGATGCCGTCGCGCTGGCCCAGTACGCCGAGCGCGCCTACCTCGAATACGCGCTGTCCGTGGTCAAGGGCCGCGCGCTGCCCGACGTCTGCGACGGCCAGAAGCCGGTGCAGCGCCGCATCCTCTACGCGATGCAGCGCATGGGCCTCGCGTTCACCACCGCGGCCGGACCGAAGGCGGTGAAGAGCGCGCGCGTCGTCGGCGACGTGCTCGGCAAGTTCCACCCGCACGGCGACACCGCGGCCTACGACGCGCTGGTGCGCATGGCGCAGAACTTCTCGCAGCGCTATCCGCTGATCGACGGCCAGGGCAACTTCGGCTCGCGCGACGGCGACGGCGCCGCGGCGATGCGCTACACCGAGGCACGGCTCGCGCCGATCACGCGCTTGCTGCTCGACGAGATTGACGAAGGCACGGTCGACTTCATCCCGAACTACGACGGCTCGACCGACGAGCCCAGGCAACTGCCGGCGCGGCTGCCGTTCGTGCTGCTGAACGGCGCGAGCGGCATCGCGGTCGGCCTTGCGACCGAGGTGCCGAGCCACAACCTGCGCGAGGTCGCGGCCGCCGCCGTCGCGCTGATCCGCCACGACAAACTCTCCGACGACGAGCTCGCCGGCCTGATCCCCGGCCCCGACTACCCCGGCGGCGGGCAGATCATCAGCGACGCCGCCGACATACGCGCCGCGTACGCGAGCGGGCGCGGCAGCCTGAAGGTGCGGGCACGCTGGAAGATCGAAGACCTCGCGCGCGGCCAGTGGCAGCTCGTCGTCGAGGAATTGCCGCCCGGCACGAGCACGCAGAAGGTGCTCGAGGAGATCGAGGAGCTGACCAACCCGAAGGTCAAGGCCGGCAAGAAGACGCTGTCGGGCGAGCAGACACAGCTCAAGGCGAGCGTGCTCTCGGTGCTCGACGCGGTGCGCGACGAGTCGAGCAAGGACGCGCCGGTGCGCCTGGTGTTCGAGCCGAAGACACGCACCACCTTGCAGCAGGAGCTGATCACGACGCTGCTCGCGCACACGTCGCTCGAGAGCTCGGCGCCGATCAACATGACGATGATCGGCGCCGACGGCAGGCCGACGCAGAAGAGCCTGCGGCAGATCCTCGCCGAGTGGATCGCGTTTCGTGCGCAGACGGTGCAGCGGCGCACGCAGCACCGCCTGACCCGCGTGCTCGACCGCATCCACGTGCTCGAAGGCCGGCAGCTCGTGCTGCTGAACATCGACGAGGTGATCCATCTCATCCGCAACTCGGACGAGCCGAAGACGGCGCTGATCGAGCGCTTCAAGCTCAGCGACCGGCAGGCCGAGGACATCCTCGAGATCCGCCTGCGGCAGCTCGCGCGCCTCGAGGCGATCAAGATCGAGCAGGAGCTGAAGGAGCTGCGCGTCGAGCAGGGCAAGCTCGAGGACATCCTCGGCAGCCCGGCCTCGCTCAAGCGCACGCTGATCAAGGAGATCGAGGCCGACGCGAAGCAGCACGGCGACGATCGCCGCACGCTGATCCGCTCCGAGAAGAAGGCGGTCGCCGAGGTGAAGATCGTCGACGAGCCGGTCACGGTCGTCGTCAGCCTGAAGGGCTGGGTGCGAGCGCTCAAGGGTCACGAGATCGACGCGGGCACGCTCACGTTCAAGGCCGGCGACGCGCTGTACGGCACGTTCCAATGCCGCAGCGTCGACGCGCTGCTCGTGTTCGGCAGCAACGGCCGCGTTTATTCGACGCCGGCCGGCCAGCTGCCCGGCGGGCGCGGCGACGGTCAGCCGATCACGAGCCTGATCGACCTGGAAACCGGCACGCAGCCCGCGCACTACTTTGCGGGCCACGCGCAGCAGACGCTGCTGCTCGCGGGCACGGGCGGCTTCGGGCTGCTCGCGCGTGCCGGCGACCTGCTGTCGCGGCAGCGCGGCGGCAAGTCGTTCCTGAGCCTGGAGGCCGACGAGAAGCCGCTGCCGCCCAGCCTAGCGGACGCCGCGTCGCAGGTGGCCTGCCTGACGCTGAGCGGCCGCTTGCTCGTGTTTGCGCTCGACGAGCTGAAGCTGCAGCCGAACGGCGGCCGCGGGCTGACGCTGATCGACGCCGATGCCGCGGACCCGCTGGTCAGCGTGGCCGCGTTCGCGCAGGTCTTGCAGGTGCTCGGCACTGGCCGCGGCGGCAAGGCCAAGGACGAGATCCTGAAGGGCGCCGCGCTCAGCGATTACGTCGGCAAGCGAGCGCGCAAGGGCCGCAAGCAGCACGTGATGGTCAAGGCGACGCGCGTGCTGCGCGCGCCGGGCGAGTAAGGGCGTTCAGGGACGCCGAGGGGCGCCGGCGTCGGCGCCCTCAGCGCCGCAGCGACGTCAGCGCCGTGCGCGCAACACGCGAACCGCCCCGATCGCGCACAGCACGAACAGCGCGAGGCTCCAGAAGTCGTACGGAACGCCGAGCAGGTTCACCGCGGCGTCGGCGCAGCTGGCGCGCGGTGCGAACACGTCGGGCAGCGCGCTGTCAAGCTGCAGGCTGCTGAGGATCTTCTCGGCCAGCGTCAGGTTGCACGACGCCGATGCGGCGGCCTTGAAGTGCTGCCACAGCGCGGCGGCGATGCCGGCGAGCGCGAGCAGCAGCGCGAGCACCGCGGCGCCCGCGCGCGCGGCGGCCAACGGCAGCGCGGCGCCGGCAAGGCAGACGACCGCGATCACGACGAAGATCAGCCGCTGCAACACGCACCACGGGCACGGCTGCATGTCGAACAGGTGTTGGGACGCCAGTGCCGCACCGACCGCCGCCAGGCAGGCGACGGCGATGACGATGAGCGGTGTGGCCGAGCCGGCGCGCGTGGGGGTGGCCGCCACGCTCAGGCCACCTGCGCGATCAGGTCGATCTCGACGCAGGCACCCATCGGAACCTGCGCGACGCCGAACGCGCTGCGGGCATGCAGGCCCTTGTCGCCGAACACCTCGCCGAGCAGCTCCGAGCAGCCGTTGGTCACGAGGTGCTGCTCGATGTACTCGGGTGTGCTGTTGACCAGGCTCATCACCTTGACGATGCGCTCGACCTTGTTCAGGTCGCCGATCGCCGCGTTCAGCGTGCCCAGCAGGTCGATCGCGACCGAGCGCGCGGCGCGCTTGCCGGCGGCGGTGTCGATGTCGCGGCCGAGCTGGCCGACCCAGGGCTTGCCGTCGCGCTTGGCGATGTGGCCGGACAGGAACACGAGGTTGCCGGTGCGCACGAACGGCACGTACGCGGCCACCGGGATCGCCACCGGCGGAAGCGTGATGCCGAGCTCGGCGAGGCGGTCGTAGATCGAAGCGGAGGGAGCAGGCATGGCGGTTCTCGAGGGACTGCGGACGTGCGCCGAGGATGCTACACCGCAGTCGATGTCCGGGCATCGGTCAGCGGTGCCCGGCCTACACTGCCGCGCAAATGGGGAGAGAAGAAGGAAGAGAAGAACGACAGCCGGGCTGGCGATACGCCGGCCTGGCGCTCGCATGGCTGAGCGGCGTCGCGCTGCACCTGCAGCAGCGTTCGCTGTGGCCGCTCGCGGCATGCGTCGCGATCAGCGCCGCCGGTGCGCTCGGATGGGGCGCGGCGCTGCTGGGGCGCCGCGCAGCCGTCGCGTTCGCTCTGATCGGCGCGCTGGCGTTGGGCTTCGGCGTGTCGAGCTGGCGCGCGTCGCTGCGGCTGGCCGATGCGTTGCCCACGGCGCTCGAGGGACGCGACCTGGCGGTGACCGGCGTGGTGGCGACGCTGCCGCAGCGATCGGCCACGGGCCTGCGCTTTCGCTTCGACGTCGAGCGCGCCCAAGGCGCCGACGGGGCCGACGTGCGCATCCCCGAGACCCTCGCGCTCGGCTGGTACAGCGGCTTTCACGAAGACGCCGCGCTGACGCCGCCGCAAGCCGAGCTGCGCGCCGGGCAGCGCTGGCGCTTCACGCTGCGGCTGCGCCAGCCGCACGGCAACCTGAACCCGAACGGCTTCGACTACGAGCTCTACCTGTTCGAACAGGGCGTGCGCGCGACCGGCTACGTGCGCGATGCGCCGGCACCGCAGCTGCTGCATCGCGCCGCGGGTCATCCGGTGGAGCGGCTGCGCCAGCGCGTGCGCGACGCGATCGATGCAAGCGTGCCGGATCGCCGCGCCGCGGGCCTGCTCGCGGCGCTCGCGGTCGGCGACCAGGGTGCGATCGAACGCGACGACTGGGCGCTGTACCGCGACACCGGCATCGCCCACCTCGTCTCGATCAGCGGCTTGCACATCACGATGTTCGCGTGGCTGGCCGGCGCTGCGATCGCGGCACTCTGGCGGCGCAGCGCGCGGGCATCGCTGCGCCTGCCGGCACCGCTGGCGGCGCGTTGGGGCGGGCTGTGCGCGGCGTTTGCGTACGCCGTGTTCTCGGGCTGGGGCGTGCCGTCGCAGCGCACCATCTGGATGCTCGCGACCGTCACCGCACTGCAGACGCTGGGCGTGCGCTGGCCGTGGCCGCTGGTGCTGCTGCTGGCCGCCGTGGTCGTCACGGTCGGCGACCCGTGGGCGCTGCTGCAGGCCGGGTTCTGGCTCTCGTTCGCGGCGGTCGGCTTGCTGATGGCGTCGTCGCCGGTGCGCGCGGCGGCGGTTGCCGCAACGCCGGTCGATCCGGCGCTGCCGGTCTGGCGTGCGCTGCCGAGCCGGCTGCTCGGCAGCGTCCGCCAAGGCATACGCGCACAACTGGTGGCGACGCTCGGGCTCGCGCCGCTGTCGCTCGTGTTCTTCCAGCAGATCTCGGCCGTCGGCTTCTTCGCGAACCTGATCGCGATCCCGGCCATCACGCTCGTGATCACGCCGCTGGCGCTGCTCGGCGTCGCGCTGGTGCCGTTGTGGGCCGCCGGCGCGTGGGTGATCGGCCTGCTGAACGCGGCGCTGACCTGGCTCGCCGGCTGGCCGGTGGCGGTGTGGACGGCGCCCAGCGCCCCGTTCTGGGCCCAGCTCTGCGCGCTGCTCGGCGCCGCGGTGCTGATGCTGCCGCTGCCTCTGCGCGCGCGGCTGCTCGGCGCGCCGCTGCTGCTGGCGCTCGTGCTGCCGCCGCGCGCGCTGCCGGCGCCCGGTGCGTTCGACCTGACCGCTGTCGACATCGGCCAGGGCACGGCGGTGCTGCTGCGCACGCGCTCGCATCTGCTCGTGTTCGACGCCGGCCCGCAGTACTCGCGCGACAGCGATGCCGGCCAGCGCGTCCTGCTGCCGCTGCTGCGCTCGCGCGGCGAAACGCGTATCGACCGGCTGGTGCTCAGCCATCGCGACCTCGACCATGTCGGCGGCGCGCGGGCGTTGCTCGGGGCGCTGCCGGTCGGCGATCTGCTCAGCTCGCTCGAGCCTGAACACCCGCTGCTCGCGTTGGCGTCGGCGAGCGCGCATACGCCGTCGACCACCCCGACGACAACGACAACGACGACTCGCTGCGAAGCCGGCCAGTCCTGGGACTGGGACGGCGTGCATTTCGAGCTGCTGTGGCCGCCGGCCGATGCCTACGCCAGCACGACGCTCAAGCCGAATGGGAAGTCGTGCGTGCTGCGCGTCAGCTCGGCGCAGGGCGGCCGGCGGCGCAGCGTGCTGCTGACCGGCGACATCGAGCGCGACCAGGAGGCGCAACTGCTGCGGCACGCGCCCGAGGCGCTGCGCAGCGACGTGCTGCTCGCGCCGCATCACGGCAGCCGTACCTCGTCGAGCGCGGCGTTCCTCGACGCCGTGCGGCCGCGCATCGCGGTCTTCCAGGCGGGCTACCGCAACCGCTTCGGCCACCCGGCGCCCGACGTGCTCGAGCGCTACCGCGACCGCGGCATCCGCATCGTCGCGAGCCCGGCCTGCGGGGCGTGGCGCTGGGATGCGGCCGACGCGTCCGAGGGGCTGCCACCCGATGGCCTCGCAGATGGCGTTTGCCAGCGTGACGTCGCGCGGCGCTACTGGCAGCATGATGTCGAGCCGGTCGACGACGATGCCGACGCCGCCCGAGCGGCCATGCCGCGAGAGTGAATGGCCTGGAATTTGCTACCCTCCCTGTCAGGAGACCTGCCCTCATGAGACCGAGCTTCGATGAAATGCGCACCGATGCGGGCGCGGTGCGGGACCACTATCGCGGCTACGAGCGCTGGCTGGCCGAGCAGGCGGTCGACGTGATGCAGTCGCGCCGCGAAGAGGCGGAAGTGATCTTTCGCCGCGTCGGCATCACGTTCGCGGTGTACGGCGCGAAGGACGAAGACGGCCACGGCACCGAGCGCCTGATTCCGTTCGACCTGATCCCGCGCGTGATCCCGGCGCACGAATGGCGCGAGATGGAGAAGGGCCTCGTGCAGCGCGTGAATGCGCTGAACCGCTTCATCCACGACGTCTACCACGAGCAGGAGATCGTGAAGGCCGGGCTGGTGCCGGCCGAGCAGATCCTGAACAACGCGCAGTACCGGCCCGAGATGAAGGGCGTCGAGGTGCCGAACAACGTCTACTCGCACATCTCGGGCATCGACATCGTGCGCGCCGCCAACCCCGACGGCAGCGGCAACTACTACGTGCTCGAGGACAACCTGCGCGTGCCCAGCGGCGTGAGCTACATGCTCGAGGACCGCAAGATGATGATGCGGCTGTTCCCCGAGCTGTTCAGCCGGCACCGCGTCGCGCCGGTCGCGCACTACCCCGACCTGCTGCTCGAGACGCTGCGTGCGGTGGCGCCGCCGTCGGTCAACGATCCGACCGTCGTGGTGCTGACCCCGGGCATGTACAACAGCGCGTACTTCGAGCATGCGTTTCTCGCGCAGCAGATGGGCATCGAGCTGGTCGAGGGGCAGGACCTGTTCGTCAAGGACCGCTTCGTCTACATGCGCACGACCCAGGGGCCGAAGCGGGTCGACGTGATCTACCGCCGCGTCGACGACGACTTCCTCGACCCGAGCGTGTTCCGCCCGAACTCGACGCTGGGCTGCGCGGGCCTGCTCGACGCCTACCGCGCCGGCAACGTGACGCTGAGCAACGCGATCGGCACCGGCGTCGCCGACGACAAGTCGATCTACCCGTACGTGCCGAAGATGATCGAGTTCTACCTGGGCGAGAAGCCGATCCTGCACAACGTGCCGACCCACCTGTGCCGCGAGTCGGAAGACCTGGCCTACGTGCTCGACCACCTGCACGAGCTGGTCGTCAAGGAGGTCCACGGCGCAGGCGGCTACGGCATGCTGATCGGCCCGGCCGCGACCAAGGCCGAGATCGAGGACTTCCGCAAGGCGCTGCTCGCCAACCCGAACGGCTACATCGCGCAGCCGACGCTGAGCCTGTCGACCTGCCCGACCTACGTCGAAAGCGGCATCGCGCCGCGCCACATCGACCTGCGGCCGTTCGTGCTTTCGGGCAAGGACGTACAGATGGTGCCGGGCGGGCTGACTCGCGTCGCGCTGAAGGAAGGCTCGCTCGTCGTCAACTCGTCGCAGGGTGGCGGTACGAAGGACACCTGGGTTCTCGAGGCTTGAGGGAGGCCTGATGGACGACCCCCACGCTCCCATTCGTTCGCTGCCCCCCGAGGGGGCGCAGGCCTCCCGTGGGGCGGCTCTGCTGGAGGCCTGATCATGCTGTCACGCACCGCCGACCACCTGTTCTGGATGGCCCGCTACATGGAGCGGGCCGGTCAAGCGCGAAGCGCTTGGGGCGAAGCCCAAAACACCGCGGCGCGCGACAGCGCGCGCTGGATTTTCGGCCTGGGGGAGTGAGCGATGCTGTCACGCACTGCCGATCACTTGTTCTGGATGGCTCGCTACATGGAACGGGCCGAAAATACAGCCCGCATGCTCGACGTCAACTACCAGGCGTCGCTGCTGCCGCAATCGGCCGATGCAGCCGAGCGCGGCTGGAAGGGCCTGCTGGGCATCAGCGAGCTCTCCGGCGACTTCGCCAGCCACTACGGCGAGGTCACGCCCGACAACGTGATGCGCTACATGGTCAGCGACGCGCAGAACGGCTCGAGCATCCGCAGTTGCCTGCAGGCCGCGCGCGAGAACGCGCGGGCTGTGCGCGGCACCTTGACCACCGAGGTCTGGGAGACGCAGAACCAGACCTGGCTCGAGTTCCAGCGCATCGTCGCGAACGGCTCGTTCCTGCGCGATCCGAGCTCGGCGTTCGAGTGGGTCAAGTTCCGCTCGCACCTGTCGCGCGGCGTCACGGTCGGCACGATGCTGCAGGACGAGGCCTTCCACTTCCTGCGCATCGGCAGCTTCCTCGAGCGCGCCGACAACACCGCGCGGCTGCTCGACGTGAAGTTCCACGCGGTCGAGAGCGAGTACCACGGCGGCACGAACGGCGCGCCCGGCGGTACGCGCGATAGCATCGAGGTCGACTTCTATCACTGGTCGGGCATCCTGCGGTCGGTCTCGGCCTTCGAGGTCTATCGCAAGGCCTACCGCAACGTGATCAAGCCCGAGAAGGTCGCCGAGCTCTTGATCCTGCGGCCCGACATGCCGCGTTCGCTCGCGGCGTGCATGCAGGAGGTGGTCGCGAACCTGCACAAGGTGGCGAACGAGCAGTCGACCGAGACGCTGCGCCGCGCCGGCCGCCTGCAGGCCGACCTGCAATACGGCCGCATCGACGAGATCCTCGCGACCGGGCTGCATGCGTACCTGACGCAGTTCCTCGAGCGCGTCGGCACGCTGGGCGTCGGCATCAGCCGCGACTTCCTCGTGCCGGTGGCCGCCTAGACGCCTAGACTGCCGCAAGCCCGTTCGGGTTGCGGTATCGAAGCGCTGTTGCGAGAGCGCTCCGATACCGCAGCGCGAACGGAGTCAGACGAAGTCAGACCTTGGGGCGATCGAAGCCCAGACAACGGAGTCCATGCATGTCCATCCACGTCGCGCTGAACCACGTGACGCACTACCGCTACGACCGGCCGATCAACCTCGGCCCGCAGGTCGTGCGGCTGCGTCCGGCGCCGCATTCGCGCACGCGCGTCCTCAGCTACTCGATGCGCGTCGAGCCGGCCACCCACTTCATCAACTGGCAGCAGGATCCGCAGGCCAACTACCTCGCGCGGCTCGTCTTCCCGGACAAGACCACGTCGTTCCGGATCGAGGTCGATCTGGTCGCCGAGATGTCGGTGCTGAACCCGTTCGACTTCTTCCTCGAGCCGTCGGCCGAGCACTACCCGTTCGTCTATGAACCCGAGCTCGCCCGCGAGCTCGCGCCGTACCTCATCAAGAGCCCCGAGCTCGCCGACGCGCCGCGCTTCCAGGCGTACCTCGCGGGCATCTCCCGCAAGAAGCGCGCGACCAACGACTTCCTCGTCGAGATCAACCAGCAGCTGCAGCACGACATCGGCTACCTGATCCGCATGGAGCCCGGCGTGCAGACGCCGGAGCAGACGCTCGTCACCGCGAGCGGCTCGTGCCGCGACACCGGCTGGCTGCTGGTGCAGCTGATGCGCCACCTCGGCGTCGCGGCGCGCTTCGTCTCGGGCTACCTGATCCAGCTCAAGCCCGACGTCAAATCGCTCGACGGCCCGAGCGGCACCGAGGTCGATTTCACCGATCTGCATGCCTGGTGCGAGGTCTACCTGCCCGGTGCCGGCTGGATCGGGCTGGACCCGACCTCGGGGCTGCTCGCCGGCGAGGGCCACATCCCGCTCGCGTGCTCGCCCGAGCCGTCGTCGGCCGCGCCGGTGACCGGCGCGCTCGACGAGTGCGAGACGACGTTCGAGCACGCGATGTCGGTCAGGCGCGTCTGGGAAGCGCCGCGCGTGACCCTGCCGTACACCGACGAGCAGTGGGCCGAGATCGACACGCTGGGCCACCAGGTCGACGACGACCTGAACCGCCACGACGTGCGCCTGACGCAGGGCGGCGAGCCGACCTTCGTCTCGGTCGACGACCGCGAGGGCGACGAGTGGAACACCGAGGCGATGGGTCCGAACAAGCGCCGCCTCAGCGCCGACCTGATGGACAAGCTGCGCCTCAAGTACGGCCAAGGCGGCCTGCTGCACTACGGGCAGGGCAAGTGGTACCCGGGCGAGCAGCTGCCGCGCTGGTCGCTGAACCTGTTCTGGCGCAAGGACCGCGAGCCGGTCTGGACGCACCCCGAGCTGTTCGCCGACGAGAAGCGCGACTACGGCGTCACCGAGGTCGACGCGCAGAAGTTCCTCGCCGGCGTCGCGAACAAGCTCGGCCTCGATCCGAAGTACGTGTTCCCGGCCTATGAAGACACCTGGTACTACCTGTGGCGCGAGCGCAAGCTGCCGGCCAATGTCGACCCCTTCGACGCGCGGCTCGACGACCCGCTCGAGCGCGAACGCATTCGCAAGATCTTCACGCAGGGGCTGGACAAGGTCGTCGGCCACGTGTTCCCGGTCGCGCGCAATCCGCGCCATCCCGGCAGCGGGCCGCGCTGGCAGAGCGGGCCATGGTTCCTGCGCGCCGAGCGCTGCTACCTGATCCCCGGCGATTCACCGCTGGGCTACCGGCTGCCGCTGGATTCGCAGCCGTGGGCCACGGCGACCGACCTGCCCTGGGTCTACCCGCCCGACCAGAGCCAGCCGTTCAAGCCGCTGCCGCCGTATCGGCGCCTGCGCGTCGCCGATCCCGAGCCGGGCGGCTGGGGCGAGGCTGCAGCGCCGGCGACCGGCGTGCCGCTCAGCGCATTCCAGCGGCCCGCCGGCGGGTTTGCCGAACGCTCGCGGGCCGCGCTCTACGGCGGCGGCAACGGCCATGGCGACGGCGGCGCGAACGGCAGCGGCGGCGAGGGTGGGCGAGGCGACGATGCCGCCGCGCTTCGAGCCCCGCAGCGCTTCGAGTCCGCCGGCTCCATCACGCGCACCGCGATCAGCGCCGAGCCGCGGGGCGGGCGGCTCTACATCTTCATGCCGCCGGCGAACACGCTCGAAGACTACCTCGAGCTGGTCTGCGCGGTCGAGGACACGGCGGTCGAGCTGAAGCTGCCGGTGATCCTCGAAGGCTACGAGCCGCCGAAGGACCCGCGCCTCGCGCTGCTGCGCGTGACGCCCGACCCCGGCGTGATCGAGGTCAACATCCATCCGGCGCACGGCTGGGGCGAGCTCGTCGACCAGGCGACGCACCTGTACCAGGCTGCGCACGAGAGCCGCCTGTCGACCGAGAAGTTCATGCTCGACGGCCGCCACACCGGAACCGGCGGCGGCAACCACTTCGTGCTCGGCGGCGCGACCGTGGCCGACTCGCCGTTCCTGCGCCGCCCCGAGCTGCTCGCGAGCATGGTCGCGTACTGGCACAACCATCCGGCGCTGAGCTACCTGTTCTCGGGGCTGTTCGTCGGGCCGACCAGCCAGGCGCCACGCATCGACGAGGCGCGCAACGACTCGGTCTACGAGATCGAGATCGCGTTCGCCGAGCTCAAGCGCATCACGGCGCAGCAGGGCTACGTGCCGCCGTGGCTGATCGACCGCACGTTGCGCAACCTGCTGATCGACGTCACCGGCAACACGCACCGCGCCGAGTTCTGCATCGACAAGCTGTACTCGCCCGACGGCCCGACCGGCCGCCTCGGCCTCCTGGAGATGCGCGCGTTCGAGATGCCGCCGCATGCGCGCATGAGCCTGACGCAGCAGTTGCTGATGCGCGCGCTGGTCGCGCGTTTCTGGCGCGAGCCGTACCGGCCCGACAAGCTGAAGCGCTGGGGCACCGAGCTGCACGACCGCTTCATGCTGCCGCACTTCATCTGGCAGGACCTGACCGATGTGGTCGCCGAGCTGAACGCGGCCGGCTACGGCTTCAAGGCCGATTGGTTCGCACCGCACCTGAACTTCCGTTTCCCGCGGCTCGGCGACTTCGCGGCGCAGGGGGTCGAGGCCGAGCTGCGGCTCGCGCTCGAGCCGTGGCACGTGCTGGGCGAAGAGGGCGCGGTCGGCGGCACGGCGCGCTTCGTCGATTCATCGGTCGAGCGTGTGCAGCTGCACGTGACCGGCCTGGTCAGCGATCGCCACATCCTCACCTGCAACGGCCGGCGCGTGCCGCTGCAGCCGACCGGCAAGGTCGGCGAGTTCGTCGGCGCGGTGCGCTACCGTGCGTGGAACCCGCCGAGCGCGCTGCACCCCAGCATCGGTGTGCATGCGCCGCTGGTCTTCGATCTGGTCGACACGTGGATGAGCCGTTCGATGGGCGGCTGCCAGTACCACGTCGCGCACCCCGGCGGGCGCAACTACGACACGTTCCCGGTCAACGCCTACGAGGCGGAGGCGCGACGGCTCGGGCGCTTCTTCCGCACCGGGCACACGCCGGGGCCGATGGCGATCGCGCCGGAGGAGCGCAATCCGAACTTCCCGTTCACGCTGGATCTGCGGCGCTCGCGCGGGTGAGGGTTGGGGTGAGGGCCAACGAGTAGCACCCACGATCCGATGAACACGACCACCTTGCTCACCTTCCTGGCCGCCTGCACGCTCCTGGCCGTAACCCCCGGCCCCGGCGTCATCTACATCGTCACGCGCACGCTCTCGCAAGGCCGTGCCGCCGGAGCGAGTTCGGTCGCCGGAGTCGCGTGCGGCAACATGCTGAACGCAACCGGCGCGGCGGTCGGCCTCGCCACGCTGTTCGCGGTCTCGTCGCTCGCGTTCACGCTCGTCAAGTTCGCCGGTGCCGCCTACCTGATCTGGCTCGGCATCAAGCTGCTGCGTGAGGGCGCGAATTCGGATGTGGCCGCGGCGCCGGTCGTCGTCAAGGCGCACATCGGCCGCGTGTTCCGCGACGGCGTGCTGGTCGCGCTGCTGAACCCGAAGACGACGATCTTCTTCGCCGCGTTCCTGCCGCAGTTCATGCAGCCGGACGCACCAGCGCTGCCGCAGGCCTTGCTGCTCGGCGCGATCTTCGTCGTGGTCGCGGCGACGAGCGATCTCGTGTACGTGACCCTCGCGAGCTGGCTCGCGCCGCGCTTCGCCGGCGGTGCGGCGCGCGCCGGCCGCTATGGCCGCTACGCGAGCGGCGGCGCGTTGATCGCGCTGGGCGTCGCGAGCGCGCTGGCGGAGCCGCGCGGTGCGAAGTAGCGCAAGGCGGGTCAAATCCGTTCGGGCTGAGCTTGTCGAAGCCCTCGTGAGGCGCTTCGACAAGCTCAGCGCGAACGCAGCAGGGGCTCGTGTGACAAACTCGCGCCGCTGTTGCTGAAGCTGAATCCGCGCCCTGCCACGTTCTCATGTTCGAAGACCTGCTGTCCGGCTACTCCGCGCTAGAAGGCCGCTACGACGAGCTGCTGGCCGCGCCGAAGCAGCCGCGGCCGCACTGGGAAGCCTTCCTGCGCTCGCTCGCGGCGCGCGAAGGCGCCGAGGTCGGCGACACGCTCGCGCTGATGGAGCGCGAGATCCGCGAGCACGGCATCACCTACAACGTCTACGCCGACCCGAAGGGGGCCGACCGGCCGTGGGAGGTCGACCCGCTGCCGCTGATCCTCTCGGCGCAGGAGTGGGAGGCGATCGAAGCCGGCATCGCGCAGCGCGCCGAGCTGCTGAACCGCGTGCTCGCCGACCTCTACGGCCCGCAGGAGCTGCTGCGCTCGGGCGCCATTCCTGCGCCGGTCGTGTTCGGCCACGGCGGCTTCCTGCGCCCGGCACACGGCATACGGCCGCCGGGCGGCGTGCACCTGTTCCACTACGCGGCCGATCTCGCGCGTTCGCCCGACGGCAACTGGTGGGTCGTCGGCGACCGCACGCAGGCGCCATCGGGTGCCGGCTATGCGCTCGAGAACCGGCTGGTCGTCTCGCGCGTGTTCCCGCAGATGTTCCGCGACCTGAACGTGCAGCACCTCGCGTCGTTCTTCGGCGCGCTGCGCGACTCGCTGCTGCGCTGGGCGCCGCGCTCGCATGGCCCGGGCGAGGGCAATCCGCTGGTCGTGCTGCTGACGCCGGGCCCGTACAACGAGACCTACTTCGAGCACGCGCTGCTCGCGCGTTATCTCGGCTTCCCGCTGGTCGAAGGCAGCGACCTGACGGTGCGCGCCGGCGTCGTCTGGATGAAGACGGTCGACGGCCTGAAGCGTGTGCACGCGATCCTGCGTCGCCAGGACGACGACTACTGCGATCCGCTCGAGCTGCGCTCCGACTCGGCGCTGGGCGTGCCGGGGCTGACCGACTGCGCGCGCCGCGGCACGGTGCTGCTCGGCAATGCGCTGGGATCGGGCGTGCTCGAGTCGGGCGCGCTGCTCGGCTATCTGCCGAAACTGAGCGAACGGCTGCTCGGCGAGCCGCTGAAGCTGCCGTCGGTCGCGACCTGGTGGCTGGGCGAGCCGGCCGCGTTCGACGATGCCTGGCGGCGCCTCGACAAGCTCTTGATCAAGCCGCTCGAGCGCTCGGCGCGCGAGCCGGCGCTGTTCGGTGCCGATCTGTCAGACGACGAGCGTGTGCTGCTGCGCGCGCGAGTCGCCGCGCGCCCGCAGCGTTTCGTCGCACAGGAATGGGTGCACGTGTCGCAGGCGCCGGTGCTGCAGCGCGACTCGCGTGAATCGCGCGACGGGCGCGCAGCGCTGGGCGCACGCACGGTCGGGCTGCGCGTGTTCGCGGTCGCGACGCCGGATGGCTATCGCGTGATGCCCGGCGGGCTGACCCGGGTTGCGCTCGACGGCGAGTCGCGCGTGATCGCGATGCAGCGCGGCGGCCGCTCGAAGGACACCTGGGCGCTATCGGATGGGCCGGTCAACGCATCGTTCTCGCTGCTGTCGACGACAGTCACCCCCGACGATCTGGTCAGCGCGCGCGCCAACCTGCCGTCGCGCGCCGCCGAGAATCTGTTCTGGTACGGCCGCTATGCGGAGCGCTGCGAGTGCACGGTGCGCATCCTGCGCGTCGCGATCGATGCGTTGCTGGACCACGCCTCCGAGCCGTCGGAGGGTCTCGAGCCGGTATTGGCACTGGCGCATCGGCTGGGCATCATCGAGGACGAAGAAGACCCGACCCTGGAGCTGCTGCGCGCGGCGACCCATCCGGACGAGGCGCTGAGCCAGCGGCTGCGGCAGATGGCGCGCACCGCGTTCAACCTGCGCGACCGCATGTCGGCCGACAACTGGCGCACCCTGAATCAGCTGACCGGCGACCCGGTGTTCCGACGCGGCGCGACGCTGCCGACCGCGCTGGCCTGGCTGGACCGCGCGGTGACCTCGATGATGACGCTGTCGGGTTTCGTGCTCGACGGGATGACCCGCAACATCGGCTGGCGCTTCCTGTCGATCGGCCGGCGCACCGAGCGGCTGCAGCAGCTGTGCACCGCGCTGCAGGTGGCGACGCAGGAGGGCCGTGCGCACGGCCTCGACTGGCTGCTCGAGCTCGCCGACTCGACCGGCACGTACCGCTCGCGCTACCTGGTCGCGCCCGAGTGGCTGCCGGTGCTGGACCTCTTGATGCGCGACGACGCGAACCCGCGCTCGCTCGCGTTCCAGGTCAAGGGCATGAGCGACTACATCGCGAAGCTCGAGCTCAGCCACGGCCGCTTCGCGAGCGACGTGCTGGCGCCGGGGCAGGCCGCGCTCGCGAACCTGACGCCGGCCGACCTGCACCCCGAGAGCGCCGCGCTGGCCGACGTGCTCGAGCAGCTGCGCCGCGGCGCGAGCGCGGTGTCAGACGAGATCTCGCTGAAGTTCTTCTCGCACGCGGCGTCGCGCAGCGTGCTGTCGCTGGTGGCGTGACGTGATGGACGTCCTGCAACGCTACGCCGTCGAGCACGACACCCGCTATGCGTACACCGCGCCGGTGTCGCAGTCGTGGCAGCTCGCGCGGCTGACGCCGCGGCCGTTGCCGTGGCAGCGGCTGATCTCGCACTCGCTGCAGATCGAGCCCGGCGTCGACGAGCGCCGCGACGAACTCGACAGCTTCGGCAACACCGTCACCCACTTCGGCCTGCACGGCGCGCACCGCGTGCTGAACGTGCGCATGCACTGCCTGGTCGAGATCGGCGAGCGCATCGCGGTGCCGCAGCCGGACGATGCCGCCCGCCGAGCGCCCTGGGAGGCGGTGCGCGACACGATCCGCCACGACCAGCAGCTGGACGACCTCGTGCCCGCGAGCATGTGCGAGCCGACGGCGCTGGTGCCGTACTCCGAGGCGGCGCTGGTCTACGCCGCGCCGTCGTTCGCACACGGCCGGCCGTGGTTCGAGGCGGTGACCGAGCTGATGCACCGCATTCACGCCGAGTTCGAATTCGAGCCGGGCGCGACGACCGTCAGCACCTCGGTCGACGAGGTGCTGTACCAGCGCCGCGGCGTCTGCCAGGACTTCGCGCACCTGATGCTCGCGTGCCTGCGCGGCATGGGCCTGCCCGCGCGCTACGTCTCGGGTTACCTGCTGACCGACCCGCCGCCCGGCCAGCCGCGCCTGATGGGCGCCGACGCGTCGCACGCGTGGGTTGCGGCGTACCTGCCGGGGCGTGGCTGGATGGAGTTCGACCCGACCAACGACCAGCTCGCCGACATCCGCTACATCACGCTGACCTGGGGCGCGGATTTTGCCGACGTGGTGCCGCTGCGCGGCGTGATCCTCGGCGGCGGCGAGCAGCGCATGGAAGTCGAGGTCAGCGTGCTCCCCGTCTGAGGGAGCTGCGCCGGCGGCGCCGAGGGCGCTCATGCGGGGGTGACCGACGCTCGCCCGGCTCGCTCCAGATTCCGCCCCGCGGCGGGATGGCCGCAAAACACGTGGATGGGAAGACTGCGTGCACGACCCGAGACGACGGGTCGGACCACACGCAGGGAGGCCCACATGGCACGCATCAACGGC
>Ga0207684_10000742_pt1 | contig 38186 bp, 29 predicted proteins | sample KBSK5501metaG_FD_184342 | JGI IMG/M metagenome (GOLD analysis project Ga0207684, IMG submission 184342) | Corn, switchgrass and miscanthus rhizosphere microbial communities from Kellogg Biological Station, Michigan, USA - KBS K5-50-1 metaG... | ecosystem: Host-associated > Plants > Roots >... | reverse complement strand
TCGAACGGAACGACCGCGCGGAGGGCCTCAGAAATGGCATGGAACAGCGACTCGCGTGTGAGATTTGAAATGATCGCGTTATTGACCTCGAGCAATAGGCGATACCTGTCCGCGCTCTTGTCAATATTCATGCTGCTCCGAGGTACTTTTCCCTGCGGCCATCATCAAAAGCACGCTTGAACCACTCCGCCATCCACCCGGAGGGCGGCGCCGTTGGTCGCGGCGGACAGCGGGCTGCACACGTACGTCACCAGATTGGCCACCTCTTCGGTCATCGCGAACCGCTTCAAGAGCGATGACGGCCGGACGGTCTTGAAAAATTCCTCTTCGAATTCTGCGAAGGGTTTGCCGCCGCTGAGCTGTCCCGCAAATTCCTCGACACCGGCGGAGCGCGTCGGGCCGGGCAACACCGCATTCACCGTGACCGCGGTGCCGGCACATGTTTCGGCGAGGCCGCGTGAAACGGCAAGCTGCGCGGTCTTCGTCATGCCGTAATGGATCATCTCGACGGGCGTATGGATCGCGCTCTCGCTGCTGATGAAGACGATGCGCCCCCAGTTCCGCTCCTTCATGCCGGGCAGATACGCACGGCTCAAGCGCACGCCGCTGAGCACGTTGACCTCGAAGAACCGCCGCCATTCCTCGTCGGTGATATCGCCGAACGGCTTTGGCTCGAAAATGCCGAGGTTGTTCACGAGGATGTCCACGAGCGGAAACCGCCGGAGCAGCATCTCCGTCGACGCCGCTGTGGAGAGATCCCCCGCGAAGCTTTCAATTCTGGAATCCGGGACGGTCTGCTCGATGTGCGCCTTCGCCTCGGCGACCGCGTGTCCCGAACGACCGTTCACGATGACGCGTGCGCCTTCGCGAGCCAGCCCGGTGGCGATGGCCAATCCGATGCCTTTGGTGGATCCCGAAACGAGGGCCGTCTTGTCCGTGAGCTTCAGGTTCATGGATCAGGCGCCGCTGTGCTCATGGCATTGGCCACCTCGCGACTGCGAGCACGGTCAACAGCACGAGCACGATGGTGTGGCGCCGCCGGTGCCTCATCGCCAGACAGACCGCCAGGATCGCTCCCACCACCAGGCAGAGTGTCGCCAGAAGGCCGAACGGCGTCGGCATCCAGCCCGTGACGTGGCCGAGCGCGTACCCTGTGCTCATCCACGCCAGGGCCCAGGCGAGCGCGCTCGTGGTCGCGATGAGGAGATAGCGCCCGAGCACGATGCGCGTTGCCCCCGCCATGCCGGCTGCGATGGGATTCATTTCCGGAAGGAAGCGGCTGCTGAACAGAAACCCGAACTGATGCGCCAGGAAGCGTCGCTCGACCTTCTCGACGTATACTGGAGAGCGTCGCGCGAGCCGCCCCAGCAGCGCCAGCACCTGCTGTCCGCGCCAGCGGCCAAGACCGTACCACACGAGATCGGCGACGAGCGTCGCTGCGACGGTCACCAGCACCGGCGCCAGCAAACCGGTGCGACTGTGCGCCGCCAGTGCGCCGGCGGCAAGCAATGAAGGGACGGCGGGAAGCGGCACACCTGTCTGGTTCAGCAACACCCAGATGAAGAGCAGCGACGCCACGTGCGGAGTCATGATGCCATTCGATTCATCGCTACCTATTGTGACGCCGGGAGTCGGGGGCACGGGTGCGGGCCGCGCGTCATTCCGGCAAGAACGCGAGAGCGGCATCGAAACCCTCCGGGCCTCGTGGCTTTCTTGCACGCGCTCTGAAGGTTCCATTGGACCTTCGTCCAATGTCCTTTGCGATGCCGCACCGCTATGTTGTCACATTCAGGCGAAGACGATTTCCTGAGAAAGAAGAGGACTCCAAATGCCACAGTGGATCAAACCGGGTGTATGGGGAGCGGTTGTGGGAAGCGTGATGACCATGATCATCGGGTTCAGTTATGGCGGCTGGACGACGAGCGGTACCGCCGCGCGCCTGGCGCAGCAACAGGCTGATGCGGCCGTGACCACGGCCCTCGTGCCGCTCTGTATCGCGCAGTCGAAGGCCGATGGCGCCGTGCTGAAGAAAATGGGAGAACTCAAGGCGCTGACGTCGTCCTATGATCAGCGCGACTTCGTGACCAAGACTGGTTGGGCGACCGTGCCCGGGAGCCAGGATGCCAATCGTGATGTCGCGGAAGCGTGCGCAGCCGCGCTTTTGAAGACCGCTTCGAAGTAGTAGCGCGCGCCCCGCTACTGTCCGGCACGACGGGCACGGCGTTGCCGAAGGCGTAACCTCATGACGGGAGACTTCGTGGGGAATCTCGACGCGACGCTGATCGAGGAGAGCATTCAAAGTGCAGCGCTGTGCGCCGACTGCATCGGCCGAATCACCGGCGTGCCGTCGTCGCGCCTCAACGACGCCCTACCCAGGCTCATCGGCGCGCTGAAGGTGGCCAGCATCCTTGCCGCCTGCGGCGTCTGCCTCAGACAGAGGATCGTGCACCGGCGAGTAGGTTCACGGGACACTTCGCGTGATGCGGCCGCGGGGACAGTCGAATTGGACGAAGTCGGGGGACCCTAACACATGCAGGTGGTTGCGATCTCGAGTCCGAGGCATCCGGAATGGCACTGGCGAATCATGAATTACGCGGGGGAGATCGTCGAGGAGTCGCAGGTCGGCTTCGCCAGCATTTCCGCAGCGGTCGCGGCGGGGAAGGAGCGATTGACGAGCATGGACTCGATCGATCTACGGAGATGACGCTCGCTAGCGAGCGCCTCGCCCGCCCTTCAGCATCAAGAGGATCACCGCGAGCGTCTTAGTCTCTCGGCTGGTGTCGTCGGCGTCTGCCCGCCGTCCGACGTTCCGCGACGGCGAGCCGTGTGAAGGAAGCTCGGGCGCCGCGAGCGTCGCGTCCCGCGGCACGATCGGGCTGCCGTGAATGTAATGCACGGCTGACGAAGTCGTGGCGGACGAGAGAACGATCAGCGATACCAGTGCCATACGATCCCGGATACGCATCAGCGTAGCGCTCCATCAATGACCGCGTGCAGCAGCAGCGAGCTGCAAAATGTCGCGCCGCGATGACGCCGGGCGGCGCGACGACACGCGGCGCTCGCCACGCGCGCGTGGATGTCAGACGTTCATGAGCGGTGCGAACCGCTCCACTACCAGCGGTTGCCCCCTCCGCCGCGCTGGCCGCCGCCGGAACGGTAGCCCCCACCGGACCGAGAGCCACCCGCATTGCCCCGGGGAGCGGACGGCTTCGACACCTCGACCCTGAGCGTGCGGCCACCGAGCGCATAGCCGTTGAACTTGCGGACAGCCTCGTCGGCCGCTTCGGAGCTGGCCATCTGGACGAAGGCGAAGCCGCGCGACTGACCCGTGTCACGATCGGTGATGACCTCGACGGTCTCAACGCCCGCGACCTGGTTGAACAGCTGACCGAGCTCCTCGGTGGACGTGCTGAACGGAAGACCGCCGACGAAAAGCTTCTGACTCATGAACCGTCTCCTAACTCCGTAGTGAAATCGTTATGACGCCCTCGGCCGTCGGCACGATGCACAGAGGCGCTCGTGTCTGCCCGAGCTGACGAACGGCGCTTCGCAGGCCAGGCATCCAAGGGTTCGCACGCCGGTAGGCCATGCGTTCGGCAGGAAGCCATCGCCCTCATCGCGGCTCAACCGGGGCCGCGGCGGCGCGACGCGAGGGGACGATCGCCGGTGGCGACGATCGCTACGCGGGCCGATCGGATCACCGGCCATTCAGAAGCCGGCCTTGCGCATGCAGGTGCGGTAGGCCGCTTGGTACGTGGGATCCTTGGCGCCCTCGGGATCCATGCCCTCGAGTTGCGGATCGGGCGCGGGTTGATTGCGGGGAGTGGCGGACACCGCGTCGCCGCGGCGAGCGTTGGCAGCCCGGCTGTGATCCGTGGCGTTCGGCGACGCGCCCCGAGAATCGTTGCCCTTTCGCGTGGCTTCCTGCGCCTCGTCGTTGCAGGCCGCGATATCTTGCGGCTTCGGGACGTCGGCCTCAGCGAGACTCGACCCGCTGAGAACGACGACGATCGCCAAGAAGAAGACGGGCTTGAGTGACATGAAGGGTCACGATCCCGGTGGCTCGGGCGCGTCCGGCTTCGGTGTCCACGTTCCACCGGCGTACTCACGCAGCGCAGTGCCCAGCACGCGACGCAGCGTGGTCCCCTCGCGCACCGCGCGCGTGCGCGCTGCCCGCTGGACCTCGACAGGGATGCCGCGCACGAGGTAAATGCCCGTGATGGCCATACGCACGAGGGCTCGGCTCGGCGTACCCACGCGCGTCATGCGGCGAAGCTCATGATGTCATCTCCGGCCGAAGCGAGGCGGCCATGCCCGTGGCGTCGAATCCGAACGGTCGACCACGTTCATGCTCACGAGCCGCTTCGTTCCTGCGGCCACTGCCGCGGCAATGCTGGGAAAGCCGACGTGGGATTCCTCCACCGTCGCGCCCGCGTAGTCGCAGATGCGCCAGCGCCACTCTGGAAATCTGGGGTTCGAGATCGCGGTCACCTGCATTACCCCTCCTTGTCAAGACATTCAGTCTCGCGGACCTCGCCGGGCGTTCCAATTGGACCTTGGTCCAACCGATTTCCCGCGGTCACGCGACGGATGGCGTTCAGCACCGCCTCGGCAGCGAACGGTTTCATCAGATGGGCGGCGGCGCTGGACTTCTCGATCCGGGCACGGGTGGTCGCGTCGTCGTGGGCGGTGATGAAGATGACGGGCACCGCGAGCCGCTCCTGAAGTTCGAAGCCACTCGTCTCACTCATATGGATGTCGAGACGCGAACGCCACCGCCTCGTAGCCAGCGGACGTCACCACTCGAAGAAGCGAGCGATGGACCGAGGGGTCGTCTTCCACGATGGCGATCACGGATGCAGCGTTCACGCAAAATCCTCACCTGCACCCTGAACGCATAGAGGCCCGCGGCGCTATTGGACCTTAGGGGCACGAGAACGATGCAGCTCGGGGCCGGATGCGATCCGCTCGCGATCAGGTCTTCGCGACGATCACGCCAACCGCGTCGGCCAGCCGAACTAACTCGGCCACGGAGCCGGCCCGCATCTTCTCCATCACACGGCCCCGGTGCACCTTGACCGTCTTCTCGCCGACGCCGAGCTGTGCCGCGATCTGCTTGTTCAGCATCCCGGTGACGACCAGGGCGAACACCTGGCGCTCGCGTGCGGTGAGGGTCTTAACGCGCGCGTGAATCGACCTGGCGCGCGCTTCGTCCCCGAGATCTCGCGTGTCCTTGTCCACCGCACGCCGAATGGCGTCGAGCAAGTCCTTGGCGGCGAACGGTTTGGTCAGGAAGTCGATCGCTCCGTCCTTCATGGCTTTGACGCTCATCGGGACGTCACCATGACCGGTGATGAAAACGACCGGAATTCGATGCACGGCCTGAGCGAGCATCTTTTGCAGATCGAGCCCGGTCATTCCGGGCATCCGGACGTCCAGGATCAGACAGCAAGGTCCTGGCACGGGAGGCAGAGCTTTGAGGAAATCGCGCGCGGAGGCGAAGGCCTCGACCGTGTATCCGGCCGACTCGATGACTCGCGTCAGGCTCTTGCGGACGGATGGGTCGTCGTCGACGACGAACACCGACGCCGCGACCGCGGTCACGTCGGGGGCTCGCCGATCGGCAGGGTGAAACCGAACGTCGCACCACCCGCCGTATTGTTCCCGGCACGCAGCTGGCCGCCGTGCGCGTGAACGATGGTGCGCGCGATCGCCAGGCCCATGCCGAGTCCCTCGGGCTTGGTCGTGTAGAGCGGCTCGAACATCTGCTCGACGTCGTCCACGTCGATGCCGACACCCGAGTCCTCGACGGTGATCATGACGGCCGCGTCGCCCGCGCGAGCGGTTCGGATCGCGAGCGCGCGATCACGGCCGTTGGGCTCGACCATGGCCTCCAGCGCGTTGAGGACCATGTTCAGGACCACTTGCTGAAGCTGGATGCGATCACCGCGGATCCCGGGCAAGTCCGGAGCAAGATCCACCGTCATCGGGACCTTCCGGAGCACCACGTCGTTGCGGACGAGCTGAGCGACTTCGGCGACGACGTCGTTGATGTCGAGGGCGACGTGCGCGAGCTCGCCCTTCCTGACGAGCGCACGCAGCCGATGAATCACCGCCGCGGCGCGCTTATCGTCGGCGACGATGTCGGCCAGGATCTCGCGCAGGCCGACGAGGTTCAGCGGGGAGGCGTCGAGGTGCTGCAGCGCGACCTCCGCGTTGTTCAAAATCGCGGTCAGCGGCTGGTTCAGCTCGTGCGCGAGCGACGCGGTCAACTCTCCCATGGCCGAGACCCGGCCGATGTGCGCCAAGTCCTGGCGGAGCCGCGCCGCTTCGCGTTCTGCCTGTGCGCTCGCGAGGGCGTTCGTCACCGCCTCGCCAACGAGGTGCAGCTGGTCCATCAGCTCGTTCGGCCACGCGCGTTCGGCGAAGACCGTCGCCACCACGAGGCCCCCGAGCACTGCGCCGCCGGTCCGCAGGGGCAGCGCCACCAGGGATTTGATGTCCGGCAGCTCGTCAAGCCGTGAGATGCGGACGACGTCACCACCCTGCAGCCGGCGTATCAGCGACGGAATGCGGGTCATGTCGGTCTCGCCGAAAAGGCCCCACGCGTTTCCGGCACCTTCGTGCGCCGGAAACTCTATGAGCTCGGCGCGATCCACACCGAGGAAGTCGCGGATCGCCGCCAGCGCGCCGTGGACGGCTTGGTCGAAATCGAGCGCGGGCACGTTGGCAAACCTCGCGGACAGATCCGAGAGCAGCTGCTGAAACCGCAGCCGCTCGGACAACGTCGATTCCATTCGCTTGCGTTCCAGGGCGCTGGCAAACGCCTCGCTCAGCAGGCGAAGCCGCTCCACGAGCTCGTCCGGCCAATCGCGCTCGGCGCGAACGGAATCGAAGGACAGGACGCCGAGCATCGGCCCCCCGGCTTGAAGCGGAATCGACAGGTGCGAGCGTGTCCCGAGGCGTTCGTAGCTCGCCCGGTCGGCCGCCGCCTCCGCGGGCAGGGCGTCGGTCCGCGGAAAGCGGACGACGCTGCCGCGCCGGAGCATATCGGCGGTCCACGGAAACTGCCCGGCGGCGAGGATCGACGGAAGCGTTGCGATGCCGGGCTCCGCCCACGAGACCCGCACACCCGGCCGACCCTCGATGTATTCGTCGAGATTGCCACGGTCCATTCGGAGGAAGGCGACCATCTGCTGCAAGCCGCTCTCGAGGGCGGTATCCAGACCGCTGGCGTCGACGTGAATCAGCCCGGCAGAGAGGTCGGAGAGCAGAGTCTCGAATCGAACACGGTCTTCGAGAAGGCGCTGCCCACGGCTGCCTCGGCCCATGCCCCGTACTCTACGCTTCCGCAAGATTTTGGGCTCCGTTGGACCAATGTCCGATTTCCTCGTCAAGGACCGCGGTTACGGCATGGCGGCCGACCTCGCACTCGGTCTGGGGGGCGCCCTGCTGATGATCATTGTCGTACAGGCCGTCGGCATCGGCCTCGACGCGAGCTGGTTTGCCATGACGCTGGTCTCTCTCGTGGGTGCGGCGGGTGTCATCGGCGCCCAGCGGCGCTTTTGGACTGCGCCCAGATCTGAGAATGCCGCTCGAAGAATGCGCCTGTGACGACGCTCGCAGCCGCGATGCGGGCCGCCTCGAAGTAGTTCCACGCGCTCGACGGCCGCCGCGACGGCCGCGCGTTGCCGCGGTCGGCGTGTCCCTGCGGTTCCGTGGCTGTACTATCTGCCGGTGAGGCCGCACGGAGTGAAGGTGCTCGTCCGTGGCATCGGGGACATTGGATCGGCCGTAGCGCATCGCCTATTCCGCGAGGGCTACGCCGTCGTGCTCCATGACGTGCCGATGCCAACGACCACGAGACGCGGGATGGCGTTCACCGATGCCGTTTTCGAGGGGCATGCCGCTCTCGAGGGCGTCCACGCCGTCCGTGCCCATGACCTCGCGCGGGTTCGGGAATCGCTCGATTCGCAGAACGCGATCCCTGTGTACGTCCGTGACATCGCTCCACTGCTCGCCAACCTCCGACCCTCGGTGTTGGTCGATGCTCGGATGCGGAAGCACGCTGCACCGGAAGTCCAGCGCGAGCTCGCTCCGCTGACCGTTGGCCTCGGCCCAGAGCTCGTGGCGGGACGACACGCTGATGTCGTGGTGGAGACGAGTTGGGACGGGCTCGGCACGGTCATCACGGAGGGCGCATCCCGCATACTGGCGGGTGAGCCTCGTGAGATCGCCGGACATGCCCGCGACCGCTACGTCTACGCACCGTTCGAGGGCATCTTCCGGACCAGAGCTCGCATCGGTGATGCGGTTCGGAAGGGTCAGGACGTCGCCGAGATCGGCTCCGCAATGTTGACCGCCCCGCTCGATGGACTTCTTCGCGGCCTCACGCGAGATGGAGTGCCCGTGAGCGTACGCACCAAAGTCATCGAGGTTGATCCGCGCGGTCGAGAGGCCGAGGTGCGCGGGATCGGCGAGCGCCCACGGCGCATTGCCGACGGTGTGCTGCGTGCGATCCGGTCGACGGCAAACGGTGAGTAGGTCGCCGACGTCTATTTAGGACGGCCGGTAGTCGGATGCGTGGGTCACATCCGCCACCGGCCTTGCGCTCTCGCGAGTGCTGGCTGCTACTTCGTCCGTTGCGCGCGTATTTCTACACGCGGAGTGATCCAGACCCATCAGGGGGTGCTGCTCTGCGTCCCCGCGATCGGGCGTCCCAGGATGACAAGCAGCCCGGCCGCCGCCAGGGAGCGGATGATCGGCCACGAGGGATCGAACTCCGAGCGGCGCACGCTGAACTTCGGCGACCGAGGGTGGGCGTGATGGTTGTTGTGGAGACTCTCGCCGCCCGTGATCCAGGCGAGTAGACGCCAGTTCGAGGCGCTGTTTTCGAAGTTCCTGGCGCCGCGCCAGTGGCCCAACGCGTTGATGAGTGGCGCGATCACGAAGACGTAGAGAATCGCATGCAGGAACCCGGCAACGAGCCCGGGCCAGAGACCGATCATCGTACACAGCAGGGTCAGCCCCAGCCCGAGGCCGAGGGCGCCGTGCGAGAAGAGAATCCGATCGAGCCGATCGGGCCGAAGGTCCGGGGCGAACGTTTCCAGCGTTTCGGCGTTGCGCGCCTCGCGTACGTAGTAGGCGACATTGAACAGCTGGACACGCCAGAAGCCGAGTAGCCGCGGGCTGTGCGGATCACCCTCGCGGTCGGTGAAGGTGTGGTGCTTGCGGTGAACCGCCACCCATTCCTGGCGGCACTGCCCGGTCGTCAGCCACAGCGCGGCACGGAAGCCGATGTCGGCGATGGGATGTACATGGATCGAGCGGTGCGCGAGCGCGCGATGCAGATAGATCGAAGTGGCGATGACGGCCACCTGGGTCAGCGCGATCGTGGTGAACGGTATGGCCCACACCGCGGTCATGCCGAAGCCTCCGCCGATGAGCAGGGTCATGAGCGAGCTCCCGAGCGTGATCGGCGCGCCGGCCCGTGACCGGCGCGGGCTGCGGTCGGCCGACGGTGCGCTTCTCGGCGGATCCGGCGAACCGTCTCGGCCTGACGATTCACGTTGGCGAGCAGGCCCGCGTCGGTCGGACGCTTCAGGCCTTCCTCGATGAGAGCCCGAAGGATGATCTGCAGGCTCACGGGCAGCCTCATCGACGTCGTGGCCCGCCCCGCGAGGACGCGAGCTCGGTCGACGAGCTCGCGAGGGAGGATGATCAGCATGCGCGTCTCACTAGGGAACATTCGGTCGGCCTCCAAGGATCGGTAAAATTGCAGAGACCATATCTTATATAAGAAATATAGTGTATGCTGAAAGACAATCCCGGGTTGAGTGAGCTCAGCCTCTCGCGCCCGGATGACCTCGAATTGCCCGAGCCGCCGACGGAGAACGACGCCATGGATGAGAAACACCATCGCAGCGTGAGCACGGGGACGTATCGCATACGAGGTGTCTCCCGCGATCTGCATCGTGCGGCGCGTCTTCGCGCCACGAGTCAGGGAACCACACTCCGCCGGGTGGTCCTGCAAGCGTTGCAAGCGTACAGCGCGGGAACCTGGACACCACCGGGCGAACCGCCCGGGTCCCGTACGAACGGGATCTGAGGGAGCGTGATGAAGGAGAGGTCAGGGGTCATGGTCGACAATAGGCTGTCTGAGATGTCGTCCGAGCGGTTCCTTCGTCACAACGCCGGCCGAGCGTTCTGCGAGAGTTGCCTGGCGATTCATACGGGGCTGAGTCTGCAGCAAGCCGCCGCCGCGGTTGCGGCGCTCGGCCAGATGTCCGAGTTCGCCGTGGGTTCGGCGCGATGCTTGTCCTGCGGCCGGACGAACATGCTCATCCGCGCAACCGCGACCTGAGCATGCCTCGCGCGCTTCACGTCCCCCGCGCGTAAACGCGGGTTGTTGAGAACGCGACGTCGGCGCCTCTAGCGGCGACGTCCGAGCCGGCGAGCCATCGCCGTCAGCAACCCGAAACTGACTGTAAGCAGGCCGACGGTCGCTGGCTCCGGCACGGCCTGGGCCGGGCCAAACAGCTGCACGATTCCCATGACCCCAGCGTCAGCCAAGAGCGTCGGCGAGGCGAATGTGTTCACGTTGCCGTTCCTGTGGGCGTCGGCTGTGAGGTTGTTCTGCGTGAAGTTCGGCGTACTCCCGAGAGGGGGAACGCCGACCGACCAGTTGCCGGCGACGTCGGCGATCGCTCCGATTCCGTACACGGTCCCTGGGGTCAGCAGGAAGTCCGAAAACACCGGCGACATCTTGAACGTGAGCCCGTTATCGACGTAAGCGATTGGCCCGGTGCCGAACAGCAGCGTGTGAGAATTCAGGTCGAAGATCAGAAATTTCAGATTTCCCGAGCTGCTCAGATCCATTCGCGCACTGATCTGATTGATGCTGGTCGGCACCGACACTGTCATCGCGGCCAACGGACTGCCCTGCGTGAGGTCTCTGAACGGGTTGAAGTTGGCGCGAGAGACGTCGTCGAACAACAAATCTGCCGAAGCCTCGGAGAAGGCGACGAGCACGACAGCCATGACGATCAGCGCCAGTCGAAGCATTGTTCAGCCTCCGATCGAGAGCGATATGGTGAGCTTCGAGGACGCTGCGGCACTGCCAGCAGCGAGACAGTGCCGCAGCCGCCTGAGCCGCCGGCTACCGCGATCTCGTCACGGCGGCGGACACTGCCCTTGCAGCCTCAGCGCATCCCTGAAGTCGTCGCCCTCGGAGCGCAAGTGAGGCGTGGTGCCGTCGATCGATCTCAGGAACACCACGAGGTCCGCCTGCTCTTGCGCCGTCAGCTGCGTCTGAATCGTGGTCGTCGGCGGAAATCCCGACCGACCCGGCCCCAGCCCGTGCAGCGGGAACACCTCTTCGAGCGTCTGGGCCTGGCCGCGATGCAAGTACGGCGCGTGATAGTTGATGCTGAGCAACGACGGCACGTTGAAGCCATTCACCCCGAACGCCGTGCTGGCGGCGGCGTTGTCGCGGATCTCGAGAGGATTGTTGATATCGAATGTCCCCACGTCTTCGAGGTATTTGATGGTCAGGTTGTTACAGGTAAACGAGAAGAGCTCGTTCGCCGGTGCTGCGGCCACCGGAGGCGCCGGCGCGAGCCTGGTGACACCGGGGTCGAGGGTCGCCCCGTTCTGGGCGACGGCGGCGGGGTTGTCGCGGTGAAAGATCTGGCTCTTCGTCCACTTGGCTCCGCCGTGGCAGGAGGCGCAATTGGTCGCGAAGACCGCTCGCCCGGGCGCCAGATTGGCGGGCTGGGGCTGATTCAGCGCCCTCACAGCGGCAAAGATCCACAGCGTCTGGGCGTCGAGGGCCTCGCTGCCGCCCTGCGTGATGCCGTGGTCGTAAATGGCAGGGTTCGCGAGCGTCGTCGCCCCCTTGGTGAAGCATTGCCCGGGGTCGAAAACGTCGCTGGCGAAGCCGCAGCCTCCCTGGACGGCACGAGAGTTCGCGTTGAAGTCGGTGTTGCTGCCTCGTATGGCGCTCCAGTTGAGCAAGCCCTGGTCTTCCATGTTGGTGAACTTGTTGAACGTGCCGTCCAGCGGCTTCGTCTGGCGCGGCCCCGTACCGAAGATCCAGGTGACGCCATCAGCCAGCCCGTCCGGATGGCAGGACCCGCAGCTGCTCCAGGCGTCTCTCGACATCTTGCCGCGGAAATTTCGGGGAATGATGTTGCGGATCGGAGTTCCGAAGATGTTGTTGTCGGGAATACCGAGGGCGGTGAAGAAGGCCAGCTTCCCGACCAGAACGGCGTGGTCGAAGCTGCCGGGGGCAGGCGGGGTGCTCGATGCGATGTCGAGCTGCAGCGTGAGGCAGACACCATCGGCGATGTTCATGGACGTGACCGAGAAATTGGCCTCGTTGTTGGCGTAGCCACGGGTCCCGTCCTGGCGCATCGCCACGCCGCTCGGCAGGTTGCCCGTCTGGACGCGGCAGTCCACGCTGGTTGCAGCCGCGTTCAGGATGTTCAGCTGGCCGGTCGCCTGATCGAGTTTGGCGCGGAACACCTGGTTGCCACCCCGGCTCACGATCAGGAACGTGTCGCCGGCGCCGTTGCCATCGATGGCCACGATGTCGTTGGCAAATGTCCTGCTGAGACTGGGCGGAGGTGCAGCAGTCTCCACGGCGATCTGCCTGTTCAGGTTGACGTGTTCAGCCTTCACCTCGGCCAGGGCGTTGGTGTCGACGTTGTAAACGAGCGCCTGGACGTTCGCGTTGAAAATCTCCGGCGGCTCAGGCTGGGCGCCGATGTTGGGCAGATACAGACGGTTGCCACGAATCAACGCCGACAGGAGTTGGTTGGGGAAGACGCCTTGCGGGCTGTTGGTGTTTTCAGGGGCAGTGGCAGGCAGGTCCGGTCTCGGGCAGAAGATGAGCGAGTGGCCCGGCGGACCGTTGCAGAAGTTATTCGGGCTGGCGCGGTTGGCGTTGAAACCGGAATCGGCGAGCGGGGAGAGCGTGATTTTTGTGATCGGCGGATTGGCGTTGCCCGCCCGGAAGGCGAGCACGACTCCTCGCTTTCCGAGATCGCGCGCCTCACCGTTGCCGTCGAAGATGAAGTCGACGAAGTTGGGATCGAGCTCGGCGAAGATCTGGGTGACGAAGACCGTGTCATCGCCGATGTTGCCGGTGCCGCGATCCGTGATGGCGATCGCGGTGGGATTGCGTCCCACCTGCACAGACCCGTCGAGGATCGGGTTCAGCGGATTGCCGCTCAGGATGATCGATACCGTGCCCTCCGTGTGGTTCGCGACGTAGAGCAGGGAGCCGTCCGGAGTCAACGCGCAGCCCCGCGGCTCGGTGCCCACGGGGATCTGCTGCACCTCCCTGCCCAACACGAGATCGACGACCGACACCGTGCCGCTGGCGCCGTTGGTGACATACGCCGCCCGATCGGTGGGATGGACAGCCACGCAGCGGGGCTCCTGACCGACGGCGATCTCGGCGAGCTTATTGGCGACGTCGTTGCCGCTTGAGTCCTTCACTTGGATCAGCGAAACGGTGTTCGCCTCACGGTTGACGACGACGAGACGTGTCTCGTCAGAGGTCAGGGCGATGGTCGTCGAGCGGGTCGGCGCTGCGCCGGCGGTCTGCGTCGAGCCGAGTATGAGCCATCCAACGATCAGGGCGAGCACGACGGGGAGCCACGCATTGCGGCCACTGACGGAATTCATGTCTACACCCTCATCTCGCGGCTGCAGCATCCACGTTTGTACGGCAAGCGACCGTGGGTGACGGGTGTCTGCAACGACCAGGTGTGGGGCGGCCCTCGAACGGCGATGCGAATATCGATCGACCGGAGGCGGCGGCGCGCGAAGACCATGGCTCGCTCTCCTGTTGCCGATGAAGCGGACTGAATTTGAGAGGGCAGATCGTAATCACTGCCGCGATGGGACGTCAATCCGTGAAACTATTTACCCTTTAAGTGGCACTCTGCTACGGCGGGCTTCGAGTGTCAGAGAACCTTACACCGCGCTCGTATGTCGGCAGCCAGGCCTGAATCAAAAATTCCGCATCGTTACCGCGCTTCTGATTGCTGGTCCGTGTCGGCGAGCGCCACGCGACGTGTCGGAGAAGTTTCCAAACGCGCCCGACGAGTCACCGAAGCACATCGATTTCCTCGAAAATCGGCGCCAAGTCGGGTTGGTACAAGGTATGCGACTTCTCCGACATGTCGGCCGAACTTCTCCGCACGCGCACGGAGGGCAATGGCACATGACGCAGACCGCGATCCTTTCCTGGTGGAAATCTCTTTCCTTGTCACTCGTGGCGATGGTCCTGGTGGGGGCGCCGGTGGAAGCGCAAACCACGTGGACTAACTGGACTACCGACACCCTCAGTACGGGGACGAACGGAAACGGTTCCGCTTCGGGTGTGGTTGGTGGCGTTGGGGTGTCCTACTCGGGCGAACTGATCGCGCAGACCATCATCAACGGCACCAGCACCATTTGGTCGCCCGACAGTTCGTTCATCGGCGGCACGGTGACCGTTTCTCCGAACGCTGTGCGGGACGACCTCGCGCTCGCCGGGAGTTTCACCGGCACCAATACGATTACCTTCGCCTCGCCGGTGACGAATCCGCTCTTCGCGATCTGGAGTCTTGGCGCCGGCGGCCCGGCGTCGTTCACCTTCAACGCAACGCCGACATTCGAGGTAGGCGGCCCGAATAGTCAATTCGGGGGCAGCGCCATCCAGGTCGCCGGCAACGTGGTGACCGGACGCGAAGGCAATGGCGTCGTTCAGTTCAACGGGACGTTCAGTTCCATTTCCTGGACCGACACCCCTGAGTTCTTCTACGCGTTCACGGTGGGAGTGAACGGTCCCACGTCGCCGGTGCCCGAGCCCACGTCCCTGGCCCTACTGGCGTCGGGAGTCGCAGGGCTCGTCTGGTTTCGGCGCACGCAGCGCTAGGCGCAACGTCCCGGCCCGCAACGATCGAACACGAAGGCCTCGGGAGCCGCTTCCCGAGGCCTTTTGTCGTCTCGGACTGCCCTTGCTCCCCTGAGGTTTCGGGACTAGCATCGCGCCAGCCAATGAAGGCTAGCGATGACTGCCGTGCCTTTCGTGACTGGCGTGGGAATCGCGCTCTCCACGCCCTTTCCGGCCAGCCGCGATACGCCCTTGAACGCTCGATGACGAGAGGAGGGCCGCGATGATCCGACTCGAGATCAACGGTAAAGGGCAGAACGTCGATTTGCCCGGAGAGACGCCACTGCTGTGGACGCTGCGAGACGAGCTGGGCCTGACCGGGACCAAGTTCGGCTGCGGCATGGCGCTGTGTGGCGCGTGCACCGTGCACCTCGACGGTCAGGCCGTGCGCTCCTGCATGACTCCGATCTCGGCTGCGGCGAACAAGAAGGTCGTCACCATCGAAGGGCTCGGCACCGACTCGGTCGGGAAGGCGCTGCAGGCGGCGTGGGTCGATGTCGGCGTACCCCAGTGCGGCTATTGCCAGGCCGGCCAGATCATGTCCGCCGCCGCCCTGCTCAAGCGCACGCCGAAGCCGAGTGACGCCCAGATCGACGAGGCGATGAGCGGCAACATTTGTCGCTGCGGGACCTACACGCGAATCCGCACCGCCGTCAAGCAAGCGGCGGCGAAGCAGGGAGGCGCGCAATGAACACGGTGATCGTCGCCAACGTGAGCCGACGCCGGTTCCTTCAAGGTCTCTCGCTTAGCGGGTTCGTGCTCGCCGTGGGATATCCGTCGGCGGCCCGGGCTCAAGAGCAGAAGAAGTACGGCGCCGACGGGATGCCCAATGGCTGGGTCGACAACCCGCTGGCGTTCGTGTCGATCGCCGAGAACGGCACGGTCACGATCGTCTGTCATCGGTCCGAGATGGGGCAGGGCGTCAGGACCGGCATGCCCATGATCGTCGCCGATGAGCTCGAAGCCGACTGGAAGCGCGTGCGCGTCGCGCAGGCGCCCGGCGACGAGAAGAAGTTCGGCAACCAGGACACCGACGGCTCGCGGAGCACGCGCCATTTCTTCGAGCCGATGCGTCGCTGCGGCGCCGCGGCGCGCACGATGCTGGAGGCGGCGGCCGCCGAACGCTGGAAAGTGCCCGTGACCGAGGTCGAAGCCAAGAACCACGAGGTCGTGCATCGTGCGACGGGTCGGCGCCTCGGCTACGGAGCGCTCGCTAAGGCCGCCGCGACGCAACCGGTTCCGGCGCGCGAGACGCTGCGCCTCAAGGATCCGAAGCAGTTCCGCTACATCGGCAAGGGTCAGCTGAAGCTCGTCGATGGCGGGGACATCGCCACCGGAAAAGCGAAGTACGGCATCGACACGCGACTGGACGGGATGCTGTACGCCGTCGTGGCCCGTCCGCCCGTGTACGGCGGCAAGGTGAAGAGCTTCGATCCCGCCGAAGCGCTCAAGGTGCCGGGCGTCGAGCGTGTCGTGCAGATCGAGGACAGCCCACCGCCGGCCCTCTTCAATCCGGTTGGTGGCGTCGCGGTGCTCGCGCGCAACACGTTTGCGGCCATGCAGGGTCGTCGGGCGCTCAAGATCACGTGGGACGATGGTCCGAATGCCAGCTACGACTCGGTGGCCTACAAGGCGTCGCTCGAAGAATCGGCGCGCAAGGCCGGCAAGGTGGTCCGCAATGATGGAGACTTCGCGGCCGCCGCGGCCAGCGCCGCCCGTCGCCTCGAGGCCGAGTACTACGTTCCCCATCTCGCGCACGCCACGATGGAACCGCCCACTGCGACCGTGCGCATCGCGAACGGCAAGTGCGAGGTCTGGGGCGGCTTCCAGTCGCCGCAGGCGACCCGCGACCTGGTCGCGAAGCGATTGGGGATGTCCGCGGATGATGTCACCGTGAACGTCACGCTGCTCGGCGGCGGCTTCGGACGCAGGTCCAAGCCGGACTACGCCATCGAGGCGGCGGTGCTCTCCAAGGCGGTGGGCGGCAAGCCGGTCAAGGTGACGTGGACGCGCGAAGACGACCTGCACAATTCGTACTACCACACGGTGTCGGTCGAGCATCTCGAGGCCGGCGTCGATGGGCAGGGCAAGCCCGTCGCCTGGCTGCATCGCAGCGTGGCGCCGACCATCATCTCGACGTTCAACGCCGAGGCGAAGAACGAGGCGCCCTTCGAGCTGGGCATGGGCGTCATCAACGTGCCGTTCGCAATCCCCAACATCCGCATCGAGAACCCCGAAGCCATCGCGCATACGCGGATCGGCTGGTTCAGATCTGTGTCCAACATTCCCCACGCGTTCGCGGTCCAGTCGTTCGTCGCCGAGCTGGCGGCAGCCGCCGGCCGAGACCCGAAAGACTTCCTGCTGGAGGTGATCGGCCCGGCGCGTCAGGTCAGCCCGGAGATGCTGGGCGATACGTGGAACCACGGCGAGTCGCCCGAGCGGTATCCGGTGGACACCGGCCGGCTGCGGCGCGTGGTGGAGACGGTCGCCCGCGAGTCGGGCTGGGGCAAGAAGCTGCCCAAGGGCCGTGGACTTGGTATCGCCGCACACTACAGCTTCGTGAGCTACATCGCGGCGGTCGTGGAGGTCGCCGTCGACGACAAGGGTGCCGTGACGATCCCGCGCGTCGACATGGCGGTGGATTGTGGGGCGACCGTCAACCCGGACCGGGTGCGCTCGCAGATGGAGGGCGCATGCGTGATGGGTGTCGGCGTCGCGACGCTCGGTGAGATCAGCTTCAAGGATGGACGCGTTCAGCAGGACAACTTCAATTCCTACGAGGTCACCCGTATGGATGCGGCACCGAGGGTGATCCGCGTGCACATCGTCCCCGGTGACTACAGCAAGCCGATGGGCGGCGTGGGCGAGCCGGGCGTGCCGCCGATCCCGCCCGCGTTGTGCAACGCCATCTTCGCGGCGACGGGGAAGCGGATCCGCCAGTTGCCGATCCGCGATCAGCTGAAGGCGTAAGCTCGAGCGCGGGGCGCCGCCACCGGCGGCGCCCCGTCCCATCCGACCGGCCGACCTTGCAGATTCTGTTCGTCCACCCCAATTTCCCGGCGCAATTCGGACCGATGCTCTCCAAGCTGCGCGGTCGCGAGGATGTCCGCTGTGTCTTCGTCACGAAGACGGTTCCGGGTACGCGTGACGGCGTCCGCTGTATTCGCTTTCAGGTCAAGGGAGGGGCGACGCGTGCCACGCATTATTGCTCCCGCACGTTCGAAAACGCGGTGTGGCACGCGTGGGGTGTTTACGAGGCCTGCAAGGCAGCGGCGGACCTGAAGCCGGACCTGATCGTGGGGCACAGCGGCTTCGGCACGACGGTCTTTCTCCAGGAGCTCTACGATTGTCCGATCATCAACCACATCGAGTATTTCTACCGCCCGCATGACAGCGATCTCGACTTCCGCCGCGACTTTCCGCCGCGGCCGATGAACTTCCTGCGCTCGCGCACACGCAACGCGATGATTCTTCTCGACTTGCAGACATGCGTCGCCGCGTACACCCCGACGCAGTGGCAATGGAGCCTGTTGCCGGAGGTGTGGAGACCGAAGGTCGAAATCATTCACGACGGTATCGATACCGACGTGTGGCGTCGGCGCCAGACGGTGCGTCGGATCGGTGGAGAAGACATCGACGAGCGCACTCGCATCGTGACCTACGTCTCGCGAGGCCTGGAATCGATGCGGGGATTCGACATTTTCGTCCGTGTCGCGAACCGCATCGCTGCCGAGATGCCCAATGTGCTGTTCGTGGTGGTCGGGTCCGATGAAGTGCACTACGGCGACGACTTGAGGCGCATACGAGCGAAGACATTTCGTGAGCACGTCTTGCTCACCGAGAAACCCGACCTCAGCCGATTCCGCTTTCTCGGGACCGTGCCCTCCGCGCAGCTCGCGAGTCTCTTCTCGATCAGCGATCTGCACGTGTATCTGACGGTACCCTTTGTTCTCTCGTGGTCGCTTCTGAACGCCCTCGCGTGCGAGTGTGCGGTCCTCGCCTCTGACACCGCGCCGGTGCGCGAGGTGATTCAACACGGGGAGACCGGCCTGCTCGGCGACTTTTTCGACGTCGATGGGTTGGCCGCGCAGGCGTTGAGGGTGTTGCGAGATCCGGCCGCGTACCGCTCACTCGGCACGGCTGCGCGCGCTTCGGTCGAGGAGCACTACAGTCTCGAACGAACGTTTCCCAAGGTCTGGGACCTCTTCACGCGCGTCAAGGGGCGGCCGCGCAGACCGTGACAGCGTCATCTTTGCGTCAAATTCGACTTCGAGTGTTGCGATCTCTTTATTTTTGTAATTCCTTGCTTGACAGTAAGCGCTGCTCACGTTAAGAGAACCGCGGCCCCCCACGCCGTTCCTTTGTTCGAGAGCGAGGACGCTATGAGTCCGGTCGCCGCGATTTTAAAAAACCTCCAGGCGAAGAACCATGCACGGTCCGAGTCGCGTCGGCTGGGACTCCGCCGCGCTCTCGGGAGGCGACGCAAGTTTCTTCTCGAGCCACTCGAGCCGCGTCTCTTGCTCGACGCGACGACGCCGCTCCTGCCCGCGCAGGTGGCGGCGCTCCAGACGGGTCTGCAGGGTTTGTCGGACTGGGCGAACACACTCGACAATTTCGACAAGCTTTCGCAAAATCTGCCCCTGGTCGATAAGGCCGTCGGGGACGCTCTCGACATCGGCGGCCTGATCAAGACGAAGCTGGTCGACCCGGTCACGCAGCATTTGACCGACGCGGATCCGGTCACCCCGGGTAACCAGGCGCCGACTCCCGCCAGCTTGGCGACGTTCCTGGCGGGCTTGAGCAACGTGAGCTCGGTCACGCCCTTCGTCGACCCGAACGAGATGCACTTCGGGCTCATTCTGTCGCCGAGCAAGTCGGCGTCGCTGCCGATCGACCTTGGAAGCAACGACCTCGGCTTCGTGGCGACCTCGACGCCCGCGGTGAATTTCAACACCTCGCTCAATCTGAATTTCCAGTTCGGCCTCGACCTGACGCCCGGACTGTCCGCGGCGGAGTCGTTCTTCGTTCGCGTCAACTCGTTCACGGCGCACGGGGGCGTGACGGCGACCGGGCTGAATTTCGGCGCCGCCATGGGATTCCTCGGCGCGAACGTGACCAACGGGACCGCGTCGCTGAACGCCGACGTGTCGGTGGCGCTCACCGACCCGAATGCCAACGGCAAGATCACGCTGACCGAGCTGCAGGGCACGACGCTGGGCAGCCTGGCCAACTTGTCGGCGACGAGCCTTCTGGACGTAGATCTGCCCCTGACGGCGACCCTCGGCACCTTCAATCTCAACGGCACGGTCCACCTGGATGACGCCAACCTGTTCGACGTCACGCCGCCGGGCGTGACGCAGACGGGTCTGGACGAAGGGCTGAATTTCAACCAGCTCACGCCCGACAGCGTGCTGGCAGTGATCAAGTCCCTGCGAGACCAGTTCGACACGCTGAGCAGCTCTTCGCTGCTAAACAAGGTCATCCCGTTCACGTCCGGCCAGACGCTGGGCAGTCTGCTCAGCCTCGGGAGCGTGTTCGACAACGAGCTGATCGACCTGATCACCGCGTCGCCCACGCCGAACTTCGTCTCGGTGCAAGATCTGGCCAGCAAGCTCTCGAGCATTCTGGATACGCCGGCGACCTACGATCCCGGCACCGACGAGCTGAGGTTCGACCTGGGTTTCTCGCACACGTTTGCGCCGGCGAGCGTGCCGATCAACCTGAGCCTGCCGCTGGGCTCGCTCGGCGGCATCACGACCTCCAGCACGATCTCGCTGACGGCCAGCACCGACCTCACGCTCAAGATGATCATCGACCTGACGCCGCCCGGGTCGGGCAACTACTTCATCGCGAACAACCTGTTCATCCAGGACGCCTCGGTGGCGGGGCAGCTGACACTCTCGGCGACGGACATCGACGCCACAGCGAAATTCGGCTTCGTTGGCATCCAGATCACCGACGGCACCGCCTCGGCCAACTTATCGGCAGGCCTGGCCCTGCACAAGCCGAGCGACGCCGGGCAGCCGCGCGTCTCCTTGACCGAGCTCGGGAGCGCGCTCCTCAACAATCCGTCGAGTCTCGGAACGCTCAGCCGTTCGGGCTCGGCGACGCTCAGCTTCCCCCACATCGCCGTCCTTAGTAACGTCATCACCCCGGCGCTGCCGCCCGCAGTCACGTTCTCGTTCCCGGACATCACGAATCTCGCGTCGTTCACCCCGACGTTCACGAATTTCAACGAGCTGCTCAATTTTGAGCACCTGTCATCCACCAACATCGTCGACGCGCTGAAGGGCATCAAGGATTACCTCAATACGCTGTCGGGCTTCTCGTTCCTGAATCTGAAGCTGCCGCTGATCGACAAGAGCGTGAGCGAGCTGGTCGACTACGTCGCGAAGTTCGCCGACAAGGTCTCCGCGTTCGAAGCGGACCCCGCGGGATCGCTGCAGGAGCTCGCCACCGCCCTCGAAACCGCGTTTGGTCTGGCGCCCGGCACGGTCACGCTGGCGATGGACGGCACCGCCCTGCGCATCAACCTGACATTCGACGCGGCCTATACGGGCGGCACGATCCCGATCAACCTCGACATTGCCTCGCTGGCGTCCGGGGTTCCCGGCCTCGCCGGCGTCAGCAAGTTCGTCGACGTCGGCGGCACAGGGCTGCTGACCGTCCAGGCGGACGCCGCGCTCCACCTGAATCTTGGCGTGGACCTCAGCTTGCCGTCGACGCCGAAGCCCTTCATCTACGACACCACGAATCTGGCGCTGTCCGCGAAGATCACCGGCTCGGGGCTCGACTTCTCTGCCGCGGTCGGGCCGCTCGGCATCTTCGTCAAGAACGGCACCGCGGTGCTGGACGAGGACGGCGGCGGAGCTTCGACCGATCCCGCGGCGTTCACCATCGGCCTGACCCCAGATCCCATCGATCACCGGTATCTATTGACGGAGCTGAACACCGGCATCGTCAACGCCAGCCTGGTGGGTGGAGTGGACATCACGCTGCCGTTGTTCTGGCCGACCGAAAGCGCCCCGTTGGGTGGCCCCTCTCCGGCGAACAACCTCCACATCGTCATCGGCAGCCTGAGCAATATCGCTGGAACGACCACGATCACGACGCCCGACATCGCCGCCAGCTTCGCTTCGATGGACCTGTTGACGCAGCTCGGGGTGGTGATCGACGGGCTGGACCTCTTGCTCAAGACGATCCAGGACGCGCTCGATGCCAAGGTGTTCGGCGTCTCCCTGCCGTTGGTCGGAACCAAGCTCAAGCAGGGCGCTCAGTTCATTCAGGACATCCGCGACCACGTCATCGCCAAGCTGAAGGCGCTGCCGGACCAGACGGTCACGCTCGTGCAGCAGGCGCTCTTCGACTCGATCGGGCCCGGCGGGCTGAACATCCTGACGCTGGATCCCAATCACGACGATGCCGGCGGCGATGGTGTCCCCGACGCAACGCCGGACTTCCACGATGTTCCGTTCACGCTGACCTCGGACTCCATCGAGTTCACACTGGCGATTCACAAGACCAAGGCGCTGGTGGACACCTCGGCCAATCCGATCAATTTCGACATCGGCTTCCCGGGGTTGGGCCTCAAGGCCACCGGCAACGTCATCATCGAAACAGGATTCGATTTCACCCTTGGGTTCGGTGTCAGCAAGACCGACGGCTTCTTCTTCGACACTTCGGCGCCCCAGGAGCTGTCCACCGACATCCAGATGCGGATTCCCGATCTGAAGGGGGCGGGCTCGCTCGGCTTCCTCACGCTGGAGGTCAGCGACGAAGATGCCGACAGCAACCCGAGCAACAACGATCCCTCGGTCACGTCGGGCCCGAACAAGTACGACGCCGACGGCGACGGTCGCAACCCGAGCCACGTGGGCGCCAGCTTTGCGATCAACCTCAAGGATCCGAACAACGACGGCAAGCTGACGTTCGCCGAGCTGGGCTCGGCCGGACTGAGCTTCGGCAATGTGGTGGCGGCGACAGTCGCGGCCACGGTCGACGTCGCCCTCGACGCGCGCGTCAGCTTTGCGGGCTCGGCAGTTTTCCCGTCGCTGCGCACGGAATTCGACCTGGACTGGGCGGTGAGCGGCAGCACCGACGCGCCTGCCGAGAGCTTCGGCGGCGTCACCCCGCCCACCATCGCGTTCCACAAAGTCCAGCTCGACATCGGCTCATTCTTCTCGGATTTTGCCAAGCCGATCCTGGACACGGTCAACGACATCATCGAGCCGATCCGGCCCATCTTGAAGGTGATCAACCAGAAGCTGCCGGTGTTCTCCGACATCGCCCCCCTGCGAAGCGCCATCATCGCCTTGGGCGGGAACACCAATCCCATCAACGACATCAGCCTGCTGGACCTCGCGCTGGCGTATGGAAGCGCTGCCAACCAGCCACAGATCAAGGCCATCGCGAGCGCCGTCGAGATCCTGAACCTGATCGACAACATCTCGGCGCAGGCCGCGTCCATTTCCGGCGGAAACATCCTCATCCCGCTGGGTAGCTTCGACCTCGGCGGCGCCGATCCTCGTGCGTCGGGGTTCAACCTCAGCGCCATCAATCCCAATACGATCGGCAGCCTGGCGGGTAAGGTGCTCGACCAGCTGCGGGCGCTGGGCGATGCGGGCTCGGCGGTGGCCGACGTGGCCGCCGACCTCATGGACAAGTTTGGCGGCAACCTCGGCTCCGGAATTGGCAATCCGCTCCAGTTCCCGCTGCTCGAGGACCCCACTCTTGCGTTCAAGCTGCTGCTGGGCAAGCCGGTCGAGCTCTTCGTGTTCGACATGCCACCGCTGAGCGTCGGCGTGAACATCGACGTCTTTTTCCCGATCCTCGGCCCGCTGGGCGTGCAGCTGAAGGGAGATTTCTCCGCGAAGCTGGATCTGCTGTTCGGGTACGACACGCGCGGCCTGGCGCAGTTCGCCGCGGGCGGTTTCAGCGATCCCACCAAGATCATCAACGGCTTCTTCGTCAGCGACACCGCCGCCTTCGACGGGAGCGGCCCGGACATCCCGGAGGCAATCCTCAAGGCCAACGTCGAGGCGTTCGCCGCCATCAACGTTATCGTGGCCTCGGCCGGCGTCGGCGGCGGCATGTTCGCCAAGGTCGAGGGCAACCTCAACGACCCGGACCATGACGGCAAGCTGTACTTCGACGAGTTCGTGGACGAGCTCCCGTTCTGCTTCATCGACATCTCCGGCGCGTTGAAGGTGGGCCTGACCGCCTTCCTCAAGATCGGCATCGGGCCGCTGAGCTATACGAAACACTTCGACATCGCCACCGCGACGCTCGTCCAGTTCAATTACACCTGCGACCCCGCCCCCGTGCTCGCCAGCGTGGAAGGCGGCGTTCTGCAGCTGAACATGGGATCGCGCGCCGGCAACCGCGGCGTCACCGACCCGGACGATCCGGCCTCGCACGACGGCGACGAGATCTTCACGGTCACCCACAAGAGCGGATCGGCCGGCAGTGAGACGGTGACGGTCTCGGCGTTCGGCTTGTCGCAGGACTATTCCGGGTTCTCGAAGATCGAGGGCGATGGCGGCGCGGGCAGCGACACGATCGAGCTGGTCGGCGTCCTGACGAATACCGAGCTGTGGGGAGACTTCCGCAACGGATCTGGCGATGGCGCGGACGTTCTGCAGGCGACGGGCACCGGGGTCGGTCACGTCACGCTGCACGGCGGCGGGGGCAACGACGAGCTGCTCGGTGGCGACAACGGCGACAAGCTCTTCGGCGACAGCGGCGACGATACGGTCCAGGGCGGCGCCGGCGCCGATTCGCTCGACGGCGGCAGCGGCAAGGACACGGTCGATGGCGGTGAGGGCAACGACACCCTGCATGGCGGCTCCGAGGACGACGTGGTGCTCGGCGGTTTTGGTGCGGACTCGATGTTCGGCGACGCCGGCAACGACAACATGTCGGGCGACGAGGACAACGACACCATCTTCGGTGACGCCGGCAACGACTCGATCTCGGGTGGCCAGGGAGCGGATGAGCTCCACGGCGGCGCCGACAATGATCAGATCCAGGGTGACACCGAAAACGACACCCTGTTCGGCGACGATGGCAACGACACGCTGCAGGGCAACGACGGCAACGACGAGGTCCACGGCGGGAACAACGACGATTCGATCGAAGGCAACGCCGGCGCCGACAAGCTGTACGGGGACGACGGCAACGACACCCTGCTGGGCGGCACCGAGAACGACAGCGTCTATGGCGGCGCCGGCAACGACCTGATGTTTGGGGACGATGGCGCCGATTACATGGAAGGCGGCGCGAACAACGACACCATGCACGGCGGGGCCGGCGACGACAAGATGATCGGCGGCAGCTCGACGGCCGCGCCGAACGACCCCGACGGCGACGACTCGATGTTCGGTGATGCCGGCAACGACACGCTGATCGGCGACAACGGCATCATCGATGCGGTCACGCTGATCGGCGGCGCCGGCAACGACTTCATCACCGGCGGCTCGGACAACGACCTCATCTACGGTCAGGGCGGCAACGACACGCTGGAAGGCAGTACCGGCAACGACACGATCTTCGGCAACGCCGGCGACGACGTGCTTCGCGGTCAGGAAAACGACGATTACATGGAGGGCGGCTCGGGGAACGACACGCTGCTCGGCGGCACCGGCAATGACGACATGTTCGGCGACGCGTCCCAGGTGCCGGCCGGTCTCGACGGCGGCACCGCCGGTAGCGACTCGATGGTCGGCGATGCGGGCGACGACTGGATGCTCGGCGACAACGGCACGATCAATCGTGGCGCCGGCACCATCTTCACGAATGACACCGGCGGCGCGGGGATCGACACCGTGTACGGCGGCGTCGGCGACGACATCATCTTCGGCGGCGGTCTCGGCGACCTCCTTGTCGGCGATGCGGCGGACGGCACAGGCCGAGACCTGATCGTCGGCGACCAAGGCATCCGGTCGGCCACGCAATACATCGCGCAGACGTCAGCTGTGGTGGGTTCGTCGGGCGACGACTCGATCTTCGGCAGCGGCGGCGACGACACGCTACTTGGCGGCGATGGCAACGACTCGATCGCCGGCGACGCCGGTAACGACGTGATCTTCGGCGACAATGCGACCATCACGTTCGTCGGCGGAGTGATCCAGCGTCTCTTCACGACCGATCCGACCCACGGTGGCAACGACACGATCACCGGCAGCGCCGGCGCGGACACGATCTTCGGCGGGAAGGGGAACGACAGCATCTCCGGCGCGGCGGACCCGGACATCATCTTCGGCGACAACGGCGTCGTGGCCCTCAACGACGGCACGGCCGACGCCAACGACATCTTCACCACGGACCCGAACGACGGCGGCAAGGACACGATCACCGGCGGCGACGGTGACGACACGGTCCTCGGCGGCTCCGGCGACGGCGACATCCACTTGGTCGGCGGCGACAGCCTCAGCGGCGGCGGCGGGAACGACATCGTCATCGCGGACAACGGCCGTGTGACCCGGGACGCTTCCAATGTCGTGCTCCGCATCGAGACGACGCTGACCAACGTCGGTGGCGACGACAAGGCGTTCGGTGATGGCGGCGGCTCGGACACGATCCTGGGCGGCTTCGGCGACGACAGCCTCGTCGGCGGCGAGCAGGGCGACATCATCTTCGGTGACAACGGCGTGGTCGTTGGCAGCGACGGCAGTGCTGATGCCAACGATCTCTTCTCCATCGCACCCACCGACGGCGGCAAGGACACCGTCGAGGCCAACGCCGGCGACGACATCGTCATCGGCGGCACGGACAACGACACGCTGTCGGGCAGCGCCGGCTCGGACGTCATCCTCGGAGATCACGCCCGCATCAACCGCAATGCGTCGGGCGTGATCGAGGACATCAAGACCATCTTCGAAGACAACGGCGGCAGCGACCTGATCTTCGGCAGTGCCGGCAACGACGTGCTGATCGGCGGGCACGCCGGCGACACGATGTACGGCGACGATGCGACCGGTTCGTCGGGCGCCGCCGATGGCGAAGACATCATGCTGGGCGACAACGGGGAGATCGTCCTCATCGGCACGACGGGCAGTCTGCTCGTGCAGGGGGCGGCGGTGGACACCATCACCGCCACCGACACCTCCGAGACCAATGGCGGCGCCGACACCATGTCCGGCAACGCGAAGGCGGACGTCATCCTCGGCGGGGTCAACAGCGACGTCATCTACGGTGACCTCTCCGCGCCGACCGCAGCGTCAATCGCCATCGACGGCGAAGACATTCTGCTCGGCGATAACGGCCTGCTCGACTTCACGTTCGGGGCCGACACCGACCGCACCACGCTCGACCTGATCAGATCGTCCCGTGACGGGCTCGGCGGGAGCGACGTGATCTCCGGCGACCGCGGTGCCGACGTCGTCATCGGCGGCACCGCCGGCGACACGCTCTATGGCGACGACGCGACCGCCTCGTCTGCGTCGAGTGACGGCGACGACATCATGCTCGGCGACAACGCCGACATCTTCCTGGCCGGCGCGGTCGGGCGATTGAAGGTGCGTGGGACGGCGGTGGACCTGATCACGACGACGGACATGGGCGAAGGGACCGGTGGCGCTGACACCATGTCCGGCAACGCGGGCGCGGACGTGGTCATCGGCGGCGTCAACAGCGACATCCTCTATGGCGACCGGGCGGCGCCGAATGCGGCGACGATCGCCAACGACGGCGGCGATATTCTGCTCGGTGACAACGGGCTGCTCGACTTCACGTTCGGGGCCGACACGGACCGCAACACGCTCGACTTGATCCGTTCGGCTGAGGATTCACTCGGCAAGGCCGACCTCATTTCTGGTAACGCGGGCGGCGACGTGGCGATGGGCGGGACGGCCGGCGACACGATCTACGGCGACGACGCCGCCGCGAGCGCCGGGGCGCAAGACAACGGCGACATCCTGCTCGGCGACAACGCCGACATCTTCCTGGTGGCGAAGGGCGCCGCGAGCGGCGGCGACCTGCGCGCCATACTCGGCTCGGCGATCAAGACGATCCACACGACCGACACGCTGAGCCCTGGCACCACCGGCGGATCGGACACCATCTCCGGCAACGGTGGAGGCGACGTCATCGCGGGCGGCGTCAAGGGCGATTTCCTCTATGGCGACCGCGCGATTCCGACCCCCGCCACCGCCGCCGTCGACGGCAACGACATCATCCTCGGCGACAACGGCGGGCTCGAATGGCTGTCCACCGGCCGACTGAGCGAGATCACGGGCATCGACATCGCGGCCAACAACCCCGCGCTGTTCGCGAAGTACGGCACGGGTACCGCGGACACCGACCTCACGACGCTCGACCTGATCACCACGGAGCAGCCGACGAGCGGCGCCCGCGACGTCATCTATGGCGACGAGGGCAAGGACTTCCTGTTCGGCGGCACGGATTCGGACACGATGTACGGTGACGACGGCAACCAGACTGGCGCCGCGACGAACAACGATCTGATGTTCGGCGACCACGGCCGCGTCTATCCGCAATTCAGCACGCTGCAGGGCTTCAACTCGCGCAACTTCTTCTCCATCGACGTGGGGGATACCGCAGGCGGCGAAGGCGACCAGATGTGGGGCGAGGAAGGCGCCGACGTCATGCTCGGCGAGCAGGGCGACGATCGGATGTTCGGCGGCAGCGGCGACGACGACATGATCGGCGGCACTAACGTGGCCGGCGGCGCCGACGAGCTCACGAACCGCGCGATCGACGCGACGCTGAACCCCGCGATGAACGACCTCATGGATGGCGGCAGCGGCAACGACGCCATGGCGGGCGACAACGCCATCATGTGGCGCCGCGGCGACGACCAGAGCGCTCGGTTCCGGATGCTCACCGCCGCGACGATCTATACGACCACGAATTCCACGATCACGGTCAACGTCGGGGCCGCTCCGCAGAGCGATCCGGACGATTCGGTCGGCCGCGACATCACGCTGCTCGATCACTCATTCTCGACGCCGGTCGGGCGGTTCGGCAGCGACGTCATGGCTGGCGGCGCCGATAAGGACGTGATGTTCGGCGGGCTCGGCGACGACCTGATGCAGGGCGACGGCTCCATCGACGGCCCATTTGCGACGACGCCGGTTTTGCCCAACGTCGCCTCCCGGTCGGTGAAGGTCACCGACAACCTGCCGCTGCCGGATGCGTACTACCTGTTCTTCGTGCGCGAGCAGACGAGCGACTCCGACGACTACATGGAGGGCAACGGCGGCAACGATCTGATGTACGGCGATCTCGGTCAGGACGACATGATCGGCGGCAGCTCGGACCTGTTCGGCTTGACCACGGCCCAAATGCGTCCGGACGGCTCCGACATCATGTTCGGCGGCGCCGGCATCGACTTCGGGCGCAACGACATCGGCGACGCGACCGTCGACGCCAATGGCGTCATCACGACCAATCCCACGGGTCATGCGCGCGACGCCGATTACATCATGGGCGACAACGCCGACATTTTCCGGCTGGTGCAGGGCGGGGCCAGCGCGACCAATCCGACCGATCCCAAGGACCTCTTCCTCGTCTTCGCCTACGACAACTACGCGGGCGGGGTGCGGATCATCCCGCGGGCGATGAAGCAGCTCGACTACACGCTTGGCGGCGCGGACTTTGCCGGAGGCAGCTACGTCAACGGCGTCGCCAACGCCGACAACGGCGCTGCAGATCTGATCCACGGCGAGTCCGGCGACGACGTCATCTTCGGCATGACGGGCAGCGACATGCTGTTCGGCGACGGCCAGGACGACGACATCGTCGGCGGCTATGGGAACGACTGGATCTCGGGCGGCACCGGCCAGGACGGCGTGCTCGGGGACGACGGTCTCATCTACACCAGCCGCAACGGCCCCGCGGAGCCGCTGAATGGCATCGCGGCCACGACGCAGCAGACGATCAGCACGCCGGGCCAGATCCAGTATGCGGTGATCAATACGACCGGCGATCTCAAGAAGACGATCGACCTCGTGCCGTTCAGCTACGACCCGACGTGGAACGCGACGGACGATGAGTTCCCCGACAACGCCAACAACACGCCATTCGCCGACGACATCATCTTCGGCGGCCTCGGCAGCGACTTCCTGCACGGCGGGTCGGGTGACGATGCGATCTCCGGCGCCGAAGCGCTGGATCACGCGTATGTGCCGACCTATGATGCCAACGGCACGCCGAACGGCGTTCTCGATCTCGGGTACGTCGCCGTAAGCGGTTGGCTGCCGAATAACCCGCCGAACAATCCCCCGAAGAACCCCGGCGACGTCCTCGCCTTCAATCCGCTGGACGTCGACGGCCGGCACCTGAACAACCGCTTCCGGGCTGGTGAATTCGCGCTCTACGACGAGTACGACCCGCTCCGGAAGATTCAGCTCGACCACACGGGCAACCTGTGGAAGCCCGGCAACCCAGACACCAATCCGTTGGAGTTCCTGCTCAACTTCAACAAAGACGAAGGCGTGTTCCGCGCGGGCGGCAATGTTGCGAAGCCGGTCGGCCAGCAGGCCGACACGTACCCGCCGGTGCACGATGACGGGAACGACGCGATCTTCGGCGACAACGGCAACGACTGGTTGGTCGGCGGCACCGGCCGCGATGACATGTACGGCGGCTGGGGCAACGATCTCATCAACGCCGACGACGACCAGACGACCAACGGCAATGCGAATGACCAGCCGGACACCCATCCGACGTACGAGGACCGTGCCTACGGCGGCGCGGGCCGCGATGTGCTCATCGCCAACACGGGCGGCGACCGGCTGATCGACTGGGTCGGCGAATACAACACGTACCTGGTGCCGTACGCGCCCTTCGGCGAAGCCTCGGTGAGCCGTACCCTGCAGCCGCAGCTGCAGGAGTTCCTGTACGCGCTTTCGAAAGCCGATGGCGCCGACCCGACGCGCGCCGCGGACACCGGCGCGGATCCACTTCGCAATGGTGAGCCGGCAGGAGAGCTGGGGCTCGTGTTGCAAAAGGACTTCGCGTGGCAGGATCAGACCGGCGCGCCGTCCGACCCGCAAGCCGGCAACATTCCCGGCGGCAAGCGCGACGTGCTGCGCTCCGCGGACTTCAACGACGGCCAGGCTCAAGCGTTCTTCGCCGACAGCGGTACGTGGTCGGTGTCCGGCGGCCGCTATCAGGTGGCGCCGTCGGTGGCGGGTGGCGATGCCGTCAGCGTGTTCTATGTGGACAGCTTCGTTCCCACGTACTTCGAGATGCTGGCGACCATCAATGCGGTGAAGCCGACGGGGGGCGCGAACGCGAACGCCTATCTGGTGTTCGACTATCAGAGCGCCACGGACTTCAAGTTCGCCGGCATCAACGTGTCGACCAACAAGCTCGAGATCGGCCACCGCAATGCCCAGGGCTGGATCGTGGACACGCAGGCCGCATTCCCAGGCTCGGTCAAATCGGCGACCGACTACAACCTGTTCCTGTCCTTGAACGGCAGCGCGGTGACCTTGGTCGTCAACAATCAGGTCAGCCTCGCCTTTTCGTTCGCGCCGCGGGTGGACGCGGTCGGAATCAGTCACGGCCTCAACGATGGCATGGTCGGGCTCGGCGCGAAGAATGCCGCCGCGCAGATCGACAACGTCACCGTCCAGCGGGTCGCGCCGGTGACGACGTTCAGCCAGACGGTCGACTTCAGCTCCGGCACGACGAGCCTGTTCCAGACGCCGCTGAGCGGCGCCTGGAGCCTCGGCGGCGGACGTTATGCGGGCGCGGCGGACGCGAGCGCGCCGGCCATCGATCTCACCGCGATCAACGTGACATCGTTCTCGCTGATCGATCTCTCGACAACGCTCAAGACCACCGGCGCGGGTGGATTCGTCTACGACGAGTACTCCGCCACCGACTTCAAGTTCGTCACGATCTCCGCCGGTCAGGTGACCCTCGGGCACCGGACGGACAAGGGATGGTTCACCGACGCCACGTACAGCAACGCGACGCTGACACCGGGCAACACAGACTACACGCTGGGTGTCACGCTGAAGGGCACCGCGGTCAGCGTCACGCTGAACAACCAGGTCGTGCTGAGCCGGGTGTACAACGCGCTGGTGACCGATGGCAACTTCGGGTTGCTCAGCCGCACCGGGACGACGTCGTTCGACAGCGTGACGGTCAAGAGTGACGCGCCGAACCTGCTCGATCAAGCGTTCGCGCTGACGGCCGAGTCGGCGCCGACGGGGACCCCGGATCAAAGCAACTCGCTGACGGACAGCCAGATCACCCGTGTCGCGCGCGCGGCGATGAGCGAGTGGTCTGGTGCCGCCACGACCACCAATGAGTCCGCTGCCTTGAGTCAGGTCAATTTCGTGCTGGTCAACGATCTTCCGGGCAATGCCGTGGCGTGGACCATCGGCGACGGCACGATCTTGATCGATATGAATGCCGCGGGCTATGGCTGGTTCGTCGATCCCACTCCCTATGACAGCCGCGAGTACCACAGCAGCAATGGGACGTTGGTCGCGAACCGAGGCACCGACGCCGTCGGCCGGATGGACCTGTTGACCGCTCTCACGCACGAGATCGGGCACGTGTTGGGCTTCGCCCACGACGAGGAGAGCGACGGGAACGTGATGGCCTCGACGCTCGCCGCCGGGCAGCGTCATCTCGACGGCGTTGGGCCGGCGGCGACTCCGACGACCTCGGCCAGCGTTGAGACCGGCCGATCGAACAAGACGGAGGCCCGACACGACGACACCCGACTGATGGTCGATTGGGACGCCGAGATCGGCGGGTTGCTCAACGGCGGCCTGAGCCCGTACGGCGGAGAGCTGGCGAAAGCGGGGCTCAAGCCGTTGTTCCCGGCGTTCGAATACAGCGGGTCCGACGGAAGGACCGTCGACGATCGTCCGTCGACGCTTCCCGGCCGTGAGGAGAGTGCGGACGCGGGAGAAATCCAGGCCGCGGTACTGCCGCGGTCGCTCGAATGGGAATGGCGGATCGAAGCCGATGCCTCGAGCGCCAGTGTGTGAGACCAGGAGGTCGTGTAGAACAGCTGCTGTAGGTGCGTCGCCGACCCCCCGCCTGGTCTGTCTCTCTGCTAAGATGGCGGGTCTGTGAACATCCGCATGGATGAATGTGTTGAGCTCCAGGAGGAGGCATGATGGTGAACGACCGCGTACGGGAGACGGCAGTGGGCCGGACTGGCACAGGCGCAGCCGCTCAGTCGCCGCTGACGATCAAGTGGGACGACTCCAACATGCGGAGCTCCTACGCGAACGTCTGCAATGTGGCGAGCACGCGTGAAGAAGTCGTCCTGCTCTTCGGCATCAACCAGGCATGGCACGCCGGACAGAAAGAGGTGACGGTCCAGCTCACCGACCGGCTCATCCTGAGCCCGTTCGCGGCAAAGCGGCTCTCGCTGCTGCTGACGAACGTGCTGCGTGAGCACGAGTCGCGCTTCGGCACTGTGCCGGTGGAAGCCGCGCGCGTCGAAGCGCCACCCGCTTCGTAAGAGCCTCCTCTGGTCGACGTCCAGCGCCCCAGTCCGCCCCTGCCGCCGAGCGGAATTGATCTGCAGGAGCCCGCCTCCGGCGCCACCCTCTGGCGAGAATTCGCGGAGGCAGCGACGCCTGAAGCCTTCTACCGGAGCTGGCTGGCGCTCCAGTGCCGGATGATCGCGGGCGTCGGCGGCGGCGTCGTCATCGCTGCCTCGCCTGCGACGGGCCGGTTCGCCCCGGCGGCGTTCTGGCCCGATGGTCGTCGCGCGGCGGCGCACCTGGCCGAGGCGGCGGAGCGGGCCCTCGCCGAGCGGCGCGGCGTCGTCCTGAAGCGTGAAGCGGCCGGCGACCGCGCAGCACCAAGTCGCGAGCGCTACGACGTGGCCTATCCCATCCAGGCGAACGGGAAGATCTGCGGCGTCGTCGCCCTCGACATCGCCCCGCGGCCCGAGCCGGAACTCGAGGCGGTGTTGCGGCAGCTGCAGTGGGGGTCCGGCTGGCTCGAGGTGCTCGTATTTCGCCTGGGCGCCACGCGACTCGAGCCGGGAAGCGCGGAGGCTGCCAGGCAACGCCTGCAGATCGTGCTCGACCTCGTCGCCGGAGCGCTCGGCCACGAGCGCTTCTACGGCGCGGCGACTGCGTTCGTCACCACGCTGGCGAACCGCCTGGGCTGCGAGCGGGTGAGTCTCGGCTTCCTCAAGCGCGGCCGCATGCGCGTGCGGGCCGTCTCGCACAGCGCCGACTTCGGCAAGCAGACGAACCTCGTCCGAGCGATCGGCGCCGCCATGGACGAAGCGCTGGACCAAGGCGCAACCGTTGTCTACCCCCCGCGCGCGGGCGGGCCGTCGCGCGTCACCCGAGCCCACGTGGTGCTCGCGTGCCAGCACGAGGTCGGCGCGATCTGCACGGTCTTGCTTGCCGAGGGACGACGGTTCGTCGGCGCGCTGACACTCGAGCGAACCGGCGATCGACCGTTCGATCCGGCAACCGTCGAGTTTTGTGAGGCGCTCTCCGCGGTCATCGGCCCGGTGCTCGAGGTCCAGCGCCGGGACGATCGCTGGCTTGCCGCCAAGGCGGCCGAGGCGGTTCGCCATCAGCTGGAACACCTGATCGGTCCGCGACATATGATCCTGAAGCTCACGGTGCTCGGGCTGGCGGCCGTGGTGAGCCTGCTGGCGTTCGCGAAGGCCGACTACCGGGTTTCGGCGCGGAGCGTGATGGAGGCGCGAACACGCCTGGCCGCGGTTGCCCCGTTCAACGGCTATATAAAGGAGGCGCCGGTCCGGGCCGGCGACGTGGTTCGCCAGAGCCAGGTGTTAGCCGTGCTCGATGACCGAGAGCTCCGCCTCGAACGCCTGAAGTGGCTGAGCCAGGTGGAGCAGTACATCAAGCAGCGCGACCAGGCGGTGGCCAAGCGGGACGCCGCCGCCGCCCAGATCGCGAGCGCCCAGATGGACCAATCCCGAGCGCAGCTCGCGCTGCTCGATGATCACCTCTCGCGAACCCGGCTGGTCTCACCGTTCGAGGGGAGCGTCGTGAGCGGAGACCTGAGCCAGTCGATCGGCGCGCCAGTCGAGCGCGGTCAGGTGCTGTTCGAGATCGCGCCGCTGGCCGACTACCGTCTCGTCCTCCAGGTCGACGAGCACGACATTGCCAGCGTCGCCGTCGGTCAGCGCGGAGAGCTCCTCCTCACCGCGTGGCCCGCCGACTCGGTGACCTTCACGGTAGAGACGATCACGCCCGTCTCGACGGCGCGCGAGGGCCGCAATTACTTCCGCGTCGAGGCGAAGCTCGACCGGGTGCCGGACCGGCTGCGCCCCGGCATGGAGGGGATCGGCAAGGTCATGGCAGGCCGCCGCCTCCTCGTCTGGATCTGGACCCGGCAGGCCATCGACTGGGTGCGCCTGAAGGCTTGGGCGTGGCTGCCGTAGCGTGAGCGAGACGCGGCCGCTCTTCAGTAGCTCCTGGTACCGGGTGGCGGAGCTCCAGCCGCGCCTCAAGAGTCACGCGCACATCCATCGCCATCGATATCGGGGCCAGACGTGGTATGTCCTGGAAGATCGCGCCAGTCAGCGCTTCCACCGGTTCACCCCGCCGGCTCACCTGCTGATCGGGCTCATGGATGGGCGGCGCACGGTCCGCGAGCTTTGGGAAATCGCCTGCGAGCGCCTCGGTGACCAGAGCCCCACTCAAGACGACGTCATCCAGCTCCTGAGTCAGCTTCACGCGAGCGACGTGCTTCAGTGCGACGTCACTCCCGACGCAGCGGAGCTGCTGGAGCGATACGAGCGCCTGCAGCGGCGCCGACGGTTGATGCGTGTCTCTAGCCTGTTCTCCTGGCGGTTCCCTCTCGTCGACCCGGAGCGCTTCCTGCAAGCGACGATCTGGCTCGTGAGACCGTTCTTCGGGTGGACCGGCGCAGCCCTCTGGCTCATGGTCGTGGTCCCGGCGGTCCTCCTGGCCGGTATGCACTGGGCGGATCTCTCGCGAGACTTCATGGACCGGCTTTTCGCCACGCAGACTCTGGTACTCCTCTGGCTGTTCTTTCCCCTCATCAAGGCGTTGCACGAGCTCGGGCACGCCTTCGCCACCAAGGCGTTCGGCGGCGAGGTGCACGACATGGGAGTCATGCTGCTCGTGCTCACCCCGGTGCCGTACGTCGACGCCTCGTCCGCGTCGGCGTTCCGGAGCAAATGGCAGCGAGTCCTCGTCGGTGCCGCCGGCATGCTGGTGGAACTTTTTCTGGCGGCGCTCGCGCTCTACGTCTGGCTGAGCGCGGAGTCCGGGATTGTGAGCGCCATCGCCTACAACACGATCCTGATCGCGGGACTGACCACGATCCTCTTTAACGGGAACCCGCTCTTGCGGTACGACGGCTATTACATCCTGGCCGACCTCCTGGAGATCCCAAATCTGCGCGCGCGGTCCACGGCCTATCTCGGCTATTTCTGCGAGCGCTACCTGTTCGGTCGGCGCGACGCCCAGCCGCCCGTTGCGACGCCCGGCGAGCGCGCCTGGTTCGTCGTGTACGCCGTGGCCTCGTTCGTCTACCGGGCGTTCGTCATCGTGGCGATCATCGCGTTCATCGCCGACCGGTACTTCTGGCTCGCGATGGCGTTCGCCGCCATGACGGCGATCGGCTGGATCGGCGTGCCACTCGCGAAAGGTGTGCGCTTTCTCGTGGCGAGCCCGCGGCTCCGCCGGCGTCGGGTCCGCGCCCTCGCCGTCACCGGTGTCGCGATCGCGGTCGTGGTCGGGGCCTTGGGGTGGGTGCGTGTGCCGTATCGCACGGTGATCGAGGGCGTCGTCTGGATTCCGGAGGAATCGTTCGTCCGGGCAGGGACTGAGGGGTTCGTCGAGCGCATCGTGGCGACGCCCGGGGCGCGGGTCCGACGCGGCGACGTCCTCATCCTCCTGCGCGACCCCGAAGTGCGCACGCGGGTGGAGGTGGTCGGCGCGCGCGTCCGCGAGCTCCGGGCCCGCTACGATCAGCAGCAGCCTGTCGACGTGGTGAAGGCGGCGATCATCCAGGAAGAGCTGCGCTACGCGCAGGAGGACCTGGCCCGAGCCCTCGAGCGCGCGTCCGAGCTGATGATCCGCAGCGGCACGGAGGGCACGTTCGTCATCCCGACACCCGAGGACATGCCCGGCCGCTTCGTGAAGAAAGGGGAGCAGCTGGCGTACGTGGTCGAGCCCGGGACCATAACCATCCGGGCCGTCGTGGCGCAGAGCGCGATCGAGCTGGTTCGCTTCCATACTCGGAACGTCGAGGTCCGGCTGGCGGAGAGCCTGACCCACGTCGTCCCCGGGGTGATGCGCCGGGTGGTCCCCGCAGCCAGTGAGCGGCTCCCTACGACGGCACTCGGAAGCGAGGGCGGCGGACAGGTCCTGATCGACCCGCGCGACCCGAAGGGCGTCACCGCGATCCAGAAGTTGTTCCAGGTGGACGTGGAGTTGCCGGCGCAGTCGTACCTCTTCAACGTTGGCGGCCGCGCGTACGTGCGCTTCGATCACGGATGGGAGCCGCTGGCTGTGCAGTGGTATTTGGCGATCCGGCAGCTCTTCCTCTCCCGGCTCAGTGTCTAGCCTCGTTCACGCCGAAGCGACGCTCGGCGCCTATCCCGAGCGCCTCGAGCGGCCGGTCGGCGTGTTGGATCGGCTCGCGGCGCAGGCCGTAGCGCCGGTTGTTCGGCGTCGAGCCGCGCGGCGGCGACGCTGGAGGCAGTGGCCGGCGCTCGTCAGCCGTCAGGTCCAGGAAGTTGCCGGGCTCAGCGACAGCGCCATCCGAAGCGCGGCCGAAGCCGTCGGGTCGGAGCTCCGCGCCGGCGGCTATGACGACGAGCTCGTCGCACGGGTGTTTGCGCTGGTACGCGAGGTGGCGGGTCGGACATTGGGCGAACGCCACTTCGACGTCCAGCTCGTGGGCGGGCGGGTCCTGCTCGAGGGCATGGTCGCCGAGATGGTGACCGGCGAGGGCAAGACGCTGACGGCTACGCTCGCCGCGTGCACCGCCGCGCTGGCCGGTGTTCCGGTCCACATCGTCACGGTCAACGACTATCTCGCGCGCCGCGACGCCGAGTGGATGACTCCGATCTATCGCGCCCTCGGCATCACCGTCGGGGTCGTGGTCCACGGGATGGACCACGACGCCCGGCGCGCCGCCTACGAGCGTGACGTCACGTACGTCACGAACAAGGAAGTGGCGTTCGACTACCTGCGGGACCGGCTCGCGATCGGACCCCGCACGAGCCGCACCTCGCTCCAGCTCGAGCGGCTCGCCGGCGACGAGACGCGGG